>Ga0172366_10000464_pt1 | contig 29029 bp, 24 predicted proteins | sample LakKivSesite69cm_FD_114533 | JGI IMG/M metagenome (GOLD analysis project Ga0172366, IMG submission 114533) | Sediment microbial communities from Lake Kivu, Rwanda - Sediment site 69cm | ecosystem: Environmental > Aquatic > Freshwater > Lake > Sediment | place: Rwanda: Western Province, Lake...
AAAAACATCTAATGAAAAGAACAAGTGTTTAGCTAATTTCAGGTCCCAACCAAGATTAATTTGAGGAATAATGTTTTTGTAAGTCGTTCGAGAAAATCCTCCGAGAATCACTCTATCACCGGGCTTTAAATAAAATTCTGGGACTTTACCATTCAGCTCAAACCAATAATAATCATTTGGAGCTGGCGCTCCTTGAATATGGCAATCGAACCACCTGTGCACTAACCAGGTCTCGCACAATAAGTTATTGTTTAAATAAATAGGGGTCTGGCCTTCATAAAATATCATGTACCCAAGATCCCAGCTTGGACGAATGGAATTTGTTCCTAAGGCCAAATCATAACCAATTGAAAATCTCCAATAAATTTTCTTCTCCTGAGCCGGAGCAGCTAAAACCACTAAAAATCCTAACATTAAAACAAGCAGAAAAATCAGTATTTTTCTCATTTTTCTTCTCCCTTTGCCTTGGTTTGGATCTGCCCGCCTTTCGACAGGCATCCAAGGCATCTTAGATTGTTAAATTTCTAATTTTATTCTATCTCAATTTTTCTAATTTGTCAAGCTCTTTCATTAACTCCTCCCCCTACCTTCATCGCTTTCAAAAAAACAATAAATCAACCGAATATTTAAAAAATTTCGGCTTTGATTTAATAAAAATCTTGCTTGAATTAGCTATTTTTTGCTTTTGAAACAGAAGGGCCGACGGGAGTGTCGTCAACCCAATAGCCAAGTTTTTTAATTTTTTCGCGCAAAGCATCAGCTTGAGCAAAATTTCTCTCTCGGCGATATTTTTCTCGTTCTTCAACTAACTTTAAAACTTTCGTCGGAATTTTTTCTTCTTTCTTACGACCGAAAATAAAACCAAAGATATTATCTATTTCTTTCAAGAAATTTAAAATAGCGCTGGCATCATTAACCCCTAATTTATCTTTTGTCATCAAAACATTAGCTTTTTTCATTAAATTAAAAATAACAGCCAAAGCTTTTGGGGTATTAAAATCATCATCCATTGCTTTCTCAAATTCTTTTCTATATGTTTCAATCTTTATTTTCCGACTTTGATTTTTTTTGTTTTTCTTCAATCGCAAAATAAATTCATCGAAACTATCTATTTCAATTTTTGTTTGTTCAAATTTTTTTTCATTAAATTCAATCGGCGAACGATAATGATTTTTGATAATTAAAAGACGCAAAATTCGCGGCGCCTCTTCGTATCTCTCAAATAAATCATTAAGTGTCACAAAATTCTTCAATGATTTCGACATTTTTTGTTTATTAATAGTTAGAAAGCCAGTGTGCAACCAATATTTCACAAAAGGCTTCTTACCTGAAATTGCTTCCATCTGAGCAATTTCTGCTTCGTGATGAGGGAAAATTAAATCGCGGCCGCCGCCATGAATATCATATTGATAACCAAAAAATTTCTCAGCAATTGCCGTATCTTCAATGTGCCAACCCGGCCGCCCTTTAAACCACGGACTTTCCCATCTTGGCTCTCTTTTTTTGGATTTTTTCCACAAACAAAAATCTCCTTTATTTCTTTTTCCTTTTGCCTCATCAATTCGAGAAACGCCATCTTCGGCCTGAAGAGTTGTTCTTTTAGAAAGTTTTCCATATTCCTTGAATTTTGATAAATCATAATAAATGCCATCTTCTAAAAAATAAGCACATCCTTTCCTCAACAATCTTTCTGTTTGGCTAATAATTTCTTTAATATAATCAGTGGCACGGGCGTATTTAGTTACGGCGCTTATCCCTAGTTTTCTCATTGTTTGGTAATACACTTTTTCGTACTTTCGAGCGATTTTTTCCCATGAAATATTTTCCTCTTGAGCCCGTTTGATAATTTTATCATCAATATCTGTAATGTTTTGAAGATAAAAAACATCGTAATTTTTTGAACACAAATATTTAACGATAGCATCAAAAATAATATAAGTGCGGGCATGTCCTAAATGGGGCGCATCATAAACCGTTGGTCCACAAACAAACATTTTAATCTTTTTATCTTTTAGTGGTTTGAGTATTTCTTTTTTACCAGAAAGAGTATTAAATATTTTAATCATATAGTTTATTTTAATGAGATGATTATTTTTTTAAATTTATCTTTATTTTTTCCTCATTAATTGATTGATCTTCAACCCCGAAGGAATCAACTGGTTTTATCTCTTTTAATAAACAATTCTTTTTAATTTCTTCTCCGAATTTTTGAATCGTTCTTGCAATTAATTCACTTTTTGTTTCATATTCTAAAATTACATCCACATCATTAATTTTCAACCCTTTTTCTTTTCTTAATTGATTAATGCGTCGTGTTAATTCGCGCATAATTCCTTCTTCTTCCAATTCAAACGAAATCTCAGTATCAAGCCAGTTTTTATTACCTAAAACGATTTCTCGCACATTCAATTCTTCTTTTGCTAACTCATCATAGATTTGATTAAACAATTCTTCATCAGCAAATTGAATTTGTTTTAACGGCTGCCGCACTTTGATTCGAGCTTCGGCACGAAGCGCCAAACCAATCTCTACGGCTTCACGCGTCTTTCTCATCCGTTCAATCACTTCTTTATTAATTAAAGCTTCATTGAATTTTGGCCAATCTTCCAAATGAACTGATTCTTTTTCGCCTTTTAATTCTTGATAAATATATTCGGCTAAAAATGGCATTACCGGCGCCATTAATTTAGACAACTCCATTAGAACATAACGCAAAGCGGCGATGGATTTTTTATTTCCTTTTTTAAAACGTTCGCGCGAGCGTCTAATATACCAGGTTGATAAATCTTCTATAAATTCGGCTATCGGCCGATTGGCTCTCGGCAAATCATATTCGTTATAGGCCTCGGTCATTTCTTTTTTTAATAATTCCAACCGCGTCACAATCCAAATGTCCAAAACATTATTTAAGGGCAAAATCAAATCTTTAATCTCTTTTTGAACATATAATTGATAAAAAGATACAACATTTAATAAAATTAGAACTACTTTCTTTAAAATTTCATCAACATCTTTTTCGGTAAAACACAAATCTTCGGCGCGCATCACTTGAGAAGTGGTTAAATAATAACGCACAGCATCAGCGCTATATTTCTCTATCATCTCAAGTGGATCAGTATAATTCTTCAAATGTTTTGACATTTTTCGACCATCTTCGGCCAAAACAATACCATTGGCAATAACATTTTTGAAAGCTGCTTTATCTTTTAAAGCTGTGGCTAAAACATGAAGATAATAAAACCAGGCGCGTGTCTGATCAACGCCCTCGGCAATAAATTCAGCCGGAAAATTCTTTTCAAATTTTTCTGTGTTTTCAAAAGGATAATGCATTTGAGCATAAGGCATTGAACCGGACTCAAACCAACAATCCAAAACATCAGGAATGCGCTTCATTATACCGCCGCATTTTTGACATTTGAAAGTAATGGGATCAATAAAATGTTTATGAAGATCAATAATTTTTTGGCCCGACAGTTCTTCCAGTTCTTTAATAGAGCCGATTACTTTTTTCTCGACGCAGTTTTCACAAATCCATAAAGGAATCACCGAACCCCAGTAACGTTGGCGCGAAATTGCCCAGTCACGCGCTCCTTCAAGCCATTTACCGAATCTTCCTTCTTTTAAATGATTCGGTACCCAATTAATTATTTTAGCATTATTTAAAAGCCGCGGTTTTAAAGCTGTGACGTTGACAAACAATGATGTGGTAGCGTAATTTAAAAGCGGGTAATCGCAACGCCAACAATGAGGATAGCTGTGAATATAATGTTCAACATCAAAGACTAAATTTTTATTTTTTAAAAATTCAATAATTTTTTCATCAGTAGAAGTTGGCGCCTCTTTTGGTTTAACACTTAAACCAGCAAAATCTTTCACTTCTTCTTTAAAAGTGCCATCAATGTTAACATGTTGAATAAAAGGAAGGTTTTTTTCTTTGCCAAGCATCATATCTTCTTCACCGAATGCCGGCGCAATATGAACTACACCCGTTCCATCCTCCACCGTCACAAAATTGGCCGATTGAATAGTATAAAGCTTTTCTTTGTTAGCTAATGATTTATTTAAATAATAATCAAACAACGGCAAATAATTTTGATTAACCAATTTATCATTCGGCACTTCTTCAATAAAATTTATAGTTGCCCCTTTTTGTTCCAGCTTTAATTTATTTTTCAATTTCTCAAAATAATTTCTTGACGCGATAAAACGTCCTTCATGGCCTGGATAATTTTTAATTTCAAATATGACATATGTTATATTTTCACCGATAGCCAAAGCGACATTGCCGATTAAGGTCCATGGCGTTGTCGTCCAAGCTAAAATATAAGTGCGTGGTTCCCTGGTTAATTCAAATTTAATAGTTGTCGCCAAATCCTCAACATCTTTATATCCTTCTGAAATTTCATATTGCGATAAAGTGGTTTCGCACTTCGGACAAATATGCATTGCTTTATAATCCTCATAAATTAAACCTTCGTCCCATAATTCTTTAAAAACCCACCAGACGCTCTCCATAAAATCCAAGTCCATCGTCCGATACGGATTTTCCATATCAACCCAGCGACCAAAACGTTTGATCACTTTCCCCCACTCTTCTGTATAGGTTAAAACGTTTTGGCGGCAAATTTCATTAAATTTATCAATGCCAATATTCTCAATGTCTTTTTTTGTTTTTAAATTTAATTTCTCTTCAACAATATTTTCAATCGGCATACCGTGACAGTCCCAACCCCAACGTCGCTCTACTCGATAACCTTGCATTGTAAAGTAACGCGGCACAATATCCTTCATTAAACTAGCTACCAAATGGCCATAATGAGGAGTGCCGGTCGCAAAAGGCGGTCCGTCGTAAAAAATATAATCACCTTTTGGCGCTTCTTTTTGAAGCGATTTCTCAAAAATTTTGTTTTCTTTCCAAAATTGGATAATTTTTTTTTCTATTTCAGAAAAGGAAAGCATATTTTTTTATATTTTTATTATAAGATTTTTGACCTTTTTTGCAAATTGATTTTTAAAAAGCCGCTTGGAGTTCTCTCCAAGCGGCTTTAATTTCATCCCTTTCTTGAAGAGAACTACTTGCGGCCGCTAATAATTTGCTCGGCTATGTTTTTCGGCACTTCTTCGTAGTGATCAAATTCCATTGTTATAAATCCACGACCTTCGGTTAAAGAGCGCAAGTTGGTGACATAACCGAACATCTCGGCTAGCGGCACTTTCGCATCAATAATCTTGCTATCCAAACGGTCGGAAATTTGTTCAATGCGCGCCCGTCGAGAATTTAAATCTCCGGTCACCTCGCCTAAAAACTTCGCCGGCACAATCACCTGAATTTTCATAATCGGCTCCAAAAGAATGGGGTTGGCTTTTTTCACCGCTTCTTGCAAGGCAATGGAGGCGGCAATTTTGAAGGCAAACTCTGAAGAATCAACCTCATGGAACGAACCGTCATAAAGAGTCACTTCAATGTCTTGTAAAGGATAACCGGCCAAAACACCTTTTTGCGCCGCTTCTTTAACACCTTTCTCCACCGCTGGAATAAATTCTTGAGGAATAACACCGCTTTTAATCTCATCAACAAATTTTAGATTCGCACCTCGCTCTAACGGCTCAACCCTCAACCAAACATGTCCGTATTGCCCGCGACCGCCGCTCTGGCGAATATATTTTCCTTCCGCTTCGGCCAAACTTTTAATTGTTTCTTTATAAGCAACTTGCGGACGGCCGACATTAGCTTCAACATTAAATTCACGACGCATTCTATCAACAAGAACATCTAAATGAAGTTCGCCCATTCCGGCAATAATTGTCTCCGCTGTTTCTTGGTCTGAACGCACTTGAAAAGTTGGATCTTCCTCGGCTAATTTACGCAAAGCAATGCTCATTTTTTCTTGGTCGACTTTGGTTTTTGGTTCAATTCGCATCGAAATTACTGGTTCGGGGAATTCAATTTTTTCTAATATAATCGGATGATTTTCAGCGCATAAAGTATCACCAGTGCCGGTTGATTTTAATCCGACGAGAGCAGCAATATCTCCGGTAAAAACCTCTTCCACTTCCTCCCGATGATTGGCATGCATTCTGACAATGCGACCGGCTCGTTCTTTTTGTCCCTTGGTTGCATTTAAAATATAACTGCCGCGTTTTAAAGTTCCAGCATAAACACGGAAATAAGTTAAATTACCGACAAATGGATCAGTGGCAATTTTAAAGGCTAAAGCGGTAAATGGTTCTCCGTCGCTTACCGCCCGAACAATCTCTGTCCCTGACTTTGGATCAAATCCTTTGGTTGGCGGCAAATCTAAAGGTGATGGCAAATAATCAACAACGCCATCAAGAACAAATTGAACTCCTTTGTTTTTCAAAGCCGAACCGCAAAAAACCGGCACAATTTTATTTTCAATTGTTGCTTTTCTTAATGCTTTTCTTAATTCTTCAATACTAATTTCCCGCCCCTCTAAATATTGACTCATTAACTTTTCATCATTCTCAACAATCTTCTCGATTAATTGATGACGATAGTTTTCAGCTTCCTTTAATAAATTCTCGGGGATTTTTATTTCATTAATAATTTCTCCTTTTTCGCCGCTAAAAGCAAAAGCTTTCATCTCCAATAAATTTATCACTCCTTCAAACGATGATTCTAATCCAATATTTAACTGAACAGGCATCGCATTGGGGTTTAAACGTTGGCGGATTGAAGCGAGTGAATTAATAAAACTGGCGCCCATCCGATCTAATTTATTAATAAAACAAATGCGTGGAACACCAAATTTATCCGCCTGATGCCAAACGGTTTCCGACTGTGGCTCAACGCCGGCAACTCCGTCAAAAACCACTACTGCGCCATCTAAAACTCTCAGTGAACGCTGAACTTCCACTGTAAAATCAATGTGACCAGGCGTATCAATAATATTAATTCTAAATTCTTTCTTCGCTCGTTCTTCAAGCGTCTTATAAGTTTGCGTCCAAAAACAAGTTGTAGCCGCCGCCGTAATGGTAATTCCCCTTTCCCTTTCCTGTTCCATCCAATCCATTACCGCTGTTCCTTCATGAACTTCTCCAATTTTATGAGAAATTCCAGTATAATAAAGAACTCGCTCGGTAACGGTGGTTTTACCCGCATCAATATGAGCGATGATTCCGATGTTTCTAGTTTTTTCTATTGGATATTGACGCATAAATAAATTTCTGAACAAAAAACGACATAAAAATTTCGTCTATTTTTTTAAAAATTTTTACCATGAAAAATGAGCAAAGGCGCGATTGGCTTCGGCGATCCGATGCATATCTAATTTCTTTTTAATTGCCGCTCCTTCATTATTGCTAGCAGCAATAATCTCTTCGGCTAATTTTTCATAAGACGGCTTACCGCGACGGGAACGAATCGATTGAACAATCCATCGACAAGCTAAAGTAAACTGCCGATGAGGTCTTACTTCTTGAGGAACTTGATAATTAGCCCCGCCTATCCGGCGTGATTTAACTTCAACGATTGGTGAAACGTTTTTAATCGCCGCCCCAAAAACTTCCATTGGATCTTTCTTTGTTTTTTCTTTTATTAATTCCATTGCTCGATAAAAAATTTTTTCTGCCGTCGCCTTTTGACCTCGCTGTATTAAATAATTAATAAATCGAGTACATTCGGGACGATTATAAATTAAATCTGGTTCAAAAACTCTTTTCTGTCGCTTTTTTTTACGCATAAAATTTATTGAGGTTTTTTAGCGCCGTATTTGGAACGTTGTTGACGACGATTTTCTACTCCAGCCGCATCTAAAATGCCCCGAACAATATGATAACGCACACCCGGCAAGTCCTTCACGCGACCGCCTCTAACCAAAACAACCGAATGCTCCTGTAAATTATGTCCGATGCCAGGGATATAAGCCGTCACTTCGATGCCATTGGTTAATCTCACGCGCGCCACTTTTCGCAATGCTGAATTAGGTTTTTTGGGCGTTGTGGTAAAAACTTTTAAACAAACGCCTCGCTTAAGCGGTGAAGGATATTTTACCGGACGATTCTTGCGATAATTAAATCCCCACATCAAAGCCGGCGCTTTACTTTTATAAACAATTGACTTTCTTCTTTTTCTAATTAATTGATTAACTGTTGGCATAGATGATAAAATTTTATGTTAAATACTTTAACAAATAAAAAAAACTCTGTCAAGAAAAAATAGTTTTTAAGCCAAGTATTTACCCTTTTTATTTTGGTTTATTTATTTTATAATAGAAATATATGATAAAAGAAATTAATTCTAAAATTACTTGGATTGATATTATCAATCCAAGTAATGAAGAAATAAAATTTTTAAAGCAAAAATTTAACTTGCATCCGATTTTATTTTCGGAATTAAAACAACCTTCAACGCGCACTAAAATAGAAGTGTATGACGGATTAATGTTCGTGGTTTATTACTTGCCTAATTATAACCTGCAATGTCGAACATCGGAAGCAATTGAAATAGATTTTATTTTGACCAAAGACACACTGGTCACCGTTCGTTATCAAAATTATGAAATTATTAACCAGATTTTCGAATTGCTAAAAAATAATCCTTCTCATAATTATCTGAATCAAACCCCCGCCCATCTTCTTTATTTTATTCTAGAAGAGGGGTTGACTTTCTCATTGCGTCAATTAACCCATATTCATGAAAAAATAAAAGCGATTGAAGATGCGCTTTTTAAAGGAGAACATAAAACTTTAATTGAAAAAATTGCTATTGTTAAAAGAGATATTCTGGACCAACGATTAATTGCTCGTCCCCAACATCCGATTTTAGAATCTTTAAAACAGCGCGGCGTTCAGTTTTTCGGCAAGAATTTGGAAATTTATTTTAACGACCTCTTGGGTGATTATGAAAAAATTTGGATGAATTTAGATAATCTTAAAGAAATAATAGAATCGCTGGAAAATACCAACAATACTTTTTTTGAAAGTCGAACCAATGAGATAATGAAAATTTTAACCATTATGGCCTTCATCACTTTCCCTTTAACTCTTTTCTCTAACATTTTCAGTATGAATACAAGTGTGACGCCGCTTGTTTCTTCTCCTTATGGTTTTTGGTATATTATAGGCCTAATGATTTTTTTTGCGTTAATGTTTATTATTATTTTTAAGATTAAAAAGTGGATTTAATTGGCATCCGTTTGAATTAATAAATCTTTATTAAAAATAATTTTGATTGTTCCATTTAAATCGGTTCGTAAAATTTGCGAGCCGATTTTTTGTAATAAATCCATCACCTCTTGATAGGGATGACTAAAACGATTATTTAATCCAACGCCAACAAGAACAATTTTAGGCCGAATTAAATTAAGAATATTTTCATCGGTTCCGGTTTTGGAGCCGTGATGACTTAATTTCAAAATTTCTGATTGAATATTAGTCAATAAAGAGGTGATTTTTGTCGAAGCATCGCCTAAAAAAAGAATGGAATGCTTTAGATAAATCAAGCGCAGAATTAAAGAGGTGTCATTTAAATCTTTTATTGGTTGACGCCCAACGGGCCATAAAATTTCAAAATATGATTCGCCTATTTTTATTTTATCGCTGGCTGAAAGAATAACAATTGGGATATTTTTTGCCTTTAGTGATTTTTTAAATGTTTTGAAGCTGGAACTGTCAGCATCGAAGCCATTATAGATAAAAAGGCGTGGCGGATTATTTTCTAATAATTTTAGAAAGCCGCCGTAGTGGTCTAAATTGGCATGACTTAAAATCCAAATATCAATATGGCGATCAAAATAATTTTGAACTTGCGCTAAAGCGCTTTTTATCATTTGTCCATCGCCAGCATCAATTAAAATTCGACCTGAAAAAGGAAATTTTAATAAAGTAGCATCGCCCTGTCCAACATTCAAAAAATCTAATTCTAAAGTTTTTGCTTTATTTAAAATGCAAATCCAAAGAGCGGCGTCAAATAACAATAATGATACAAAAATAATAATTAAAAAGGGGGGGTTATTTTTGGTTGACATTTTCTTTGAGTTTTCTTTGTCGTTTTAATTGGACTAGAAAGAAAATTATTAATGCCGTGACTAACCAAAAAATAAATTCTTTATAAACGCCTAAATCTAATACCGCAAATCTTAATTTTCCAAAAAAGTTTATCATTAAAATTTCGAAATGCAAAAGCAGGTAGCCCAAAAACCCTATTAAATAACCCAACCATAAATTTAAAAAAGAAATTAAAATTGCTAAAAATCCCATTAGCATTGTTATAGGAATAAACATTATAATGCAAATATTGGCAATTGGAGAAATAAGAGGCAGATAACCAAATCGCAAAATTAATAAAGGTAGGACCATTGTTTGCGCTGATAAAGTAGTGGCTAAAATTCCTCGCCAATTAAACAAAAAATCATTATCAACCCGCAGTAAACGATTAAAAAATGGCGACAGATAAACCAAACCGAGGGTGGCAGCGAAAGAAAGTTGAAATCCAAAATCAAAACGCAAAATTTTAGGATTAAAAAGAATCATTATTAAGGCAGCAAAAAATAAAGCATTTCTTGTTTCATATCTTTTGCCTAATTTATTACTCAAAACCAAAAGCGCACCCATAATTCCCGCTCTAACAACCGATGACGAAGCGCCAGTTAAAATTATGAAAAGAAATAAAAATCCAATTACGACCCAAAAAGTTTTTGGTCGCGCTATTCCTAAACTAATTAAAAAGAAATAAACGGCGCTGGTAATAATTGTAATGTTATAACCAGAAAGAGCAATTAAATGAGTGGTACCGCTTCGTTGAAGCGCTAATTGCAAATTTTTATCCATTGTTTTTTTCTCGCCCAAAAGCAAACCATCCAAAAAACTACTTTCCGACTCCGGAAAAATTTTGTCAATTTGTTTCTGAAAAGAAATTTTTAGATTATAAAGAAGTGCTTTTAGCCAAAAAGCTTGATGGCGAGCCAAAATTTTTATCTCCGGATAATAAATAACGGAATAGATGTTTTCTTTGGCCAGATAAGCTTGATAGTCAAATTTTTCAAATTTTGGCGGTTGGTCAAATTTTCCAGAAAATAAAATTTTGTCGCCATATTGAAAATCGTTGTCGTAACTACGTACTTTAATCAGCACCTTCCCCTGCCACGGCTTTAAAAGTTTAGCTCGAAAACTAACAATACCATTATCTTCGATCGAAATATCGCTTATAATAGCCAAAACCTCTTTTTGTTCCGAGCTATTCAGATAATAACTCGAGTGTTTCTCTTGATAAAAGTTATAAAACTGAAAATAAAAAAATCCCGCTAAAATAACAAAAAAATATAAGACAATTGCTATCTTTTTTTGTAATAAAATAGCGCTCAGACTAATAATTAGACAAAATAAAAAAATCACCAAACCAATCAAAATGGCCTCTTTAAAGTTTAAAAAAGAAGAAACAAAAACACCAAAAATAAATAATATGGTAACAAGAAAAAATTGATGAGGCGGTGGAAGTGAAATTATTTTAAATAACCCGCTGGATAGTTTTTTGTCTTCCATAAAATCTTATTCCGACAAAATTATTTTTTCAAGAATTTCTTTTAATTTTTTAATGTCATGACGAAGTAGTCCCTTCTTTCGTAAAAAATTTTTTTTGATAATTGAATATTTTTTTAATTTGTTTGTATCTGGCTTAACAAATTGAGCGCCTTCTTCTTTGTATTTTTTCAAGCGTCTTTGGTCGGGATGACCATCGTTAACAAGAATATAATCTAAAATATTTCTCCCTAAATATTTTTCTAAAATAAAAACAAAATCTGAGGCCCTAAAATTATCCGTCTCCCCTTTTTTGGTCATAATATTGATAATAAAAATTTTCTTTGCTTTGCTTTTTTTAATCGCTTCTTTAACTCCTTTTACTAAAAAATTAGGGATAATGCTAGTATATAAATCACCGGGTCCAATAATAATAAAATCGGCAGCTGAAATAACTTTGCGAGCCAAAAGATTAATTCTCGGTTGAGGTTGAAGCCAAATTTTTTCAATTTTAATTGGCTTTTTTTCTTTGCGTCGATCAATAGCTGATTCGCTGTAAATAATTTGACCGTTTTTTAATTGAGCGACTAAATGACAATTTTGCAACGTTACTGGAATAACTTCGCCGGAAATATTTAAAATTTTTCCAGCTTCCAAAACCGCTTTTTGAAAATCACCAGTTATACGTTCTAAAGCGGTTAAAAATAAATTACCGAAACTGTGGCCGTCTAAAAAATAACTCTCATTAAAACGATAATTAAATAATTTGGCTAAAAGTTTATTATCAGAATGAGACAGGGCGATTAAAGCGCGTCGAACATCACCCGGTGGTAAAATGCCAAATTCTTCACGCAAAACGCCGCTTGAACCGCCGGAATCAGCCATACTAATAATAGCTGAAAGATGAAGAGGAGATTTTTTTAAAGCAGACAAAACAACAAAAACACCGGTTCCGCCGCCAATCACCACTGCTTTTCTTATCTCTTTATTTTTTCTCATTATTTTCAATTATAAAAATTTAAAAAAATAAAAAAAGCTAGTTTTTACTAGCTTTTTAAATCAAGTTTCGATTGTCTAAAAGACTATCCAACTATTACTTCATTATACCCAATAAGTTAATATACACTATAATTCTCGGATACGAACTCTGGTTTATTAGAGAAAATCGGAGTTTGTGTCTGAAACTACGAGTGCCCGGGGAGAGACTCGAACTCTCACGACCGATGAAGGTCATTGGATTTTGAGTCCAACGCGTCTGCCAATTCCGCCACCCGGGCAATTTCAATTATCTGTTTAAATTTTTTAAGCTTCGGAGGCCGCGGCGGGAATCGAACCCGCGTCTAACGGTTTTGCAGACCGTTGCCTTACCACTTGGCTACGCGGCCGACAATAGGCTCTTATAAATTAAATAACTAATTTTAAATAAAAAATCAAGACAAGAATAATTTATTTTTCTTGTAAATTTTTCTTTTCATCATTTTGACCATTCTTTTCTTTTTTAATTTTATTTAATAACGATTCAATACGCGCCGCTTTTTCCTCCGATTCGTCATAGATAATTTTAATTTTAGGAATAGGGTACATATTTAATTTTTTATTCAGTGCCTGCTGAAGTGCAAAGATGTTTTTTTGAAAATACAATTTTATTTTATCATTTATCTTTGGATAAGAACTAATTCTAACTTTGGCTATCCCTAAATCTTTTGAAGTTTCAATTTTTGTTACGGTTACCAAATAGTTAGGCGGGAAATCTCCTTCTTTTTGAAGATAATCGGATATTAATTTTTGGATTAGACTATTAATTTGTTCTAAACGATACGAATGTTTCATTGTGATGCCAAAAGTTTCTTAAGTTGTTTTAATTGAATCTGAAGAATGTCATTAGATTCGGCTTCTATATTGAGACGAATAACATTGGGTTCGGTATGAGAATGTCGGATATTAAATCTAAATCCCTTGCCCTTCACTGTTAAACCATCGATTTTCGTAATTTTCCCCTTTTTTGAAAAATACTTTTCTATCTTTTTTAAAATGGCGGGGATTTTATTTTTGTCTTTTATTGAAAAATTCATCTCAGGCAAAACTATATTTTTTTCAAATTTTTTTAATAAATCTTCAAGAGATTGACCTTTTAATGAAATGATTTTTAGAACAGTTAGAAAAGAAAAAAGACCGGCATCAGCATAAAAAAATTTTTTCCAGTAATAATGACCCGATTTTTCTATTCCTAATAATGCTTTATTCTGCCGCATCGCATTTTTAAAATAACTATGGCCTGCTGGCGAAAAAATCACTTGAAAATAATATTTTTTTGCTAGTTCAGTCAAAAAACTTCCACAACGAAAATCTAAAATTATCTTTTTGGGCAAAAAATTCTTTACAAATTCTAAAAATAGAGCGCCGACATAATCGCCTAAAAATTGCTGACCTTGTTTATCAAAAAAATAAACTCTATCGCCATCATCATCAAATTGAACCATTAAATCTATTCCTCTTTTTAAAATCAATCTCTTGGCTATTGGTCGATGAACAAATTGAAGATTTAATTTAAGTTGTTTTTTTATTTTTTCCAAAATTAACCCAAGTGCTTTGGGGCAACAAATTAAAATTTTTATTTTAGAAGACATTGAGAAATTTTTTTGAATATCTATTTGTTTAAATAAAAAATTTAGATACTCCCCATCAAAATTTTTCCTCAAAATTTTTCCTTTGGCAAATTTGATAACGATAGGTTGGTTAAAAAAATCAGGATATTTCGATAAATATTCTCCACCGAGTGTTTCTAAATCATTATTAAATATTTTAAAGCCAGTGTAATTTTGGTTAAGATGAGAAGCGGTAATAATAATTCCTAAATCAAAATTGAATTTTTTAATTATAAAATAGAGCATTGGCGTGGTAATAACGCCGGCATCAACCACTTCTACATTATTTTGAACCAGCCCCCTAATAAAATTTTTAATTAAAATTAGGCCGCTTAAACGAGCATCGCGTCCTACCACAATTTTCATTCTTTTTTTGTTAATAATTTTTTTCTGTTCTAATAGTAGCGGGAGAAAATATCCCAGTCGCCAACTAACATCAGCATTAATATCTTTGGGATATCGACCTCTAATATCGTAGGTTTGAAAAATTTTATTGCTAATTGTTTCCACAATAATTATAGTTTATAATAAAATTGTTCAAAAATCAAAAATATGATTTCTCTCGGCATCGTTGGCTTGCCCAATATAGGAAAATCAACTCTTTTTCAGGCGATTACCAAAAAACAGGTAGCAATCGCTAGTTTTCCTTTTACCACTGTTAATCCCAATATTGGTTTGGCACCAGTTGAAGATGAACGATTAAAGAAAATTGCCGAAATTCAAAAATCAAAAAATATTATCCCCGCAACGGTTAAATTCATTGATATTGCTGGATTAGTTAAAGGAGCGGCGCAGGGATTGGGTTTAGGAAATCAGTTTTTAGGCCACATCCGAGAAACTACTGCCATTGTTGAAGTTATTAGATTGTTCGCCGCCGCTAACGTTCCTCACATTGAAGAAAAGATTGATCCCCTGCGTGATTTAGAAATTATTTCAACAGAATTGATTTTATCCGATTTAGAAACATTGGGAAAAATTTTCGCCAAAATTGAAAATGATGTTAAGCGCCGCGAAAAAACAGCCCAACAAAAATTGGAAATTATTCAAAAAATAGAATCGCATCTTCAAAATGGCAAATGGATATTTACTCTCCCTCTTGATGAACGAGAAAAAGAATTAATAAAAGATTATAATTTCCTCACTCAAAAACCGCTATTATTGGTTTTAAATGTTGACGATTCATTTTCTGCCAATGATATTGAAAAAATCAAAAATGAGTTTGTAAAACAACTCAGCAATCAAATTTCTAAAGATGAAATTTTTGCTTTAAATTTAGCTAGAGAATTGGAATTGGCAGCTCTAACTAAAGAAGAAGCCGACGAATTAAATATTAAACGCCAACCTTATCTAAATTCATTAGATGATTTAATCAAACAGGGTTATCGTTTGCTTAAATTAATTACATTCTTTACCACAACAGGCGAGGAAGAAACTCGCGCCTGGCCATTGAAAAATGGTTCAACTGTTTGGCAGGCGGCCGAATTGATTCATAAAGATTTTCAAGAAAGATTTATTAAAGCCGAAATTGTTAATTGGCGTGATTTTATAGAATGCGGCTCGTGGGCAAAAGCCAGAGAATCTGGCAAATTAAAAATTGAGGGCAGAGATTATATTGTTTTAGACGGAGACATTATTTATTACAAAATTTAAACGAGGCCTTGATTTTCATTTATATTTTTTTATACTATTTTCAATATGAATTCTGTTTTAATTCAAGAATTAGTTAAAAACCAATTAAAAAATATTCCTGAAATTAAGGCGGGTGCACATGTTCGCGTTCACGAAAAAATAAAAGAAAAAAACAGGGAAAGAATTCAGATATTTGAGGGTTTCGTCATTGCTAAAAAACACGGCAAAGGAATCAACGCCACTTTTACCGCAAGAAAAATCATTGATGGCATCGGTGTAGAAAAAACTTGGCCAATTCACTCACCATTAATTGAAAAAATTGAAATCATAAAGACGCCAAAAATTGGAAGAGCAAAGCTTTATTTTCTCCGACGTCTTTCTCCAACTAAAATTAGAAAAAAACTTTCTGTTTTCAAAACCATTCTTCCTGAAAGCACGCCTATTTTAGAAAACGAAAAAAAAGATTCTCAGGAAACAATAATCGAGGAAAAAACTGAAACCAATTCTTAAAATAATTTTGCGGCTTCATTCCAAAAACGAGCATCATTTTGTTTTGTCTTTAACCAATACCACCATTCTACTCCCCAAAAATAAAATTCATCAAAGCCGGTTTTTCCGGCAAAAGTAATTATTTCTTGGAATTTTTTAAAATCCATCGTTTTCGCCTGCTCTTCAAAAGAAGAACCAGAAAGCGCAGTAGGATCCCATGGTTCGGCCTGCAATTCAGCAATAATTACCCTTTTGTGTAAAAATTTTTCAATCAATTTTGCTTTCAGCCAATAAAATTTTGGGGGGAAGGGGTATTCTACATAAAAACCCTTTGGAAAAACTTTAAAAACTTCGTGGAGGAAACTAAAAGTCGTCGACCAAACGCGACGATACAAACTAATTCCGAAAACATCACTTCTTTTTGCCGTCTTAAACCATAACGACCATTCACCACTATCAGTAGTCATTATTTTTCGGCTATCCAAAGATTTGATAAGATTGATTTCTTCGTCCAAAAATCCCTTTTTTCTGGAAGGGCACTCACCAAAAGGAAAAAATGGTTCATTCTCTACCTGCCAAGCAATTATCGCTTCTTCGTTTTTATATCTTAAAATAAGATTTTCTATTAATTTATTCACTCTCGCCTGCTGTTCTTCCGACGATAAATTTTTGGCCCAATCGGGCAAATGACACTCCGGCCAGCGAGGTGTTTTCATCCCGATAGCCAAAATAACTTTAGTACCAAATTCTTTAGCTTGATTAATTTGCCAATCTAAATTAGAGAAATCAAATTGATTTTCTTTGGGTTCAATTAAATCCCAATGGACGGAGATGCGCAAAAATTTAACTTTTAAATCTTTAAGAATTGCTGAATAATTCTCTTTCCAATCTAACTTCAACATTTCACTTTGTTTCTGAGAAAAACTGACTCCCCATTTAATATTTTCGGCTTCCGGCGGTAAACCAATAAAAAGATAGGTTATTAAAATGATTACTAAAATCAAAATTATTAGAGTAAAAATTTTCAAAAATTTCTTCATAATTATTTAAAAGCCAAGATAGCAATGCCAATAATAATTATAATTGTGGCAATGGCTTTTTGGAAAAGAGCCGAACGTGTAATCTCTTCCCGAAGCATTTTGGGAAATTTTAATGAAAGCAGAACAATTAAAAACAATAGAAAAGCGTATTGAACGCCTTGTAAAGCAGTAATCATCGGCACATAAATAATCGGCGCCAAAGCAATAGCCCAGTTTTGTAATAAACTCGAACTGCCGCCTAAAATCTGGTTGCCGACAAAAATAAAGAATGTTTTTCTTGAAATTTTTTCATCTCTAATTTTAAAACTGATACTTTTTCTTACTTCAGGATACAAAATAAACAAGATTAGCGAAAAGAACAAACCGCCGACTTTAATCCAAATTAAACCATTTAAAAATGGCTGCACTAAATAAACCTGTTTGGAAACAACTAAATATATAGAAAACAAAAAAGCAATAATGGCGGCGTATTTTAAACTAGCCCAATTAATTTTTTTGCCTTTCTCTAAAGTTATTAAAAACGTTCCAATAATCAACAACAATAAAGCAATAAAATCAATGAGACCCATTTTTTCTTTGCCGCCAGAAAAAATAAAAATCAAAAGAAATGTTAAAATGGGGCCCAATGCACCGCTCGCCGGCACAATCCGCGATGCTTCAAAAAGACTTAAAGCCTTATAAAACCATAAAAGACAATAAGAAAAAATTAGACCGGCACCCAAACTTAAAAGCAACTGCTTTAATGAAGGGACATAAAAATTAATAAAAGGAATGATAACCAAAATAACCATTGCCAAAATCCCAACATAAAAAGTATAAACCCGCGGACTGGGCAGTGTTGAAGTTAAAAGATGTTTATCAACCAGATAAACAACCGCTAAGATAAAATAAGAAACTAAAGTAATAATTAACCAGAGCATATTTCAATAATCTTTTTAATATTTAAAACACCCATTTTATTGCCTTCGATAAATCCCTGCATCGCCGCTTCGGCAAAAAAACCATCTTTTAAATAATCAAACAGCCATTGATTGGTATATTTAACATTTTCTTGCGGTACGGCCGAGCCCAATTTCAGAAGCCACTCGCGATTAAAATCTTCTTGAGAACCAATGGTTGGCGCCATAATAATCGGCAAACCGAGCGCTGTATAAAAAGAAAGTTCGCTCGGTTTAGTCCATAAAATATCTGTTTTCCGAAGAGCTTGATTAAAATTCTGGAAATAATCATAAAGATTTTCTCCGCCGATTAGTGCAATGTGATAATTTTTTTGTAAATTAAGTTTCCATAAGGCCTTTTCTATAAATTGCCTTACCAAAGGTTTTACTCCAACAGAAATAAAAATTTTTAACTCCTTATTTAAAACTTTCTCTTTTAAGCTCTTAACTATTTCAATGGCCAATTCTTTTTGAGCACCGGCGCCGCCAATGGCAAACATCAAAGTCAAAAGATGGTTACTTTTCTGCGGTATCTCTTCTAATTCTGCTTCAATTAAATGTTGATATTTAGAAAAATTTTTTTTATCAGGGTCTAAATTATAAATTCTGTTTTTTAAATCTTCCTTAAGCAAAATCATTTTTTCGTCGCCAATATTTTCCAATGGTAGCGGGTAACCAGTGAAAAAAATATTTTCTTTTTTCACACCATAAAGATTTAATCTCTCTCCTACTCGTTCAGTGGGCGCAAAATATTTAATCCGGCTCTTTGAAGGCATTAACGGCGCCCAAGTCCGGGAAACATCGCTATCGCAAACAACGCAAAAAATCTCACCTTGATAACGATGGACTTCGGCCATAAAAGCTGGTGTAAAAAAAGTTGAAATTAAAGGCAGTTTTTTGCCAATTTTTTTATTTTCGTTATTTAATTTTTCAATTAAGTGCTTGCCCCATCCTTTTTGAATTAAAATATAAAGCCGCCTTAAAACAAAATCCGGTTTTGATAAATCTCTTTTAGGATAAAATTGGGGGATTTTTTGAAAATAATCAAAAATTGAAAAACCGATTTTGCCAATGAGGGGTAAATTATAAAAATTGGAGATAAACTCGTAAAAACGACGTGAGCTTTCCCAAATCTGTCGATCTTTTCCGGGAATATCCGGGTAATCATTGGCATTAATAAATTTTTTATCAAGCGTAAAAACACGCAAAGGATAGGCCGTTCGTTGATGGCCATAACCCATGCTTACTGCCACTACCCTTGCCAAAGGCCAATTATTATTTTTTAAGTCAGAATTCATAAATTGATTATAACATTTTTTATTGCCTTCTCTCAAATAATAGTTGAAAATCTCTAAAAATTGCTTATAATTTTTTCTAAGCCCAGGTGGTGGAATTGGCATACACACACGTTTGAGGGGCGTGGGCCTTTTGGCCGTGCGGGTTCGAGTCCCGCCCTGGGCACTTAAAGCCAAAAAAGCAGCCTTTCGGCTGCTTTTTGGTTAATAACAAAAATTTACTTGATTTTTTTTCTCGTATTTTGAATGATACCATCAATAATTCCGTATTCTTTGGCATCAGGCGCACTTAAATAAAAATCTCTGTCAGTATCTTTCTCAATTTTTTCCATAGGCTGTCCGGTGTGTCTGGATAAAATCTCGTTGATTTTATTTTTAATCTTTAAAATTTGCTTGGCTGTAATTTCAATTTCTACCGCTTGCCCTTCGGCTCCACCCATCACTTGATGCAATAAAATTTCGGCATTGGGCAAGGCAAATCTTTTCCCTTTACTCCCGGCCGATAAAAGAACAGCCGCTGCCGAAGCCGCTTGTCCAATACAAATAGTGGAAACATCTGGTTTTACATACTGCATCGTATCATAAATAGCCAAAGCCGAAGTAATCATCCCGCCCGGACTATTAATGTAAAATTGGATGTCTTTTTTAGAATCTTCGTGTTCTAAAAAAAGCAATTGGGCAATGATACTATTAGCAACGGCATCATTAATCGGACCACCCAAAAAAATAATTCTTTCTTTTAATAAGCGTGAATAAATATCATAAGCTCGCTCGCCAAATTGAGATTTTTCAATAACAGTTGGTATTAAATTAAAATATTCTTCTTCCATAATTTTATTAATATTAAATTTGATTTTCTAAAAATTGAAAAACTTTCTCGTTGGTTAATCTTTCTTTAGTATATTCCATCAACGCTTCCTTGTCAATTTTATTAATATCCTCTCCTCCCATTGCTTTTTGATTCAAAATCTGTCTCATTCCCTCTTCAATTTCTTCAGGAGTCGGTAAACAATTCTCTAATTTAGCAATCGTTCTTAAAATAATAAACCCCTTAAGCGTTTTTTCAGCTTCTTTGTACAAATCTTTTCTTAAATCATCCTCGGTTTTATTAATTTTTTTTAAATAATCGTCAAAATTTAACCCTTTTTCTTCAATAAAATGTTTTAATAAATGGATTTGGTTTTCGATTTCGCTCTCCACTAAAATTTCCGGCAACTCTACTTTATTCTGTTCAATTAATCTTTCTAACAATAAAAGGCGCAAGCGTTCTTTTTCTTTTATTTCCTTTTCTTGGAATAATCCCTCTTTAATAGATTGCCTTAATTCCTCCAGATTATTAAATTGACCCAATGTTGTCGCCCATTCATCGTTTAATTCTGGCAATTGTCTTTCATTAATTCTGTTTATTTTTACTTGAAATGTTAATTCTTTACTCTTTAAAGCTTCATTCCAATAATCGTCAGGAACAAAAATTTTAAACTCTTTTGTCTCGCCTACCTTTAATCCCTCCAGTTCTTCCTCAAATCCCGGAATATATCTTCCTTCGGCTAAAATAAATTGATCTGTTGACGGGAAGTCATTTACTTCCTTTCCCTCGCAAAAACATTTTGTTTCTATCTCAACGAGATCGTTTTTTTGAGCTGGCCGATTAACCGCAATTATTTTCGCCCGTGATTTTTGCAACCAATTAATAGCATCATCTATTTCTTTATTCGACACTTGCAATTGTTTTTTTTCTTTAAAAACCCCTCTGCTGACTTCTTTATAATTTTTCAATTCGGGCTTGGGCAAAATAGCGCTTTTAAAAACATAAACAAATTCATTGTTGGGCACAATTTTTTTGATATTTACTTCTGGCAAACCAACCAACTCTAATTCTAATTCTTTGGTTATCTCATTGATGCTTTTTTTAAAAGCACTGTTTGCCGCCTCATCAAAAATCCTTTCTTCCAAATCGGTGTTTTTGATAAACTCCTCAGGAATGTTTTTTTTACGAAAACCCTTTAAATTGGCACTCTCTACCACTTTTTCTTTGGCTAACTGCCAAAAATACGCCATTTCTTCGCTAGATAGCGAAACTTCTAATTCAATTTGTGCTTGGGATAAATATTTTATCTTATGTTGCATAAATTTATTTCTTTCTCAATGTTTATCTCTGAACCGCGGCAATAATTTTTTCAGCGGTTTTTTCCCCAATGCCCTTTATTTTCATTAATTCTTCTTTGGTGATTGTTTTTAATTTTTCTTCATTATAACCATTAGCCTCCAATAACTTAATAAGCTTCTCCGAAAGTTCTCTTTTTGAAGAAGATTTTTCTTCCTCGAAATCTTCTTCTTCTTTTAATGCTTCGGCTACACCTCCTTCCACAGCCGTTTCTGGAGCCGCCTCGCTCCGAACATCAATTTTCCAACCAGTTAGTTTGGCGGCTAATCGTACATTCTGTCCTCCCTTACCAATGGCCAATGAGAGTTGGTCGTCCGGAACAAAAACCCTCATCTCTCTTCGAGGCTTCATTTCTACTCGAGAAACTTTAGCCGGCGAAAGAGCTTGAGCAACAAATTCTTCCGGATTTTCCGACCATTTAATAATGTCTATTTTTTCCTGACCCAATTCGTTTAAAACCGCCATAATGCGCGTTCCTTTTTGCCCTACACAAGAACCAATCGGATCTACACCTTCAACCGTTGAAGCTACTGCTACTTTACTGCGAAAACCAGCTTCGCGAGCAATAGCCATTATTTTAACTGCACCAGAAGCAATTTCCGGCACTTCCATCTCAAATAACTTTGAAACTAATTTCGGATGACTGCGAGACAAAATAATCATTGGCCCTCGGACATTTTCTTGAACAGCCAATAAATAAAACTTCATTCTTTCGCCAATGCGGTATCGCTCATTAGGAATTGCTTCGTTATAAAACATTATTCCATCAACGCGGCCTACATTAATATAGACATTTCGATTTTCAATCCTCTGGATAATACCGCTTATCAATTCGCCTTCTTTGTTTTTAAATTCTTGAAGCACTGCTTCTTTTTCAGCTTCTCTTAATCGCTGTAAAATAACTTGCTTGGCGGTTTGAGCAGCAATACGACCGAATTCCTCATGAGTTTCCAAAGGAAAAATAATTTCTTCACCTGTTTTTGCTTCTGGTTTGATCTTTATTGCCTCTTCTAATAAAATGTGCCGCTCGGGATTAAATCTAATTTTTTTTATCGCCTCGCCCTCTTGAATTTGTTTTTCCGTAGTCGTTAATTGAGAGGTTTCTTCTTTTTCCAACGTCTCTTCCTCTTCTTCTTCTTTTATCATATTTTTATCTACGATAATTTTTACTTGCCAAAATTTTACTTCACCTGTTTCAGGATCAATTTTTGCTCTAACAATATTATTCTTACTGGCATATTCTTTTTTATAAGCCGCCGCTATAGCCTGCTCGATGGCCTCTAAAATTTTTTCCTGAGTAATACCTTTTTCTTCGGCAATTTGATTAATGGCGGATAAAAAATCTTTTAAATCAAACATGGTTTTGGGATAAAAATGCAAAGTATAATAAAGATCTTTTAGATTTTTACAGATTTAAAGCGACTGCTGTTTTTTAGTAAGAAAGGTCCGCTTAACCGGACCTTTTTCATACCAATCGTAGTATACCAAAAAATTAATCCTCAAGTCAAGACCTACCCTTCAATGGGCAAATTAACCGGCGGCTCACCTTTCTTCGACTCAATCCGTCTTAAAAATGGCGCTTCAACAACATTAATTGGAAAATGAAAAATAGTAGCAAGTTCCTCGGTATTTAAAACTATTTTGCTGTCCGAATTGAATTTTCGCTTCAAATAATTTTTATATAAAAACACTTTTTTCCAAAATTCCTTTTGTTTTTTAAAAGGCCACTTTCCTTTAGTTACCGACGGCTTGTAGGGTTTGAATCCATTAAGATTAAGCCTATTAAATTGTCGAAAAAAACCCATCGTGCTAGTAATGTTTAATCGCGAAAAGGCATTTCGGCGGTCAATATAAACAAATCTAATTGTTGCATCAAAAAGCAATTTGGAAATTTTTGTCTGAATGGCTTCAACTATATCTTTTTCCCCAGGAGTTAAATGCTGCATCAAACCGGGCGAACCTTCGGCGCCGCCCCCTTCCTCCCACTCGGGTGCTTCAAATGGCGCTTTTACTAAATTATAAAGAAATTCTAAAATATAACTCCAATAAGAACGTTCCGTTGACTCTTTTTTGCCAATAATCTTATTTACTATTTTTTCGCCTTCTTTCTTACAACTATCATCTTTCGGATCAACAGGTTTAAAAAGAATTTGAATCCAGATTCTCTCGTCCGATTTTAATTTGCTGATTGTTTCCATCAAACTTGAAATAGGGTCAATAGTTTTTTCGTCTTTGGACGCTTCAAAAAACGGATAAGTTAGAATGGGGTAAGGCGTTGGTTGAACGAGGGTAAAATCTAACCCCCAAATATCCCAAAATTTATTAGGTAGTAAAGAAGAAAAAATATTTGTATAATCTTCAACTTCAATTAATTCCAAATCCGGATATTGGGCATACAACTGAGATTCAACCAAATGCTTGTAATCATTGGGCGTACGAATATAGAAAGAAGTTCCCCTTCCATCACCAATAATTTCAAAACTTAACCAAAGCTGGATTTTACCTTCTGTCAAACGTTCTTTAAAATTGGGCGTCGAAATCTGAATTGAATGAAAGGCGCTAAAAATATCTTCCATTGACTTAAAACTTTTTTCAATATATCTGGGAATTTTAATTTCAAAAATAGTATATTGAACATTTTTTAAAAATTTATTTTTAACATAAAAAAGCCATAAATTATAAACAGCGGTTAAAAATACTATTGGCAAAAAAATCCACCACGTTAATTTAATAATATGCCAGATGAGTAATAAAACATTTCGAAGAATTTCTAATGCTTCGGGCATGGGTTTTATCTTTTCCCCGACCGAATCAAACTATAGCGTTTGTCTGGTAATTTCCGAAAAAGTTTTTTGTCCTGAAGATTAATCAAAACAGTCATATCTTTGACAATTCGTTGTTTCCCGACTTCGTTTAAGATATCCCGGAAATGCATCGGTTTTTGGCGCAAAATAGAAACTAAAAGGTCTTTGATTGTCCCCGGTTGATACCCCCATTCTTTCAAAGCATAAACGCCTCTGCCCACTAGCACAAAACTTCTATCTTTGATTAATTCGTTGTGGAGACTATTAATTGAAGTTATTTTATTATCAAAATTCACCTCATTAATCGCTCGAGCTATTTCTTGGTAATAAAGAGGTTTGTTTGTTTTTTGCAAAATAAGAAAGGCCTTGGTTCTAATGTTTTTAGGTTTAATAAATTCCCAATCCGTCAAACCAAATTCACCAAAAGGATTAAAAGCGAATTTTTTAGAAATATCCAAATAAGAAATGAGGATGTTTTCGTTGTTAATCTTAAATTCTTTCATTGTTTTACGCAACAACAATTGATATTCGTCCAACAACAATGGTCGTTTAACTAAATGTAGTTCTTTCTCAACAAATTTATAAATATTAAACACTTTCTTTAAAACTTCCTCTCTGAGGTACCAATTGGAATAAATATTGGGTTTTTCAAAAAAATAAGAGAAGTCGGGGCTGAGGTCTAATAAAAAATTAACGCAACTCTGCCACTGCGATTTAATTTTTTCATTTCGCCATAATTCATCGGGTTTAGCAATTAATGAAACCGGGGCTTCCTCTAATAATTTTTTTTCTCGTCTAATTCCGCCGATAATTTCTAATTGATATTTTATTTTCTCCAATAAATCATCCAATTCATCAAGATTTTGCTTCAATTTTAGCAAAGCAGCTGTCTCAATCTGACGAATTCGTTCTCTAGTTAACCCCTTCTGCCTGCCGATCGCTTCAAGTGTCAACGGTTTATCGCCGCTTAAACCATAACGTTTTTCAATTATGTCTTTTTGCTTTTCCGGCAAAATGTCCACAAAATTTTTTATAATCTCACTTAGATTTTTAGTGGCCATATTTTTTAATTAAGATTAAACAATGAACATTAAAGATATTAAAAATAATTTATGCTTTTGTCAAGGATAGTTTTTTATTTTTTTCTTCGGCGAGCATGAAAAGTTTGATAAATTTCCCTCAATTCTTTATCGGTTAAATGGGTGTAAACTTGCGTTGTGCTAATATTAGAATGACCTAAAAGTATTTGAACCGAACGTAAATCAGCACCATTTTGCAATAAATCAGTGGCAAAAAGATGTCGCAGAGTGTGCGGGGTGACTCTTCTCACAATCCCCGCTTTTTTGGCATAAAAATTAATCAATCGCTGCACACTCCGCGGTGTCATTCGTCCAATTACTTCCGTTTTTTTAGATTTTTTAAAAGTTACGAACAGAGGTTCTTCAATATCAGTTCTTTTCTCTAAATATTTTTTTAATGCTTCTCTGGCGGGATTAGATAAAAACACTAAGCGAATTTTCCCTCCCTTACCTTTAACACTAAACTCTCCTCTTTCTAAATTAATACTATCTCTATTTAATCGGCAAAGTTCAGAAACACGCAATCCTGTCGCAAACAACACCTCAAGAATCGCCCTGTCACGATAATCTTTCACCGAATTTCCGGCGGGAGCGTTTAATAATCTTTCCAATTCATTAAAACTTATTAATTCTATTTCATTTCGCCCAATTTTTGCCAATTCAACCTGATCCGGTGGCAAACATTTAACACCTATTTTGGTTAGATATTTTAGAAAACCTCGCAAAGCGATAATATAATAATTTTGAGTAATTTTTTTTAAATTTTCCTTTTGCCCTTCCAATCGATTAAGATAAAGCCGAAATTGTCTAACTGTTTCTTGATTAATGTCTTTGATTGATAATTGTTCAATTTTTTTATTCGTCTTTGCCGCCAAAAAATTCAAAAATTTCGTTAAATAACGATTATAGTTTTCCAAAGTTTTAGCGCTTCGATTTTTTTCAATTTCCAAATATTCAAGATATTGCTTTTTTAAAGTTAAAATTGATTTATCTAGCATATTGTTTTTCATTCTCAATTATACCACCGACTTTTCTCCTTGCAAACTTTAAATTTTTATGCTATTATCAATTTAATATGTTAAAGAAGGGAGAAAAAACAAAACTTATTGAGAAATATAAAAGACACGAAAAAGATACTGGTTCGACAGAAATACAGATTGTTTTGTTAACCGAACAAATTAATAAACTAGCGGACCATTTAAAAAAACACCCTAAAGATAACCATTCGCGCCGCGGTCTTCTAAAAATGGTTTCTAAAAGGAAAAAGCTTATTAAATTTTTACAAAAAGAGTCAATTCGCCGATATAATAAACTTGTTAAATCTTTAAATCTAAAATAAATTTTATTATTTATGATTATCAAACACAAAGACCAACGCGTAGCGATTTTTTTTGATATTCAAAATCTTTATCACTCAGCGAAAAATCTTTACCAAGCCCGAGTGGATTTTCATGAAGTATTAAAAACAGCAACGGCTAATCGCAAATTAATTCGAGCCATTGCTTATGTGGTTAAAAGCGACGTTGTTGAAGGGGAGTCTTCGTTTTTTGAGGCTTTGCATAATATGGGGATTGAGTTAAGAATCAAAGAGTTACAAGTTTACCCCGATGGTTTAAAAAAGGCTGATTGGGATGTGGGAATGGCAATAGACGCAATTCGTTTAGCGCCATCTGTTGATAGTATCATCTTGGTTACTGGAGATGGGGATTTCTTGCCGTTGGTTGAATATTTAAAGAGTAGCGGTAAACCTGTAGAAATCGTCGCTTTTGGCCGAAGTGCATCCTCAAAATTAAAAGAAGTAGCGGATGATTTTATTGATTTAGAAAAAAATCCGCAAAAATTTCTTATTAAAAGTCCTTTAATAAAGAAATCGAAATCGAAATTCCTTCGATAAATTATATTATCTGAGGATTTCGAAAATTTATCCGAGAAACAATTTAGAGCAGAGGAGAAGACAAAAATGTCTTGTCCCCTGCGCTAAATTAAATTGTTTCTTGGAATTTGAAATTATCCTATGTTAGAAGAAAAAATTTTTTCTTTAGAAGTTGCCGGTCGTACTTTATCCGCTAAATTTACGCCTCTAGCTCAACAAGCTAATGGGGCTGTTTTAATTCAATATGGCGAAACAACTGTTTTGGTCACCGTCACGATGGGGAAAACCGATCGTTTGGAAAATGATTTTTTTCCTTTGGTGGTAGATTATGAAGAAAGATTCTATGCGGCTGGAAAAATTTTAGGTAGCCGTTTTATCCGCCGGGAAGGCAGGCCATCTGAAGGCGCTATTTTATCGGCGCGGCTTATTGATCGTTCTATCAGGCCTCTCTTTAATCAGGGCATGCGCCGCGAAGTTCAGGTGGTAGCAACGGTTTTATCAATTGATAATGAAAACGACCCCGATTTTCCTGCTTTAATCGGCACCTCTTTGGCTTTGGCTACTTCGGATATTCCATGGGCCGGACCAATCTCGGCTATCCGCATCGGTTTTGTTAATGGCGAATTTAAAATTAACCCCTCTTACCAAGAAAGAAACGAAGGTGGTTTAGATTTCTTTTTAAGCAGCGCCGATAATAAAATTACAATGATTGAAGCAGGCGCCGAAGAGGTGTCCGAAGAACAAATACTTAAAGCAACCCGAATGGCATTAAAAGAAATTGAAAAAATACAGAATTTCCAAAAAGAAATTATTAAAAAAATGGCTAAGCCTAAAACTGAGATTGCTTTAAAACAAATTGATTCGCAAATTCGCCAAGAAACAGAAAAATTTCTTAAAAACAAATTGGAAGAAGTCATTTATACTCCTGATAAAATTGACCGTGTTTCAAAATTAAGCGAATTAAAAAAAGATTTGGAACAATTTTTAAAAGATGGCGGTTTTGATGAAAATAAAATTAAAGATTCTTTTTCAGTTTTGGAGATAGAAATTGACAATTTGGTCCATAAAAATATTTTAGAAAAAGAAAAAAGACCAGATGGACGAAAATTGGACGAGGTGCGACCTCTTTATTGCGCAATTGGACTGCTTTCTCGCGTTCATGGTTCTGGCCTTTTTATTCGAGGAACAACCCAAGCCTTGTCAACTGTAACACTTGCGGCACCTTCTCACGGTTTAACGGTTGAAACTATTGAGGAAAGTGGCACAAAAAGATTTATCCATCATTATAATTTTCCGCCTTATTCAGTTGGGGAAATTTCCTCAATGCGGGGGCCAGGCCGAAGAGAAATAGGCCACGGCGCCCTGGCGGAAAAATCCCTTTTCCCCATCATTCCTCATAAAGATGAGTTTCCTTATGCCATTAGAGTCGTTTCAGAAATTTTATCTTCCAACGGTTCCTCCTCTATGGCATCAGTATGTGGCTCTTCTTTAGCTTTAATGGATGCCGGTGTGCCGATTAAAACGCCAGCAGCCGGCATTGCTATGGGATTAATGTTAAAAGATGAAAATCATTATAAAATTTTAACTGATATCCA
>Ga0172366_10000465_pt1 | contig 29002 bp, 20 predicted proteins | sample LakKivSesite69cm_FD_114533 | JGI IMG/M metagenome (GOLD analysis project Ga0172366, IMG submission 114533) | Sediment microbial communities from Lake Kivu, Rwanda - Sediment site 69cm | ecosystem: Environmental > Aquatic > Freshwater > Lake > Sediment | place: Rwanda: Western Province, Lake...
GCACAGGGGGCTGACGAGGTACACCGGCAGCAACCGAACGGGACAGTTCACGCACTCGGCCATGTCCATGATGTACCGGAGCGACCGCACCGACCGGGGGTCCGGGGGATGGTGTCCGTGACGCGAGTACGTGAGGCTGATCCGGTAGAGCGTCACCGGCTGGAGGTCGGGATGGACGTCCATGGGAGTGCCGGGCGCACCTGCACGCACACCCCGCTCCGCGAGAACATCCACGAGCTTCGTCGCCTCCACAAGCATCCCGGAGGTGAATGGGAGAACCCTGCCGGTCTCCGCGTCGAGGCAATTCTGAGAATACTGGCTCACCCCCAGGGTGAGGGGATCGGAAGCGGGCGTCCGCTCTTCGGGGCCGAAGGCGTTCCCGTTCCGCGCTCGTTCGGCGTCGAGGAACGCCGCAATCTGCCCCCGGTCGAAGAGCACCCGGTCGCCCTTGAGCGGAAATCCCTCGCTTCTGACGGCTTCGCGGAGCTTCTCCTCGTGCACCTTCAGCCCGATCCGGCTGAGGATGCGGATCATCGCCTCTTCGATCCGTCCCAGTTGCGACAGCGTGAACAGTGGCCCCCGGTTCACCCCGAAGGGCATCCCCGACATGTATCACTCCCCCTCTCGCTGCTGCTCCGTATCTCCGTGCCCGCAAGGGCCGATCTTCCCACCGCATGGTAACGCCAGGCTCTCGAAGTCGCAAGAGGCCGTCCTGGGACGCGGCGTACGCGAGACAATGCGCAGACCTCCGCCGCTCTCAATGCGGTTCGAGCCTGCGGAGGATGTGCCACCCGATCCGCAGGTAGACCAAGAAGGAGGCGACCACCAGCGCGCCGCTTGTGTAGACGAGCGCTCTCTGCGACCAACGCCAGCCGATGACGTAGGAAAAGAACGTGAGCGCAAGCGTCACCGTCGTGAGGCGACCGAGCAGGTTTGAGGGGAGCACAAGGTCAGTCCGGCGCACCAGGAGGATAGCTCCCGCGATGATCAGGATGTCCCTCGTGATCACAAGCGCCGGTATCCAGAACGGCAGGTCCCGATAGATGGTGAGCCAGATGGTGCCCATGCCGATGCAGAGCTTGTCGGCAAGAGGATCAATCACCCTGCCCGCGTCGGAAACCTGGTGGAGACGCCGCGCAACGAACCCGTCGAGGAGGTCGGTCAGCGCCATGAACGCCAGCAGGCTGACCGTCGGGACCAGGCCCTCGTCGGCAGGCAGCGTGAGGGAGTGGAGGGCGAATGGGAGCGCGACGACGCGCAGGAGGCTGATGCCGTTGCTGATCGTGAATATCCTGCGGCGCTGGGCGAGCAGTTCTGCGGGAGATTGGCCGAGGATTTCGCTGCGCTTCCGCCAATCAGCGGGCATTGTCAGCATCCTGCGAACTCGAAGAGTTCGGCGAACTCTTCGAGTTCGTTTCGACTTCACGCAGCATCGCCCTGGCGTGTTCGAGCGCCGTCTCCGTCACTTCCGGCCCGCCGAGGAGCTCCGCGAGCGCGCGCGGCCGTTCCTCGGAGGAAAGCACGCACGCCTCGGTGATTGCGTGGTCTTTCATCTCCCGCTTGCTCACGATGATGTGTTCGTCGGCGCACGCGGCGATTTGCGGCAGATGGGTGATCGCGACGACCTGCCGATGGCGTGCCAGTTCCCGCATTCGCGCCCCCACCACGTCGGCAATCCGCCCGGAAACGCCCGCATCTATCTCGTCGAACACCATCGTCACCACTGGGTCGTGCGCCGCAAGGATGCTCTTGATCGCGAGCATGATGCGGGAGATCTCGCCGCCGGAGACGATCCGCACGAGCGGCCTGAGCGGCTCTCCGATGTTCGTGGCGATCATGAATTCGACCTGTTCGGCACCGTTAGGCCCGGCTTCGTAGATCGCGTCGTCGAGGAGGACGGCGTCGGACTCGACCGGGTTGACTTCCGTCGCGGGGGTACGCGTCAACTGCGCCTTGAATCGGGCGCGTTCCATGCCGAGCGAGATGAGCGAGTTCGTGACCTGTCGGCTCAGCTTCGCGGCGGCTTTCTCCCGCGACTGGGAGAGCTTTGCAGCCGCTTCGGTGAATCGCCCGTGCTCCTCGCCGATCTCCCGTTCGAGCGCGGCAATCCGCTCTCCGATCCCGGCATCCTCGTCCCTCGCCTGCTGCAATTCCTGACGGCGAGCGAGAGCACCCTCAAGGCTGCCGTAGCGGCGGATGAGTCGCCTGAGCTGGGCGAGCCGGGTCTGAATTTGCTCCAGACGGAGCGGATCGGCGTCGAGCGCGCTCAGGCGGTCGCCGAAGCGCGTGGCAAGCTCCTGCGCGAGCGCTTCCAATTGCTCGTAGTCGGCAGCGGCCTCCTCGGAGAGCGAGGCATCAATCTCCCTCGCCTCGTGGAGCCAGCGTCGGCCCTGGCCGAGCCGCGTCACCACCGAATCGTCCGCTTCGCTCAACAGATGGGTGAGGCCAGTGAGCAAGTTCCCTAACTGCTCCACGTTTTCCAGCACTTTCCGCTCGGCGTCGAGCGCGTCAAATTCGCCCGGCTGCGGGTTGATCTCCTCCAACTCGGTCCGTTCGAATTCGATCATCTCGCGGCGTGAGGCGAGGTCTTTCTGGTGCTCGATGAGCGCCTGACGCTGCTCGCGCAGCCGTCTGAGGTTCCGCGCGCGATTGTGCACGAGGGCGACGAGGTCGGCGTTCCCGGCGAAGGCGTCGAGGATGTTCCCATGTTCGGTGGGGGAAAGCAGGAGTTGGTGGTCGTGCTGCCCGTGAAAGTCAACGAGCCGGTCGGCGACGGCGCGCAGTGTCTTCACCGGCACCGAGACGCCGCCGATCCACACCCGCGTGCGCCCGTCGGCGCTCAGTTCGCGCCTGAGGATCACCTCCCCTGCTTCCACTTCGCCGCCGAGGTCGCGGATCAGCGCGAGCGCCGGATGCTTCGGGTCAAGGCGGAACCTGGCCTCGACGAGCGCCCGCTCCACTCCGGTGCGGATCATGTCGGGGCCAGTGCGCATGCCCATGAGCGTCCCCAGCGCGCCGATGAGGATGGACTTCCCCGCGCCCGTTTCGCCGGTGATGATGTTGAAATTCGGGGCGAAGGTGAGCGTCAGGCGTTCGATGAGCGCGAAGTCCTGGACGGTAAGTTCGACGAGCATGGTATTCAGGCCTTCACAGGCCACCAGGCGGAGGCGTTTCTACCCGAAGCTCTTATCCAACCCCCAGTGGAGCTTCTGTCGGAGGAGATCGTAGTACGACGAGGTTTCCAACCGCACAAGCTGTGCTCTGCGCCGCCCGCGACGAACGCGGACCATCTGACCCGAATCGAGCGGACGCGTCGGCTGGCCATCGGCGGTGAGCGAGACCTCGCTCTCCGGCGCACCGATCACCCGCACATCGAGCGTGGCCGTCCCGGTGAAGATCATGGGCCGCACCGTGAGCGAATGCGGGCAGATCGGCGCGGCGACGATCACTTCGGCGAAGGGCGTGACAATCGGCCCACCGGCTGCCAGCGCGTACCCCGTTGATCCGGTCGGCGTCGCCAGGATCAGCCCGTCGCCGACGTACGTGTTCACCCAGTTCCCCGCCTCGTACATCTCCACGGAGACGACTCGCGGCCGGTTGCTCTTGCCGATGATGATGTCGTTCAGGGCCGCAAACACCTCATCCGAACCGGCAATCGTCGCTTCAAGCGTCATCCGTTCTTCGATGGTATAGCGACCATTGACGATCTGCGCGATGCCCTCTTCAAGCTCTTCCGGCACCATCTCCGCGAGGAAACCCATCATGCCGAGATTTACGCCGAGGATCGGTCGGGGGTTATCCGCGCTGAGCCGTGCCGCCCGCAGGATCGTCCCGTCGCCGCCGCAGGCGATGAGCACGTCGCAAGTGCGGCCAAGGTCGCACACATCCACCTTGGGGACCTCAAGGGTGAGCTGATCCGCCACATCGGACGCGACGCACACGTCAACGTGGTGCTGCGCTGCGCTGCGGATGATCCGCTCCACGATCTCGCGGGTGCGCGGCTTCTGCGGGTTCGCCACAATGCCGATGGTTCGCACCCGTGCCGGGCTTTGGACGGACTGACTAGAGTGCAATGGGTGATGACCTCGTCGTCGGGTGTAGGGCACGATGCTCAAGCAAACGATGGATCGTCAGGATGATGTGGTTCGTCGTCAGCCCGACCTCCGCCAGCACCTCGCTGCGGCTGCCGTGCTCGGTGAACTGGTCAGCAATGCCCATCCGCACGATGTTCGGCCCTTCCGCAACCTCGCGCCGCTCGACCGCCTCCAGCACCGCGCTGCCGAACCCGCCAGCAAGCACGTTTTCTTCGACGGTGAGCCAGCAGCGATGTCGCGTGAGCAGGTCGTCGAGCATCTTCTCGTCGAGCGGCTTGGCAAACCGGGCGTTGACCACCTCCACGGAAAGGTCTTCGGCGGCGAGCTTCTCGGCGGCTTCGAGCGCGGGGTAGACCATGGAGCCGATGGCGAGGATCACCGCGTCTTCGCCCTCCCGGAGCCGTTCCCAAGAGCCGATCTCGATGGGCGTTATCTTCGCCGGGTCTTCGATCATCGGGATGCTCGGCCCGGAGCCTCGCGGGTAGCGCACGGCGATGGGGCTGTCGTTGTAGGTGATCATCGTGAGCACCATGCGCTGCAACTCCGGCTCGTCCTTCGGGGCCATGACTACCATGTTCGGGATTTCGCGCAGATAGCTGATGTCGAAGACGCCGTTGTGGGTCGCCCCGTCCTCACCGACAAGCCCGCCCCGGTCGAGCACAAATGCGACGGGAAGGTTCTGAATGGCGATGTCGTGGAGCACCTGATCGAACGCACGCTGGAGGAAGGTGCTGTAGATGGCCACAACTGGCTTGATGCCTTCCGTCGCAAGGCCTCCGGCGAACGTCACGGCGTGCTGCTCGGCGATGCCTACGTCGAAGAACCTCTCCGGGTAGGCGTCTGCGAGATGCTTGAGGCCGCACCCCGACGCCATCGCGGCGGTGATGCCCACGACGTTCGGGTATCTCGCGCAGAGCGCGGTCAGCGTCTTCCCAAATACGTCGGTGTAGGCAGGAGGGGAGTGCTTCTTCGGGATGAACCCGTTCGTCGGATCGAACCCGCCCGAAGCGTGCCATGTGTGCGGGTCTTCTTCGGCATACGGCACGCCCTTGCCCTTCTGCGTGTAGACGTGGAGGATTTTCGGGCCTTTCAGTTGTTTGATCTGCTCCAGCGTCTCGATGAGCTTGTACACGTCGTGGCCGTCCACAGGGCCGAAATAGCGCATCCCCAGCTTCTCGAAGACGATCCCCGGCACGAGCAACGACTTGACCGCTCGATCTATCTGACCGATCGCCTCGCGCACCTTCGCGCCCATGCTGGGCATCCGGCCAAGCAAATCCCAGATGTCGGTCTTGAGCTTGTTGTAGAAGTCGTGGGTGATCTTCTCGTTGAAGTACTTCGCTATCGCGCCCACGTTCGGCGCGATGGACATGCGGTTGTCGTTCAGGACCACAAGCAGATCGCGCCCAGAAGCCCCGGCGTTGTTGATCGCTTCCCACGCCATGCCGCCGGTCATCGCGCCGTCGCCGATCACCGCCACGACGTGAAAGTTCTCGCCCCGCAGGTCGCGCCCGGTGGCGATGCCGAGCGCGGCGCTGATGCTCGTCGAGGCGTGCCCGGCTCCGAATACGTCGTACTGGCTTTCGACGCGACGGCAGTAGCCACTCAGGCCGCCCTTCTTGCGGATCGTGGGAAACCGGTCGCGGCGACCGGTGATGATCTTGTGCACGTACGCCTGATGTCCTACGTCCCAGATGAGTCTATCGCGGGGGGCATCGTACACCCTGTGGAGCGCGAGCGTCAGTTCGACGACGCCGAGGCTGGGGGCGAAGTGGCCCGCGTTCTTGGAGATCACGTCGAGGATGCGCTGACGGATTTCCGCCGCCAGGGGCACAAGTTTCTCTGCGGGCAGGCGCTTCAGGTCTTCCGGGCTGTTTATCGTTTCAAGAAGTTCGGACATCGCGTTTTCCTGGGGTTGGTGATCATCGCACAGAGAAAAGGTGCATACGCCATCGCCATCGTCTAGCTGCCTTCGCTCGAATCGGATGCTTCCTCCGGCTCAGCTTGGTCGAATACCTCGAGGCTGAACACGCCCGGCGCCTGCTCGACGAGCTTCTCCACGCGGGCACGGGCCGCTTCCAGATGCTGGGCGCACTGACGCGATACGCCGATGCCTTCCTCGAAGAGCGCAAGGGCCTTGTCGAGCGGCAGGGCCTGGTCGTCCAGCGCGTTGACGATTTCTTCGAGACGCTTGACCGCACCCTCAAAGCTGGCGAGAGAACTCCGCTCCGTCACGCAGGCTCCTTTCCACGCGCAGGGCGCACACCTCCCCCAATCTCATGCACCCCCGACTGCTTCTCCGACACAGGGACAAACACTTCAAATGTACAATATAATCACCCGATGATCACCCACCGAGCCGCATTCACGGAACGACGCACGCCGAATGGCGCACGTCTCATACGGGTTCCAGATAATGACACCTCGTCGCGGACTACAGGGACGACTCGCCAGTCGCCCCTACAAGGCGTGTAGAAACAATATCTTGTAGGGGCGAGGCATGCCTCGCCCCTACATCCCAACATGCACAGTTCTTCGCTGAAAAGCGTCTCATTCCGGATGAGACGCAAAGCGCAGCGTGCCTGCGGGGTCGGCGATGAGAAACCGGAGCCACCAGTCGCCGCTATTGTTCACGAGCTTCACGAGCAGCGCGTTCCACCCGGCCTTCAGGTCAAGCGGCGTATACAGGCCCGCCCCCCCGTAGACCTGTCCCTTCTCCAGCAGTTGCCCGTTGAGCACGATCTGCGCGAAGTTGTCCGCCCGGAGTTCTGCGTATACCTGCTGCGCTATGGGGCTGTACACGCTGCACAGCGCGTATCCGAGCGCGTGGTCCCGTGTGCCGAGCAGACCGTTGTAGTTCAGGAAGCCGCCGCTCTGCGACTCGGCCTTTTTCCAGCGAAGCATTTGCCCGGCCTCGTCGAAGGTCGCGTCAGGGTTCCAGGCTCCCTCCGGGCCGCGTGGCTCGAACAGGCGCGGCATGGCCACTCGCGGGCTGTCGGGCAGGAAGCGCGTGAGGATCGGGCCGATGTCGAACGGGCCGACCACCATCCACTCCGGCACTCGCTTCATCACCGAGTCGGGGAAGACCGGCACGGCGGCGGCGTCCACGAACTGGACCCCTTCGCGGCCATACCTGATGCGAGAGCGGACTATCGGCGGCGACAAAAGACGCCCGGCAGGCACGCTGAAGGCGAACTCGCGCTCCTTCCGCTCTCCCGGCGCGACGACCACGACGGAGTCCTCTCCGCCCCTGAGCATCCGCCAGCCTGCTCGATCAATGCCAAGAAACCGCACGGTGATCGTTGCCGTGTCCGGCAGCGCGTCCTCGAAGCGCATCACCGTCCGGACGGTCGTCACCGGCGCGTTGAGTCCCTCCGGCGGGCGCGCATCCACGCGGACTAACCCGGACACGGCTTCCTGGAACGAGCGCGGTGCGATGTCCTCCGGCCACATAGGCCCTCCGGGTTCGATGATCGCCAGACGGACCGAGTCCCCATCAACGGCGACCCACGTGTAATGGTGGAACTCGCCGACCTCCCTGGTCGCGCTCTCGAACCCACCCGCGCCGGTAGGGCCTACTACGATATAACGCCTGCCGTTGCGCCGTTCAAATTGCAGGTTGTGCTCGTGCCCGGCGAAGACCGAATAGTGGCGCTCGCCCAGCGCGGCCTCGATGCTCGGCCAATCGCGCTCGTAGCACAGATCGGACCACATGGGCTTGTGCATGAACACGAAGGTGTAGCGCGCATCGGCGTGCCCGGCGAGGTCGCTCTGGAGGAACTCCATCTGCGCTTCCCAGAGTCCCTCCTTGCCGCCGAGCCGGTCCTCGTCGGTGTTCAACACGAGGAAATGGCAGCCCTTGTAGTCGAACGAGTAGTACGTGCGCCCGAAATCCTGCTTCCACCACTCGTACATCTCCGGGTTGGAGATGTCGTGGTTGCCGGGGAGGAGGAACAGGGGCACCGTCAGGCGGTTCGCGTGCTCGAAGAACTCCCGCCACTGCCGCTCCCATTCCTGTCGCTCCCACATGTGGCCGGGGATCATGTCGCCGACCATGATCGCAAAGTCGGGGTGCAGGAAGTTGATCTCGTCCACCACACGGTCGAAGATCGGCCAATTCCTCTCGCCGCCGCCCGTCTTATCGCCGATGATGACGAAGCTGAATTTCTGCGGGTCGGTCGTCCACGGGCGTTCGAGGAGCGGTGTCCGAGGCTGGAGCTCCGGCTTCCCGGCGTGAATGCGCACTTCCGGTGCGGGTGAAGCCATCGTCGGCGAGGGGTTCGTCCATCCTGACAGCGCCCACGCGGTCAGGAGTACGGCGAGCAGGTTGCGTCTCATCGTCACATCCCTTTCTTGCTAGGTCAGGAGCGAAGTCCGCGCACGGCAACAAATACCAACATGAGAGGATACGGGACAGCCGCGCACCGGGCAACGGGCATATCGCAGGGCAGACGCTCCTGCCATTATGCCAAAATGCTTTCAGAAGAACGACTTGCGCCACAACGGTTCATCTCCGTTCCTCAGGCCGGAGAGCGGATAGGAGAAAACCGGGCACGAGCGTACCTTATATCGGGGCTGGGATACTCTGATGATTCTTCCACGAAGTGCGTGTGCTCAGGTATGCCCTCCGGACGCAAGAGAGCATTCTCATGGAACAAAGTGTGTTGCTCAGTGGGCTTTGGCACTACGGCGGGGCGCTCCTTGCGTTGTTTCCTATCGTTGACCCCATCACGGCAGGCTTCAGCTTCGCCGCGATGACGCAGAACCGAGATGCAGCATGGAGCCGTCGGCAGGCGTTTCTGGCGTGCGTCTATATGATCCTCGTGCTCCTGGTCTTTCAGATTCTGGGATCGTGGATTCTGCGCTTCTTCGCGATCACCCTCGAGGCGATCAGAGTGGCGGGCGGCGTGATGATCTGGTACGCTGCCATCGAGATGCTGCGCGGCAGCGACCGGCTCTCCGCAGACGAGCAATCGGAGAGCCTGGTCAAGGACGACATCGCGTTCACCCCCATGGCTATGCCGTTGCTCTCCGGCCCCGGCGCAATCGCCGTCACGCTCACCCTGACTGCCCGGTCGGAGCGGGTCATGAACGAGATCGCCATCATCCTTGCCATCGTCACGGTCGCGCTGATCACCTATGGTGCGCTCCGCTTCGCATCGGCGTTGCAGGCGCACATCAGCGAGACGAGCAGGCTGGCGCTTACCAAGATCCTTGGCTTCCTATTGCTCTGCGTCTCCGTCCAGTTTATCATGTCTGGAGTCGCCCCGTTATTCGGAAAACTATGACATCTTCGCGCCGTTGCCCCCAGCAATGCACCCGGTTCGGATCGTAGGGAACACCCCTGATGGACGCTTCTAGGCTCGATTCTGCGTTCTCTGCGGAGATTCTCCTCCAGTCGGCAGACCCCATCTTCTTCCTTGATTCGGAGGGCCGCATCCGCGTCTGGAATCGCGGAGCGGAGCTTTTATTCGGGTGGAGTGCGGAGGAAGCGGTCGGGCGCCATGTGGACATCCTCATCCCGGAAGACCAATCGGTCGCCCCTCAGCTGGAGCAACTTCAGGAGCATGAGCACGACGCGGTCGTGGTTCAGAACTACGAGACCGTGTTTCGCGCCAAAGGCGACCGTCGCATCCCGGTGAAGATCACCATCACACTCATCCGCGACAGAGCCGGGAAGACCTTCGGCAGCACGGTGACCGTGCGCGACATCACGAGAGAGAAGAGGCTGGAGAACGAGCTGCGCTGGCGCATCGGCGAGATGGAATTGCTCGATGAAGTGATGCACGCGGTGCAGGGGACGCTCGATCTTCAGCGCATCCTCCGGGTCATCCTCACCACCGTCACCGCCGGAAGCGGCCTGGGGTTCAACAGGGCGATCCTCTTCCTCATCACGGGCGACCGCCTCGAAGCGCGGCTTGCCATCGGTTCTTCCAATTGGGAAGAGGCCGGTCGCATGTGGCCGCGTGTGGCGAACACCCCCGATCTCAAGTCGGTCATCACGTACGTGCTTGAGGCGGAAGAGGACCCGACGCCGACGGTTGCGCAGCGCCTCATCGAGGACTGGCAGGTCCCGTTGAGCGACGTCGAGAATGTGCTCGCGCAGTGCGCGCGGGACGGACGCTCGGTCGTGTGGCCTCAGGAGGGGGTCTCCGGCGCGGGGGTCGCCGAACGGCTCCAAAGCCCGATGTTCACGGCGATTCCGCTCGTCCATGCCGGTAAATCCATCGGCGTGGTGCTCGCCGATAATCCCGTCACCAAGCGTCCGATTGACGAACACGCGGTGCGCCTGCTGCGTCTTCTCGCAAGCGGCGCTTCGTCAGCCATAGTCAATGCCCGGCTCTACGAGGAGGTGCTTCAGCACGCGCAGAAGCTGGAGGGCGCCAACCAGCAGATTCGCACCCAGCAGAGCGTCATCGTCAGGGCGCAGCACATGGCCGCGCTCGGCCAGATCGCCGCGACGATCAGCCACGAAGTGAAGCAGCCGCTTGTCCCCATCGGCGGCTTCGCAAGAGCCATGCGCCGCGACATGCCCCCGAATTCCCCTCACGGGGAGATGCTCGACATCATCATCAAAGAGGTTGATCGCCTGGAGCGGGTGGTCAAGGGGGTGATCGCGCTTGCGAGCATGCCGCTGCCCGCGCTCAGGCCGATTGCCTTCGAGAAGCTCGTCGAGAACGTCTACGGCATGTTCGAGGCTGAGGCGCATACCCGGCACATCACGCTTGCCACCGACATCCCTGGCGACCTGCCCTGGCCCCACCTCGACGACGACCAGTGGCACCAACTCCTCATCAACCTCGTCTCCAACGCCATGACCGCCACGCCGGACAGAGGGACCATCACCACCTCGCTTTGCCTCATAGAAGACGGATGGTACCGCATCACCGTGAGCGACACCGGCGTCGGCGTCCCGAAGGAGAACATCCCGAAGGTCTTCAGCCCCCTCTACACCACCAAACCCACCGGGACCGGCATGGGGCTGAACATTGTCGCGCAGATCGTCCAGAGACACTACGGCCGCGTCGCCGTGGAGAGCACCGTCGGCAAAGGGACCTCCATCCGCATTGATGTGCCGTCCCCCGATCAGTTGCATCGTCTGGTGGAAGCCGAACGGCGTGCGGCGGAAGGGCAGGAGGAACTGGAACAGCTCGATCCGCTCACCGTAGCGACGCTCAAACCGGCTGGTCGCGCCGAGCCGTAGAGTAGGTCCGGGAAGGTTTCAACCCCACCCCTCTATCTCGGGGCGGACGGCGCTCGCCGTCGTTCGCACGTCTCAAGAACCCCGTACACACGACGGGCGGCCTCGCTGGGAGACCGCCCGTGCGCGTTCTTCATGTGCGTTTCGTCAGCGCAGAAACACCATGCGCGTCGTCTTCATCACTCCACCAGCGCGGAGCACTGCGATGTACACCCCCGCGCCCACCGGACGACCGAACTCGTCCGTGCCGCTCCAGGTGGCCCGATACCGACCCGGCATCATCGGCTCTTCGACGAGCGTCGTGACAAGCTGACCGGTGACGCTGTAGATCGCGAGCGTCGTCTGGACCACTTGCAGACCCGCCTCGGCGGAATAGGGAACCGCATAGGGGATCGCGGTCGTCGGGTTGAATGGGTTCGGAGCGTTCGGCCCCAGCTCTGCTGCCTGCGGCAACGCATTCAGCAGGTTGGTCTCCGTGTTGTTCAGATTCACGACCCCGCCGCCTTCGTTGAAGATGACCGACGTGAGGCTGATCGTCTGCGCGAGGTCGGCGTTGGTGGTGCGAAGCCGCACCTCAAGCACGTCGCCTGCGTCAGGCGAACCGACCCTCGGACCGGCGAAGGCAACCACGACGAAGTCGCCCTCCTGACGATACGTGGCCATGCCGCCCCCAACGGTGCGGACGGATGCAATCGTCCCAAGGGAAGCGGGCATGTGGAAACGGACCTGCCCAGCCTGAATGCCCGTGCGGTGGTCCACGGAGATCGGCAGCACGAACAGATCCCCATCCATGCGCGGCCTGCCGAAACCGGCGACGTACGTCAGGCCCGCATCCGCCGCCGGACGAGGCATACCTTCCGTGCCCTCGGCGGGGAAGTGCGTGATGAACCCGACGACGTACTCAAGGATGAGCGCCGCATCGTACGCGGTGAGTCCGGCGCGCCCGCTCACATCGGAAATCCCCTCAACCAGACCCGGATGGACGCCGATGCTCGTCAGCCCGACGAGGTCCTGGAGGATGATCGAAGCATCGTTTGCCGTGATCCTGCCGTCCACGGAGACGTCGCCCATGATCCCGACGGTGAGCACCGCACCCATCACGGATGGCGGTGATTCGTTGATGAGCGTCCGCCGATTCCGCACCGGATCGTTCACGAACATGAGTGGGCTTTGCGTGAGAAGCGGGACGCCCGGCTGCACGACCATCTTGATGATGAAGAGCGTGTCGCTGATCACCACGCCGGATTGAGCGGCTGCGTCAACGCTCAGCGTGTCGCCCTCGACGTTGAACTCCACGTTCTCTCCCTGCCCCAGCGCGGAGTAGACGAGGAAGGTCCACACCTCGCCGAGCTTCGTCGGTTTGACGATGGTCGGGTCGAACTTGATGTAGACGCTTGCGGCGTCCACCGGGCCGCTGAGGTGGCGGGCCAGGATTGCAAACCTCAGCGTGTCGCCTGGGACGGCGCAGTTCTGCTGATACAGACCCGGCTTGTAGCCGACCAGCACCAGCGTTTCCTCGCTGAGCCAGCCGACCGGGATGTCCTGCGTCCGCACGGTATTGAAGTCGTAGTAGTATCCTTCGATGTACTCTTCCCGGTAGTCGGTCATCCACGCCAGATGTGCGACGCCGTCGGCATCAACGAGGACCGGCGAAGGATCGCTCATCCAATTCGTCCAGAGCACCTGCGCATCCGCGATTGCCGGATCGCCCGCGAGCAGCCCCTCTGACGTGAGCTTGGCGATCTCAATGCCCATTGCCTCGGGGCCGTCGTAGTTGCTCCAATAACCGTTTGCGGGCTTACCCACCCCATCCATATAGGGATATTCCGAACCGCGCCCCCACTGATGCCACGAGAGGTACAGTCCGCCATCCTCGCCGACGGTGAGCCTCGGATGGATGCTCGGCCACTCGTCCTGCGGCGTGACGACGTGCGGGAGGACGCTGGTGATGCGCGTCCCTGGCACAGGACTGCCGTCGAGCGGCGCGCGGTCAGGCCTGAGCTGCGCGTAGACCACTTCGCCCTGGCGAATCCTGATGTAGTCGGCAGGCTCCGTGCCCACCGTCCAGGCCACGTGCACCACGCCCTGCGGATCGAGCGCGAGGGTCGGAACCCCGGCCCATGGCTGATCGCCGCCTATGGCTGTGGGTGGGATGAGGAACTCCCCGCTCTCGTTGATCAGGGCATACAGGATCGTCGCTTCCAGTCGGTTCCAGACGAGGTGAATCCGTCCCCGATTGTCCATGACCGCATCCGGAGCCTTGTTGAACCCGTCGCGCAGGCTGGCGAGGGTGATCGGCTCGCCGATGAGGTTGCCGTTCGGGGTGAGCCGGGCGTACCGGATCGCATACTCCTGCTCCCACACGAGGTGGACTACATCGTCCGGCCCGATGAGCATCCTGATCGCAACCTCGCCCCACGAGGAGTTGTAGCTTTCGGGCAAGTCGCCGATGTTGTCCACAATCGGGATGGTCTCGTGCAGTTCGACGTTGGACTCATCGAGCGTTCCGCCGTCGTTGGCCGCTTCCGCGGGGTCGAACGTGAGGTGCATGATGTTCAGGGCGTAATCGTACGCGTAGCCCATAATCAGCCAGGAGATGTGCACCATCCCCTGGTTGTCAAGGGCGATTGCAGGCCTCGCCTCGCCCGCCCAATCCAGCGCCGCCTTGGCCCTTCCGGCGGAAGACGCCCCCGAAGCAGGCTTCTCCCCCCCGGTGTAGAGCATCGTCGGCGAGACCGCGCTCGGTGCGATGAGCATTGTGCCGTCCGGGCCGACCTTCGCGTAGAAGACCATCCCTGCGTACGGGCAGTACGCGGAACCAGCGTTCCGTGCAGGCCGACCATACCCATAGCTGAGGTCTACCCACGTATAGTGGGTATTGTCCTGCTCATCGCGGACCATTGCAGGCCCGAAGACATCCGCGTCGGGGTCGAAGAAGAGGTCTTGTGGGTCGGAGGCCCCGGCTACCTGCTCGCTGATGAGTTCGAGAGAGAGGTCGTAGAGCGCCTGCGCTCCCCACATCGGAGACGAACCGTTGTACCAGTTGAAATCCGGCTCGACGATGAGGTAGTATGTTCCGGTCGTAGGCAGCGTGGCGACCACGCGAACCTTCCCATTCGGCAGGCCCTCCACGTTGTCCTGGAGGACGCCGCGCCGGTAGAACTCCTCGTCCTCGCTGAAGAGGTGGATCATCGGGTGCTCGCCCTCTGGGTCGTGAGGAGTGACCGTCGCCGCGATGATGTCGCCCCTCGTGCCGGTGAACACGTAGGCGTCATAGTCACTTGAACTGCCGATAGACATGCCCTTGAAGGAGCCGCCGTAGGCAATCGGCGTCGCAGTGTCCGGACTCTCGTTCGGTTCGGTGGGGTCGCCGCCCCGACGGATGACGTAACAGCCCCTGTATTCGCCAGTGAGGGATACGTAATACGTCCCGGCGGGAAACACCCCGTCGAGCCGCCACGTTCCCGCCTCGGAGGTCGTGGTCCCATAGTAGCCCCCGTACGGCAATCCTGAAGCATCCAAGACGTAGAACGAGAGATAGCCCTGTAGGTAGTTCGCCTCGACCCAGAGCGCGCCCCCTACGGTGGTGATCTTGTACCAATCGTTGTATTCGCCGATATACCCCAATGCGCCGACGATGGATGTCCCTTCCGGAAGCGGCGTCGCCGTGGCAACGTCGCTGTTCGGCTCAGGGTTTTCCGTGACTGCCGCGCTCACCGTGAGCTTGTAGCGATGCTCGAAGCTGCCGTCGGCGGGCTTGTCATTCCACCACGTATAGTAGTTGAACACGCGGAACCACAGCCCCTTGTTGTTCGGTGCGACCGCGCCGATGTGAGCAGCGGTGCCGCCATACGGGATGCCGTACCTGCCGATCTCTATCTCCTGGTCGTCGAAGAACTGGATCCCAGGGCTGAAAATGCCGGGCGGGGACGCTTCCACGTCAACGATGATGCCCTCGCTGGAGTCGAGCGGGACATAGTACCAGTCGTAGTCAATCCAGTCGGGCGAGTTGATCACCGAGTTCACCGTGCGGCCCGGCGCGATGGGGATGGCAAGGCTCTGCAATTCGCCGCGCCCGACGCCCCATTCCGGCGCGCCGTCGAAGATGAGGTTGATCCCCTCCACGCTGTTCGCGCCGTCGAGGGCGATCTTCGTCCCATCGAGGAACGGAGCGGGCAGCACTCCGGGCGTGTTAATGTAGGGAATCCTGCCCTCCGGGCCGAGGAACCCGACGGTGTACGTGCCCGCAGGCAGCCACTCAATCGCGTAGTTTCCGGCTGCATCGGTCGTCGTCTGGCCCGCGATGTACATCTCCGAGTGGTCCATCGGCGACCCCACCCACGCGGAGACGACCGAGCCTACCGGCGGCACTGCGCCGTTGATCTCGATGCGCCCGCTGATCGTGGAGCGCGAGCCACCTGTGAGGTCGGCGACGTATACCCCGCCAGCGCCGTCGTAGGTCATTGAGAGGAACAGCTTCGTCCTCCCGGCGACGAGCTTGGTGGCGTAGTAATACGGCAGGTCCTCGGAGAAATCAAACCCCATTCCCCTGCCGTAGTTGACTACGCGACGAGCGCCGTAGCCCGCGGTCGCCGCGATGAGATCGCTGCCGTCCCACGCCAAAGCGCGCGGGTAGAGGTAAGTGCCGTTAGGAGCGGGATCAACGTCAATGTACATTTCGCCTTGCTCGTACCGGGAGACGAGCTCGCTCTTTGTCATCATATAGAGACTATTTGCGGCGAAATGGATGACACCGGCCTCAGCATGGTACAGCCCATCGTAGACCTCGCCTATCGTGTCGGTGCAGTCCGTGAGGGCTGCCCACGTACCGCCGGCGTTGATCTCCCTCACGGCGATGTTGAAGCCGAAGTTCCACAGATAGCCCATAGCGACGACCAGGTCCGTATTCGTGCCCGGCACCACGAGCAGCTTCCTGATGTCGCCAAGAACGTAGGTCGAGTCTGTCCCGGCATACTTGCTCCAGGTTCTGCCGCGGTCACTTGAAGCGAAGATATGTCCCCCACTCCCGGCTGCGATGAGCGTATCGCTCCCTGAGAGCACCGCGACAGAGGCGAAGTGCTCCGCTGCAACCGAATCCCAGCCAGCCTCTCCTGTGGCACTCCAGGAGCCGAGATAGGTGTTCACGAACCCGAACTCCGCACCTCGCGCAGGCTTGAGGGCTTGACTGGTGACGTACGAGAAGAAGACCGAGTCCGGGTTCAACGGGTTGTAGAAGACCGATCCTTCCGCCAGGCTGCAGCCCGCCGTCCAGACCGAATCCCAATCGCTTATGCCAGCGTTCCACCGCCAAAGGGTTCCATCATACGTGAGCGCGAGCACCGAATCGTCCGTGCCTGGCTTCACGGCGATGCTCAACACCATGGCCCTGGGAGTGCCACCCTCCAGCTTGGTGCCACTCATGTCCTGCCAGCCTGCCGCGCTCCCCGCGTGTATCGCGGTGGTTGCGAGGAACACAACACCAGCCAGCAAGCCCCAATAACGACGTGACATCGGTTACCTCCCCTGAGTTGCAGCCCGTTCGTGCACGATACACTTGTTTCGTTGCGAAGAATCACGCGGCGGGAGTGGAGTGAGTACGACGCGTTCCGGCAATCCGTAAGGGCGCTGCCTCTGGCTTACCGCACCATCGTCCCTCTGAAACCGTGCCCTGCCTCCCTGTGAGTGTGTCCCCTGGTCATTCTGAGGTGAATAGTCGCTCATTCGGCGAGACTGTACCCCCAATCATAACGAAACGCAATAATGTCCCTCTGTCAAGACATGTTGTTGCATCCGTTCTCAATTATCAATACATCCGAGTGGCCCCGGATGTCTCTTCGACGATTCCCAGTTGTGCTCAGAACGAGGAGAGAGTACCGTCATGCGCGAATGCTCTGAAAGGGTAGGTGGAAAGGCCCCGCTGTGCCCCGTTAATTGACAACACCCCGCTCCGGCGGTATTCTCTATGGGAACGCACCACGACCCCATGCCCCGCCACAGGAGCATCACCCCACATCGCTTCGTTCGGGAGTATTCGCGTATGCGCGCATCCGCCTCGGTCGCTGCAATCGGTCTGTGCGTTTCGCTCGTGGGGTGCATCCTCCCAGGCCGGCCTTATCGCGGCTTCGCCCCACTGCCTCACGTCGCGGATCGTGAGGAGGCCATCCGGGCGGTTGTCGGGACACTACAGGAACATGGCTATGCGCCCTCGCTCGTCAACGAGCGGGTCGGCACGGTTTCGACCGACTGGCGCACGGGCGGAGGATGGGCGAAAATCCTCTTCGGCTATACCGGCCGTGATCGCGTGAACATGACGGTCACGGACACTTCGCTCATCGTGACCGGCGAATACCAGAGCAGGCAAGGAGCTTCGCTGCTCTCGGCGTTCAGCGACAAAGACCAAAGTAGAAGGGTGCAGGATACCGACTGGTTCGCCTCGGACCCTCCCTCCTCCCTTCGCCAGGAATGGGACCGTATCAGAGCGGATATTCACGCCCGCATCTCCAGCCTTCCACCGGCAGAGGGAAGCGTCGCCGTACGATCCGCGTCCGTCACGCGCTCTGCGACACCCATACCGCCGCCTCGAAAGAGCGCATCCGGCGAGCGCGTCGGCATTGCGGTGGTCGAGTTCACCGGGATCGGACTGACGGAAAGCGAAGTGAGAATCCTCACCGACCGCCTCCGCGCCGAGCTTGTGGATACCGGTGTCTTCAAGGTGGTCGAACGTGAGCGCATGGAAGAGATTCTCCGGGAGCAGGGCTTCCAGCAATCGGGCCTCTGCGACACGGACGCGTGCGTGGTGGAGATTGGGCGGCTTGTCGGCGTGAGCCGGATCGTCGCGGGAACTATCGGCAAGCTGGGAAATACGTACACGACAACCGTGCGCCTCATCAACGTGGAGACCGGGGAGATCATCGCACGCGCCTCGGACGATTGCCCCTGTGAGATCGAGGGGCTGCTCGAAGGCATGGGGCGAGTGGCGAATGTGCTGGCTGAGCGCACGGAATAGGGCGTGCTTTCGACAGTTCGTACGGCGATTCCTCCGCCAGTTCTCATCACTGTGGTGCGGCCATGTCCCCTGGCGGTTTGGAGTGACTCATGGTACGGAAACCTCTCGCGTGGCCTTCATCGCATCTCCTCCAGCCCCCCGCGCTCGACCGTAGCGCGGCGGAGCGAGTGACCCAGTGGGTTACCCGATGGCACGAGGTGGACTACGATCAGGACGAGATCGCGGAGATGCTCGAAGGGTGGCCGGTAGATGTCCCGCTCGACGGTCTGCTCATGCCGTTCAAGACGGTCTTGGAGTCGGAGAGCGCGGTCGCGCTTGCCCGGATGGCGTTGAAGCTCATCTCCTTGGTCGAAGCGGGCCGTCTTCAGGCCACGCAGGCCAGGGGCGCGTTTCGCATGGCGTGCCGACATCTGTGCGAGCGCGGCATCCCCTTCGAGGAGACGGCGAAAGGCGACGAGACGGCGCTCTGGTTTCACTTCATCGGCGTCAATGAGTTCGGCGACTCCGACAACACGGGATACGCGACCGACTTCAGCGAATTGCGCCTCCTTGCGCGGCAACTCATTGATCCCGAACGCCTCGTGGAGGAATTCCTCGCCGGGGAGTTTCCCCGGACGTTTCATGAGGGATACGTGAACGTCGCTGGTGCGCTGGGCGATGGGCGGCTTGCGCCGCTTCTCCTGCGGATTCTCCAGCGCTGCGAGGACGCACCGGCGCTCGCCACGACGATCACCGCGCTCGGAGAGCTTGCCAACCTCGAAAAGGCCGACGCGGAGAAGGCGGTCGAAGCGCTCGTGGGCTACGCCTATTCCGCCAACCCGGAGATCGCCACCGCGACGGTGCTCGCCCTGGAGTCTCTCGGCGGAGCGAAGGCGGAACGTGTCCTGAACGAGTTACAGGAGCTATTGCCGCAGGAGGACAACCTCCTTGCAGCGCACGTCGCCTTTGCCCTCATGCGCATCCGGCACGGAGAACTGTACCTCAAGACGATGCTCGTCCGCGCTGCGGGCGATGGCGAAGCCTCCACGACCACACGCATCTGCGCCGTCGAGCGGCTGGGCGGGTGGTGCGACCGGGAAGTGGTGGAGGCAATTGCCCGGCTTCTCGATGACCCGACCATCGAACGAGTGAGGGTGGACGGCTACCTCACCGACGACGTGGTGTATGTCGTGCGGGAGGCTGCGTACATGGCGCTCATGGAGTGCCGCATAAGGTATCTCGTCGAGGTGCTTGGCGAGGGTGTCCTCAATCGCCTCGAAACGTTCCAGATGTACTCGATGCCCTCGTGGTGGCTCTCCTCGGCGGGAAACGACGAGGAAGAGGCCTGAGGGCGCAGTCTCGCCGGACCATGACCTCCTCGGAACCGCGACCGACCACCTGGGGACGCATCGCCCGCGACCCGCGCCTGCGGGAGACGCTCGTGCGTCGGGGGGAAATCCTTCGCGGCGTGCGGGAATGGTTCTGGTCACGCGGCTTCCTTGAGGTGGACCCACCGATCCTTGCGCCCTGGGTGGGCATGGAGCCGCACCTGGCCCCTTTGAGCACCGTCGTCAGCGACGGATACGGGCAGGCCCTCCGGCTCTACCATCAGACTTCCCCCGAATACGCGCTCAAGAAGCTGCTCGCGGCAGGGATCCCCAATTGCTTCGCGCTGGGGCACGTCTTCCGCAATGGCGAAGTCTCTGAGCGGCATAACCCCGAATTCGCCATGCTGGAGTGGTACCGCCGCGACGCCGACTATACCGCGCTCATGGACGACACCGCGCATCTTGTCGCCGACCTTGCCTCCCGGTTCTGCGGCGCGGCAGAGCTTGTGTACGCCGGGCAACGGATTGACCTCACGCCGCCCTGGGAACGGATCACGGTCGCCAAGGCGATGCGCCGGTGGGCCGGGGTGGACATCGAGGCACATCCCAACGACGAATCGTTCCGCGCTCACGCCCGCACACGAGGGCATGAGTGGGTGAGCGCAGAGTCGTGGGATGAGCTGTTCTACAAGCTCTTCCTCACCTACGCGGAGCCGAAGCTCGGTCTGCCGAAGCCGACCATCCTCTGCGAATACCCCGTCCGCTTCGGAGCGCTGGCGCGGCGGCATCCCGAACGACCTCACGTCGTCGAGCGATTCGAGGCGTACGTCGCCGGGGTGGAGCTTTGCAACGGGTTCAGCGAACTCGCCGATCCGGTTGAGCAGCGGGCGCGCCTCGAAGCGGAGCAGGCGGAGCGTCGGGCGCTCGGACGCGAGCCGCTCGTGGTGGACGAGGATTTCCTCGACGCGCTGGAAGACGGCTTTCCGGCGTGCGCGGGGAATGCGCTCGGCGTAGATCGGCTCGTCATGCTCCTGACCGGTGAGACGGACATCGCACGGGTGACGTGGTTTCCGTTTCGCGTGTTTGAGGACTGGACGCGACGCCATCGCGGAGCGGTTGCGCCTTGCCGTGAGGAACTCCCATGATGACCCCTGCGCGCCTCGCTCGTCCCTGGGGCGGGATGGCGTATTCCTACTTCCGCAGTCACGATCCTGCGCTTGTCCTCGTGCACGGCGCGTGGTGCGACGCGGACGACTGGAACCCGGTGATCCCCTCCCTGCCACCCGATCAATCGGTCCTCACGTTCGATCTGCGTGGGCACGGGCGGAGCGATAACCCCTTGGCCCCCGTGACGTTCGACGACCTCGTGGACGACATCGCCGCGCTCGTGGATCACCTCGGCCTCGGTTCGCCGGTGCTCGTCGGGCATAGCCTCGGCGGGATGCTCTCGATGCGCCTTGCCGAACGCCATCCGGGCCGGACGTGTGGGATTGCCCTCGCGGAGGGGTGGACGTGGCTCGGCGTGCCCTGGGAAGCGCGGCACGAGATGTACGGGATGCTTCCGCACGCGATCATCGAACGGATCAAAGGGAAATGGGACGCCGCGCAAAGGCGGTGGCCGGAACCGGTCCTCACCGGCTTCTGGGATACCGTCCGGCAGGCAAACGCTTCCCATTTCCTTGAGACGACGCGGCTGCCGGTGCTCGAAGTGTACGGCGACCGGGGCAAGCCGCGACCGGCACGCGAGAAGCTCAGCATCCCCGACCGCCCGAACATCCGGCTTGCGTGGGTCGAGGACGCCGGGCACTACCTCTCTCACGAGCAACCGCGTCTGCTCGGAGACCTCATTACCGAATGGCTTGTGCGCAACGGCCTCGTGCCGCGAGCGGTGTGAACCGACGAATGCAGAATGGCTCTTTGACGCATTCTCAGGCGCTTTGGGGACAAATTCCCCTACAAGTCATCTCAAAAATCGAGGAATTGTCATAATGACGTTTCTATTCTTTCGGTATTTTTGAGATGGCTTGCAATCAATTGGATCGGAGCTTTTTCAGAACGAGGGCAGAAGCTATTATTATTAGGAGCATACTCCGAGGGCTATCCGGTGAGGTTGCAGCACAGGCACGTGGTAGCTGATGCACGCAGCGCGGCGTGGCGGCGCACCGTTTGGTGGTGCGTATGCACCGGCGTTGCGGTTGTTCTCTGTTTCCTTGCTGGGTGCGATCGGACGGTGAGGCGAGAACGAGCGGCGGTGATCGCTCTCGTGGACAGCGTTTCCGCGCTCCCGGAGGTGCAGAGGCACGCAGCGGAGGAGGTGCGTGCGGCCAGGCGAGCAATTGCGCGGGCGGATAGCCTCCTTGACGCGAAGGAGCGCGAGATGGCGCGGGAGGCGTTTGCCCAGGCGAACGTGCTGGCCCGATTGGCCGTCGTCGTGGCCGAAGAGAAGGCAGCGGCAGCCTTGAAAGACTCTTCCGGAGCGACGGTGGTGGCGAAGGATTCGCTCTGAAGTCGCCCAGTAGGCGTCATGGAGGGTACCGAGGGTATTGAGTATTGGCTCACTGAGTGCTATACTTCCACAATGGTATGCTGTACCGGTGGTGAGGGAGACTCGCTTACCGGGGACATTTGTGCCGGTCTCCGGCGAGGGCGTCGCCCTGCTCCACGTGCAGTGTGGAGCGCAGGCCACCACAGCATCCGACAGGCACAGATTTCCCGTCCGATTCGGGAGGAGGTTGTCACCAATGCTTCGTTTCCACCGTAGCGCGTTGCTGTTCGGGGTTGGTTTCATGACAGTTGGGCTTCTCCTGGCTGGATGCGCCAAGCCCCCTACCGAGGAGATCAACGCAGCCCAGGCCACGATTGATTCCGTGAAGGCGTTGCCGGACGTGCAGACCTATGGGATGGATCAGGTGAGAGCTGCGGAGACGGCCCTGGCAGCGGTGCGTCAACAGGTCACCGAGAAGAAGTACAAAGAAGCGCGTGAGGCCCTGCCGAATGTGGTGAGCACTGCTCGCGGAGCGGTGACCGCCGCCGCAGGCGCCAAGGAAGCCGCGAGAGTAGCCGCCGAACAGGCCATTGCCGACGCCCGTGCAGCGATCCAGGAGGCTGAAGGGAAAATCCCGCAGGCTCCCAAGACCGGCAAGGGCGCGATTCGTGACATTCGTGCCCTGCGTGCGGACGTTGACAGCGCGAAGGTTGATCTGGCCGCCGCAGAGGCCGCAAACGGCACGATGGACTACGCCACCGCCTCAGCCAAGGCCCGCGATGCCGTGTCCAAAGCCCATGCCGTCACGCAGACTGTGAACGATGCGCTTGCGATGAGAGCACGCCGTTAAATCGCTCGCGGCATCCTGATGAGTCGGTCCAAGGATACTGTGCTCGCGGCAGGGGTGGCGTTGGCCACTTTCTTGGTGGGAGCAGGTTTCCTGATGTTCATTACGATGGGGCCGAGCGTCTCAACTCGGCCCCTCCCGGAGAGCGTTGTTGCCGTATCTCCGTCCGCAGATGCGCCCGATACGGGCACGGTGTTTACCTCCGACGGTCTCGGTCCGCCTACCTCGCCCGCCGACGAACTGAGCGCCCTTCCCCCTCTCCCGGCAAACCACCCGCGTGATGAGGTCTACCTCATCATCAGCCGCTCCTACAACCGGCTCTGGCTCATGCGCGGGGAAACTATCCTCCACGTCGCCGTGTGCGCCACCGGCAAAGGCGATACGCTCGTGTGGGAGAAGACTGGGAAGAAATGGGTGTTTGAGACGCCGCAGGGAGAGTTCTCTGTCCAGCACAAAAGCTCCAACCCGCGATGGCTGCCGCCGGAATGGGACTACGTGGAGCGCGACGAAGAGCCGCCCGACTGGCTCACCCGCGCACGCGCTAGCCGGTACGACATGCTCGGCGACTATGCCATCAACTTCGGCGGCGACTACAACATTCACGGCACGCTCTACGAGGGCCTTCTAGGGCGCAGTATCACGCACGGCTGCGTCAGAGTCGGCGCTCGTGACCTCGCGTTTATCTACCCCCGCGTGAAGGTCGGCACGAAGATCTACATCTACTGAACAACCCCTGGGATCATGACGCTTCCCGAACCGCGCGCATGACCAGATCGAAGAGCCGGTCAATCTCTTCTCTGGTCTCCCCATCCATGACGAAGCTCACCGGGCCGCGCACGATGCCGTTCTTGAAGATGCCCTGCTTCATCAGGAGGTACTTCTCCACCACCAGGAACCCGTCGAGGCCGTGCTGCATAGCGGTCAGGGAGGAGATGGGGAAGCTGAGCCGGTAGATGAGTCCGTCGTCGCCTTTTTCCAGGGCGCGCCAGAGCGCGACGATGCCTTCTATGAGGTCCGCGCCGGGCATGGTCCCCACGATGCCCCGCCTGAAGCTCTCCACCAGCGCGATGCCTCCGCTGCCCTCGAAGACCCGTGCCTTCCCGCCGGTGGCTTCTCGCAATGCGGTGAGCCTGGGGCCGATGGGCGTCGCTTCGGGTTTGAATAGGATTCTTTCGGGACCGTATTCCTCCAGGATGCGGGCCTGCAATTCGACAGACATGGGTCGCCCCACGTATCCGCTTGCGTCCTGCACGATGAGCGGGATGCCGACAGCGCGGACGATGCGCTCGTAGTAGCGCAAGAGTTCGTCTTCGCCCACCGCCACCGACACCGGCGGAATCGCCATCACCGCGTCGGCTCCGCACCCCTCGGCATGGCGAGCGTACCGCTCCGCGAGCACGCTGCACTCCGCCCCAACGCTTATCACCACTGCGCCCCGCTCCCGGCCAAACCTGCACGCCGCCTCGGCCACCTGTTCGCGCTCTTCGCCGGAGAGCCTGAGCACCTCGCTCACCATCGCCATCACGATCCCGTCGGCTCCCCGGTCGTACAGCCAGTGGATTTCCTTCTCAAGGGTGGTGAAGTCAACGGATTCGTCGTCGTTGTACGGCGTCTGAAAGACGGAAAGAACACCGGCAAGAGGTTTCATCTCATCACCACCTATAGTTTTACCAACCATCTGCACAGGGACGAAAGTTGCTGCATGTCGGTCAGATTCGCGGCGTTACGAGGTCTTCAAAGCTGGAGAGGTGGCTGAGGTATGCCTTTCCAACCGGCACTACGGTTTTCTCCACACGTACACGCACTTACGCAAGATGTCACGTCCCAACCTTCCCATCTGCTGACTGCTGTTCCCCTTGCCACCGGGAAGCACAAGGATGTTTTCGACGCGAAATCCTAGCGACTCGGCAATGCTGGATAAGATCATATCCGCCGAGATGCTTGCACCGGCATAGCGGACGTTATCGTTCACCATGAAGAGGTATGCGCCGGGCCTCAGCACTCGGTAGCACTCCGCAATGACGCACGCCATCTCGTAGAAGTAGCCGCGTACCATCCTCGGGATGCCGTTGTTGTTCAATTTCCCCTGCGCCTTCTGATCCTCCAAATAACGCAGCACCGCCTGCAACAACGCCTGTTCGTCAGCCGCATCCACAGCACCAGCCCATCGCGGGGTCATTGCCAGCAGGTCTTTCGCACGATTTTCCACGGTGCAACTCACCATGCGTTGTCTGAGATCAACCATATCGCGCTCGCCAACTCCAAGCAGGGCCAGTTCGAGCGCATACGTCCTCGTGTAATCGTAGCGATTGCAGTAAGGCGGTGAGGTGATGATCGTATCAAACGAGTCGTTGGACAGGACAGGTAGAGCATCCAGACAGGAACCATCGAAGGTCTCGATCTTTCCGCATCGCTGCGTTTGGCTGAAAAGGCTGCTCACATGCTCTTTATTCTGCACATCGAGCAGAATTTCCTCGATCTTCGCGCTAATAGCTTGGTCGAAGTTCTTGATTTCGCCCTTGTTGAATGGACGAGCACCCTGTTTTCGCCCCGATCGGTGATCCCAACGAAGGTACTGCCCGTCTTTCCTCGTGTAACTGACTGACTCAAGCACACACAGGAGCGCAAAGAAGAGGACCGCTCGGACCCTTGCATTTTCCTGCTGATGCGCCCCCAAATACCGCTGGATGGATTCGACTGTTTCCTCTGGATACGCTCCTTCCGTGATGCGCAAACTCGGCAGTGGACATATCACACTCGAATGCTTCCACGGAGCTTCCACCAGCCACCGCTTGAGGGAGGCAAAGTCTTCCGTCGTAAACTTGTGGTCGAGAATCAGCTTTGTGTGGATAATCTGTTGCCCGACCGGGAGGACCTCTATTCCAGCGGCATCCAGTCCCGCCTCACTCGCGACGAAGAGCGCCGTGCCACTCCCCGCAAAAGGATCGAGGAGTGTCCCCTTAGAGATGCCATACTTATACAGCAGATATTCCACCAACGAAGGGGAAAACGCCTCTTTGAACTTGTACCACCGATAATATCCTCTTGCCTTGCTTGCCTGAAAGCTCACGTCCGTGCGGTTGAGCGAGGTCTCGATGAGGAATGCGTCACGAAAGTGGGCATAGAGCCACTCGTCGTGGCGTTCGATCTCTTCCAGAAAGGGGGATCCCTCCTGAATCTTCATCCCGTCTCTCACTTCTACTGTACGCATCGCCTGTCCTGTCAAACTCAAATCACATCGGCAGAGCACCACCATGTAAGGTACAAGACTACTGTTTAATAGGGCAACAGATCGGCGCGCAACTACGACACCTTCCCCCTCGCGTCCACGGAGAGGGGTTCCGGTTCATGACCGGCTTCCTGCCACCAGAGCGCATCCTGAAGGTTGACGCACGGGCAGATGTGGTTCGGGATGACGGTCACGCGCTCGCCAACTTTCGGCTTGTTCGTGCACCGGGTCACGTCAACCTGACCGTGTTCCTCGCTCAGCGCGTTGATCCGCGCCTCCGGGTATTCCACGACATAGCCGTGCCCGCTCTCCGGAGCGGGGATGCACCGGTCGCTCGTGAGCGTCTTCGTGCCCGCGTCAATCACCACCTGCCCCGGCACGGCATCGCTCACCACGGTGCACACCAGCCGTGCGGCGCACTCATCGAGCGAACAGAACCCACCGCGCACGGTGTTCATGTCGTTGAAGAGGTACGTGCCGGGGCGAATCTCGGTGAGCTGCGGGATGAGATGCGACTGAAACGCCGTGGGAGTGGAACCGCCGGAGACGATCTTCGCTTCAAGGCCCTTCTCTCGCCAGAGGCTGATCGTCTCCTCCAGCTTCGCGGCGATGGCCCTGAGCGCCGGTCCCTGTTCCGAGGGCGGATTCCAGACGTGACCGGGGTAGATCATGATCCCGTCGAGGCGCAGGCCGCGCATCCGAGCGATCTTCTGCGCGAGAGCAAGCGCGTCGTGAGGAGACTGCACGCCGGTTCGGCCCATGCCCACGTCCAAGTCAACGAGCACGCCGACGGTGCTGCCCACCTTCTGCGCGGCACAAGCGACGGCTTCCGCAGCAATTGCCGAATCGAGCGCGACGCGGACACTTCTGCCGAGCGCCAGCTTCGCCAACCGCTCGCACCGCGCCGGGTCAACCGCCGGATAGGCCATGAGCAGGTCCGCACCCGTCTCGGCCATCGTCTCCGCTTCGCCCACCTTGGCGACGGTCAGCCCGATTGCGCCCGCCTCAAGCTGCATCGCGGCGAGCTTCTTCGATTTGTGCGTCTTCGTGTGCGGCCTGAGGCCGATGCGGTGGCTCAGGACGTAGGATGCCATCCGCCGGAGGTTGCTCCTCACGACCGCGCCGTCAAGCACGAGCGCGGGAGTAGGCAATGGTGTCATGGGCATGAGACGCCTTCAAGTTGGAGATGTCTACCGTGTGAACCCAAGAATGCTAGGCAAATTGCCCATACAAGACAAATTTCAACAATATCTTGGTGGGGCGAGACATGTCTTGCCCCCACTTCTCTATCCTCAGCGTGACCGGCCCGTTCGTCGTTCCGCTCGGCGACGAACGGGTTTCCGCAGGCGAATCCAGAACCGCGAGCCTTTTTCTGGACGCGGGGAAACTCCAATGGTCCCGCCCCACCGTTCGACGGTGATGCGGCAGAAGTACAGCCCCAGGCCGGACTTCCCCGTCCTTTGCCTCCCTTTTACGAAGTTGTGGAACAAGGTCCCTGAAAGCTTTCCCGGCACGCCCGGCCCCTCGTCATCCACGTAGAGGAGGACGTGATTCCCGTCCTCCTGAAGGCCCACTGTCACGAGGGACCCCTGCGGGCTATATCTGAGCGCGTTTTCGAGGAGATTCGAGAGCACTCGCCCAAGGTGAGACTTCCCTGCGATCACTTTCCAGGCGCCCTCAGCGACCTCCTCATGGACCAGGCGCAACTTCACGTTCTCCCTGATAAATGTCGGACGAAAGAACTCCACCACCTCCTGGGCGACATGATACGCATCAGGGGCGTCTTCCGGCGCAAGGGTGGAGTAGTCCGTCGTCTCCAGATCGGAGGAGAACGCGCTGAGAATCTCCGAGATCATGTTCTTTTGTTCGTCGGAAACCTTCTTGCCGATGCTGACCATCTCTCCGATCTCTTCCGGGGCGAGGCCTCCTCCGGAAAGGATATCGAACGTGGCGCTCATCGAGGTGAGCGGCCCCATGAGGTCATGCACGATGGCATGGAGCAGGATTTCCTTCTTCTGAACCTCTTTGAGCAGCGTCTCGTGGATCAGGGCGTTCTCTCTGGCGCGTTGGATGATGACCTGTCTCTCCGCGTAGTCCCTACGAACGTGAGCGATGATCAGAATCTTTTGGTCGCCGAGAGAGAGCGCGGTCGCTTCAAGGTGCAGCTCGCGCCCTGAAGGATCGTCTTCGTGCCACAGCCCGGAGGCGAGCGCGCCGGAAGCGTGTCCCTGCCAGAATTCCTCCGCATCCACGAGGAAGCTCTCGAGGAAGGCGAGTTTCTCCCACAGCCTCAGGCCCTTTCCGGAGGCAAGGTCCTCCGGATCGTGAAACTTCTTGAACCAGTCGGGCGCCGCGCCGATTAGCGCAAAGGATGCATCCGGAAGGCGCTTCAGGACCACGATGTCGAGCGCCTTCACGACTTCGGCGAGCAGGGGTTCGTCCATCCTCGTACCTGGCAGGAATAGGTGGTTACCGGCTCGCCAATGCCCTTGAGAGCGGCGTCTCTCCGGGCGAACAGGTGCTGAAGCGGGCCGATCTTCGCAAACGTGTTCTCGTCAATGAGGATTTCCCTCGGTTGCGCCGTGTCCTCAAGGCGGGCCGCAAGGTTCACATGGTGGCCGATGGCGCTGAAGGTCCTGCGCGCTTTCGTGCCCAGTATCCCCAACGCCACCGGCCCCGTCGCGATTCCGACGCCGATGTCCAGCGTGGGACAGCCCTCCTGCGAGCGCGCCCTGTTGATTGTGCTCACCGCTTCAATCATCTGGAGTGCCGCCGCCGTCGCGTGAACCGGCGAGGGCTTCTCAATGGGAATGACCCCGAAGAGCGCCATGAC
>Ga0172366_10000472_pt1 | contig 28827 bp, 31 predicted proteins | sample LakKivSesite69cm_FD_114533 | JGI IMG/M metagenome (GOLD analysis project Ga0172366, IMG submission 114533) | Sediment microbial communities from Lake Kivu, Rwanda - Sediment site 69cm | ecosystem: Environmental > Aquatic > Freshwater > Lake > Sediment | place: Rwanda: Western Province, Lake...
AAGACATGCACCTGGTAGGCGCAGACCTTGTTTTGAGAACGAAGATGGACATAGAAAAAATGAAAGAGATAAAATCTTGGCGCGGATACCGTCACGCTTACGGACTGAAAGTGCGAGGACAAAGAACCAAAACCACGGGCAGAGCAGGCAAAGCCCTCGGAGTCAAGAAGAAAGCATTCATGCAGAGACCAGCTGCAGCGGAGAGCAGGTAGTCATGGGGGACATTAAAAAGCAAAGAAAGAAATATGATACTCCGCGATTTCCTTGGCGAATCGACATCATGCAGGAAGAACTCAAACTTCTCGGCGAATATGGGCTGAGGAACAAGCATGAACTATGGCGAAATGAAACCATGCTGTCAAAGTTCAGAGGCACAGCCCGTACACTCGTAGGCCAAACACCTGAAGAACGCCAGAAAATGGAAAATGAACTCCTACTACGCTTGAAAAAACTCGGCGTCCTCCATGAAACAGCAGTTCTAGACAATGTTCTAGACTTGACAGTACAAGACATCCTTGAACGCAGACTACAAACAATCGTCTTCCGCAAAGGTCTAGCAAGAACAATCCAACAAGCCCGCCAACTCATAACTCACGGACACATTACAATAGAAAATCAAAGAGTGACAATACCCGGCTACATCGTACCGAAACCAGAAGAAAACCAAATAACCTACACATCTCAAAGCCCGCTTTCAAACTCAACTCATCCTCTACGCCAAACAATAACAGTCGCACCGGCCCCACAGGCAAAAGAACAAAAATCCAGAATTGAGGAAAAAGAATGAGCTCAAGCAAGAAAGCTGAAAAATGGGCTGTCGTCCACATCTTCAGCTCCTACAACAACACGATAACTCACATAACAGACATCTCAGGCGCCGAAACAATAGCACGCAGCTCTGGAGGAATGGTTGTAAAAGCATCCAGAATGGAATCATCACCATACGCAGCCATGCGTGCAGCTTCAATGGCGGCTGATGTGGCCAGAGACAAAGGAATAACAGCGATACACATCAAGGTCAGAGCACCAGGAGGAGCAGGTCCGAGGACACCAGGCCCAGGTGCTCAAGCAGCGATTAGAGCATTAGCGAGGGCAGGGTTTCGAATAGAACGAATTGAAGAAGTAACACCTATCCCGCACGATGGAACGCGAAGACCCGGCGGAAGAAGGGGAAGAAGAGTCTAAAGATTCAGGCTGTTCGTCTTCTGATAGAAAAATTGAAATAATGCACCAATATTCTATTGAGCGGCACGGCAGTTAGCATAGTATGCTATGGAGCGTCCAAATAAGTGGAAATAAAGGTACTTGAAAAAGACGACACAAACATGCGTTTGCTCATTCAAGGAGTCGACGTTCCGTACATCAATGCCTTAAGAAGGCTGGTAATTTCTGAAGTTCCATCCATGGCCATAGACGAAATTGTAGTAATTGAAAACTCCTCTGTTCTACAAGATGAGATTATAGCCCATAGACTTGGGCTTGTCCCGCTTAAAACTGACCTAGACAGTTATAACTTGCCAGAAGAATGCCCTTGTAAAAGTGAATTCGGATGCAACCTTTGCAGAGTAACGCTTGCACTGGATGTGGAAGCCAAGGGCGGGTCAAGGACAGTTTACTCAGGCGATCTAGTTTCAGAAAACCCGAGTATTGTACCTGTAAGCGACAAAATTCCAATATTAAAAATGGCGAAAGAACAAAAAGTGAAGCTTGAAGCCTATGCAAGGCTTGGTAAAGGAAAAAATCATGCGAAATGGCAACCAGTTTCAATGTGCACTTACAAGTATTTCCCAAAAATAGAAATCAGTAAAAAATGCGATGCTTGTGGAAAATGTGCAGAAATATGCCCAAGAAAAGTTCTGGTCAAAACTGGCAATAAGATCGAAATCCGTGATCTAACCGCATGCACCCTCTGCAAAGACTGTGTCGAAGCTTGTCCACAGAACCCAGCTGCAATAGAGATCTCCGAAGAGGAAAACGCATTCATATTCAACGTAGAATCCACGAACACACTTCCACCGGAAAGAATAATGTCAGAAGCCATCGAAATCTTGGACAAACAACTAAAAGAACTGGAGAGCCAGATCAAGGTGAAAAAGAGTGAAAAAAGTTAAAACAACAAACCCTCAACTCATAGAGACCATCAATTTACTGAGAAAACAAGGCAGAGAAAACAAAGTTGAAATCTGGCGAGACCTTGCTGAACGCTTAGCTAAACCCAGAAGAAAAAGCACAGCCGTAAACCTGAGCCGTCTAAACAGATACACACAAAAAAGTGAAACCGTGGCAGTTCCAGGAAAAGTGCTGGCCACAGGCGAAATAACCCATCCAATAACGATAGCAGCATTCGCCTTCTCTGGAAAAGCAAGGGACAAGATAAAGGCTGCAAGGGGGAAGTGCCTATCTTTCCCTGATCTTATCAAGAAAAACCCGAAAGGCTCAAACGTCAAGATAATTGGGTGAAAAAATGGAAACACCAAGCAAACCCGTAACGATAATAGACGCGGAAGGACTCATCCTAGGCAGAATGGCAAGCAAAGTTGCCAAACGACTGCTGGAAGGTGAAAAAATAGCAGTCGTAAACGCTGAAAAAGCCGTAATTTCAGGAAGAAAGAGAAGCAAAGTAACAGAAGCCAAGGAATTCCTCGAAGTAGGAGGCGTAGGAAGAGGACCATTCCATTATAGAAGACCCGACAGGATAGTTAGAAAAACCGTCAGAGGAATGCTTCCAATTAAAAAACCAAAAGGCAAACAAGCGTACAAACGGCTTAGCACGTTCATCGGAATACCAGACGACTACAAAAACCGAAAAATGGAAACCCTAACCAACGCCCAAGCCAAAAAATTAAGCTGCCCACACTTTACAGTTGGCGAACTCGCGAAAGAGATAGGTTGGAGTCAAGGTGAATAGACATGCCCGCTAAAAAGAGCTTAGTCGTTAGCGGAAAAAGAAAAACAGCGATATCACGTGCTGTTATTAGACTTGGAATTGGAAAAGTGCACATAAACAGGATCCCCTTAGAGATTTTTGAACCTGAAATTGCACGCGAAAAGATGATGGAACCGCTTCTTCAAGCCGGAGATGACGTTTGGAAACAGCTGGACATAGATGTAAAGGTCTCAGGCGGAGGCTACATGGGGCAAGCAGAAGCGGCGAGAATGGCAATCGCAAATGCCATGTTGAAATGGACAAAGAGCACACATCTGCGCACGGTTTTCGCTGAATATGACAGAACAATGATTGCTGGAGACAAAAGGAAAAAAGAACCTAAAAAGTTCGGAGGCCCAGGAGCACGGTCCAGAAACCAGAAAAGCTACAGATAAAGAGGAATGAATTGAATGATTATACCTGTAAGATGCTTCACGTGCGGCAAACTGATTGGAGACAAATGGGAGGAATTTGCCAGGAGAGTTAAAGCAGGAGAAAACGCCGGCGAAGTCCTCGACAGCCTTGGAGTTAAGCGTTACTGTTGCAGACGCATGTTACTATCACACGTAGAAATCTTCGATGAAGTCCTGCGTTTTTACGAAGAGGCTGAAAAAAGAAAAGAGGCAAGAAGCTATTACTAAAAGGATCAAAAGGAGAAAATAATGTCCACAGTTATCGAAGACATAATCGCTAGAAAAGTTTTCAACAACCGAGGAGAAGAAACAATAGAAGTGGACATCATAACATCCTCAGGTTTCGGAAGAGTTTCAGCTCCTGCAGGAAAAAGCCGGGGAAAAGCCGAAGTTGTCTATTATCCACAAGGCGGAGTCGAACAAGCAATAAAAAAAGTTGAAGAACTTGTGGCTCCAGAAATTGTCGGACTAAACGCTGATTCTCAAGAAGAAATTGACAAAACGCTGCATGAAATTGACGGCTCAAAAGATTTCCGAGCAATAGGAGGCAACACTGCCTTCGTCATTTCACTGGCCAATGCAGAGGCAGCTGCAAACTCATCAGGGCTTCTGCTCTTCCAGTATCTAGGTGGCCATGTTGCACATGAACTTCCCTATCCCCTTGGAAACACGATAAGCGGAGGCAAACACACGCAGGGAAAGTCACCAGATATACAGGAGTTTCTCGTTCTTCCACATGGAGCCGAATCTTTCCTAGAAGCCGCCGCAGCCAACATTCAAATTCATAAAAGAATCGGCGAAATCTTGGAGAAGAAGGACAAACTCTTCGGTGAAGGAAAAAGCGACGAGGGAGCTTGGGTTGCCAACGTTGGAAGTGCAGAAGCCTTTGACGTTCTGGCCAAAGCTTGCGAGGAAGTCGGCAACGAATTAGGTTTTGAATGCGGCTGTGGCGTTGATGTTGCATCGTCTTCTCTATGGAACAACAAGAACAAGACCTACAATTATCAAAGGGAGAAGAAAAGACGAGACTCAGGCGAACAGTTAGAGTTCATTCTTGAACTTATCAGAAAGTATGGTCTGGTCTATGTGGAAGATCCCTTCCATGAAGAAGATTTTGAAAACTTTGCAGAACTTACCAAAAAAGCCAAAAATTGCCTGATCTCCGGCGACGACCTATTCACCACAAACGGCGAAAGATTGGACCGCGGAATAAAAATGCATGCAGCTAACGCGATCATAATAAAGGTCAATCAGATAGGCACGCTCTCGGACGCTTGGGAAACAATTGAGATGGCAAAAAGAAATGGATACACACCAGTAATGTCCCACCGTTCAGGCGATACATGCGACTGGCACATTGCACACTTGGCAACAGCGTTCAAATGCCCGATAATAAAGACAGGAGTCGTTGAAGGCTCGCGCGTTGCAAAGATAAACGAATTGATAAGGATTGAGGAGTTTCTGGGGGACAGGGCCAAGATTGCTGACCTCAAAATGCTTTAAGGAGGGTAAGAATTGTCAGAAGATGAAGAACTCAAAGAAGAAGATGAAGAAGAAACTAAACATGAAGAGATGAAAGAAGAAGAGCCAAGAACAGCAGAGGAGCCCAAAATGACAGAACCATCAGAACCAATAGTTCCAGAAGAAGGACTTCTAATGCCACGAGACGCGTTATTGTCTGCTGGAATACACATTGGGACCAGAATGAAAACTGGAGACATGGAACAATTCATATACCGCGTGAGATCTGACGGGTTATTTGTCTTGGACGTCAAGAAAACGGATGATCGCATAAGAGCCGCTGCTAAATTCTTAGCACGGTTTGAACCCGGAAAGATTGCTGCAGCAGCGGCTAGGCTTTACGCACAAGAACCAGTCAGCAAATTCTGTCAACTAACAGGAGCAACTCCAGTGGTTGGCCGGTTCATCCCAGGACTTTTGTCAAACCCATTGTATCCTAATCGCATTGAACCAGAAGTGCTGATAGTGTCTGATCCAAGGGCAGACAGTCAAGCAGTAAAAGAAGCATCTTCAGTGGGCATACCGCTAGTGGCTTTATGCAGCACAGACAACGAATTTGCTGGAGTAGACCTCGTAATCCCCACAAACAACAAAGGTCGACGCGCATTGGCCGTCATCTACTGGCTTTTGTCAAGACAAATACTGCGGGAAAGAGGCGAACTCCCGCCAGACAAGGATTTACCTCTGACAGTTGACGATTTTGAAGCTAAGATTTCAAAAGAAGAGGAGGATACCTAACCTAATGGTGAAGGTTCGGCGTCCAATCCAAGCTGGAGCATTCTATGAGGCGACGTCAGAACCGCTGAAGCGTCAAATAAAAGACTGCTTTACGAGCAAGCTTGGACCTGGAAGGCTTCCAGAAGTTGCCAAAACCGGCCCCAGAAAGGTTCTAGGTTTAGTCTGTCCACACGCAGGCTACATGTTTTCAGGACCCATAGCTGCACACTCCTACTACAAACTGGCTATTGATGGCAAACCGGATACTATGGCCATTTTCGGCCCAAACCATTCAGGCTATGGCAGCGGTTTAGCCGTTATGAATGAAGGCTTTTGGCGCACACCGTTGGGCGATGTTGAAGTAGACGGTGAAACAGCAAATCAAATTGTGCGTAAATCACGTATTGTTGATGTTGATGATTCTGCCCACAGTTTTGAACATTCAATCGAGGTTCAGCTCCCGTTTCTTCAGTATCTGTATGGTTCAGAATTCAAGATTGTGCCAATCTGCTTCCTGATGCAAGATATTTCCTCAGCCAGAGAAGTCGGACAGGCTACAGCTGAGGCTTTGGCTCAGAAAAACGCTGTCATCATAGCTTCATCAGACATGACGCATTACGAACCGCAAGAAAGAGCACAAAGGAAGGATAGAGAAGCTCTAGAAGCGGTTGAAGCGATGGATGAAGCCCGCTTTTACTCAACAACTGAGGCCCATCACATCAGTGCCTGCGGCTACGGTCCAATAGCTGCTTTGATCACTGCTGCGAAAATCTTGGGAGCGAAAGAAGCAAAATTATTATCCTATAAAACCAGTGGGGATGTAATCGGCGATTACTCAAGTGTAGTCGGGTATGCCGCCATGTGTTTCACAAAATAGTGGTGCAGAATGGGGGTCGTTGCCTCTGCTCCCGCGAAAATCATACTTCTCGGAGAACACTTCGTAGTCTACGGCGAGCCATCTATAGTCTTGGCCATAGACAGAAGAGCATATGCAACGGTGGATTACCGCGAGGACAAATGTCTCGGTCTTCGATCAGCAAACTTGAACTTTGCAGGCTACTTCGAAAACGGAATTTTCAAGATTGAACAAGGCGATGAAAGGGAAGCCAGATTAAAGTTTGAACCCGTCAAGTTGGCTGTGGAAAAAGTCCTGCAGACCTGCAGAAAAAGTGTCGGCTTAGACATTGAAATCAACTCAACAATTCCTGTGGCCGCTGGATTAGGGTCTTCAGCCGCAGTGGTAACCGCTGTAACAGCAGCAGTCGGCGCTCTTCTAAACTTGAAAATGTCAAAAGAAGATATTTTCCGCATCACATACGAAGCTGAAAAAGTTGTACATGGCACTCCATCCGGCGTGGATCCTGCCATCTCAACTTTCGGCGGGACACTTCTGTTTCAGATAGATACTGGATTCAAGCCTTTAGAAGTCAAAACGGAAATGCCACTTATTATCGGCGATACAGGCGTTGAGAGATCTACCCGAGTCCAAGTTGAAAAAGTACGGAATATAATGGAAAATTACCCAAGAGTTGCCGACCCCCTCAAGAAAGCTGCACGTGAGGTTGTTTTACGAGCCATAGATGCTCTTAAGGAAAACGATTTGGAAACTCTTGGCGAGTTGATGAACATCAATCAAGCCTTGCTTTACGGGGTAGGGGTCTCCGACGAGTCCCTTGAATGGTTAATAAACGCTGCAAGGAAAGCTGGAGCCTTGGGAGCAAAGTTAACTGGTGCCGGCGGAGGCGGATGCATGATTGCATTGGCGACCAGTGAAAAACTTCAGCGGGTTTTGGAAGCAATCATGAGCGCTGGGGGAAGACCATTCATAGCCAAAAAAACAGATGAAGGTGTAAAGATTGAGCGAACCTAAACCTACAATTCTGAAAATTGGCGGCTCAGTCATCACAGACAAGAATGGAGAGCTTGCTGCACGGACACAAGAAATAGACCGTTTGGCAGAGGAAATCCAGAAAGCAAACATTCAAAACTTGATAATCATACACGGCGGCGGAAGCTTTGGACATCCTTCAGCACAGCGATATTTGATAAAGGACGGCTTCAAGGAAGACTCACAGAAAATCGGTTTCTCCGAAACACATCATGTCATGACCGTGCTCAACGGCTTCCTCATGGATTCACTTATCTGGCACAATGTTCCAGCGGTAAGCGTCACGCCATCATCATGCTTGATGACCGAAAACGGCAGAATCACACGTTTTGAGGACGCACCGCTAAAGACACTGTTGCGGATGGGCTTCACCCCTGTTCTATACGGAGACGCAGTCTTAGACACAAAGCTAGGATTCACAATAGTGTCTGGCGACCAAATTGTGTCATTGCTTGCCACAAGGTTCAACGCAGAACGAATAATAATGGGTGTTGATGTGGACGGCTTGTACGATGCCGACCCCAAGGTTGAAAAAACCGCAAAGATGTTCAGGCATTTGACGCTAGAAGAGCTGAAAAGACTTCAGAGCAAATTTGGCAAGCCAACGGCTTGCGATGTTACTGGCGGCATGTTCGGCAAAATGTCTGAACTTTTACTCGCCATCGAACAGAAAATTCCGGTGACCATTTTGAATGCGACAAAACCAAATTATGTTTGCAGAGCTCTTCAAGGAGAAACAGTCGAAGGCACGATAATAGAGAAGGGATAAGGTTTGGCTGACGAAACAAGAAAGCGCAAGGCAGATCATATAAGAATCTCATTGAATCAAAATGTCCAGGCAAGGAGTGTGACAACCGGTTTTGAGGATGTAAACTTCATTCATAGGGCTTTGCCAGAAATTGACAAGCAGAAAATTGACCTGTCGACAACAGTCTTCGGGCACAAGTTTGCCGCACCATTGATTGCTGGCGCTATAACTGGGGGGACGCAAGAGGCTACAAAAATCAACGCAACAATAGCTGAAGCCGTGGAAGAGTTAGGTTTAGGAATGGGTATCGGAAGTCAGCGTGCGGCAATAGAGGACAAGAAGCTTGAGAGAACCTTCGCTGTAGCTAGGAAAAAGGCTCCAACAGCCTTCTTGATTGCAAACATCGGTGGAGTACAACTCACTGATGGATACGGCCTGAGAGAAGTGAAAAAAGCTGTGGAGATGATTGAAGCAGATGCCATCGCAATACATCTGAATGCACTGCAGGAAACGGCTCAACCAGAAGGACAAACAAACTTTGAAGGGATCCTTGAAAAAATCGGTGAAATCGCTGAAGAACTAGACAAGCCGGTGATTGCGAAGGAGACAGGCGCAGGCATAGCTGCTGAGGAAGCAAAGAAGCTTGAGGCTGCTGGCGCGAAGGGAATAGATGTAAGCGGAGCAGGAGGTACAAGTTTTGCAGCGGTTGAATATTACCGTGCAAGAGGGCATAAGAACAGTTTCCAACGACGATTAGGCGAGGTTTTCTGGGATTGGGGTATCCCAACCGCGGTGAGCATCGTTGAGGTTTCCCAAACAGTCAATGTTCCAGTCATCGCCTCAGGAGGAATACGCAACGGCGTGGATGTGGCTAAGGCCTTAGCACTGGGTGCAAGTTTGGCAAGCTTTTCCCAGCCAATCTTGCAAGCCGCGGTTAAAGGAGTAAAAGAAACATGTAATACACTTTCACTTTTGATAAACGAATTCAAGAACGCCACGTTTCTTGTCGGAGCAGATACCATTCAAGACCTGCGGAGAATTTCCATTGTCATAACTGGTAAAACCTCAGAATGGTTAAGGATGAGAGGTTTCAACATAGAAGGCTATGCGCAGAGAGGGAGGAATTAACGTTTGAGCATTGAAGAATTTCTTGAAGAAAAAGTCCCTATAATAGATAAGGCAATTGAAAAGTATATACCGCGGACTCTGTCAAAAAACGCCGTTCTTTTTAGAGCTAATAAGCCACGCTACGCTTACAATCTGGAAGCACTGAACAAAGCAGTTTCTGAACCTATCTGGGAGTTTCTTGACAGAGGAGGAAAACGGTGGCGTCCAAGCCTGTTCCTACTAATCTGTGAGGTTCTAGGTGAGAATCCTGAAGATTTCGTTGATTTCGCCATAATCCCCGAAGTAATTCATAATGGAACTCTGATCGTGGACGATATAGAGGATGCATCCGAATATCGAAGGGGAAAACCATGTACATACAAGCTTTATGGTTTAGATATAGCCATAAATGCTGGAAACGCCATGTATTATCTACCGCTCCTGCCGCTGATAGAAAACAGGGACAAGATTTCATCGCAAAAACGTTGCAAGGTCTATGAAGTTTACGTTCGGGAGATGATTAACTTAAGCCTAGGCCAAGCGATGGACATAGCATGGCACAGAGGCTTGGCAGACGCAGACGAAATAGATGAGAAGGATTACTTGCAGATGTGCGCTTATAAGACCGGAACCTTGGCAAGAATGGCTGCGAAAATCGCAGCGGTTTTGAGCGATTCAAGTGGAGAGCTTGTTGAAAAAATCGGGCACTTTGCCGAAAGCATAGGCATAGCTTTCCAAATTCAAGACGATGTCTTGGATTTAACTAGCAAAGGGTTCACAGAAAAGAAAGGAGGGCAGGGATTAGACATAACAGAGGGGAAACGGAGCTTACCAGTAATCCACACTTTGAAGGTTGCAGACGTCAAAGATGCGAAAAGACTTGTTGAAATCCTTACAATGCACACTTCAAATCAGAAACTCAGAGACGAAGCTATTGCAATAATGGAAAAGTATCACTCCATAGAATATTCAAAGGAGTTGGCGAAGAAAATGGTTCAAGAAAGCTGGAGGGAGGTTGGAAAACTTTTGCCCGCCTCATGCGCAAAGGAAAAATTAAAAGCTTTCGCAGAGTTCTTGATTGAGAGAAACGTCTAGACATGGCCGAGTGTAGAGTAATTGGCATTTGAAGAAAATATTGACTTGAGAGAACTTGTTCGGAAAATCGCCTTGCTAAATGCCGTCAAGCATGATGGCAAAGCTCAAACAGGCCCGGTTTTCGGAAAAATATTGGGCGAAAAGCCAGAATATAGAATCAAAATTAAAGAAGTCTCGACCCTGATCAACGAGGTCGTTAATGAAGTCAACAACCTTTCACTGGATGAGCAGATGCGCATTGTCACGGAAGAATGGCCAGAAACCCTTGTGAAAGAGAAAGCTGAGGGAGAAAAACACCTTCCACCCTTACCGAACGCGGATGATTATCTGCAAGTTGTCACACGTTATGCACCTAATCCAGATTGCGTTTTGCACCTGGGCTCAGCCAGAGCTATAGTCTTATGTTACGAATATGCACGCATGTACAGGGGCAAATTCATCCTTCGGTTCGAAGATACTGATCCCAAGCTGAAAAGACCCGTTTTAGAGTTTTACGACCTGATCAGAGACGATTTGACTTGGCTCGGATGTAAAGCCGATGAAGAATACATCCAAAGCGACAGAATCTCAATATACTATGAGTATACCGAAAAACTGCTGAAAGACGGAAATGCATATATCTGCACATGTCAGCCTCAGGAGTCTCGAAGGAAAATATTAGCCAGTGAACCATGTCGATGCCGAGATTGTCCTCCAAAGGAGCATCTTGCGAAATGGCAATGTATGCTTGAAGGCGGTTATAAGGAAGGTGAAGCCGTAGTTCGAGTTAAAACTGATTTGAATCATCCGAATCCAGCAGTTCGAGATTGGCCCGCACTTCGGATTATCGACACGGAAAAGTATCCGCATCCGAGGGTTGGAAGCAAGTACAAGGTGTGGCCACTGTACAACCTCGCAGCTGGTATAGATGATCATCTCATGGGTGTAACCCATGTTATAAGAGGAAAAGAGCACCTTACAAACCAAGTTCGACAAGAATACATGTACAAGCATTTGGGTTGGAAATATCCTGAAGCGATACACTATGGTAGATTAAAGATTACAGGGGCTTATCTCAGCAAGTCAAAAATTGTGCAAGGAATAAGAGAAGGACTCTTCACGGATTGGGACGACCCGCGTTTAGCAACCTTTGCAGCGTTCCGGAGGCGGGGAATAACGCCTGAGGCAATTAAGAAGATGATAATTGATGTTGGTCCTAAAACTTCAGATGTTGTTTTAAGCTGGGAAAACCTCTACGCCTACAACCGCAAAATCTTGGACCCAATTGCTGACCGATATTTCTTCGTGCAGAACCCAGTGGAGCTAACAGTAAATCAGATTCCAAGAATGTTTTTGGCGAAGATTCAATTGCATCCAGACCATCCCGAAAGGGGGGTCAGAGAGTATACAATACATCCTGAAGGAAACAGCAGTTCAGCAACTTTTTGGGTTTCAAAGAAAGATGTTGACGCTTCAAAAACTGGAGCAATGCTCCGTCTCATGGAATTGTTCAATGTACGAATTGAAAGAGCAAGCGCATATTCAGCAGAGGCAGCCTACGTCAGCGAATTCTATGAGGAAGCAAGAAATGTTAAGGCGCAGCTGATCCATTGGGTGCCAGTCGGTGAGGACATGCCCTGCCAGGTGGTTATGCCTGACGCCACGATAGCCGAAGGAATTGCTGAGCGCATGTGCAAAAGGTTGAAGCCAGGCAATGTAGTACAATTTGAACGGTTCGGTTTCGTCAGAATTGATAAGATTAACGATAAGGTAACAGCGTACTTCTCTCAAAAGTGAGTAATGGAGAAAACGGTATGCGTGAGCAAGAGAAGATAATCATTTGGCCATGTTACTTCGATTCCACAAAATCAAGGAAAAATGGGAGGCGCGTTCCGAAAAGCCTGTCCATACCCTCCCCAAGAATCTTGGAAATAAAAGAAGTTGCGGAGAAACTTGGACTGGTCCATGAGCTTGTTGCGGACGCCGGCCACCCTAAGACACCATGGTTGAAAACTGACATGCTTCTGGTTAAGAAAAAGGGATCAAAAAATCAAACAATTACGATGCTTGCAAGACAATTATTGAAGATGCGCAGTGCAGTTGTATCGGGATAGAAAAAGCTAGCGTTTTTCTCCTTCGCTGACCAAAACGGCGTTAAGTATTCCGTGTTGCCCAGGACGCGAAGTAACGCGCGCTGGACCTAAGGAAGTTTCTATCAATGCACCCTTAGTTATCACGCCTCTGCGGTCATAGTCAATGTTCGCAGGATTCTTAACAACCCGCACGATCCCAGCTTTCTCTGTTTTTCCCGTTTTCGGGTCGGTTACACAGACTTGTTTTTCACTTAGGATCTTGAGTTTAAGGTTTCCCCCTCTTCCTCTAGTAGTCTTTCGTTTCCGTTCGCCTACGAGAGTTTCTGCTGGAAAAGTGCCCTGCTCATATTTTCTCTTCTTTCTGTAGGCGCGTCTTCTGCCTCCGGATGGCTTTTCTTTGTGCATGTCCCCGTGCCAAACTGACACTTTCCATTTCTCCTCTATTTTTGAATTTAAGTGTGCACTATCACCGTTGTTTTGAATATAAACCTATCCGTTTCCGTTTTGAGGATTTTCAGGCTTCTGGAAGTCTTCGAAAACGTGTTTCAATTCTCTCTTCATCGATGCTACGTCTTGACTTAAGCCGAAGTAGTCTGCAAAATATTCTGTGGTTCTAAGAATCATTGAACGTCCACTTCTTTCACTGGCAATGAGACCCATTTCTTTTAGAGCCTTGATGTGGCCGTAGACATGGTGGCCTCGCACGTCGATGACTCTTTTTTGGGATACTGGTTGTCTGTAGGCTATGTAGGAAAGTGTTTTTAATGGGCCTACGGAAAGCAACGGTCTGTTGACAAATTTCTTAACATGGGGCGTGAAATCTGGTTTCAACTGCAAGACAAATCTTTCATCTTTCAATTCCAAGATTTCAAGAGCCGTATTTCTGTTTGCGTATTCATGTATGAGTGTTTTCGCAATTTTTCTGGCCTTGTTCTTTGAGCGTGATTTCAGAACTGAGCACAACTCGTTCAGATCCAACGGATGCCCCGCTACGTACAATGCGGCCTCTACCAATGCCAGATCATTCTGCATTTTCCCTACAGCTTGCTTCTGCTGAACATTTGCATCCAAGTTAACTGTCTGTTTTTCCACTTTCTGCAAGTGTTAACTCTCCAACCGTGATGTAAATCTCCTCAGTCTCCTCATTCTGCCACAAATTTATTCTTCCGTCTTGTGCTAAAAATAGCAGGAGAATAAATGTACGTATGGCTTTCAGCCGACCAGTTCCCCTAATCAAGGTTGAGAATTCTACTATTCCTGCGCCTTTCACTCTCTCCGAAAGAGAGGTGTAAAGTTTTTCCATCTGCAGCTCAATTTCCATCAAATATAAGTCCAGCTGTGGCAGAATCTCCGAAGGTGTTGGCAGAACAGATTGGGCAACTGTCCTTTCAAGATGAACCAGTTTTTCACCCTTTAGCACATCATCCAGAACTTCCAGAAGGTTTCTTATGGTTGTTGAAGTCAATTCATGTCTAAGTGGCAGAAATAACGGCGGAGGCAAGAAGTCTGGTGGTGCCTTCGGCGGCGCAGGGGGCTCTTCAAGCTTCAGCAGAAGTTTTGACTTCATAAGGTATATTAAGGCTGAGGAGTCCAGGGCAACACCTGATGCTCTAAAATCCACTTGCCCTGTCTTTTCCATATATTCAAGAAACGATGTTAACAAGTATGCAATGTTGACGTTCCAAGGTGTGAGCTTCTCAAGTTTGCGGAACTCAAAGAGAATGTTCCAAGGGGGAAGCAAGTAAAACGGCTTTTTAGTGGGTGAAGATGACATCAGCTTGGCACCTCTAGGAATCTTGCCGAAATGACGTTTGACAATCCGTTCCGCATATAGGTCCCGTAGACTTTCTGTGCTTTGTTCACCATTTCAGGCTTTAATGTGACGACTATGAACTGCGTCTTGTCAGATTCTTCCTGAAGAAGATCAGCCAGTCTTGACACATGAAAAGCGTCCAAGTGGGCATCTATTTCATCGAGAACGTAGAAAGATGCTGGTGTGAAGTCTTTTAAGGCGAATATGAAGGCGACAGCGGCCACTGAGCGTTCGCCGCCGCTGGCTCCGCTCACGATTATTGAGGGTTTGTTGGGAAACATAACGATCATGTCTATGCCGCCTGAAAACGGTTCTTCAACATTTTCAAGCTTCAATGTAACGGTGCCGCCTCCCGTGAGCTTTGAAAAGTATATTTGCAAGTTTTGGTTGATTTTTTCGAAAGCTTCCATGAAGACTTTGCGTTTCTTACGTTCAATTTCTTCCATAAACTGCAGTATTGCCTGTTTTTCTTTTTCAAGTTCGTTCATTCTCATTGATAGTTCTTTGTAACGTGAAATCTGATCTGCGTAGTGGGATAAAGCAAGCTGGTTGACTGCGCCTATTCTTTCAAGTTCAAACTGCATCATCTTCATGGAAGTTTCAGCTTCTTCAACTTGCTTCGGTGTGACGGCTAGTGGCTGTTCATGACCGAAGAGTCTAAGCTGGTTTTGGTGCTGCTCAAGTTGCAGTAAGGATGTTTGGATGTTGAGTTGAAGCTGGTTTAATAACCGATCACCTTGCTCATATTCCGTGTCAAGTTTGCGCAGTTCTTTGTCTATGTCATCAATCTGCGCGGTGAATTTCTTTGCCTCTTCCCTCGCTGAGAATACAGTTTTGGAAAGTTCAACGCGGCTTTTTTCAAGTTCAGCGAGTTCTTGCTTCAGTGATTCCCTCTCTTGTAGTGCTTCCTCTACTTCTTTCTCAACTCTTCTAAGCTGTTGTTCAACTTTTGAAACTTGTATTTTGGAGTTCTGATATCCAACCCTTAGAACGTTGGCGAATTGCGACTGAAGCGTTGAGGTTTCAGTCTGAACAGTGCCCAGTTTCTGTCTGGAGGTGATTATCTCTTCGGCAAGTTTTGCTCTTTTAACTTCCATCTCTTGGATGTGTCCGGGATCTGTTTTCTTTCTTAGAACTGTTAGCTCACTTTGGAGTTTTCGTTGTTCCTTCTGGATCGAACTTCTTTCAGCTCTATGTATCCACATTTGCGCTTTTTCATTTTCAATCTCCTTGCTGACCCGGTCAATGTAGTGATTCACTCGTTTGACGTTGGATCTTGTTCTTTTCACGCTTCTTTTGACTCTGACTATTTCCCTGTCCAGCGTGGTCATAGCTTCTGACAAACGTGCAATTTCAACTCGAGTTCTGTCAATCTCCTCTTCAAAGGCTGTAATGTCGGTACCTCTTCTTGAAAGATGCTGTTGGAGGGCGTTGACGGCTTCATCTAGGCTTTTGATGGCTACTTCACTTGGGATTATGGTTGAAAAATCTATTGGTGCGCGGTAGTATCCGCTTTCGAAAGCACCGCCAACCTCATAAAGATCACCGTTGACGGTGACTGACCGGTAGCCTTGTCCGGATAGGGTGAAAGCAGTCTTGTCATCTGAGACTATCAATGTGTCTCCGAAAACGAATTTGATTGCAGGTTCGTAATTTTTCTCATACTTCATGAAGAATTGAGCTGCACCGTTTACGCCTTCTGTTTCCGGAATTTTTAAGGGCTTAGCGCTTACTGCTCCTTCGAGTGGAATTATCTTTATTCTCCCCAGCTTCATTCTTCTCAATGTTCCTGCGCATGTGAAGGCTGAATCAAAATCCTTTACAACTACTGCGTCAAGCCATCCCACTGCTGCAGCTTCTATTGCCCGTTGATAGCTCTTGTCAATCTTTATCAGGTTGCGCAGTCTGCCGTATACGCCTTGAATGACGCCCAATTCGCCTAGTTCTTCTATGCTTCTCAAGGCTTTCTCTTCCGCAGCCACAGTTTCCGCGAGTTCTCTCTGCGTCACAAACTCGACGACGGCTTCGCGCGCTGAATCGGCTATTTTTCCAGCTTCGACCATTTCTCTCTCCGCGGCTTCCTTCTGGACAATCCTCCGTTCAAGCATTCTTTCCAAGTTTTTCAGCTGGGTCTTCTGTTCTTTCTGAACTTTTTCAAGCTCAGAGAATGATTTTTCAAGCTCGCTGCGCGTTCCGGCGAATCTTCCTTTTCGGTCATTCAGATCCTTGAGTCTTCTGGCACCGACCTTGATGGCTGTCTGATTTTTTAAATACTCAGACCTTAGGAACGCAAGCCTCTTGTTATCACCGTCGAGCTTGAACTCGATTTCACGGATTCTCTTGCTGTTTTCTCCCAGGTTCTCCCATAGTTGAGCCGCCTCTCCTGCAAGCGCGTCGTGTTCCGCTTGCTTTTCATTTATCTGGTTGAGAATTTCTTCATATTCACGCTTCAACTGTCTGATTCTCAGACGATTTTGGCGGATTTCTTTTTGAATAGACTGGTGCTGTTGGAGGTTGTTTTCTCTGATTCGTTTTAAGCCCTCAAGGCTTGTTTTTCCTGAGCTTATTTTGGTGGCTAGTTCTGTTAATCTTGATTTGAGTTCGCCAATTTTCACTTGGACTCTTAGTACTTGTGAACCGCCTTCTTCAACTATTTCTGAGCTTAGTTTTCGCCATTCGCCCTCAACTTCTCTTCTTCTTGATCTGCGCTCATCACGCAATTGTCTTAACTTTTCAACTCTGATTCTGACTTTATCTGCATGCGAGGAAGTTTCTTCAACTTTCTTTTGTATCTGTGCCATGTCGTGCGAGATTTTGACGGTTTCAAACTTTTTTATCTCACCTTGAATGAAGTTTGCTCTCAATAGTTCGTTGCGTTCTCTTTCCAGATCATCTAACCGTTTCTGCACCTCATCTATTCTGCCCATGGCCGTGCGAATGGAAATGTCTGCTGCTCGAAGTTTTTCTTCAGCGTCAGCCTTCTCACTGTCATATTGGCCTATTCCGACCAAGTCTTCAATGATTCTTCTACGTTCCAGGGGTGAAATATCTGTTAGACGGGTTATTGTACCCTGTAATATTATGTTCTGACTTGTGGAGCTTATTCCCGCCATGGAAAGAATCTCTAAGATGTGTGCTCTTGAAATTCTTCTTCCATTCAGCCTATACACGCTCTGTCCGTTTCTGTAAACTTCACGTGAAATTGTAACAGTGTTTGTGTCAACAGGCATACGTCCGTCCACGTTGTCAAATTGAATTATTACCTTGGCCATTTTCGCCCTTTCTAAACCAGCTTTTTCAGAACCGTGGAATATCAGTTTGGCAGCGGTTTCCGCACGAAGCCTTCTTGTGCTTAATTCGCCTAGCGAGAATAGAAATGCATCTATAATGTTTGTTTTCCCGCTTCCGTTCGGCCCTGTAATGGCTGTAAAACCCTCATCAAGGACTACTTTAACGCCTTGCGGTCCGAATGATTTGAAACCTTTAAGCTCTATTTTTTTAATGTAGGGCATTAGGTTTGCGTCCTCACCTTCTCCGGGACTTAAGCACTATCTTATTGCAGACATTTGTCCGATATTTTTTATAAAAATATCTACTGTCAATTCCAAGCTTTAACGGTTATGTACTTTTCAACGCTATTTTTCAGCTTTCGACCTGCCTCTTGTAGCGATCTTTTTGACAAAAGCCTTTATGGTTTTGTCCTCGCCGTAGACAAGTAAATATCCATCAGGTTGGACACTGTATGAAAGGTTTGATTCTTGAGCAAGCGTCTTCAACTTTTCAAGAGGCAACTCGGCTGAAGGCATGACACGAATCCAATTCCGCTGTCGTGGAAGCCCAAGGATAAACCTCTCCTCTTCTTCTTCGTCAGGGACTTTTCTGCCAGCGTCCTCCACCCGCTTCAGCCATTCTTCAACATATTCTCGTCCGAACCTTTTTGTTCCTTCAGAAACGAGGTAGGATTCTACGTTCCCCATATATTCATCAATTTTCTGTAGGATTTCTCCACGGCTCGGGTCAGCCTTCAAGATTTTGATCATTGTCTTTGCATTTTTCAGATCGCCTATGACTTCCGCCGGAACGGTCACTCCTTTCTTGCGGAAATCGGCAATCATCTCTTCAAGAACTTTCCAAACAGCGAGGTGCCCCATACACTGGCTCACCGTTTCGACAATATCTGCACAGTCGGCGTTATTTGGAATTGAAAGGGTTGAAGGAAAACAAGCGGATTATTGCTGGGCTTAAAAGGGGTTAATAACCCATGGTAGATTAACGTTTTCCAAACCTGTCTTGATATACTATCTGACGAAGTGCTTTTCTTTCCTTTTTCGGAACTTCAAATTTGACGCGGCCAATTGGTAAAAGCGCTATCAATCGATGTTCTTTTGGAACCTTCAGAATTTGTTTCACCTTGGACTCGGCTGAATTCTTTTGTTCCTTCACATCGAAGATTCCAATCCAAGAAGACTGCAGTCCCAAGCTATGAGCAGCTAGAGCCATGTTTTGTGAAGCCACAGCACCATCTTCGACGAAATGATAGGGGTCCTCTCGGGGGTCAACAGCAACTGCGATGCAAACTGGCGCCTCTCTCAATCCTTGCACAAAAACGGTTGGAGCGACCTCACTTAATTGTTCTTTTATTTTTTTGTCTTTTATGACTATGAAACTCCACGGTTGCTTGTTAAGCCAAGAAGGAGCCCATCGGCCGGCCTCCAAAATGGCCTCAAGCTTGTCGTCTTCTACCCTGGCGCTTTCAAACCTAGCGACGCTACGCCTGTCTTTAATCGCGTCGAGAACTGGATTAACCATGGTTTCATTCTTCCGTTTGCATATCTATCTTAAGCCCGTGTTTAAAAGGTTTAGCACCTTCAGTGAGATCGGAGTAGCTTAAACTGAACTTTCTGAAAGCAACTTGACCACGGTTTAACACGTGATTTTAACCGTGATTTCAGAGATGTTGAAGATGAATTACTGATTCAATTTCCGAATTCATAAGTGTTTTAATGTTTTGAGAGGGTAGTTGTTGTTTGCAGGGTGGATTGCCTTTGAATGACCAGATCCTTCGTGCTTGCAAGGAGTTAATTGACGATGCGAAGATGGGCTGTGCTGATCTAGTTTTTAAGGAAATCTGCCTCGAAATTCTATCGAGAGCAGGTCATGTTCTAACAGAACGTCAATTCAAGCAGTTAGCTGCGTACGCATCTGAGAAAATGAAGGAAAAAATGTCTTTTGAGCTTCAACAAGAATTAGCTATGAACAAGTAAAACATAGCTTCCCATAATCATTCCCCTTAACTACAATTCAAGTTCGTCACCCTTTCCAGACACAGTACCCAAAGGCACTTTTGCCCTGCCACGTGTATTTTCGTAATATCCTGACTTACCTTACGCTGAACTTGGAAATGATTCCATATCTTGAAGGTTAACCAAGCTTGTAGCCTATTTTGCGCAGGAACTGTTTTCGGGCTTTGATGTCTTCTTCATTCTCTATGCCTTTGCTCCTTGAACCGTCAACTACACTCATTATTCCTCTGCCCTGATCAGTTTCTGCAACAATAACTTCCAGAGGATTTGCAGTCGCGGCGTGGACTGTGCAAACTTCCGGCACTTTTCTAATATGTTCTAAAATGTTTATGGGATAAGCATTTTTCAAGAAAATTATGAAGATGTGGCCGCAACTGATTTCCAGGGCTTTCTTTGCCGCTAGTTGTCTTAGCTCCGGATCAGTTCCCTCATGTCTTACTAGGCAGGGGCCGGAGCTTTCGCAGAAGCCTAAACCGAACTTTATGTTTGGGACAGCACCTACCAATGCCTCGTACAAGTCTTCCACAGTTTTAATGAAATGAGCCATGCCTAGAATCACGTTACAACCTTCTGGTACTTCAACTTTAACAGTTTTTAATTCCAACATGACAATCCCTCTAGATTGATTTTATGAGTGACTGAATTTAAAACTTGAACTCTTCACGTTTCAATCCTGCAACCTTCACAGTGAACAGAACTGTACCCAACAGCAGTATTATTGAGGAAGCGTAGAAAGCGTTCACGTAGGCTGCATAAGGCGAATATCCGAGGGCTTTGACTTGAACGTCGGCAAGCGGTCCGCCGATCAGGACTCCTGCAGGTCCCCAGCTCAAAGCCATAACCGTATTGTATCTGCTGAGCAGTCGTCCCCTTTTATGCTTTGGAATAAGATCACCTGCGAAAACGAAGCCCACGGTCTGTATAGTCCAGAATGATACGCCGTTTATTCCGTAGGTTAAGGCCATCGAAGGAACATCGGAAGCCAAGCTATAAAGGGCAGGCGTGAGCATTGCCAGAATGAGCCCCAACAATATTACTTTGCTTCTCCCTATTTTGTCCGCAAGTCTCCCTGAAGCCAAGCTTGCAATCATTCCGCCCACTGTCCATGCGGTCAGAATAAAGCCCATTTCAGGATCAGCGGCATTCAAACCGTTCTTGAGCTGGACGAAGAGAAGGAAAATCTGGTTGATTGAAGCTGCCCCCAAGACAATTATGATCAGAGAAACTAGAAACCACTTGTACGTTTTCTCGCTTTCATTATCATGCTCATTCCGCTCGTTCTCTTTTGTCTCTCCTTCATCGGTGCATGTTTCCTGCATCACATTTCTTGTCTTTACGCGCCTAGATGTGAAAGCCATTAATGTCGCGCCTACGAGTAGCAGAATAGTCACGATGTAAAAGATTGTTCCATTCTTAAAGCCTTCACCCTCATTATAAAGAAAACCAGCGTATAGTATGCCGACCATTCTGCCGAGAGAGGCAATGAAGTTTAGTACGCCTATTATTCTACCCCGTGTTTCAGGAGTTGTAATGTCTGTTAAGAGAGCCGCCCATCCGACGTCTGACATTGACCAGAAGAACTCCAGGATTGACAGGCCAATAATTATTGACAATCCTGCGGTGAAGCTGTTTCCAACGGTGATTAGTGATGTGTGCACAAGAAAAACGATTATGTATGCGGCGGCTGCGATTGTTTCGCCTATTATTATCAATTTTGTCCTCAGTTTGTATCGGTCGCATATTCTTCCCCATAACAGGTTTTGGCCAAGTGCGGAACCTATCATGTTTAGGGTTCCAAGCGTTGCTGTTGATGTGACTGTCTGCATGAGCTTGTACAGATAGGTTATCATGAAGGTATAGAATACGCCTCTTCGTAGAAATGTTAGAAACTGAAAAACGCTCAGGTTGAAAAACACATTTTTGGAAGACGCAATGCGTAAATCCCGCGTTCTGTGCTTATTCTCCATAAATTGGTATACTTTCTTCCTGAACTTAAGTGCTGTTCTCTGGGCAACTTGTTAACTTGTTCAACCACTAACATGCCATGAAGCGTGAAATCAGAAAGTAATTGAAGAGATCCATGAAATGCGCAGAGAATGATGACGAGGCACGCGACAAGCTCTTTAATTTCCTTTTATCTATAATAGTCAGATGAAAGATGCAAGAGCCGCTAACGTATCCGTTTTCTGCTATCGTTTCCTTGGAAGATTTAAAACTGGCCTTGATTCTCAACGCTATCAACCCCAAGATTGGGGGGCTATTGATTAGGGGGCCAAAGGGATCTGGAAAGACAACAGCCGTTAGAGCGTTGGCTCAAATTTTGTCAAACATAAAAGTTGTGAAGGATTGCCCATTCAACTGCAACCCAAATGATCCTTCTAACATGTGCGAGAGATGCATGAGCCTCTACATGAAAGGTGGAAGCCTTGAGTTTGAAGAGAAGAAGATGACGGTTGTTGAGCTCCCTTTAGGAGCAACCGAGGACAGAGTTGTTGGAAGCCTAGATGTGGAAAAGGCCATAAAAATGGGTGTCGAGGCTCTTGAAGCCGGCATATTGGCACAGGCAAATCAAAACATTCTTTATGTTGACGAGATTAATCTGTTGCCAGATCATATAGCAGATGATCTGTTGGACGCGGCTGCAGCAGGCTGGAACGTTGTTGAACGTGAAGGAATATCCGTTAGGCATCCTTCGCGGTTCATTTTTATCGGGACAATGAATCCTGAAGAAGGACACCTAAGACCGCAACTCTTGGACCGTCTCCCTCTATCGGTTGAAGCTCGTAGAATCTCTGATGCGAAGGATAGGATTGAGGTTGTAAGGAGAAACATGGAATTTGAAGCTGATCCTGAAAGCTTCATCAAAAAATACAGTATTCATCAAGAAGAGTTAAAGGGCAAGATAATTCAAGCCAGAGAGATTCTGTCAGAAGTGAAGATTGATGACAGACTTGTTGAGATTATCTGTGAGATGTGCTTAGAACTAAAAGTTGACGGAATGCGCCCAGACATTGTAATAACAAAAACCGCCCAAACACTAGCTGCATTTGAAAACAAAACCGAAGTGACTCCAGAGCACATTCTCAAAGCAGCAGAGCTTACGCTGAGCCATAGAACTAGAGAAGGAGGTTTCCTAGAGCCAGCCACACCGCAAGAAATTAGGGAATCTTTACTGGATAAGCTCAAAGAAGCAAGATCCTCAGGAGATGACAAAAATCGAACCATAGAGAAAGCCAAGAGCAAAAAGGACAAAGACAAACCAGCCTCACAACAGGAGAAAAAAAGAATCTTTCCTCCCCTCGGATTTAGAAGATTCACAAATAAGGAGAAAGAGATTGGCAAAGCCAAAAAGCTTGAGGGCTCCGCTTCAAAGAATTTTTTAGCCAAAACCGGTAGCGTCAGGAAGGCACATTTTTTATTCAACTCTAAACCAGAAAAAGGAGGTAAAAACGCTGGCCCCGCAGCAAGCAGTAAATGGTCCCATCCTAGGACGACCAAAGGCAAAGCCTTCATTGATAGAATCCGAGAAAGCAAGCTTCCACCCCTGAAATTTCTGTTTAAAGCGAAAAAAGCTTCGAAGCATGCTACCAGCAATGTGGGCAAAAGGGCCGAGTCGATAACTGCAACTCATCGTGGACGTGCTCGAGGATGGAAAATCCCAAGTGGAAAACCTCGTGACGTTCATTTTCCAGCAACTATTCGAGCAGCGGCGAAAATGCAGAGATTCAGAGATGAACCCTCAAACACTGCTCTCAAAGTGTATCCTGAAGATGTTAGAGAAAAACTGCGAATTTACCGAGCTCCAATGACAGTAGTCTTCGTTTTAGATCTCAGCGAATCCATGCTTTACTGCATCGATGACATCAAGGAGGCCATGTTGAGATTGCATAATGACGCCTACCGCTACCGAGACAAGGTTGGAATAGTCGCATTCAAGGAGATGGGCGCAGTTGTGGTTCAGCATCCTACGGCGAATCTAAAGGTTGTCGCCAATAAGCTGCTACGGCTGCGAATGAGCGGTTTCACCCCCCTAGCCGCGGGAATGTATAAAGCACTGGAAGTTTTGAAAGAAGCCAAGCGAAGAGACCTTTCTACTATACCGGTGATGGCGATCATAACCGATGGAGACGCCAACGTTCCATTAAGACAGGATTTGCACACAGGCGAAGTTCGCGAATTTAACGCCCTTGATGTGGCTTTCTTTAAGCACGAGGACGAAGCGATTAAGGATGTACTCTCAATTTCTGAACTGATAAGAAAAGAAGGAATATACACGGTTGTAGTCAACGCGATCCCGACCTCGTCTGGGTCGCCAGCGGCTTCTGGACCAATCACAACGAGGATGATAGCCTCGGCGACTGATGGAATATATTATGAAGCCTCCGGTAGGATTGCCAAAGGCAAACAGGCATCAGCAGGAGAAATTTCAGAGTCTATGCTTCAAGCTCAGAAGCGCATCTCGCACTTTCACTACTTGGCTCATAAAACAAAAACAAAATAGGTGGGAAACATTATGGGAGAAACAAGGCCTTGTTCCGTGTGTGGAAAGACTACTTCTAGGTTCTTGTTCAACGATAGAAGGTTGGACATTGCCATATGTTCAAGGAAATGCGAGTGTGAATACTTGGAAACTTGTAATTCATTAGACGAAATTGATGTGTTGCGTTACCTTGATAATAGAATAGAGAAAACCAGATGGCACAAGAAAATAGGATGGATGATAGCAAGTTTTGGATTATTACTTGTTGCCGTAGGCTATTTTATATCACAAGTCACTGTGTTAGTGTTCGGAGTTCTTCCAATGACGTTAGGGGCTCTCTCGACAAGCCATTTTGAAGATAAAATAGATAAACTAACAAGGCTGAGAAAACGTATCGCAATATAAATATGAAAAATGGCATGAATTACAATCATATTAAAAATCTGCCTTTTTTGTAAAATAGTCTGCCGTCTGCGTGGTTTCTCCATCTTTTTTAATGTCTTTTACAACGTCCCACCGAATTGCTGATTTGCCTGTGTCTCTTGATTCCAGATGTGAGTCTCCAAGGGCAACGTGTATCGTGCCGCCCATCTTTTCGTTAAGAAGCATATTGATTGATCGATCTCGGTTCTGGGAGAAAGCTCTATGTTTGCTTGGCTTTTGATGGCAAATTTTATAAGCTACGCTCATGTGATAGTTGCGTCGTGCAAGAAGCAGTTTTTGCACAAAATCGTAAAGGAGTTGAAATCGTAAATGGCAGAGAAAGAGATGCATAAGGCAGTTTGTGCTGATTGTGGGAAGGAATGTGAAGTCCCCTTTAAACCCGACCCAAGCAGACCTGTTTACTGCCGAGAATGCTGGTCAAAAAGAAGAAGTTCGAGAAGAAGATTTTAAATTAGGCTAACCGCTTTTACTCGGAAGTCATCTTTCTACCTTTTTTGTTATCTTAGTGTAAACGCCTCAGAAAATGTTCTCTTTTCGCGCGTTGGATTCAATGCTTAGATACTTCTTACAACAAAATGAAACCGAAAGCTCTAAATTTCCTAAGGTTTGTTCATCTGTGAAAGAGACAGCATGGGCCGGTAGTTCAGTTGGTATGAACGCCTGACTTGCACTCAGGAGGTCTGGGGTTCAAATCCCCACCGGTCCACTCAAATCTGATTTAAAGGTGTGTGCAGATTCTGGGTATCTTGATAGAATTAGGAGATATGAAATTAGATATTAAGCTGTTCTTCCATGGTTTTTTGCTACTTACTTATGTCTGTGATGTTTGCGGCATTTCTCTTGTCAAGGTCAGCTATTGCATTGCAGTTTGGATTTCCAGACTTGACTTGATTATTCTTTTTGTTTACGGGTCGGTAGGTGTTTGGCTAATATCTTGAGAGTTAGAGGAAGATGTCTAATTTTGTCGTTTAGACTTATCAAGAAATTTTCAATTGTAGGCTCGAAAAAAGGATACTGTCGTAATCGGTATCTAAATTCGTTGTAAGATGTATAATTCTTATGAAGTGAAACAATCACTCCATCATATCCTAAGCCGGCTCCTCTTTCGACCATGATAACGTCATGTTGAGTCTTCTGTAGTCTTTCGCTAGTGAACTTACGTATTTTTTCAAGTTCTTCAGGTGTGAGAGTCACTTTGAGTCTGACGAACGTCAGAGCTAGTAACTCATAGCCCATTTTGCGGAAGTCAGGTATCACGGTGTATTCTTTTACGTACCCTTCTTTTTCCAATTTGATTCTTGTTCTGGTGGCTGTAGGTTGAGAGGTTCCAATCGACCTTGCCAAGTCTCTATCGCTTCTTCGACTATTCTTCAAGAGTTCAGCAAGTAGCTTCAACTCAACTTCTCTCATTTCTCATTCCCTCCGAAGGATATCATCTTATCCAACTTTATAGTTTTTGGAGGAAATTCCATTGTTGTTGGAACTAATTGTCGTTCTAATGTATGGTACGTGCATAGATCGTATGCAATTTCTGATCATAATCATAAATAGGCCGATAGACTATTATAATTGGATGATTGTCATGTTTAAAGGTGAAAAGACTCGAGTTTTCTGGTGGGGCTTGATAATCTTCGGTCTGGCACTCTTTGGCTTGTTTACAACTCTTTGGTACGCGTATGTATTCTCTTATGGTTATTTCTATGACTCTTGGCGGTATCTTACACCTTGGATTTTTGGCGGCGTAGTTTTCTTGCTAATTGGGCTGTATATGATGAAGTCTGGTGTAATGAAAGAGAAAGGCCAGCCGTGAGTTTAGTGGTTTTTTGAAATGAGAAGAAGAACTGTTGTTTGTGCAGTATTATTGCTTGGTTTAGGAATCTTTCTGCTTGGATTGTCTATTGTTCATCTGGAAACTCTTACTCAAATTGGATACCGGGAGGGTGCTGGCGCTTGGAAGACTTTGGAAGTGTATCTTGAGAAGCAACAGATTTGTCGATTTGAAATAGTTTTTAATGAGTCAGAGGTTGGTCGGAGTTATAGAATAACGATCTCTCAAGTTGAAAATGGACGTATGCTGATGCAGGAAGAGGGCGTGCTAACGGGAACAGTTTTCCCTTCAGGTTTTCAGGCCCTAGAAACTGGTTATTATAAGATCGATTGGAATGGGTTATATGTATCTCGAATTACCGCATACGGAATTGGCGATTTGATCCCTAAAGATCCAGTTGTGATACCGGGAGTTTTTGTGCTGATGGCAGGAATAATCTCTTTCCTCGGATTTGAATGGAAAGAACTGTTCAGAGGTGAAAAGACTCAGATTTTCTGGCGTGGTCTGATAATCTTCGGTCTCGCTATTTTCACGCTATTCAGTTCTCTTTGGTGGGGATTCGTGCTTCTTTTCGGCGTTTACTACTATCCTGGGTCTTACGTTTGGCCTTCGAGATATGTTGCCCCCGCGATTTTTGGTGGTACAGTCTTCCTGCTAATCGGGTTATACATGATGAAGTCTGGAGTAAAAAAGAAAGCTGAAAGCAAGGATTAGGTTCAGCCCTGAACTGATCAAGCCTTCTTAAGTTTTCAGAATATTTGCGAAAGACAAATGAGAAAAAAATAGGGGCGTAGTGTTTTCAATGAAACTAGATTTTTCTCTTGCCTAGGGTAGATCTGAAAGATTTTCCGCAGTGTTCAAAGAGTCCGATTGTAAGTTCCGTTTTCTTACCACTCTTATCTGGTTTGCCAGCCATCTTCCAAGTCTTTTTAGGAGTACCGACTTCTTTTCCACATACAGGGCATTTAGCCATAATGTTCCCTTTTGAGACATTACATATGTATGAGAATAAAACATTTTCCATTCTATAAAGCAAAATTCGAGCTATTCTGGCGATTCTGCAAATTGTTTTTCTTGTGAAGTTTCTAAACTGGTTGCCAAGTGAAAAGAATAGCCAGCCAAATGATCATATTATGACCTAGTCTCGTAGCCTCTTTAGCGCAAGCAATGCTAGAATGGGCATTCCGCTAACGGAAACTATGAAGGGGTAGTAAGGTGAGAAAGAATAAAGATAGCCACCTAAGTAAGGCGCTGCGAAGGCAGCAAACAGGCTTAAAGTCTGAGGAATCGAAACCCACAATCCCTGTTTGGTTTGCGGTGCAATCGAGCCGACGAAAGAGCTTACAAGAGAACCTAAGACTGAAGATCCTCCGAGAGGAAAAGCTATCAACATTAAATAAAAAGTTTCGCGAAATACGAGCAGGGGCGCTATTGATATTAGGTAGAGGAGCAAGCATAAGCTTATTGCTCCTGACTTCCGCCACCTGTCGCCTAAGTGCCCCATGGCAACTCCTATAAAGGTCACTCCTGCAAAATTGACTGAGCCGAATATTCCCACAAGAAATTTGCTTAAATTGATTTGTTCATCCAGAAAGGTCGGCACATATGGCCTTGCAATACTCATAAAGAATGTTATCACCGTGAAGAAGAGTGCCCAAAGAAGCATTTTGCGCCACAGGCTCTTTTCTTCAGTTAAAGACAGGGGTTGATTTTGCATTTCGATCTCATTCCTACGAGGATGTTGACTATGAAGCAAGAAGAAGACGCTGGTTGAGACAGCGGCAAAGACTGCTGAGAGCCGAAGCGCCCATTGCATCCCGATAACCGTCGCCAAGTATCCGCCTGTTGCAGGAGCGAAAATATAACTGAAAGAGTAGCTAGCCCAAACAAATGCGAGGACGGAGGTCAATTTTTTCTTGTCATTAACAGATGTAATGACATAGGCGGTGACCGCTGGAAAACCAATCATTGACGCTCCCCAACAGATTGTTCCAGGAATCAGCTGTGCCCAGTTGTCGGCGAAAGAATAGATCAAAGGCGCGAAGATCCATGGAGCCCAAGATAGAATCAGAAGTTTTTTGCGGTCGAAACGGTCGGCCAGAAGACCGCCTGGAAGAGGCGCCAGCGCAGCGACGCCGTAAAGTGCGGAAAAGACGAGACCGAGTTGCACGTAATCTGCGTTCAACGACCTAATGTACAGGGGAAAAACCCAGAAGTAAAGTCCCTCACCGAAAGCACCTATGATGTTTGAGAGGCAGATAAGCCAAATGTCTCGAGTAAAGGCTTCAAACGGAAATCCAGCAAAAACGCGCCTGTGACTTATCATCCGGGACAATTGGCTGCACCTTCTATTTCCCTTCAAAGACTTACATATAGAGCTAGAGGCTCCCTTTAGTCTTTTACAAATACATATGCACAAATTTGCTACTTTCAGCGAGCGGGCTTGTATGTGGTCAATGCTTTTTCAAGAGC
>Ga0172366_10000474_pt1 | contig 28780 bp, 21 predicted proteins | sample LakKivSesite69cm_FD_114533 | JGI IMG/M metagenome (GOLD analysis project Ga0172366, IMG submission 114533) | Sediment microbial communities from Lake Kivu, Rwanda - Sediment site 69cm | ecosystem: Environmental > Aquatic > Freshwater > Lake > Sediment | place: Rwanda: Western Province, Lake...
CGCCGATGCTCCCCTTTGTTACCCCATCAGAAAGTATTAGCATCTTGGTGCCCGGTTTGCGCGGTGTGGAGCCCTCGCCACTGATGATGGTTGCAACCGCGGCTCGTTCCCCACGCCCTAAGACTTCCGCCATCTCGCTGTAAATCTCATTTATATTCATAGTCTCATTTCAATTCATGGTATTGAAATTCTGTTATGCCTAAGTCATACTCCCCATTTTTTTCAATGATACCGAAGACGACCTTTATGACTTCCGTGTTATCCGGCTCGAGACCGCGTTTTTGCATCTCTTCTTTTTCCAGCGCAATGAGTTTTTTGACGACGGGATATGAAATCTCGAACACCTCAAAAAAACCGCCACCTTCACGGTTGACAAATGTCTTGTCCCCGACCTGCGCACTGCTCAAAAAACTCTGAGGAGTTCCCTCGCCAATATATTTCTGGGTTATGTGTATATCATACCTCGTGAATACTGCATCTACAATCTTGTCAGGCACGCCAGAGACATCAAAAATACGGACAATGCCCTTTTCAGCACCAGCGGAATCAAAGCCGGTAGGAAGCCCCTTCTTTTGTGATGAGCGCTTTTCAATCTCTCCCCTGATGTTGTTCAAAGCCCGCTCGATATCCGCACTTTCTGAATTGCTCTCCTTCCGGATTTCCACAAGGGCTCCTTCATATTTTTGAGTGGATGATAATGGGGAGGGAGAGGGGGGTGTTGAATTGGGTTGGTTGGGGGATGGGGAATTTTTAATGACCTGTTCATTTTCTTCCAATTTGTATGTCGCCCGCGCCGGCGGTGGTGGAGTTGTTGGATATGTCTTAACTTCGATGGGTGTCTCAATTGCCGGAGGCGTAAGCTGTATGAAAATTTTTTCTGGCTGTGGCTTGTTGGTGATTTGCCTGAGAGGTGCAGAGGTGATTAAGAAAGAAAAGAGGAGGATATGGAGAAATATGGACAGTAAAAGCCCACCTTTCCTTTCCACCCAGGAGGAGTCCATATTTACTTCCGCCCCTTTCAAACCGGTCATCCCTCACGAGAAATTTGGTCCATGAGCCCCATTATTCCTTACCGAGTATACTCATAAGTTCTTTTATCTGGGAGTTCAAATCATTTGTATTGGATGGGGCGCTTTTAACCGAAGGCGGCGATGGAAAATTCGTGCCTCGTGTTGTTTTTTCAAGTTGCGCAAGGTTGCGTTTTTTTATTGCGGCGAGCATCAGTTCTCTTGCCTTTTCCGCAATGGGCGTATCCTGATAATTCTCTAAGATGACTTCAAGTTTAAGTATGGCGGCATCATTTTCTTCGAGGAGATAATGACGTTCGGCCTGCTGGAAATAGACAAGTGCCTTCATCGGGCGCTGTTCACTTTCGGCGCGGAGTCTCATGCGGCAAAGTTCTGCCAGACGATTTGCCTCCGCCACTCCCTCCGTTGTGGATGTATCGTTCAGGAGGGGCTGAAGGGTGTCAAGCGCGGCGATATATTCGGAGCGGTCATAGAGTTTCATTGCCTCATTTATCTTTTTAATGCGCTCGTGAGCATGCATCATGCGGATTTCGGAAAGTGCAGAGTCGCGGAGCTCCGGGGCTTTTGCCGCATTGCGGAAATGCATCTCCGCCTCTTTCATGAGCCCGGATTTTCTGCAAAATGTCCCAAGATGGTAATGACCGAGGAAGTCATTGTTTTTCAGGGCGAGGGCACGCTCTTTATAAGCGCAAAGGTTGAGAAGTTCAGGGTATTTTTGCCCCGTTGTCAGGAAGGCACGATTAAAAAAGGCACGGGCGGTCGTGGTGTCATTGTCATCCAGCGCCAGTTTGCCTGCGGCGGTGGAAAATTCCACAAGATGCCTCCGTGTCTCATCGGGGGAAAGAAGTATGCCGTATTTCTCAAGTATCTCAATCCCTTTTGCATAGTCCCCCACATTTTTTGCCGAACCCTGCAGTTTATCGACAAGGAATGAAAACCTGTTGGCGGCAATCTCCGTGGAGAGGGGCTTCAATTGTATGGCATAGATGTCGGCGGCTTCTTTCCACTGATGCTGGTCGCGTAGATGAGCCGCCCATTTCATATATATGAGGATACGGCTGGAACGACCAAGGTTTTCATCAAGTCTCTGGATGTTTTCCAGGATTGCAAGGGCGGAGTTAAAGTCACCGCTATCCGCAAGCCGCAGAATTTCGGACCTGAGGACCTTCAGCGCAAAGGCACGTTTTACCGGGTCATTGTCAAACATGCGCCGTGGAAGAGAGGAAAGGATTTCCCTTGCCCTGGCGGTCTCGCCGGTCTCGGCAAATAATTGTGCAATGAAGTATCCGAAATCAAGGCTCTGGCTTGTGGCACTATCAGAGAGATAGGATTGTCCCCTTTGTGGGAGGATTTTTGCCATGGGAGCGCCCATTCTTTCCTTACTTACCCCGTCCAGTGTCTGAAAAACGCCAAGGATTTGCTGTCCGTGTGAAAGGATGTGTTCTTCGAGGTGATTGTATGGCAGACCCGCGGACAGTGATTCGACATAGGAATCAAATGCGCCTGCAAGATTCCCCATGAGTGTTTTTGATTCGGCATCTAAGAGAAAATTTTCAGCGGGCGTCTCCTGCACGATTTCCAATATGTCATCCTTGTGAAATGTCAGGGCTTCAGAACGGCTTTGAATGGTAATTCTGCTGTTCCCTTTTTCCGTAATGCGACCGGTAATGGTTCTTTTGTTTTTCAGGATGATGCGGTCTCCGTGAGCCACGCCTGAAGTGAGAAGCATGACCATCACGAGGATAATGCTCTTGGTTGTGGATGTCATTCAGCCACCTTTAATCGGCGGATGCCGGATAGCTTCCCAGGAGGCGCAGTGCCTTGTCCAGACGTGGCTGTCTGCTCCAGTTGGGATATTGCACATGGAAAGTATTTTCATCCACGATGGTTACGGATGCCTGTTCTCCCAGCTCCCGCGCCGTTGTTTTTAATTTTTCACAGAGCTCCTTGACATTTTTATTTGTATTGGCTGTGAGTTTGAATCCGTTCGGGGTAAGGATGACACGCCGCAATCCCGTTTTAATTGCCAGAACCCTGACGCTTGAGATTTTTAAGAGATTTTCTGCCGCCGCATGCAGTTCACCATAGCGGTCTCGCATTTCCTCCCGGATATCCCGGATTTGCTCAAGCGTCCGTGACTCTGAAAGACGTTTATAAATTCCCACACGCTGGGATTCAACGGGTATATAATCCGATGAGAGATATGCCTCAACGCCCCATTTTATTTCCACCGGTCGGTCTTCCTCCACCGGTTCTCCCTTCAGACTTTTGACCGTTTTTTCAAGCAGGGAACAATACAGGTCAAATCCCACAGCGATAATACATCCATGCTGTTCCTTTCCCAGGAGATTGCCGCTTCCGCGGATTTCAAGGTCTCGCATGGCGATATTAAACCCCACGCCCAGCTCGGTGAATTCCTCAATTGCGGCAAGGCGGCGCATGGCGGCATTGGTAATCGCCTCCCCCGCGGGCGTGATAAGGTAGGCATACGCCTGTTTGACATCGCGTCCAACGCGTCCACGCAATTGATATAACTGTGCCAGCCCGAAGGCATCGGCACGGTTGATAATTATCGTGTTCACATTTGGAATATCCAGACCGTTTTCTATGATGGTTGTTGAGAGAAGCAGGTCGTATTTTTTATCGATAAAGTCCAGCATCACCTGTTCCAGTTCATGCTCATTCAGGCGTCCGTGGGCGACGCCGATTTTCAATTCAGGGACGATTTCGAGAAGGTGGCGCGCTACCTGCTCGATGGTTTGTATCCTGTTGTGCACAAAAAATATCTGCCCACTGCGGTTCATCTCCCGGATTAGAGATTCCCTTATCAATTCGTCATCCCAGTGGATGATTTTAGTTCTGATAGGGAGGCGATTGGGGGGCGGTGTATTGATTATGCTTAAATCGCGCAGACCGGAGAGCGCCATATAGAGAGTCCGGGGGATTGGCGTTGCGGTCAGTGTGAGAAAATCAACCGACATTCGCAGTTCTTTCAGGCGTTCCTTGTGCCGGACGCCGAATCTCTGTTCCTCATCCACAATCACAAGACCAAGGTCGCAGAATTCTACGTCTTTTGAAAGAAGGCGATGGGTACCTATAATAATACTGATATCTCCGTTTTTCAGGCGCTCGAGGATTTTTTTCTGCTCTGAATGTGTCCTGAAACGGCTGAGCATCTCTACGTTGAATGGATATTCGGCAAAACGTTCGGAGAATGTGTTATAATGTTGCTGTGAGAGGATAGTAGTCGGGGCGAGGAGCGCCACCTGCTTCCCCTCCTGAGCCACCTTGAAGGCGGCGCGGATGGCAACCTCAGTTTTACCATATGCAACATCCCCGCAGACAAGCCGGTCCATTGGCTTGGGATTTTCAAGGTCCCGCTTGACCTGTTCAATGGCTGTAATCTGGTCAGGTGTCTCCTCATAAATGAAAGATGATTCAAATTCGCTCTGCCAGACCGTATCAGGATTATAGGCATAACCTCCGGCGATTTTCCGTCGGGCATAAATATTGAGCAGTTCTTCCGCCATCTCAAAAATCTTGGTTTCTGTTTTTTTTCGGCGCGTCAGCCATGCCTTGGAGCCAAGCTCATCAAGAGGCGGCTGAAGATTATCCATGATGGAATATTTCTGGATGTATCTGATTTTATCAACGGGGACAAGCAGGCGCGTATCCCCGGCATAAAGAATTTCAAGAAGGTCGACGTTATGCCCGTCAATCATCTGGGTCCTTATGCCGAGAAATTGACCGATGCCATGCTCTACATGCACAACATAATCGCCACGCCTGAATTCGGACGGGGCCGAAACCGGCTCCCCCTTGTAAATCCGTCGATACACATGACGTCTTTTGTAACGCCCAAAGATTTCACGGTCGGTGATGAAGAGGAGGCGTGCGTCAGGCATCATGAACCCTTCATGAAGTTCCCCGATTGAGAGGACAATATCCCGCAATTCATCGGAAGTTCCTGCCTTGAGGATTGCGCCGGCGGATAATTTCCCATTGATAAATATGGCGGCGCTGACCTCCCTCTCTCTTAAAAGCTCGTCAAACCTCTGCAATTGCCCCTCATTGTCACAAACCACATTGATGTGATAACCCTTTGCCTGCCTTGTTTTCAGGACATCCAGATAATAGTCTAAAGAGGGACGCACGTCCTGAAAGGATGTGGTCTGGAAAAGAATCAAGCCTGACGTCTGCCAATTTTCCACTGGAAGGGGGCTGTGGGATACAATTTGATATTTTTCAAGATGTGTGGCAAGGGACTCCCAGTTTGTATAAAGTTGCATGGGAGGTATATCTCCCTCCCCTTTTGCGCTTGCCTCAAAGTATTGTCGCTCCGCCAGTTGCTCAAAGTGCTCCGACTGTGTTTTGAATGATTCTTTATCGTCTAATAAAATAATTGTATCCGCGCTAAGATAATCAAAGATGGGCACGAGGGGGATATTATTATTGACCGATTCCCTGAGCATTATGCTGAGGCGTGCAGGAGGGATGATAATCTCATCAAGGGATTCCTTTGGCTGGAGAGAGCGTTGGGTGTAAAGGTCAAAGGGGCGAATGGATTCCACCTCGCGCCCCATGAGGTCAAGGCGTATCGGGTCTGGATGTGTCAGGGTGAAGATATCCGCAATCCCGCCGCGGATGCTGAATTCTCCACGGGTCTCAACAACGGGCGTGCGTTCATATCCGGCATTAATTAGGCGCACAGAGAGCGATTCCAGATTCACAGACTCGCCATGAGCGATGCGAAAGCATTTTTGTCCGTAAAAGCCGTGTGAAAGGAGTTTCTGAAAAAGTGCATCCACGGGCGCAAGAATGACCGGTGCCTCACCGGCTTGCCATTTCTCCCCATCCTTTATGCGTGACATTGCACCATACGCATCCAATTGCCTTGCGGCAATTTCAGTGTGCGGTTCCTCAGGTTCATACGGCAGATTTTCCCATGCGGGGAAATGATAGACGGCATTGACGCCGAAGAACTCAAGGTCATTGGTGAGTTCCTCTGCGCGTTCCCTTCCGGACGAAATGACAAGGATGGGTCGTGCTGATTTCCGGGCTAAGCCAACCAGGAGATATGCAAGGGATGACCCGGCCAGACCGCTGATTATCGTTTCTGATTGACCCTTTGTGAGATTGGATTGTAGCTTCTTAAAGGCGGATGTGGCGGTAACCTGGTCTAATTGAAATTTCTGAAGTACATTCAGATTCACGCTGAATACCTCAATCATAAAAGAGAGAGCATTCGTTCAAGAGCAAGACGTGCATTCTTTTTAATCTTTTCATCAACCTCCACAATGTTGACCTTGCCCAGATTTGAAAGAACCCAGAAAAGATTCCGCAAGTTGACAAGCGACATGTCCGGACATGAGGAATCGGAGAGCGCAATAATCGTTTTGTCATGGTGCTCTTCAGCCAGACGGCGCGCAAGGTTTAATTCTGTTCCTATAACGATGGTTGAGCCCGGCAATGCCTCCTCGACGTATTTAATGATAAAGGAGGTTGAGCCAACGGCATCGGCGGCTCCAACCACTTCCTCATTGCATTCGGGATGTACCACCACAAGGCATCCCGGATAGTTTTCCCTCGCCATCTTTACCTGCTGGAGGGTGAAATCGGTGTGGACGTGGCAGAATCCCTTCCATAATATTGCCATTGACCTCTTGATGTCCTCAGGGTCGCAACCGCCATCGGGAAGAGCGGGGTCCCAGATAGATATTTTATCCTTTGGAATCCCGAGCGCATTGCAGGTGTTGATTCCAAGATTCTCATCCGGCAGAAAAAGGAAATGCTCCCCGTTTTTCATTGCCCATTTGACTGCATCGCAAGCGCTTGATGATGTGCAGATAATACCGCCATTCTCCCCGCAGAAGGCTTTGACTTCGGCAAGAGAATTGACATAAGCGACTGGGATGAGTCGTTTGTTGTTCACCATGGAAGAAAGTGCGTTCCATGCGCGCGTGACATCCTCTAAGGAAGCCATGTTTGCAAGCGGGCACGTCGCATGAGGGGCAGGAGTGATTACCTTCTGTTCAGGTCTGCAGAGAATAGCCGCCATTTCCACCATGAATTGAACGCCGCAAAATATGATATATTTTGCCGACTCAAGACCATGAGCTCGCCTCGCCAGCTCCAAGGAATCACCCCTGAAATCCGCCATCTTGACGACTTCAGAACGCTGATAATGATGCGCCAGAATGACCGCTGTGTCACCATACTGACCCTTCAGCCCACTGATTTTCTCTATCAATTCATCCTGTGAGAGGGTGCGAATCTCCGGCGGCAATAACGTGGCGATCCATTGGTCATCCTTAATCATATTCAAACACCCCTTCCATCATGACTTAATTCAGAACCCTTCCAGCTCAAAAATGCAGAGCTCTGAGGTCAGGTTAGTGAATATGCCTTTTTTATAAATCCTTTCACGCCTGAGATAATATTTGTCGAGTATGCGCACTCCCAGTTTGTTGCAGATTTCGTGGAAGTCCGTCATGGTGAAAAGATGGATGTTCGGTGTTTCATACCATCTGTCGGGAAGTGTTGCCGAAACGGGCATGGCGCCCCTGATTAGCATTTTCAGGCGAATCTTCCAGTTGCCGAAATTGGGGAATCCGATGATGATGCGGCGACCTATGCGCAACATCTCCCTCATAACCCCCTCCGGATTGTGAGTTGCCTGAAGCGTCTGGTTTAATACCACATAGTCAAATGTCCCATCCGCATATTCGGAGAGTCCTGTATCAATGTCGCCCTGCACCACAGGAATCCCCACCTCAACGCACCTTATCACGGAATCAGGATTGATTTCAACGCCATAGCCGCGCACCTTTTTGAATTCCATGAGTAACCGGAGGAGTTTGCCATCTCCACACCCCAGATCGAGAACCTTGCTTTCGGGATTTATCATGTTAAAGATTACCCGATAATCCGGGCGAATGAGAATGTCCTCTGGCAGATGTTCTGTGATGCTGGTGATAGATTTTGTCCGCATGACACCGGATATGCGCTTCAGAAATGGTCTTATGATTTTCGTCAAAGGCTCCGTCTCAATCAAAAAGGCATCATGTCCATAAGGTGAATTCATCTCAAAATAAGTGACGTCACAATTATTACTCCGCAATGCCTTTACCATCTCCTGTGACTGTGAGGAGGGGAATAACCAGTCTGAGGAGATAGATGTGAGGAGAAATTTAATGTAGCATGTATTTTTAAAGGCATTGGGAAGTGTTCCAAAGCGTTCCACGAGGTCAAAGTTGTCCATTGCCTTTGTGATATAAAGATAGGAGTTGGCGTCAAAGCGTGCGATGAATTTCTGTCCCTGATAATTGAGATAATTCTCAACCTCAAACTGGTTGGCAAGGTAGTCCTGCGGTCTGGCGCTCTTGTTCTTTTCCCGACCGAATTTCTTCTCCATGGACTCGTTTGAAAGATAGGTGATATGTCCCAGCATGCGGGCGATAGCAAGACCATTGTCGGGACCTTCGGAATCGTAATAATCGCCGTTCTTCCAGTTGGGGTCTGAGAGAATTGCATTGCGCCCGACTGCGTCAAAGGCAAGCGCCTGCGCGCTGAGGTATGGCGCAGAGGCGATTACAATGGCGGACTGTAGCGCTTCCGGATAGAGGACACACCACTCAAGAACCTCCATGCCGCCCATCGAGCCCCCGACAACGGTTGCAAGTTTCGAAATCCCAAGGTGGTCAATGAGTTTTTTCTGAAGCCGCACCATGTCGGTTATGGTAAAGGGTGGGAAATCCATTCCATAAGGGCGTCCCGTGTCTGGATTTATTGAACCCGGTCCGGTCGTCCCCATACAACCTCCAAGACAATTGGAACAGATGACGAAATAAACGTCTGTATCGAATGCCTTGCCCGGTCCGACCATAGTGTCCCACCATCCGGGCTTCCTGTCATCCGGCGAGTGGTATCCGGCAATGTGGGCATCACCGGTGAGGGCATGAATCACAAGAATGGCGTTATCACGCATTTCATTCAGACTGCCATAAGTCTCATAAGCCACACAAACCCCTTTCAACTCACGTCCGCACTCAAGCAGAAGGGGTTCCTCAAGATTATAATAAAGGGTCTTTACAATTCCAACTGAATTGGACGGCAACATGAATTTTTCACCACCAGTATAATGTCAGACATGGACGTATTCATGGACGCAATGGACATATTTATGGACGTAGATACCTCCATAGATGGCTGGGAAATTTATGAGCTTATTGGGACACTCTCAAAATTCTTTAAAGGAGCGAAGTATTTCCTGCAAATGCTCCTGTGCATTACTGGAGGAACCGGTTTTCTCCATTTCCTTTTGCATCTCACGTAGTTCACTTTCCATGCGCTGGCGAAACTCCATTTCCCTCCTTCGCTTCGCTTTTAACCGTTGATTCTCCAACCTGTAAACCTTGGAGCGGTCCACGCCCTTCAAGACGATATATTCCACAAGGACGACCATCAGAAGGAGAAAGGAATATGGACTGTAAAGCAGGCTCACGAAGATATCGATATCGTTTGTTATGAGCAAAAGGATACTGCTTATTATCACAACCACCAGAAATACTATCACCACGATATATGGAGTCCCAAAATTTTTCATAATTCGTTATTCCACATTTATTCGCTTTAGAAATATAAAAATATTATAATACCAGTGTTTAACTGACGTCAAGGCACGTTTGCACAATACAATGTGCCGAAATTTGGATGAATCTCTCAGCCGGAGAAATGCTTGATTAATGCGGGTACAATATCTTTGAAATCGCCAATGATGCCGTATGTAGCAACTTTGAAAATGGGCGCCTGCGGGTCTTTATTGACTGCGACTATATAATCGGATGACCTCATCCCGACAAGATGCTGAACTGCGCCGGAAATACCCACGGCAATATAAAGTTTCGGACAAACCGTTTTCCCCGTCTGTCCCACCTGATGTGAATAGGAAATCCAGCCGGCATCCACTGCGGCGCGGGAAGAACCGACCGCCCCGCCCAGCACCTTTGCCAGCTCGCGTATCATGTCAAAATATTTCGGGTCGCCCAATCCGCGCCCTCCTGAGACAATGATATCCGCCTCGGCGAGATTCACCGTCTCCTCAATCTCTTCAATGCGCTCAATGAACTTTGTCCGCGGCTTCTTCGCCTTTTCAGGTATCTGTGCCTCAATCACCTCGCCACTCACTGAAGTCCGGCGCTCGGCGGGTTTCATTACCTTGTGCCGAACGGTGGCAATCTGCGGACGATGGTGGTATGTGGCAATTGTGGCGAAGATGTTGCCGCCGAAAGCGGGGCGAGTCTGTAAGAGATTTCCCTTTTCAGGGTCAATGGCAAAAGCGGTGCAATCTGCCGTGAGACCGGTTTCAAGCTTCACCGCCACCTGAGGAATGAATGAGCGTCCAATATTCGTGGCGCCACATAAAACAATCTCAGGCTTGTAATGACGGACCAGCTCCGCCACACACTCAGAATATGGGTCATCCTGAAACTGTTCCAGGACCGGGTCATCCATTACATAAATTTTGTCAGCACCAAAATACAAAAGGTCATGCGCCTGTTCCTTGATATTATGTCCGAGAAGGACGGCGCACAGTTCCTGCTTTCGTGTATCAGCGAGATTGCGTCCTGCCCCGAGGAGTTCATATGTCACGCTTTGAATCTTTCCAAGACGTTGTTCGGCAAAAATCCAGACACCGCGGTATTGCGAGATATCCAGTGCCTTTTTTTCCACCGGTTTATCCTTTGTGCGGATGATTGCCTGCATTGGACAGGCATCCACGCAAGCCCCGCAGATGGTGCATTTTTCCTCAAGTATGACCGCCTTGTCATCTCGCATCTCAATTGCGGCGAACGGGCATGAAGGAAGGCACATCTGGCAACCTGTACATTGCTCCGTGTCAACGTATATAATCATAGGGCGAAACCTGCTTCCTTGAGTTTTGACTTGAGATTCAGTGCGATTTCATCGGGATTATCGCCGGTGATCATCTCCCCTTCCCTGCGGATTTCAGGAGTGAAAACCTTGATGACCTGTGTAGGAGAGCCATTGAGACCAAGCCGTTCCTTTTTCACGTTCAGGTCACACGCCTTCAGGGAAATCGGCTCATATTTGCGCGCCCGTATCTTGCCCTTAAGAGAAGGCAGACGCGGCTCGTTTATCTCCTTCACAACTGTAAGTAGTGCGGGCAACTGGAGTTCAATCACATCATAGCCGTATTCCATCATCCTGTGCACTCGCATTGTCCCGTTTTCAATTTTTTCAATCCTCTTGACAAACGCCACAAACGGGACATTCAGACATTCCGCAATGCCGGGTCCGACCTGAGCCGTGTCCCCATCGCTCGCCTGTTTTCCGCAGATGATGAGGTCGAAATCGCTGAGATTCCTTATGGCTCGAGAAAGTGAATAGGATGTGGCAAGTGTGTCAGAACCCGCAAAGGCAAGGTCGCTTAGGAGAACCGCATCATCCACTCCGAGAGAGATGCACTCGCGCAGTGCCTCCTTCGCCTGTGGCGGACCCATTGTAAGCACCGTCAACTTTCCGCCAAAACGCTCCCTCAAACGCAGTCCCTCCTCAATGGCATACATGTCAAACGGGTTAATGATGCTGGGTACGCCCTCGCGGATGAGCGTTCCTGTTTCGGGATTAATTCGCACTTCCGTAGTTTCGGGAACCTGTTTAATACAAACAATGATATTCATAAAAAATTTCCTTACGGTAATTTCGAAACATAAAAATGCCTGTATTTTCCTAATCAGGCATCTTCATCAATGCAAGGGCAAAATTATGGCAAAAAAAAGACCGGTTACGAGTTTTATGTTTATTTCTTCCATCTGATGCCGGCTCATTTTCATTAATATATTAAAAATTTATTCTTGATATTCATATTGTCATATGTCAGATTAAAATATATTGTTTCAGACGAGACTCGCCGTGATATGGGCGCATGGCTTGACAACCAACCCGCAACCGCGGCGTTGAACTGGGTTCTCTATTATTAAAGATTATGTGGCAATATTCGATTGTGAGGTTTTAGCGGGAGAAAATGATTGACATTATTGAGGAACGCTTTGTATAGGATTTAAAGTTTATTTTGCGGTGGGATGGCCGAGCGGATTAAGGCGGCGGTCTTGAAAACCGTTGAACGAAAGTTCCGGGGGTTCGAATCCCTCTCCCACCGCCATTTTATTTTTATGCCTCTATTTTTTTTACTCCTCGCTCGCTCGCCGCACATGAAGGGCAATTATTGCGGGCTTTTCCTGGATGCGTGGATTGAACTCAAACCAGAAGTGGTTCTCCTTTACCATGCCGAGTTTAAGGAAGTAGAAACCATCAACATTAGGCGCGGTTAATGTGGTCTCGAGCGTGATTTCCTCGCCCGGCGCAAGCGGCTTCGGGAGATGTATCCTGCCCATCTCATATTTCAGTTTTTCAGAACCATCAAGGAGTTTGACACCGATGCGAATACTGCCGTCATCGCCGTGTTCCGCTTGCCAGGTCTCTTTCCCCACGGCATTTCTCACCCGACATCTGAGATGAAATTCCTTCGCCGGGTATAACTTTAAGGGTGAGATTGTAACGTCAGTAATCAGAACAGGATGCTTTGACGCCTTTCCCCGCTCGAATGCGCTTTGAGGAATCCAGTCCGCATAATCCTCGTGCGCAGGTATAAGCGGGGTCGCTACCTGGAAAATATCTACCCCCAGTTTCTTGACTTTGGATTTAATTATCTTGAGACGCTTCTCATTGAACCGGAAGATGAGATTCTGCCACACAATCCGTGGATAAGCACTTTTCGCCGCTTTGCGGGATCGGATGAGTCGCTCCAGATTATCAAGAACCGTCTGTATCTCGCCCCCTCTGCGATATTTTTCATAAAAGGGTTGCTCCACATCGTCCGCCGCAATGATGAGTTTGCTCAAGCCGGATTCAATAAGGTCGTGAATGGTTTCATCTGAAAGCGGCATGGAGAAATTGGTGCTGATGGAGCAGAAGGTGCGATATTCCTGCGAGGCAAGACGTATCATTTTTACAATATCCGGATTCAGCATCGGTTCCCCGTAACGATAAAGCTCCAGTCCGATAAGGTATAAACCAATCCGCTCCATGAGCCGTTCAAAAAGTTCAAAAGGCATGAATCCACGTGGCTCCTGTTCCAGTTTGCCTGCACCAATAAGACAAAAAGGGCATCTGAGATTGCAAACGTTGGATGGGTCGATGTGGGCAAATATGGGAAAGGCGCCAATATTTGTGACTGGACGTCTCAAGAGTGAGAGCATCCTTTTGTAGTTTGCATGTTTTTCCCGCAATAAACTTTCCGGGGCGGGTTTCAGGCGATGCGTTCGGATGAGTCGCGGCTCCGTTAATCTTAAACGCATTGTGTTAATATAATATCGGTCTTGCAAAGAGACAGGACAATTCACGCAACACTCAAATATGCGTCCCTGTTCCTCATCCGGTGCGGCGACCGGCAGATTCGTCTCACCAAGCAAATATCGCCTTGTGTCCATGAACCACTCATTATTCAGAAGTTTTTCAATCGGTTCGGAAAGGAGAGGAAAGGTTGGACCTTTTGTGGGTGCGCAGGCACACGCCTCAACATCCCCATTAATGCGGATATTGACCGATGTCCAGAGCTGGTCGCAAAAGTATGTGCGGGGGCGGATGAATTTTCTCAGCGTCTCCTTGATATATAAAGATGGTTGCCACATAAGAATGGTTCCGAGGATATGTGAATCACATGGACGGCTTTTACCGCATCTGGCTCATCACTCCTCAAAAAGTGCGTCCACGAATTCTTCCGGATTAAAGTCGCGCAGGTCGTCCACCTTTTCTCCAATGCCGATTTTCAGGACAGGCGCATCGAAGAGGTCACGGATGGCGATGAGGATTCCGCCCTTTGCCGTGCCATCAAGCTTGGTCATAATCAAACCTGTCACGGACACCGCTTCGCTGAATATTTTCATCTGGTTTATGGCATTCTGCCCCGTGGTGGCATCAAGAACGAGTAGTGATTCGTGCGGTGCATCGGGGATAATTTTCTTGATGACCCGGCAGACCTTTTGCAGTTCAGCCATGAGATTGACCTTTGTGTGCAGGCGTCCGGCGGTATCAATCAGCACCACATCAACCTTCTGACTGCGGGCAGAGTTCAGGGCATCAAAGCAGACGGATGCGGGGTCTGAACCCATTGACTGACGGACAAAAAGACTGTCAGTGCGTTTTGCCCAGATTTCAAGTTGCTCCACTGCGGCGGCTCGGAAGGTATCCGCTGCAACAATCATGACGGAAAGCCTCTCCTCCTTGAAATGTTGTGCCAGCTTGCCGATGGTTGTGGTTTTTCCAGTGCCGTTAACGCCAACCACCAGTATAACGAATGGACGCTGGTTGCCAATCTGCAAGAGCCGCTCATTCTTTTTGATGATTTCAAGCATGACCTCCTTGAAGAGGGCAATCATGGGTTCGGGACCTTCAATCCCGCGGGCGCGCGTCTCATTTCGAATCCGCTCAACGATTTTGAGGGTAGTTTCTACACCGACATCCGCCTGAATTAATATCTCCTCAATTTCCCTCAGGAGTTCCTCACTTACGCGACTGCGTAAACGGATTGCCTCCTTCACCATGAAGATGATGTTCTCCTTCGTTTTTGCAAGGCGTTCCTTCAGGCGGGAAAAGAGCCCTTTTTTCTCAGGGATTTCCGCTTCCTGCCGGCTGTTGCCCTCATCAGCGGATTGTGTGTCTTCCCCATTTTTTTTCTTTAAGAAGAACATGCATGAATCCTTTACTTGATTTTTTAAACAGAATCAGCGAACTGAATATAACAATTGCATGAAAGAGCTCAAGAGGTATTTCCAGGAATTGTCCGGCGTGAATGACATGAAAAAGTTACGGGCGGGAATATTCCTGATTCTCTGCGTGGCGGGATTTTTCCGCCTGTGGAATCTGGGGAGTAATCCGCCCGCACTCTTCAGAGATGAGGCGGAAAAAGGCTACACTACCTATTGTATTGCCCGCACGGGTGGCTATCTTTATTTCTGCGGTCTTCCCGGACACATGGAAATGCGTTTTCAAAGATTGCCGCTTTTCATAAATGTTTTCGGAGTTTATACATCCGCCATATATCAATACTGTGCCGCGCCATTTGTGATGCTGGGTGGTCTGAATGAATGGACAATCCGATTGCCTGCAGCACTGGTGGGTATTCTGACGGTCTGGCTTGTGTATCTCCTTGTTCTGGCGTGGACGGGTGACCCCACAGCGGCGCTTTTTTCCGCCGGATTTCTTGCCATTTCTCCCTGGCATATCATATTTTCCCGCTGGGCGCAACAGGGCATACTTGAACCTCTTCTCATTACAGCGTCGCTCCTTTTTTTCCAGTATGGTCTTACCCGCAAGCCGTCCTATTTTATACCATGCGGTTTATTTTCTGGACTTGCCTTTTACACATATGAAGTGGCGCGGGTTTTTGTTCCACTCCTTCTTATTTGTCTTTTTCTCATTCACCGCAGGGCACTTTTGAAAGAGAAAAAGTGGGTGGGGGCATGCACTCTTACCTTTCTTGCCATCGCCCTTCCCACGTTTATCTATTATGTTACGGGTGCGCATTCAGCCCGCTTTGCACGTTTATCAGTATTTGGCGGAGGGCGCAATCTCAGCGAGTCCCTTGTCCTTTTTTTGCGAAATTATCTGAAGCATTATAGTCTGGATTTCCTTTTTTTCCATGGCGATAGTGAATTGCGGCACAGTCTTCCAGGCATGGGTATGATGTATCTCTTTGAGGCACCTTTACTATTTTACGGACTTTTGCTTTTGATAAAAGAGGCAAGGTCTCATCGGGCATTGTTACTATGCTGGTTTTTCCTGTATCCCCTCGCTTCTGCCCTTACAAATGAAGGCATCCCACATGCCCTGCGTTCCATCGTTGGGATTCCTATGTTTCAGGTGATTTCGGGGATTGCGGCGGCAAGTCTCCTGAAGTGTGCGAGGGAATTTTTTGCACAACGCACCACCGCGGAAAATCAGGAAAAACATGCCCTTCAAGCCCTTCTTGTACGGGGTCTTGTCCTCCTCATAATTCTTACTGTTGCCATAAATGTCATCCGGATGGGACGCAACCTGTTTCATCATTATCCTTACGAATCGGCGGAGCATTGGCAATACGGCGTCAAGCAGGCGCTGAACATTGTCCATAAAAGCGGAGTATCCCCTGACAGGGTGTTTTTTTCCGGTTATATCACCTACGCCCCATATCTTGTGATGGCTTATGACAGGATAGACCCTGTGAAATTGAAAATGGAGGGAATTTTAGGTCTGGGCTATAATTTTCTTCCACCCAATCTGCCGGTTAAAGAAATCTGGTCAAGACTTCCTGAGGGTTCATGGTTAATCCTTTATCCCTGGGAAAGCGGCGGTATGAAACCTGATTACGTCATTCCATATCCCATGCCCCACTCAAGTCTTTTGTCCCCAATACTAACCCTTGAAATCTTTATCAAAAGGAATGGTGGATGAAACGATTTGTAACCATCATCGCATTCCTTTTAATTATGCAGGCTGTTATGGCTGAGTCGGTCTTGTTTAATGGATGGGATATTGCGGAGGATATTCAGAAGGGAGGACGCACCACTCCAGCCAGTATCCACAACACCGACCTTATAATCATTCATCCATACGGAGGGGTGAGACCGGAAACGCGTGCGGAGATTGAAAAATCTGGGCTATCGCCCATTGCCTATATCCCGCGTCAATATTATCTGGTGCAGGTGCGGGATGAACTGGTTGCACAGAAAAATATCCATAGATGTATAACGTCAACACCTTTGAAACCCGAGTGGAAGATTGAGAATTACCTTTTATCGCTAAAACCGGCGGCGGATGCGGACATTACCCTTGTCTTATATGCAATGCGATTTTCTCGTAACACCCAGAAGTGTGTGAGTGATGCAGGTGCGACAATTTCCAACATGCCGACCACGCCCGGTAAATATCGTCTTGGCGTGATTGTTTCAGGGAAAAACCTTCATGGCTTTCTTCAATCCATAAGCCATAATCCTGACATTTATGCAATAAGATCCGGCGGGAGTGCGCGTATCCTCAACGACAACGCCTCCGCCATTATCCAGTCTGGCAATCCTCCCACAGGGTTGCCTATCTGGGCGAAAGGTCTTTACGGCGAGGGACAAATCATCGCCGACCTTGATACGGGTCTTGATTTTGACAGTTGTTATTTCGCCGAGGACGATTGGACGTCACCCCCGCTGGCAATTGGAACCGCAACCGGCGTGCCTGATTATGGACGCCGCAAGGTGCTGATATATGATTTACTTTATCCGCCAGACCAGAGTGCTGGAACGGGCGACTTTGATAATCAGGGACACGGCACCGCGGTGGCAGGAAGTGCCCTCGGCTCTTATCTGAGCGACCCTCTGGGGACGACTGTCTTCAATGGCATGGCGCCAGCCGCAAAAATTGTAGTGCAGGATGCTGGATTTCAGACTAATGATTGCGCAGACTTGCCGGCGCTCGGGTGTCCCATGATTGACCTGACGCCTTTTTTAAATCAGGCAGTCGCTCAGGGAGTAAATATCTATAATAGCAGCTGGGGCGACCGTGAAAATTACATGCCCCAGAATACCTACACGGCGCCAACGGTGGATATGGATGAGGCGGTCTGGCGCAACCCAGAATTTCTTATCATTTGTGCCGCAGGGAATAACGGTCCCGGATATGATACCGTCGGGAGTCCAAGCGTGGGGAAAAATGTGATATCTGTCGGGGCGGCGCAGAGTCCAACCTTCGGAGGGAGCGCAGATTCACTGACGATTTTCTCCGGTCGCGGCTGGACATCTGATGGGCGCATCAAGCCCGACCTCATTGCCCCAGGACAGGTGCGCACTGCTCGCTCGGATAGTAATGTCAGCACCAATAACTGCGATACCCTTTTTCTTCAGGGAACAAGCATTTCATCGCCTGTCGCCTGCGGAGCGTCAGCCCTCATCCGGGAATATTTTACCGAGGGATGGTATCCTACAGGTGTTAAAAACGCCGCCAATGCCACCACGCCCACAGCGGCGCTCATTAAAGCCGTTCTCCTGAATGGGGCGGTGCACATGAGTGAGGTGGCAAGTCCACCGCCCAATCGCGATGAGGGCTGGGGGCGTATTCATCTCGATAACTCACTTTATTTTGAAGGCGATGCCCGCCACATCATTGCCGTGGATAAACGCGATTATTTTACAACTTCAACTCAAGCACCATATACACTGGAATTTAGGGCATTGGGAAATGCCGATGGTGGCGCTATCAAGATTACTCTTGTCTGGACGGATTATCCAGCCAATCCCGCCGCAACAATCGCGCTCGTCAATGACCTCGACCTCACTGTTACGGACGCAAATACCTCAACGACCATTTTTCTTGGCAACAGATTTGATGCATCAGGGAATAGCATTATCAATGGCAGTCCAGACACGCTCAACAATGTGGAGATGGTTATTCTTCCTGCAAATACGATAGGCACTTTCAGAATCAGCGTTAAGCCTGCCCACCTCGTTGAGCCACCCCAGGGCTTTGCCCTTGTAATTGGCGGCGACATCCATGAAGTTGTCCTCTCCCACATTGAAGAATGGCTCCTTTACGGAAAATGACAACTCAATATTTTAAGTCTCCATCTACCAATTTGAGAAAGTGTAAACACAATTATCCTTTTATTGTGCTAATACATCCTGCATGGAGTATAGACCTACGGGCTTACCCATAATCCACTTAGCCGCTTTTAATGCACCTGAGGCGAATAAATCGCGCGTGTGTGCCTGATGTTTTATCTCGATGCGTTCAGAATTACCGCAGAAAATGATGGTATGCTCACCCACGATATCACCTAATCTGATGGCATGGGTGGGGACTTCTTTTCCGGTTGTGTCAACTAAAATCTGGCTGAATTTTTTGGCTGTCCCTGAAGGAGCATCTTTCTTGGCTTCATGATGTGCCTCCACAATCTCAATACTGTAATCCGGACCTAATCTCCTGGCAATCTCGGGTAATATCGTAAACAGAACATTTACACCTATAGACATATTAGGAGAAAATACTACCGGAATGACCTTAGAAATTTCCTTGACTTTCTTTAATTGTGTATCATTGAGCCCGGTTGTTCCTAAAACATATGCCTTATTATATTTAGCCAGATAGTCCATGTTAGTTTCAGTTGCTTCAGGCGTGGTAAAATCAACGAAAACATCCACTGAGAATACTCCATCCGGATTGTCCGACACCTTTATCTTGCCCAAGTCTTTGGCAATCATTGGCGTTTCTTTTTTCTCCAATGCCAGTGTGACCTCAAAATCGCTATCAAGGCAAGCCAGTTCAAATATACGTTTACCCATTTTTCCGCACACACCAGCAATTCCAAGTTTAATCATTTTTTAGTTCCTTTTTATTTACAAAAGCCCGTATTCTTTTAAAGCCTTTCTGAGTTTCTCCAAATTTTCTTCTGATATAGGACACATGGGAAGTCGTAAATCCGACCCACACATGTCCAATAATCCCATTGCGGTCTTAACGGGTATGGGATTGGTTTCGACGAACATCGCCTTTATCAGGGGTAATAACTTGTAATGGAGCGCGCGGGCGTTCTGAATATTTCCCTTCTCAAATTCAGCAATAAGAGCGGCGACATCTTTTGGCACGATATTAGCTACTACTGATATTACCCCTGTTCCGCCAATACCTAATACAGGTAAAGTAAGGCTATCGTCTCCTGAGATTAGGTCAAAGTTTTCTCCACATAATTTTTTAATGCGTGACATCTGCTCCAAACTTCCGGAAGCCTCTTTTACGCCTATGATATTTTTACAATCACGACTTAATCTGGCAATTGTCTCTGGCTCTATATTTACACCTGTGCGCGAGGCAATATTGTAAAGAATAACCGGGATATCTACCGATTCAGCAATTGCCCTAAAATGCTCATACAGTCCTCTTTGCGTCGGTCGATTATAATAAGGTGAAACCTGTAAAGAGGCGTCTGCTCCCGCCCTGGCGGCGTGGCGCGTCAACATGATTGCTTCTTCTGTAGAGTTTGAGCCTGTCCCTGCAATAACAGGTATCCTTCTATTCACCTGCTCAATAGTAATTTCGATTACCCTGTTATGCTCATCAAATGACAAAGTTGCTGATTCACCTGTCGTGCCACAAGGAACAATTCCTGAGGTTCCATTTTGAATGTGAAATTCTATCAAATCCCTTAGTTTTTGTTCGTCCACAACGAGATTCTTTCCACCTGAGGCGGAAAATGGTGTAACTATGGCTACAATTGAACCTCTAAACATGTTATACTCCTTTCTTTTAGGTTGTGAAATCTTCTGCTTTAACTTCCTAAGCGAGTCAAATAAAAATTTGCTTGACTGCAAAAGGGATTTTCGAGGACTGTCTTAATTGGGTTATGCTATTAAGGGGTGAAATCATGAACGGTATCAAGTTTCTCGTTGATGATAAAGGAAAAAGAACGGCTGTGTTAATCGATCTTAAAAAAAACTCCGGCCTTTTGGAAGATATTTTTGACTGCGTAGTTGCGCGACGACGAAAAAACGAACCCCGTGAATCCATTGAATCTGTAAAACAAAGACTTCGCCAGCAAGGAAAACTCCCGCCGGATGATTGAATATATCATCAGCTTTGCCCGCTCTGCCCGGAAGGAACTCGAATCTCTCAAAACACCTCTGATTCCTAAAATATTCCGCCGCATTGAGGCTTTAGGTAAAAATCCAAGACCTGTTGGTTGTTTGAAATTACGGGGAGAACAAAATCTATCGCGGATTCGTATCGGGAACTATCGTGTAGTATACACTATTGATGATAAAAATGCAGCGATTGATATTATTTCAGTCCGACACCGAAGCGATGCTTATCGCTGAACAATGATAATAATCATAACGTTCGTGATAGAGGGGAATAAATGGTAAAGCCCATAAATGTTGGACTCATTGGTTTTGGCAATATTGGCACCGGCATTGTGCGGGCGCTGAATGAGAATGGGCGTTTGATTGCCAAACGTCTCCCCAACCCAATAAAAATCTCCCGCATCGCTGATATCGATATCACAACTGCGCGCCCTGTCAAATATGATAAAAGCATCCTCACCAGTGATACCATGTCAGTTGTGGAAGACCCGTCCATTGACATTATAATAGAAGTCATCGGTGGCATCAAGGCGGCAAAAAGAATTGTTGAGACTGCACTCAGGTGCAAAAAACACGTCGTAACCGCCAATAAGGCGCTCTTCGCCCACTATGGTGCTGATCTTCTTGCCATTGCAAAGGCAAATGGTGTCTCGCTCCTTTATGAGGCGGCGGTTTGCGCCGGCATCCCCATCATCCGCTCCATCGCATATTCCTTTGCCGCCGACTGCATAAAGTCCATTCGGGGCATCCTGAACGGCACAACAAATTACATACTGACAGGTATGGAAGAGCAGGGTCGTGATTTTCAGGATGTCCTGAAAGAGGCGCAGATGAAGGGTTATGCCGAACCTGACCCAACTTTTGACGTTGAGGGCTTTGACACAGCCCACAAACTCTGCATCCTTGCCTCAATGGCGTTCGGACAGGACATCCGTATAGACTCGGTTTTCACCAGTGGCGTTACGCGTGTGCGGAAGGAGGACATTGCCTATGCCCGTGATTTGGGATACACAATTAAACTCCTCGGCATCGCCAGATTGAACAAAGATGGCAAGGCGGAGGTGAGGGTACATCCAACACTTATTCCGCGCACGTCCATGCTGGCTTCGGTTGGCGGAGTCTTCAATGCAATAGAAATTGATGGAGAGCCCGTCGGATGCCAGATGCTTTACGGTCGTGGTGCAGGGTGGGGTTCCACATCAAGTGCAATTCTCGGCGATGTAATGGATATTGCCAGCGCCATTGCATCAGGCACCCATATCCCCTATCCCGTTGATATCCCCATCGGCAAAAGGAACGTCGAGCCCATGGAGGAACTCAAAACGGCATATTATATTCGCATGACCCTCAGGGATGTGCCGGGGATGCTTGCAAAGGTATCAAACGTTTTCGGCGAAAATAAAATCAGCATAAAATCCGTTCTTCAAAAAACGAGCGACCCGGGACGCAATGCCTGTGTAATATTCATCACGCACAATGCCCTTGAAGGAAGCGTTCAAAAGACGCTCGATATTTTGAAGGAGAAAAAACTCTGCCGCGAGAAGCCCTTTCTCCTGCGGGTTGAGGAATAATCATGATTATCGGCGTGGGAATTGACATCGTTGAGGTGGAACGCATAAAGTCAGCGTGGGATGCGCATGGCGATAGATTTTTAAACAGAATTCTGACTGAAGATGAAAGGGCTTATTGTCTGAAATTCGCTGGCTCGGCTCTGGAAGTTGCTGGACGTTTTGCTGCCAAGGAGGCATTTTCCAAGGCGATTTATACAGGCATGGCGCAGGGTGTTCACTGGCGTGATATTGAAATCAGGAACGAGCCGAGCGGTGCCCCGAGAATGACCATCAAAGGCAGAGCGGCGGAACATGCAGAATCACTTGGAGTGAATCGAATTCATGTAAGCATCAGCCACACACATCAGCACGCCGCCGCAGTTGTGATAGTTGAAAAAGTCTAAAATTTCTCTTGAATCCCACTGCAAAGCGGAAGTAAATATTTTTTGTTTTTTGTGTGCTGTTTGAGATGACATTTCAGAAAATGCCGAAGTGGCGGAATTGGCATACGCGCATGGTTGAGGGCCATGTGGACATTGTCCTTGGGGGTTCAAGTCCCCCCTTCGGCACCATATAATAAAAAGTCCCGAATCGGAAATCAATCCATTCGGGACTTTTGATTGAGTCTGTTTGTCTGTTTGAGGGTCAGACCCCTATAAAAATATATAAAATTCTAACTCTCACCCTTTGATTTACTGACCCAGCAGTCTTGTGCGGTTTTGGAAATAATAATCGAGCATATCACGTGCAAGCGGGGCGGCGGTGGCACCACCATATCCCCCTTCCTCAATCAACACCAGAGCAGCTACCTCTGGCGCATCATAAGGCGCAAAACAAATGAACCATGCATCATTTTCCCTGCCCGGTCTTTCAGCGGTGCCTGTCTTCCCAGCCACCTTCCACTCCTTTGAAAAGCCCGCCTGAAATGCAGTGCCACCGGATGAGACAACTCCCCTTAATCCATCCATGATGATGCGGCGGCTTTCTGAGGGAATGGCAATATCCCTTGTCTTGGGGACAAATTCCGTGCGATGTCCTTCGGCATCCTTGTGATTGAGAAGGAGATGTGGCTGAACAAGTCTGCCCTCGTTCGCAAATATGCAATAAGAGATGAGCGACTGCAGTGGTGTGGCGCTGATGGGACCCTGTCCAATGCCCATATAAAGAAGTTCGCCGGTGGGAATGGAGTCAGGGGATTGTAAAGGAAGCTTGCCTCCTACCTCAAACGGGAGGTCAATGTCAGTCTCCAGCCCATATCCGAAAAGGATTGCCCATTGCAAAAGTCTCGATGCTCCGATTTTCCTTGCAATCTGATAGAAGTAGACATTGCACGATTCCTTGATGGCGTTTCGCATATTTATCCGCCCGTGTCCTGTCGGGAGTTCGCACACGAAAGGCTTTTTCCAATCCGGCAGAGTGTAAGAGCCCTCACAATCATATTCCTCCTGAGGATTAATTCCCGCATCAAGCCCAGCCATTGCCGTTACAAGTTTGAAAGTGGAGGCGGGTGGATAGATTTCCTGAATCGCCTTATTCAAATAGGAGACAGGGCGTGTGGGTCTGGGTGGCGCACCGGGCTCATTGGAATCATAGGTAGGATAGCAGGTCATGACAAGGACATTCCCATTCGCCGGGTTCATGACGATGATAGTCCCGTTACGTCCCTCAAGTTTGTAATAGGCAAATTTCTGAAAGTCAAGGTCAAGGGAGAGATATAAATCATGTCCGGGCACAGCGGGGGACGTTTCAAGCGTGTCCACATAGCGTCCGCGGGCATCACGTTGAACAATCTCCGACCCCGCCTCGCCACGGAGCAAGTCCTCATACGAGTTTTCAATGCCTGCAATTCCCACGAGGTCATCTGGGGTGTATCCTTTCTCTAAATATGAGGGCATCTTTTCATTTGAGAGGCGTCCGACATATCCGACGATAGATGCTGTGACAGTGCCCTCCGGATAATATCTTTTAAAATCGGTCGTGATGCGGATGCCGGGGAGTTCCCACTTTCGTTCAAGTATGGGCGCCGCCAGTTCAATGGGTAGATTGCGGGCAATCAGTTGCCACTTCCAACGCGGACGCAATGCCAGCGCTGCCTCTTCCTTTTCTGATAAATCCCGCCCCAGAACATCCTCAAGATAGACAATTGTTTTGTGCAATTCCTCTTTAGAAAGGCGAAAGGGGCTGACCCAGATGGAATAAGTCAGGCGATTGACGGCAAGGGGTTTTCCGTCGCGGCTGAATATCTGCCCACGTGGGGCTTCAAGGCGCTGGGGATGGACATAATTATTCCGCGCCAGCTCTTCATATTGTTGGTGCCGCAGGATTGTCCACTGTGCCATACGCGAAGTGAGAATGAGAAAAATAAAAAAGGCGAGCCATTTGAGAAGCCTTAGTCGCTTTTCAAAACGCACGCGGTCATGAAATTCAGCGGATGTTAAAGACATGGGAGCGTTTCAACTAATATCTGAACTTTCATTGAGGATACTGTCGATATTTATGTCCGTAGGCGATGCTGTCTCAAAAGGGCTCAGACGTTTGATATACGCTAAATATTCCCGATTCCCCGATGCACCAACAATCGGCGATGGCATCAGTCCAAGGATGAGCCAGCCCATCCTTCTAAAATCACCAAGCATCCTCTCCAGCACCTGCCGGTGAACATCTTTGTCCTTGACCACACCGCCCCTGGGAACCTTTTTCCTTCCCGCCTCAAACTGGGGCTTTATGAGTGAAATGACCACTCCACCCTGAGCAAGAAACCTCGCCACCGCTGGCAGAATAAGCTTAAGCGATATGAACGAAACATCTATCACCGCGAGGTCAACCGGCTCAGGGACCTCTTTCTCTGAGAGGAGGCGGGCGTTCACCCTCTCCCTAAGGAGCACCCTTGGGTCATTTCTCAGCCGATAATGGAGCTGACCATATCCAACATCGATGGCATATACCTTGATAGCTCCCCTCTGCAAGAGACAATCCGTAAATCCGCCTGTTGATGCGCCCACATCCATGCAGACACAACCGGCGGGATTGATGCCGAACCGGTTGAGCGCCGCATCCAGCTTGAATCCCCCGCGACTCACATATTTCTGTCGTGATTCTTTCATAGAAATCTCAACGTCCGGGCGCACCTGCATTCCTGGCTTGGGCTGTGGGATTCCCTTCACGAGGACTTGTCCCGCAAGGATAAGACGGCGCGCCCTTTCCCTACTTTCAACAAGACCCCGCTTTAAAAGAGTAGTGTCAAGACGTTCCTTTTTTGATTCCATTTTTCTACCACGAAGGGGTGAGATTAAAGGACGGGGAATCCTGTGTTATATTTTTGAGGGGGTGGCTGCCGGATAAGGAATTTGGTCATGTCTGGCTTTTAAAAAAGCCCTGATGGTGTCCGCGATGCGTGCTGGAGAAAGTCCATATTTTTCATAAAGCTCAGTTGGAGTACCATGTTCGATGAAGATGTCCGGCAGTGCCAGCATTATGCATGACTTTTCCACGCCGCGGCTCGATAGAAATTCATTGACCGCCGAGCCAAAGCCCCCTGCCACCGTATTATCCTCAACGGTAAAAATTCGGTCATATTTCTCGACTGCCTGGAGAATCATGTCCTCATCCAGAGGTTTGACAAAACGCGCATCCGCCACGGCTATATGAATTCCTTCCCGGTCGAGGATTTCTGCTGCCTCAAGGGCATGATTCGTCATGGTTCCCACGCCAATAATGGCTGCCTGCTCACCATCACGCAACCATTCTCCCTTGCCTGTTTCAAAAATCCGGATTGGTCGCTCAAGATTAATATCTTTCAGACCACTTCCACCACGTGGGTATCGAAAAGCAATAGGTCCATTTTGATGAACCAGAGCCGTTGCCAGGGCATCACGCAGTTCCTCCTCACTCCGTGGAGCCATAATTGTCATATTTGGAATCATGCGCAGATAGGAGAGGTCAAATGTGCCATGATGCGTGGGACCGTCCTGTCCGACAACGCCCCCCCTGTCAAGGGCGAAGACAACGGGAAGTCCCTGAAGCGCCACATCATGAACAATCATGTCAAATGCACGCTGGAGGAATGTGGAATAAATGGCTACCACGGGTTTCAATCCCTCACATGCCATTCCTGCCGCGGCGATAACGGCGGCGCTCTCCGCAATGCCGAAATCGAGAAAACGCTGGGGGAACCGCCTGGCAAATTCACTGAGACCGGTCCCGCCGGGCATGGCTGCCGTAATTGCCACAATGCGTTCATCCTTTTCCGCCTGCTCCAGAATTGCCCTGCCAAAGGCATCCGTAAAAGTCAGCCCACTCTTCTGCTTGGGTTCGCCGGTCTCGATAAAAAATGGTGGTGCGCTGTGGTATTTCTCAGGGTTCTTTTCAGCGAATGGGTATCCTTTTCCCTTCATAGTCATCACATGGAGGACGCGGGGTCCCTTAGAATTAAGAATCGTCTTCAAGGTCGGGAGAAGGACGTCTAAGTTGTGACCGTCGATTGGTCCCACGTATCGAAATCCCAGTTCCTCAAAAAAGACGCCAGGAACGATAAGCCCCTTCACAAACTCCTCAACGCGGTGGGAAAATTTTACAATCCCCTCACCGATTCTATGTTGCCCGAACCGGAGTCGGTTAATCATTCCTTCAATTCTCGTTTTGGAGTAATTATACCATTCATCAGATATGAACCGGCTGAACATCTTGGGGATGGCGCCGACATTACGTGCAATACTCATCTCATTGTCATTCAGTATGACCATGAAGTCCGTTCCGAAGGCGGATGCAGTATTCAGCGCCTCATAGGCGAGCCCGCAGGTCATTGAGCCGTCGCCAATTACGGCAACAACTTTAAAGTTCTCATTTTTAATGTCGCGGGCGCGGGCAATCCCGAAGGCTGCCGCAAGAGAAGTGCTGGCGTGTCCCGCACCGAAGACGTCATATTCACTTTCATGACGCTTGAGAAAACCGCTCAATCCCTCCATTTCCCTCAGGGTATGAAAACGCTCCTCCCTGTCGGTCAGAATCTTGTGTGCATAAGCCTGGTGTCCCACGTCCCATATCAGCTTGTCCCGCGGGGTGTTCATGATGTAATGGAGGGCAATGGTGAGTTCCACAGTTCCAAGCGAGGAGGCGAGATGCCCCCCTCCCCTGGATACGACCTCTATGATTTCCTGCCGGATTTCCTGCGCAAGGGTTTTCAGTTGCCCGATATTGAGCTTTTTAAGGTCTTCTGGGCTTTTGACCTTTTCGCGTATCATGATAACTCCTGCCATTAAAGAATAAATTTGCTCAAATCTTCATCCTGGATAATTCCCGAAAGTGTGTTCCGGACAAATTCACGATTAACGATGAGCTCCTTATTTTCGGATTGGGGCGCATTAAATGAAATATCCTCAAGGAGCCGTTCCATGATGGTATAGAGACGGCGTGCCCCTATATTCTCCATCCGCTGGTTCACATCATAAGCAGAACGGGCTATTTCATCAATCCCATCCGTTGTAAAGATGACATTCACACCCTCAGTTGCAAGGAGAGCCGTATATTGTTTTGTCAGGGAATTCTTCGGCTCTGTCAGAATCCGACGATATTCCTCCACGCCGAGGTCATTCAATTCCACACGCAGTGGGAAACGTCCCTGAAGTTCGGGAATGAGGTCGGAAGGTTTTGTCTGATGAAAGGCGCCAGCCGCAATAAAAAGGATGTGGTCGGTGGATACCATCCCATATTTTGTTATGACCTTTGAGCCTTCAACAATGGGGAGAAGGTCGCGCTGGACGCCCTCGCGTGAGACATCGGGTCCATGTCCGGGCGTTCCCCTGCCGGCAATCTTGTCAATCTCATCAATAAATAAAATTCCAGATTGTTCCACGCGCTGAACTGCCTCCTTGATGACCTTTTCCATATCAAGGAGTTTTTCCACCTCTTCATCCGTGAGGATACGGCGGGCATCCCGCACAGGCATCTTCACACTTTTTGTCTTTTTGGGGAGCACCTTCTCAAAGAGACCTTTGACATCGATGCCCATCTCCTCAAGACCAGGTCCACCTGCAAGGACTTCGACCATGGGTCCAGCTTGAACCTGTATCTCAAATTCCACGTCCCTTTCCTCAAGCAGTCCGTCATTGAGCTGCTGTTCAATCTTCTGGCGGGTGCGTGCCCACCGCTGGAAGCGCTCCTTTTCCTCGATGGTGAGTCCTTCCGTGTCATAGACAAAGTCCCCGCCTTTTTTGCGCTGGCGCACTGAGCGTGAGAGGTGGGGCGGTGGTGGGAGAAGAAGGTCAAGGAGTCTTTCACCGGCGTGCTCTTCCGCCTTTCCGCGAACCTCTGATGTTTTTTCCTCTCTCACCATATTAACACCGACCTCGGTGAGGTCGCGGACCATGCTTTCCACATCCCTGCCGACATAGCCCACCTCTGTGTATTTTGTGGCTTCCACCTTAACAAAGGGGGCGTATGCGAGTTTGGAAAGGCGCCGCGCAATCTCCGTTTTCCCAACGCCGGTGGGTCCTATCATAATGATGTTTTTGGGATAGACCTC
>Ga0172366_10000475_pt1 | contig 28749 bp, 27 predicted proteins | sample LakKivSesite69cm_FD_114533 | JGI IMG/M metagenome (GOLD analysis project Ga0172366, IMG submission 114533) | Sediment microbial communities from Lake Kivu, Rwanda - Sediment site 69cm | ecosystem: Environmental > Aquatic > Freshwater > Lake > Sediment | place: Rwanda: Western Province, Lake...
AGGGGGAAGAGGCGCGTAGTAGTTGTGGAGCAGGCGATGGACCAGATGCCGTGGCTCTTGAGGCCCTTCATGGATAACGAAGCCGAGTTGACCGAAGTCTCAACAATAGGCAGCCCGCCCAACCCAATGAGAGTGCTCAAGGTGATCACGCATGAGAGGTGATCCATCCTTGTTGCGACAGATCAGGGAGGATAGACTCCCGACAATTTGGTGCACGGGTTGCGGCAACGGTGCAGTGATGAGCGCCTTCATTCGAGCGGTGGATGAGGCCGGCCCAGATTGGAGCAAGGTCTGCACTGTGTCTGGAATAGGATGCTCCGGCAGGATAGGTGGGTACCTTAGGACCGACTCGATCCACGTAACACATGGGAGAGCCCTTCCAGTTGCCTTGGGGGCGAAGCTGATGCGACCTGACCTCACCGTGGTCACGTTCATGGGAGATGGGGACGCCTATTCGGTCGGAGGCAACCATCTCCTGCATGCTTCTAGGAGAAATGATGACGTGAAGGCCATCGTGATAAACAACATGACGTTCGGCATGACGGGCGGACAGCCTAGCCCCACTACTCCATTGTCACTGCTGAACCCCGGTGCCGCATCACTCAATGGGCCAAGGATGCTGGACGGCCCGATTCTGAGCGCCGTTATGGGTGCTGCCTACGTGGCTCGATGGCCTACCTCGGACTTCACGCAACTCAAGAACTCGATGAAGAAGGCGCTCGGCACTAGGGGGTTCTGTCTCGTGGAGGCCCTGAGTCAGTGTCCAGTTCATTTCGGGAGACGCATGGCCGGAGAGTCCAAAGAACTAGTCAAGTGGATCAAGAACGCAACCGTCAGTATCGACGAGGCCTTAGCAACAGGGACAACCGGAGGGAAGATGTTGGTGGGTGAGTTCGCAGCTCCAGGCAAGGGGCTGAATGCTGATCTCCTAGTTCTGACGAGGAGGAGAGAGACATGAGGAAGGAGGTCAGGCTCGTCGGGGTCGGTGGCCAGGGCATTGTATGGGCTGCGACGTTAGTCGGCTCGGCTGCTTCGAGGCAAGCCGGCATCAATGCGTCCGTGAGCGTCAAGTATGGAGCCGAGGTGAGAGGAGGGTTCTCGAAGGCTGACGTCATCATCTCCGACGAGCCGGATTGGTTCCCTTGGGCGATGGGGCTCGACCTACTTGCAGTGCTCAGCACCGATTCCCTATCTAAGAGCGACCTACGCCTGTTGAAGCCAGACGGGATCCTTCTGTTGGATTCGAGCTTGAAGGAGGTCCCTGGCCACAAGGCCGTGAGGGTCGCCGCGAAGGACACAAGCAAGATGGTCTTTGGATCGGACAAGTACATGAACTCCGTTCTCGTAGGATACTTGGTGGGATTCCTAGGATTGCCAAGCCCGGACGACATCAGGAAGGCTATAGTCGAGAAACCCGGGAGGTCGACACCTGAAGCCAACCTCAAGGCAATTGAAGCAGGGCTCCAGCTGAGGGCCAGCAGATGAGCAGACTCTTCGAGTACGAGGGCCTCTCGCTATTCAAGCAGTTCGGAATCCCTGTTCCTCGGTTCGAGGTTGCGACTAATGTTGATGATGTGGTGAAGGCCTGTGGGAGGATCGGATTCCCCGCCTTTCTCAAGGCGCAAGTCCTCCTGGGATCTAGAGGAAAAGCTGGCGGCGTGGTGCCGGTGTCTGAATCCGAGGAGGCAAGAAAGGCAGCCGAGCGCATGTTCGCAGGGGCAATTAGCGGAGAGGAGGTCTCGAAGATACTGGTGTGCGAGAGCGCGAAGGCTACTAGAGAACTCTACTTGTCCGTGACGATCGGCGGCTCCGAGGCGGCGCCCGTGTTGCTGGCGAGTCGCTTTGGCGGCAGCGACATCGAAGATGCCGCGCTTAGAAAATCAGGCGCATTGACGAGAGAGATCATTGACCCTTTGACTGGCCTTTCCTCCGCTCAATGCTCCACGGTCTCAGACGCCCTGCAACTGCCTGAGGGCGCTCGTCCGACCTTCTCCTCGATCTGTCTCAACCTCTATTCCCTGATGTGTGGTGTCGACGCCGACCTAGTCGAGGTGAATCCGCTCGCGCTCACGCCCGACCTCAGCCTCGTAGCACTGGATTCGAAGATCGTACTGAACGACGATGCCCTCTTCAGGCACCCGGAGTTTGCTGAGACAAGGGAGCGCCACCTCGCGTTCCGTTCCGAGCTCGAGAGACTCGCCTGGCAGAAGGGAGTTCGACTCGTGGACGCAGGAGGGGACATAGGGATCGTCGGCAACGGAGCGGGACTCACGATGGCGACCATGGACCTCGTCAAGCTCAACGGAGGGCGACCAGCTGACTTCTTGGACATTGGCGGCGGAGCCTCGGCCGACCAGTTCGAGAGGAGCCTGACCGTGCTCTTAGACTATCCCAGAGTGAAGCTCGTGCTCGTGAACGTGTTTGGCGGCATAACGAGGTGCGATGAGATAGCGGAGGGCCTCAAACGCGCGCTCAGCAAGCGGGTGCCCCGAAAGAAGGTGCTCGTGCGACTGGTCGGGACCAATGAGGCTCAGGGAAGGGAAATCATCAGCTCCATTGAGGGGGCTGACATTGAGTATTTCTCATCGGCCGACGACGCTGCGCGAAGAGCAGCCCAGCTGGTGACTGCCTAGCGTTGGCTGTTCTGATCGACTCAAAGACTCGCGTGATCGTCCAAGGGATCACCGGCAGGCAGGGGAGCTTCCACGCCAGACTGATGAAGCAGTACGGCACGAGGATAGTCGCGGGGACGAGTCCTGGGAAGGGGGGCCGAGAGGTGTGGGGCATACCTGTCTACGATTCCGTGGACGAGGCAATGAGCATGCACGGCGCTGACGCGTCAATCATCTATGTCCCAGCGCCTAGCGCGTTGGACGCCGGTCTTGAGGCGCTGAGGGCTGGGATCCGCCTCGTCGTGATCATAACCGAGGGGATGCCCCCTCTCGACACGATGAAGCTGGTCGCCTCTGCGCGAAGGGCGGGCGCACGCATCATAGGGCCCAACTGTCCTGGCGTGATATCACCGGGCCTCTGTAAGTTGGGCATAATGCCTGCTGAGGCATTCTCTCGGGGTCCGGTCGGCGTTGTGTGCAGAAGCGGCACCCTGACGTACGAGATAGCATGGAGCATGACTCAAGCGAACATAGGCCAGTCCACAGTGGTCGGGCTGGGCGGAGACCCGGTACCGGGGACGAACTTCGTGGATGTCCTTTCACTCATGCGAGAGGACCAAGCCACTGAGGCCATCGTGCTTGTGGGTGAGATAGGAGGCGAAGACGAGGAGAAATGCGCAGAGTTCATAGAAGGTACTTCGTTCGAGAAGCCGATCGTCGCTTATGTGGCCGGAGGCACGGCCCCATCTGAAACGAGGATGGGCCACGCCGGAGCGATGATCTCCGGTGGCCGCGGCAAGTACGCGAGCAAGGTCTCGGCGCTCGTGGCCGCGGGGGTTAAGGTGGTTGACAGGCCAAGCCAAGTCGCGAGTGCCCTCGCAGAAGCGATGCGAGATCGACCCTGAAGAACCCTCCCATGGCGACTATCCATGGGTCGGGACGACGTGTAACCTGCTGGGACTCCTGTTGCTGGCAATCAGCCCGCAGCGGTCAATCTCAAGTCATTGTCGGACCCTGAAAGAAGAACTTATCTTGGACGCCTCTGGCCTCCCTCGGCATGAAGTATGTGAAACTTGGACGGACTGGACTGAAGGTTTCCCAGATGTGCCTGGGAACTTGGCACTTGCCGAGGTCAGACAAGTTGGACGAGAACGGCTCCCGTACTGTAGACAGGGAGCAGTTCTACAAGGTCGTGAAGATCGCGATTGACAAAGGATTGAACTTCTTCGACACGGCGAATAGATATCACGGAGCCATCACTCCTGTGGACGAGGTACACAGAGGCAACGCGGAGAAAGTGCTGGGCGAAGCGCTCAAGGGCTATGACAGGGAAAGCTTGGTCATATCGACCAAGGTCGGAGGAGAGATGAAACCCTGGCCGAACGGAGGCGGCCTTTCAAGGAAGCACATCATGTGGCAGATCGGAGAGAGCCTGAGCAGGCTACAGATGGACTATGTGGACGTGTATCTGATGCACCTTCCTGATCCAGAGACGCCGCTCGAAGAGACCCTGTGGGCGATGAGCGACCTAGTTTCCTCCGGCAGAATCCACTACATAGGTTGTTCCAACTACCAGCCAGAGCAGATCGATGATTTCATGCGCCTAGCGTCAGAGCACGGGCTCCATCCCCCGGCCACGCTTCAAGACAGGTATAACCTTCTGTCTAGGGGGATCGAGACCAGGCTCGTCCCAACCGCAAGGCGCTACGGGCTTTCGATTATGGCGTACTCCCCCCTGGCTCAGGGGATGTTGAGTGAGAAATACCTCTCAGGCGCCATACCCCGTGGTTCTAGAGCCACATATTCGGAACGGGTGAGAAAGAGCATAACCGAAGATAGACTCGCGTCTGTGAGAGAACTCTCGACTTTTGCTAGGGAGAAGGAGATGTCGTTGCCGCGGTTGGCTCTGGCATGGGTGATTAGCAAACAGGAGTCGCTTGGGGTCACCGTTGTTCCCATAGTGGGGGCATCGAACACCAGTCAGCTGACTGATGATCTTGAAGCCATTGATGCCAGACTCACCAATGACGATATCAGGGCCTTAGAGGAGATGGCGGCCAAGCTCAGCGAGCCCAGTTCAGAATAGTGCGAGAGATACGGGCCCCAAGAGCGAACCACGACTAGAGATCCCAGCCCTGGGCTGCCCCTTGCCTAGTTCCCGCCATCTCGTCCAGGTGGAAAGAGGACCACTATCTCGGTGCTTGATGGAAGCGTTCCTCTGTCCACCGCAAGGTGGTTTGTCTTCTCGAACCGGACGTTCTTTTTCCCAGAGGTAAACTTGTCGACTGGATCCAGCCGAAGGCCCGAGAACTTTGTCCAGTAGTGCATGGGGATGACCATCTTCGGTCTCAGGAGAGCGATGACCGCATCAGCGCCCTCGTGGTCGATTGTGAAGATTCCACCCACTGGAATCATGAGCACATCGACAGACCCTATTCTCTTCGCGACATCATCGGAGGGGACCTCCCCCAAGTCCCCCAAGTGACAGAAAGTGACGCCGTCCACGGTGAAGACGTAGATGGTCGTCTTTCCCCTGAGAGAACCTCCCTTCGCATCGTGGTTCGCCGTGATCCCCTTGACCGTCGTGGGTGTGCTCCATTCACCTTGGCCCCTGATCACCTTTGGTGATCCTCTCACTGCAGAAGCGCAGTTGTGGTCAGAGTGCTCGTGGGAAACTAGGACGAGGTCGGCCTGGACATCTATGGCTGGATAGTGCAAGCCAGCTTTTGGCCCGAACGGGTCTGTCACGATGGCCATGTCGTTGCCCCGGATCAGGTAACAGGAGTGACCAAACCACTCGACCGCCACCATTGTGTGAGCTTCGTCACATGGGTTGATTTAACGGTTTGAAGGTCAGCGATGTCATCCCAGCCCAGAGAGTTATCCGCCCAAGGCGTGGCTCGACGGTGATCGTCAACCCGCGCACCGGTCAGCAAACACGGCCAGAATTACCTCGCCGGACTTAGCCTTCCTGTACTGCCCCTCAGACCTGCGTGTCAGCCCAGCCCTCTCCGCCATTTTCATCTGACGGCTGAGAGTAGAGGGATGTCGGTGCATGACTTGCTGCAGCCCAGAAAGCTTCGCACTTGGCCGACGGTCGAGCACTCTGGCATAGCCTTGAGGCGCTTAAGAGCGTGGAGAACGCATGTCACCACCAGCCGGACCAGATCGTGCGGCTCGGCGAGCGCGTAGGCACAGCCGAGGCTTGGCCTTCCTCTATCCTTAAAGAGGGGTCTTCTTGGGACAAGACAGCGCCATGAGCGACGTTTTCGACGAATTGTTGTCATTGGAGACGGAGTCTAGGAACCCAAGGAGCACGAACATAGATCGCCTCTCGGTTGTGGATATCTTGAAGCTGATGAACGCTGAGGACAAGACAGTGCCTCTGGCTGTCGAAAAGGAGATACCGAACATAGCCAGAGCTGTGGAGTTCGTCACGGAATCGTTCAGAGCGGGAGGTCGGCTCATCTACGTTGGGGCGGGCACATCCGGCAGGCTCGGTGTTCTAGACGCAGCGGAGTGTTCTCCCACGTTCGGGGCCGATCCGGGCATGGTAGTGGGCATAATCGCGGGGGGCTGGGATGCCTTGAGGAGATCAATGGAGGGGTCGGAGGATGATGAGGAGGGAGGGGCAAGGGCACTGGACGAGATCAAGATAGCGCGGAAGGACACGGTCATTGGCATGTCAGCCTCTGGAAGGACCCCATTTGTGATAGCCGCGCTCGATTTCGCCAAGACCATAGGATGCAAGACTGTGGGCATCAGTACCAATCCCAACCCTAAGATGAAAGAGCATGTCGATGTGATGATCGCACCTGCGGTGGGTCCAGAGGTCATAACTGGCTCCACCAGAATGAAATCAGGGACCGCACAAAAACTGGTCCTGAACATGATATCGACCACTGCCATGATCGGGATAGGCAAGGTCTACCAGAACCTAATGGTGGATCTCCGACCTTGGAGCAGCAAGCTCAGGGAGAGATCAAAGAGGATCATAATGGAGCTGACAGGCGTTGACTACCAGAGGGCAGACAATGCCTTTGAGGCATCCGGTAGAGACCTCAAGGTAGCGCTGGTCATGGTCGAGACCGGTGCAGAGCCCGGTAGGGCAAAGGAGCTGCTCAGAACATCCGGGGGACACGTGTTCAAGGCAATCGAGATAGCCAAGGGATCCTCGGCTCATGCTCAGTGAATCACAGGAGCAGACGGGCCGTGAAGAAACCGTTTATCGCGACCGTCATTGACCAAAGGACCGTGCTCTGAGACGCCAGCCTCTGCTTGCTCCCAAGGCTCGGGACGTAGAGCCTGAAGCTCTCGCTGACATCCTGCGCTGAGATGGGGTCAGCCTCGCAGAAGGCTCTGGCCGACTTCGTGAGTATGTCAGCTGCTTCTGACAGGTATGCTTCGTCTCTGCGCAGTGAGTCGAGGTCGACATCGAAGAGAGAGAGTATGGCTCTCATCGCCCGCCTCATGTTCATCAGGACTGCAGATGTCAAGAGATTATGCACGGCCTTGGCTGGGTTCATCTCAATGTACATGGCGGACAGTTCCCTGCAAAGAGCATCTGACAGCGAGGAATCCACCGCGTGTAATGAAGCCCTATCAAGCCTGCCCATGGGCAGGCTCTTCATCACAGCGGAGAGCATCGAAGCTGCTCCCTTGATCGTGCCGATCGTGGCAGACTCCTCCGGGTCATCGACGATCTTGCGAAGCATGCCCGGGGGATTGAATTCCAAGAGCTTCGAGTGGTCGACGCGCGCTGAGCTCTCAGCTACGATCGGGGGGCCACCAGCTATGACAGGGCATATGCGCGAACCTCCGGATTGTGCGAGACACTCTCTGCAGCCGCCGCCCGCGCACTCCAACGCGGTCATCCCGCCTTGTGGGGAGAATCGGCCGGAAACCGCTTACCGCCCCCCACATTAGACCGGCCAACGCGGACAACGCCACGATTTTCGGAGGACCCGGCCCGGTCGGCAGAACGCGGCCGTCTGAAACCACTGTGAACCGCCGCTCCCCCTTGCTGAGTCTGACCGCCTCAAGCTCAGCGAAGGATTTCGTCGAATCGAAGACGCGAGACATCTGGGCCAAGTCAATGAAGGTCTGCATGTCCAAGAAGTCGACAATTTTGCCTTCTGAGGTCGGATGGTAGAAAGAGTACTGTGTCCCCAAGATCTTGGCCTCACGGTGTGCCTCAACGCCTCGATGGGCGTTCAGCGCATCCTCCGCCTCAAGGGCCTTGCGCCCCGCTTCCGACCAGCCTAGCAACGGGCACTCATGGGGCGAGTTGAGGCCGAGAAGACATCTTCGGGCGAACGACCTGCAGGTTGGGGTAAAGCAAGCCCCACAGTCTATCGACGGGAACTTGGAGTAGAGTCCGCGAAGGGTCATCTTCTGATCACACCGCTGACGCACCTATGCTTCTAATTGCATCGACGAACGCCTCCACGTCAGCATCTGTATTGCCCAAAAAAGGTGAGGCGCGAATCGCTCCTAGCTCCGGGTACCTCGAACATGCGTTCGAAGAGCCCATCCCTGTCCTCCCGGCAGAGACCACCAGATTCGCTGCTGAATCCAGCATGAGCGCGACCTCACTCGGCAGGAGCCCACTAACTTCCAGCGTGAAGATGGCCACCCTATCCGTCACTTCCCTCGGGCCCACGACGGACACCGCACTCAAGTCCTTCAGTCCGTCCAATATCGCCCTGTTGCGCTCGAATTCTGTCCTCCTGCGCCCGGAGACGCTCGCAAGGAACTTGATGGACTCTATCAATGGCATGATCATCTCGGTCGGAGAGTCGAGGGAGGACATGTTGTGCCAAGACACAGACGCGTCGGCATCTCTCTTCAACATCTCCCTCATCCTTCTGGAGAGGTACGCCAAGGCCACTCCGTCGGGCGCCAGCAATGGCCTAGATCGTACCAAAGTCAGATCTGAGTCGATTGTGCCCAGTGATGGGCTCAGCCTCTGCACGTAATGTGTTGCGTCGGCCACCACTAGTCCTCCTAGGTCGTGAACGACCTTGATCAGCTTATCGGCCTTGACAATGCGACCCGTGACCGGCTGAACCAAGGAAATGAGGAAGAGCATCGCCCCCCTGATCTTGGGCTGACTGAGGAGCTCGACCCTGGGCTCAAAGCTGTCGTCTAGCGGGAGAAGATGGGGTTGGAAGCCTCTCGCCTTGAGCGAGTTGGCGAATGGTATGACGAAGCCCTCTGGCTCGAAGCAGGAGAAGACAACTGACGCGTTCCTCTCCGATTTGAGGTTCAGGGCCAGCCATTGCGCGACCTGCCAGAAGCCCCTGAAGAATGAGATCTCGTTCTCGAGCATAAAGCCTAGCAGCCTGCTCAGCTGCCGCTTAAGCCCAACGTCATCCAAGGTCCAAGCTGACTGAACTGCCCCGTCTGTTGACACATCAAGGTACTTGAGCAGGTCAGCTGGGATGGGAGGGTAGTCCACGTTGTCAAAGGCGACCTTGCCCCTCGACCGCAATGAACGGGCCTCTGACATCGCTTTCAGTGGCGTGGTCTGACCTACGACATAAAAGTCTGAGCGCGCTCTTGCCGAAGAGAAACAAGTCGCATCATACGACGTGAGGAAAGAGGATCAGGATCGAGTGTGACGCACCAATTTCAAAACCAGAAACAAGACTTATATTCCATACCGGACGGGATGGTCGCCGTAGCAAGGATAATGCCTACATCGCGTCGGTCAAATGGCCGGCGGAGGTAGAAAAGAGCGGTTTTGGAACAAAAACTGCTTAGAAACCTCGCCACACCAATTGTTGAATTGTACAACGGAGGGCCTCTCCGCGAGCACGCGAGACTGTACCTGAAGTACGAAGGCGCAAATCCAACAGGGACTCAGAAGGATAGAATAGCCGAGCTGCACGCCCAGAGGGCTTGGCGCATGGGCCTTGAGAAGATGACCGTCGGCACCTGCGGCAACTACGGGGCCGCCGTGGTGAACGCGGCTGCTAGGTATGGGATCAAGGTCAGAGTGTACGTGCCGTCCGGGTTTCACCCGGCGAGACTTCTGACACTCGGGAGGAAGTTCGAAATGGTCAGAACCGATGGCTTCGTCGAGGACTCTATCGCAATGAGCATCACTGCCTCAAAGGATGAGGGATTGTACGACGCGAACCCGGGTTCGCTTAACGCTGACCTAGACAGGCTCGGATACTCTGGGATAGCTGAGGAGATGGTGAACCAGTTGGGGAAACCGCCTGAGTGCGTGACAGTGCCGACAGGCAACGGCACCACTCTCGTGGGGATCTATTGGGGCTTCAAGGAAATGGCATCTCGGGGACTCATCGATTCTGTGCCGCGCGTCATAGCTGTGGCGCCCTCCGGGACGAACCCGATCGTGGAATCGTACTTGAGGCGCACTTCCTACGCAGACATCGACCCTGGGAGCATAGTCATCACGGAGGCCAATGAGCCCTTGGCGGGGTATCACTCCGTCGACGGCGTGGAAGCGCTTGCAGCGGTCAGGGCTTCCAAGGGCATAGCGGTCTCTATCGAAGAGGCCGAGATGGCCCATGCAAAGGAAGTCGTGCTGAAGCGGACGGGCCTGAACGTGCTCCCGTGTTCTGCGGCCGCCGTTGCGGCCGCATGGAAACTACCACCCAGGCAGCTTAAGGGGAAGAGCATAGTAGCCCTGATCACAGGAAGGTCCATGTCATAGTGGAACGGCTTTCAGCGCGGGCATCGACCAGTTGCCCGAGCGGCTGAGGCGAGGGCTCGAACGGTGGCGGCCGACGAATCACGGGAGAGCTAAGGCTTTTAAACGGAACAAAAAGCGCAGGGGCGCAAAAGGGGAGAAGCGAATGTCGAAGGAAAACGAGGAACCCGGAGAAGAGGAAGAAGGAGCAGACGAGGAGTGGGAGGAAGAGGAGTGGGAAGAGGAGGAGTGGGAGGAAGAGGAGTAGGCCCGCCCTCATCTCTGAAGCTGTTCTTGTTCGGATTCGCTGATTCCATCGGGTAGTTCGAGTTGTGGCCGACCCGTGTCACCTTGATCGGAGCCAAGCGTGCATGTCCAGCGCTTCCTAGCCCGTTCCTTCTGCCTTCACCACGTTCACTGGTATGGCCTTGTAGTTTGGAGTGAACGTTCCCGAGGTGTACTCCAGCGGCACCAATCTGTTGACCATCAGGCGTTCTGAATGGATGAATAGTTTCACGACTCCCTTCTTCTGCGTTGGATCGGCCTTCGCTCCGACCGTTATACTGCCAGACGGGCTGGTTATTGTCACTGGGTCTCCGTCGGCCACGCCGATGCTTCGGGCATCGTCTCGGTTGAGATAGCAGAACTCTATGTACTGACCTCCGTGTGTCAGCGTCGTCGCCTGAGAGGTCAGGTCGTCGTGCAGGAAGTGCAAGGGCGACCTGACTGTCACTAGGACGAATTGATAGTTCGCCGACCTTGAGTACGCGGTCCCTTCAAAGTCGACTGGTACGTACCTCCTGAATAGGGGCTCCTTCGTGGGCCATTGATCCTCTCCTTCATAGAGCTTGTCGACATCGACCTTGCGGAAAGGCTCGACCACTGAAGCTACCTCCTGCATGATATCTCGCGCTGATCCGTACTCGAACGAGCCGCCATGCCCCAGACTTTGGGCTAGCTCCTTGAATATCAGCCATGCGGGCTTCGCGCCACCCAAGGGGTCGGCAACCTTCCTCACAAAGCGAACCCTCCGCTCACCCGTCGTCACGCTTCCGGTCGACTCGAAGAGCATCGGAATTGGCAGGACTACGTCCGCGAAGGCCATTGTGGCATTCCGATGATGATGGAGAAGGACCACGAACATTTCGCTCAGGTTGCGACGCAGCCTGTTAAGGTCAGGAAGTGAGACGGCGGGATTGACATCGCACAGGAACAGGGCCTTGACGGGCGTCAGAAAGAGTGCCTGAATCATGTTCAGTCCCATTTCGCGAGACAATGGCTTGCCCCATTTCTCCTCAAGGACATCGTTCATTACGGGGGAGGGTAGGATGCCGACTGGACTGCAGCCCATGTCCCCTGCACCTTGGACGTTGATCTCACCCCTATTGGACAGAAGCTCCCCGTTCTTGATGGTGAGCAAGTTCAGGAGCGCGTACACGTTTGCCAGGCCGTTCCTGCTCTGGGTTAAGCCCATGCCGTGTATTATCCCGAAGTCGGTGGAAGACACGACTGCTTCAGCAATCTCGTAGAAGGCATCCCGCTGCAGGCGGCATATGTTGCACACCCTCTCGCAAGTGTACTTTGAAACCGTCATCGCAAGCTGTTCGAACCCCGTGACGCTCTTCGCCAGGGGGTCAACCCCTCCGCGCTCGATGACCTCTCTTATGAGGCAGTTTACGAATGCTACCTCCGTGTCTGGCTCAATCTCAGCCACCAAGTCCGCAACTCTGGACGTTTCGTTCGGCACTGAGACCACGCTGATGAGCTTTGTTCCTCTCTTTCTCGCCCTCAGCACCTCTCTGAACAAGACAGGGTGATTGGATGCCGGGTTAGACCCTAGTATCAGAATGCAGTCCCTAGTCTCTATGTCATCGAACTTGGCAGGCGAACCGTCGATGCCGAAGGCCTGCTTCAGGCCTGCAATCGTGTTGACGTGACAGAGCCTGCTGCAGCAACCATCAACGTTGTTTGACCTTAGTGCTACCCTGGCAAACTTTTGCATCACATATGCGTCTTCGTTGCTCGTCTTTCCAGAAGGGACGAACAAGATGTCTCTTCCATCAAGGCCCCTCACGCCGTCGACTACGACATCGTAGGCTTCCTCCCAGGTCGCTGGCTTGAGGGCCCCTCCTTTGCCTTGCCTAATCATTGGAGCCGTGATCCGGTTCTTGTACGCAACCTCCGAGATCGTCAGACCCTTCGAACAAGGCTCCCCCTTGCTGACGGGGTCGGTCCTGTCAGGCAATATCTTGGTGACCTTGCCTTGTTCAACCACGTACGTCAACCTACAACCGACTCCACAGTACACGCAGGAGGAGCGGACTTCCATTGTAAGAAGTCTCGTGCACCTGCCTAGTTATCTCTTGAGCTGCAGCCCGAGATGGGCGCAATTGATTCCTTATGTACTCGGGTAGATCTCGGAACCCACGATGGCTCCCAGAGCCACACTTGATATCCTGACTGGGTGGTTGTCCGGCGCGAGAACCGTGCTGTTGGTCGGGGTGGGTAACGTGGGCAGGGGCGACGACGGCGCGGGCCCCCTGGTCGCGGAGAGCGCGAAGAGATGGTCGTCAGACAGGTTCAAGGTCATGAACGTCGAGGAGGCACTTGGTAGGCTCCTGCCGGATGCGATCGACCTCAGACCAAGTCACATCATAGTCGTCGATGCGGCCCTGGTCGGGGGTCCACCCGGAACTGTGAAGTTGATGAGGATGGAAGACGTTGAAAGCGTGCGCTTCTCCTCCACGCATGACCTGCCTGTCAAGGTGGCAGTTGGCCTTCTCGCCTCACAGACCGGCGCCGAGGCAATCCTGATCGGAATCCAGCCTGAAACAACGAAGCTTCGGGGCGAGATAAGCGAGTCCGTCCGAACCGCTTGCGCACGACTATCAGAGTCGTTGGTGGGCTCGCTGAGATCTGCTGGGGTTGTGACCTAGACCGACGTCGTCTCATTCTGACACCAAGTGCAGCTTGAGGAAGTGAGCTGAGCAGGATATGCAGGGATCGTAATTCCTTACGGTTTGCTCGCACAGCAGAGTGGCCTTCTCCGTCGTCATTCGTGCCAAGCTGGGCGCGAGTTCGAGAAGGTCGAGTTCCATGCTCGTCTGGTTCTGCGCGGTCGGTGGTACTATGTTCGCCTTCTTCACAATTCCCTTCTCATCGAGGATGTACCTGTGGAACAACATGCCTCTCGGAGCCTCAGTGATGGCGGCGCCCTCCCCCGCCCTCGGTTTTCCGTTGACGTGAGGTGCGCGGGGCTGCTTGTATTCCCTTATGATTTCCTCAGCCTCAAGCACGGAATGTGCAACCTCCAACACTCTTGCGATGATGCTCATGTATGGGTTCTCGATCGGAAAGGAGACACCAGCCTCCTTCGCCCTGTCCTGCACCTCAGGGGCCAATCTGTCGTGGTTCACATTGACCCTAGCCTGCGGGCCCACCACGTAAGGTTTGCTGCCACCTATTGAGTACCTGAGCGCCGTTGAGTAAGGAACTTGACCCTCAAGAAACAACTTGCTGAAGTCCTCCTCGGGTGCGTCGATGCCGGCCGTTGACCTGATCTTCCCCTCGACTATCGCGTATTCCTTGTTGTGCCGAAGGGCGACGTACTCCACGTCCCTCCTGAGGCTCGGGAAGTCCAAGCGAGCGGCCCAATCGATCGCGTCCATCGCCGTTTTCTTCACGTCGCTGATCTCTGACAGAAGTGGCTCCAGCTCATCCTTCTTGGGACACCTGTGGAAGCCTCCGACCCTAGGGGAGACAGGGTGCACAGACCTGCCGCCGAGGATCTCCATGATCCTGTTGCCCCAGCGTTTCAGCCTCAGGGCTGCCTTGACGAGATCCGCGTGGTCCTTGGCCATCTCGAGGGCGCTCTCATACCCCAGGAAGTCAGGGGCATGCAACATGTAGACATGAAGGGCGTGACTCTCTATCCACTCACCCAGATACAGCAGCCTCCTGACGATCTTCACGTCCTCAGGCACGCTGATCCCGACTATCTTCTCCAAGGCCCTTGCGGAACTCATCTGGTAGGCTACGGGGCATATCCCGCATATCCTAGCAGTTATGTCGGGGACCTCCAAGTAGCTGCGGCCGACGAGGAAGGCCTCGAAGAACCTAGGTGGTTCGAATATTCCCAGTTGGAGGGACTCCACCTTGCCATCCTTCAGTTTGATGTCAAGGGCTCCCTCTCCCTCGACCCTAGCGAGGTAGTCCACCTTGATCTCCTTACTCATACTCCTCCACCGCCTTTCTGAACTTCTCGGAGTAGCCCGTGAACATTCTCAATAGTCTCAACACTTCTCCTCTGTCGATACCCTGAGATAGGAAGTAGTCAATTAGCCCCTTCGCGTTGGGGTCGTCCGCCGGGCCGAAACAGCCGTAGCATCCCCTTCCGTAGAAGGGGCAGAGCGCTCCGCAACCTGCCATGGTTACAGGCCCGAGGCACGGGATGTTCTTTGTGACGACAACACAGGGCGTGCCGCGAGCCTTGCACTCAAGGCAGACACTGTACGTAGGAACGTAGGGCGTCTTTCCCCTCAGCAGCTGCGCGGTCACGTACAGGAACTGATCCTTGTTTATGGGGCACCCCTTCAGTTCCAAGTCGACCTTGACGTGAGCCGAGATGGGAGTAGCCGTTTTCAACGCGGTTATCCAATCGGGGTTCGGATAAACGATCCTCTTGAAGTGTTCCACATCTGACCAGTTCCTCAGGGCTTGGATGCCCCCCGCTGTGGCACAGGCACCAATAGCGACTAGGATCTTCGAGTTCTGCCTGATCTCCTTGATTCGTTCCTCCTCCTCGGGAGCCGAGACAGATCCCTCGACGAAGGACACGTCGTAGGGACCGGGCAATGCTCTCCTTGTCGCCTCCATGAAGTATGACACTTCGACTTGGTTCGCCAGCTCAAGCAGATCTTCCTCCGCGTTTAGTATCTGCAGTTGGCACCCGTCGCAGCTTGAGAACTTGAAGACCGCGACCTTCGGCCTTCTGGCTTGGCTCATATCTGCTTCACCCCGAAGAACCTGCTGATCGAGTCGTACGCGAAGATCGGGCCATTCTTGCACACGAAGAATGGCCCAGTCTGACAATGCCCGCAGAAGCCCAAGCCGCACCTCATGTGCCTTTCCATGGAGAGGTACAGGCTCGCGCTGGGTAGCCCCCTCTTGATCAGCTCCTTGGCCGTGAAGTACATCATCACCTCCGGGCCGCAGAGCAATGCGACCGTCTTGCCTGGGTCGAATGAGAACTTATCAAAGAGCGTGGTCACAACCCCGACATTGCCCTTCCACTTCTCGTCACCAGCGTCGACGCTGACTAGGAACTCGCTGTCAGGTATGTTGCGCCACTCCTCATAGTCTCGAGTGAACAGCAGATCTTGTGGCGTCCTTGCGCCGTGTAGGATGTACAGCCTGCCGTAGTCCGGCCTCCTCTTCGCCATGCCAACAATCACGGACTTCAGAGGGTTGAGTCCTATGCCGCCTCCGACCACCATGACATCCTTGCCTCTCATATTGGCCATAGGCCATTTAGTTCCGAATGGGCCTCTCACCATGATGTGATCCCCGGCCTTCAGTGAGAACATGACGTTCGTCACCGAACCGACTGCCCTGATGGTATGATCCAAGTAGTCGCTCTGATATGGGTCCGAGCTGGCGGTAACGGGGATCTCACCCACTCCGAACACAAACAGCATGTTGAACTGGCCAGGGCTGTACTCGACTTTGCCGCCATCCGTCGGAAGGAGCCTGAAAGTCCTCACGTTATACGTCTCATCGACAATGCTCTCGATCCTCATCGGCTTGGGGATCATGCAGCCCTCGGGCGCTTTCTGACTCCTCATTGTGGTTTCGCCACCTGAGCCTCCTTCACTGATTCGGTCACGTCTATCCCCACAGGGCACCAAGTTATGCACCGGCCGCAACCGATGCAGCCGAAAGTGTCGAACTGGTCCAACCAGTATGCGAACTTATGGACCATCCACTGGCGGTAGCGGGCCCATAGTTCAGGCCTGAAATGTCCCCCCGCCACCTGGGCGAACTGGTACGTGAAGCAGGAATCCCAGGTGACCTGCCTCTCCGAGGACTTTCCGTCTAGGCTCGGCACGTCTTGGAACATCGTGCAGAAGCAGGTGGGGCACGCGTTCGTGCAATTGGCACAGCCGAGGCAACGCTTCGCGATCTCCTTGAAGGCGGGAGATTCCAGGTTCGAATACAGCCTTTCCTTCAGGTCTGTGACGTCGAGCGCGCGACCCATCTTGCCCTCTGCAGCCTTCAGCCTTGAGTCGGCCTCCTCGATTTCCTCTCGTCTAGCTGCCCTCTTGTCAAGTCCCGAGAGCATCTCGTCTCCCAACTTCGACCCTGTCTCCACCAGAAACCCGTTGGACAACTCGGTCAGCGACACGTCAAACCCTGCCTTGGCCTTGGGTCCTGTCCCCATTGAGGCGCAGAAGCAGGTCCCGCTTGGTTCGATGCAGTTCGACACGATCACAGCCAACTTTCTCCTCATGTCCATATAGCGCTCGTCCACGTAGTCACCCTTCATGAGGGTCCTATCCAGAACGTCGATGGATGCCACATCACAAGGCTTGATGCCAAAGAAGGCGACCTTCTCGCCCCCGCACCCAGCTTCAGTCAGCTCGAACTTCCCGTCCCTTGCTGTCATCTTCCAGAGCTTGTGCTTAGGGGGGTACAGGAATCGCTTTGGTGAGTCCGGGCCGTGAGTGAATGAAAACATCAAGTCGCTGGATCTGGTGCTGTATTTGCCCGGGCTCTGGACTGCGACCACTCTCTTGGCAAGTTCATTGCCCGATTCTATCGACCCTAGCCTCAAGACACCTTCCTCAACCTTTGGGGCGATTACCTCATAGCCGAGAGCGCGCACTTTGTCAAAGAGGACATCTAGCTGACCCTTGCCTACCACGTACACAACCATTCTTCTACTTTCCACCCCTGTCGATGACGTTCAACAGAACGTCCTTCACGGACTCCTTGGCTGCCTCATCAAGCGTGATGTATCGCAACGCTTTCTTCGGGCAGTACTTCACACACTGGGGCTCTCCGATGTCCGCGCAGAAGTCGCACGTGAAAGCTATGCCGCCGTCAAATGTAAGCCTTAGTGCCCCGAACTCGCAACTCTCTATGCACCAGCCGCAGCCGTCGCACTTGTCCTTGTCGATTTCAATTGAACCATCAGCCAAGACCCTTATTGCGTCCTTTGGGCAGGCCCTCTCGCACACGGGCTTCTCGCACTTCCTGCAGGCAATTGCGATGTTGAAGAAGGGTTCTATCCTCATTGCCCTTATCCTGGCCTTTTTGTGGTTTGTCGTCTTCTCCTTGATGATCGAGCACACGAACTCACAGATCTGACAGCCATTGCACTTGTCCGTGTCGCACACGATTATCCTCTTGGTCTTCTGTTCGCTAAGCGCCAACTTCTTCGGCCTCCTTCGTCAGACCCAACTCAAGCAGCTTCGCCTTTGTCGGGATTCCATCTCTTGTCCATCCCCTACCGTCATAGTAGCTGTCGAGCGCTTCGTCGTACTGCCTTCTATCTATCTTGGCTCCCTTGACTACATCGTCTGTCATCGGTTCGTCGAACGCCCTGGGAGGCGGGTAGTCGTCCTTTCTCGTCGAGCCGAACCTCACGTTGAAGCACTTAGCCGCGTTGTAGATGCGTTCTCCTGCCTTGACCAACTCCTGACCAGATATCTCCAAGCCCGTGACCAGAGTGTATGCCTTGGCGAGCTCATTCATTGAGCTGTAGACCCCTCTCGTGAACTTGCAGATTATGAGCGAGTCGATGATGGCGTACTGGTTCTCGCCCTCGTAGACTATCTTCCCTCTAGAGGCATCAAGTCTGAGCCTGTCGACCTTGCCTGCGACATCAACTTGGTATGATCCGGACCTCAGGTAGTCCGCTCCCCTTATCGACGTACAGAATCCGAGCGTGGAGGTCTGCAATGACCTTAGTGAGTACGCTGCCCATTCCATGCCCTTGCAGTGGATCGCGAACTTGTCAGATCCCTTCCCTACCCTCTCGGATGCCCTCTTGACGCCCTCAGCCAACAGGTTGCCGAGCTTGCCCTCCTTCAGAGACATACGTCTTATGGCCTCGACCAACGCGTCGCCATTGCCGAAGCGCAGGTCGATGCCATCAACGTCATCTTTGGTGAGCAACCCCCTCTGGACGCACTCCATTGCCCAAGCCACGATGACTCCGCCGGAGATCGTGTCCACGCCGAGTTCGTCGCAGACTTCGACTGCCTTCGTTATCGCATTCAGGTCCCCGACCCCGCAGAGAGGGCCGAGCTGTCCCAAGCTCTCATAGTCGACGCTCGCGACGGTCCCAGCATAAGGGCCGTCCTTCACCTCGTTAACATGATCACACCCCACCGGGCAATTCGTGCAGGCGAGGATCTTCTTGACATGAGTCTTCGACATCTGCTCCCCAGAGACGTCCTCAGCCCTCTCGAATGATCCCTTCTGGAAATTGTAGGAGGGCAGACATCCCAACCTATTGTGCACCAGAATGTTCGCGGGCGTGCCGTACACCCTGTACTTCTCCGTCTTGGGGCCTTGACATCTTTCGTTCAGTTCTGCTGAGAACTTCATCAGCTCGTCCAGATTGCCCACCTCCACGTCGCCAGTACCTCGAACGGCTACAGCCTTCAGGTTCTTGGAGCCCATGACCGCGCCCATGCCCGACCTGCCCACCTGTCTGTTCTTGTCCGTCGTAATGTTAGCTAGCCGGACGAGCCGCTCCCCCGCTGGTCCCATGGCGGCGACCCTGATCGCGCTGTCCCCTAGGTCTTCCTTGATTGCATCCTCGGTCTGCCAAGTTGTCATGCCCCAGTACCTCGAAGCGTCTCTCAGTTCGGGAGCGCCGTCATCGACGAAGAGGTAGGTCGGTTTGTCCGACTTGCCCGTCAGAACCACGCCATCCCACCCCGCGCTCTTCAGCTCGTTGGCGAAGCCGCCGGAGCAGATGCCGAAGCCGAACACACCTGTCAAAGGCGAGAGCGCGAAGACTCCGAACTTGCTACCGGTCGGCAGAATAGTCCCCGAGACCGGGCCAGTCCACCATGCCAGAACGTTCTGCGGGGAGAACGGATCTGTCCCCCTCGGCACGGTGTCAAGGAGGGTTCTCGCTCCGAACCCGAGCCCGCCTATGTAATCCTTGGCCATGCCCTCGGTGAGCGTTTCCGTCGAGAGGCCGCGGCTGCAGAGGTCGACCTTCAGGTACTTGCCCGCGTAGCCCTTCAAGTCCTAGCCACCTCCTGCGACGGAAAGCGCGAACACCACTCTGTCCCCTGATCTGATCGGCCTTGACAGAGCCCCGATCGGGTTCACGACGACTTGGTTGATCGCGACCATTGACGAGTCGGCTCTTAGCCCCACACCCCCGTCGTCCACAACCCTCTTTCTGAACTCCTGCCCATACATCTTGGAAAGCTTTGAGACCAACGAACCCAAAGAGGTGACTGACCCGACATCCACGGTCACGCTCCTCGTCTTCGTGATCTCTCTGAAGGGCCCCGTGAACTCAACGGAAACTCCCTCGGGCATGCTGGGCCGACCTCGAATCGTCGCAACTTAAAGTTTTTGAGAACTGTGTTATCAGCGAACGGTTGGATCCGCCCGAACGAAGGATCAACTATGCTGAGAACAGTATCAACTGTCTTGATAGCCAACGTCAGAGAGCTAATCTATAAATCGAGCTTTTCCGCGCGTTGTCTCGGCTGATTATGGGTCACGGGCAGAGACTGACGAAGGACGAATCAGACAGAGAGGTCGCTGTGACCCAACGTTTCTATGTCGACCGATTGGTGTTGACGGTCGACAAATCCAAGTGCATAGGGTGCGACCTCTGCACGAGCATCTGCCCGAAGGACGCGGCGGTTCGCGTTAGATCAGGAGACAGCCTCACCGTGACCGTCGACGCGGACAAGTGCGTGCTCTGCGGAGCCTGTGTCCCCTTCTGCCCCACTGGCGCGATCTCGCTCACTTTCGACGATGAGCCCAAGAACGTTCTGTCGGAGGAACAGGGACTTCCAAAGCCGTTGCCTAAGATCGAGATCGACCAGAAGAAGTGTCCACCAGACTGCCTGAAGTGCGCGCAGGCGTGCCCTGTCCAAGCGATCAGCATAGGGGAGGGCCACAAGATCTCCGTGGATCTGGAGAAGTGCCTCAGATGTCCGTGGTGCGTCGACGCTTGTGACAAACAGGCCATAACCGTGAACCCCCTCTTCGTGGGCTCGATCCGCTTGGATAGTTCGAAGTGCCCCAAGGGTTGTGACCTGTGCGCGAATGTCTGCAAGACGAAGGCGATCAGGATGGAGAACGGCAAGGCCGTGGTAGACCCGAATCACTGTGTTCTCTGTGGCGCGTGCACAAATGTCTGCAAGGACGACGCCATCGAGTTGAGGAGGACGCGCGTCCTATGTTCTGACGGCTACTCGAGTGTGTGGTCGTCCGCAGTCGAGAAGCTCTTGGGCCCGACCGGGCTGGCACGCGATCACGACAACAGGGCATCAGAGAGGCTCGGCAAGCTGGTGAAGGAATCCAGGGTGAGTTAGCACGAGCGAGAGACCCAGGGTAGGAGTGTTCGTCTGCCATTGCGGCAAGAACATCGCAGGGACGGTTGATCCGGCCGCTGTCGTTGCTGCAGCTGAAAAGCTGCCTGATGTCGTCTTCGCTTGCGCAAACATCTACACCTGCTCGGAGTCTGGACAAGCCGAACTGAGGAAGGCAATCAAGGAGCACAACATCGACAGAGTCGTCGTAGCGGCTTGCTCACCAAAGATGCATGAGCCGACGTTCAGAGCCAGCATCGCGGACGCAGGCTTGAACCCATATGTGCTTGAGATGGCGAACATCAGGGAGCACGACTCCTGGGTCCATATGAGACAACCGCAGGAGGCGACGCAGAAGGCAATAGACTTAGTTAAGATGGCGGTGGCCAAGGCACGGCTGCTGCAACCACTTGATCCAATCGTAGTGCCCGTGAACCGAAGGGCGATGATCATCGGCGCCGGGATAGCCGGCCTTCAGGCGGCCTTGGACATAGCTGGCAGAGGCCACGAGGTGATCCTAGTCGAGAAGACGCCATTCCTCGGTGGGAAGGCAAGACTGCTGGACAAGAGCTTCCCAAAGGTCGATTGCACCTCGTGTTTTCTGAGCGAGAAGATCAACAAGGTGCTAATGAACCCTCTGATCAAGGTGCTGACCCTCTCGGAGGTCACAGGAGTCGACGGCTTCGTGGGCAACTTCAAGGTGAAGGTCAACAGGAAAGGCAGCCTGGTGAACGAGAAATGCACCGGGTGCGGCAAGTGCATCGAGGCATGCCCTGTCCAAGTTCCCGACGAGCAGGACTTGGGCATGTCAATGCGCAAGGCGGTCTTCATCGTGAACACGCCGACCTCCAAGCCGTGCAATGCGGTGCCCACTGACTACCTGAGGGAGATCCACCTGTCTCGCCGGTCATTCAACCCGCGGACCGCTGTGATTGATGCGGAGCATTGCACGCGGTGCAAGGAGTGCACCAAGGTGTGCCCAACCGGAGCGATCGAGTTGGACGAGCCCTCTATAGAGGAAGAACTGGACGTCGGTGCGATTGTGGTGGCCATTGGGTTCGACATGTTTGACGCCAACAAGAAGCCCCAGTATGGCTACGGGAATTACCCCGACATCATGACGAACTTGGAGCTAGAGAGAATGCTTCACCCGACGGGTCCCACTCACGGCGATCTGCGACGGCCATCCAATGGCGAGACGCCCGGGAGGGTCTCATTCATCCAGTGCGTGGGCTGCAGGGACGACACGGCCAACTCCTACTGTGCCAGAGTATGCTGCATGATAACCTTGAAGCAATCGATTTTGCTGAAGGAGAGGTATCCTGAGATGAGAGTCTCGGTCTACTACATTGACGTCAGGGCTGGAGGAAAGGAATACGAAGCTATCTACAACAAGGCGAAGAGGCTGGGAGTGAGATTCATCAGGGGCAGACCCTCTGCTATCAAGTCGGACGGCAGGGAGCTCATCGTGCAGGTTGAGGATACCCTCTCTGGAACTCGCCTTGAGGAGCCGACGGATCTGGCGGTCTTGGCCACGGGGCTGCAGCCCGCGGAGGACACCCCGAAGATCGCTGGAATGCTGAAGATACCGAGGGATCAGGACGGGTTCCTCATGGAGGCACACATCAAGCTCAAGCCAGTAGAGACCGTGATAGATGGCGTGACCGTCGCGGGATCTTGCTCCGGGATCACGGACATCCCGATGAGCATAAGCAGGGGACATGCTGCCGCGGCGAAGGTGCTGACGCTCTTCTCAAAGGAGACGATAGAGCTTGAGCCCATCACAAGCTTCCTAATCGCGGAGAAGTGCAAGGGCTGCTACATCTGCACCAAGATGTGCCCATTCCAAGCGATAAAGCCGATCGAGAAGGACGGCAAGAAGGCAGTGCAGCTGATTTCATCCTCGTGCAAGGGTTGCGGGACCTGTGTCGCCGGTTGTCCGTTTGGGGCGCTGGATCAGCACCACTTCAGGGACGAACAGGTGATGGCCCAGATAGACGCAGCGCTCGAAGAGAATGCCAAGGACAAGATAATCAGCTTCAACTGCAACTGGTGCAGCTATGCCGGCGCAGACTTCGCCGGCGTGTCGAGGCTGCAATACCCCGCGAACACTAGGGTCATCAGGGTAATGTGTTCGGGCAGGGTGAGCACGAAGATGATACTGAGGGCATTCGAGAAAGGAGCTGGGATGGTGTTGGTCGCACCGTGCCACCCTGCTGACTGTCACTACATATCAGGGAATGAGTGGGCGAAGAAGCGCGTTGACTCGGTGAAGACTCTGCTCGCAAGGAAAGGAGTCAACCCTGACAGGTTGTGGTTCGTCTACGTGTCGGCAGCTGAGGGAAACGTGTACCAGAACACCATGATCAAGATGAATGATATGCTCCAGAAGATGAAGTCCGGTGAGCTGAGCTGGGGAGGCGAGGTAGCAGAGACCCCGGTGGCGAAGTGAGATGACTAACGAGAACTTGTTATCCGTGGGGAACATAGTGAGATGTTTCCAATGCGGGACGTGCACCTCAGCTTGCACGACGAATTCCGTGTTGCCGGAATACAACCCAAGAAGAGCCATGGAGATGATATTGAGCACTGGCGCCATCCCGACGGTTGAGGAAGCTTGGGCCTGCGCGACCTGCGCGAACTGCGCTGAGAGATGTCCGAGGGGAGTGAGCGCAATGGAGGTCATGTTGGCCGTCAGGTCCAACTTCGCAGATAAGGCCCCAGAGGACCGAAGAATTATGGCTCGGAACATCGTGAACACAGGGCACGCATTCAACCCTCCCGATGGGCTCAAGGAAATCAGAACCAGATTGGGCCTCGCGGATGTCGCACTTGACGACGAGAACGTCGCACAAGTTCAGGCGGCAGTCGAAAAGGCAGGTCTTTCCGATATTGTCAGGTCGACATCTAGGGGAGGTGACAAGCGATGACCGAGTACTCTCTCTACCTTGGTTGTATAATCCCGACACTCTTCCCTCATGTTGAGAGGGCCGTGAGGGATGCGCTCTTCGGTTCCAACGTGAGCCCTGCAGAGATGACCTCGGCATCATGCTGTGCGCCGAACTACATGTTCGGTCTCAGCAAGCAGGCGTGGTTGGCTCTAAACAAGCGCAACCTTAGCTTGGCGACAGGGACTGTTCTGACAGCATGTGACGAATGCTTCGCTAGCCTTCAAGACGCGCGACTGGCCATATCGGAGGGCGGCAAGGGATTGCCTGAAGTAAAGCCCTTCTTATCATTCCTCTCGGACCAGCAGGAGACGCTAAAGAAGGAGGCGAGAAGCCTCGGCCTTCGGTGTGCGATCCAACACAGCTGCCATTTGCTTCGCCCATCAAAGGTGAGAATGGTCGACAACCCTGACAATCCGTTGATGATGAAGAATGCCTTGGACGTCATAGGCTGCTCACCAGTCCCACATGATGAGGAAATGTCCTGTTGCGGAGGACAAGCCAGTGGGCAACTCAGCCCAGGCAAGGAACTGGCGGCCAAGAAGATCGCAAGCGCAACAAGAGCGGGGGCAGATTGTATCGTGACTACTTGCGCGCATTGTCTCAATCAAATAAGCCGGAATTCTCCCCAACTTCCAGTGCTGCACCTGGCGCAGCTCTATGCCCTTTCGCTGGGGTCAGACCCCTCGAGCGTAGGGGTCCCGAACGCGCTGGTCAGGAGGGCGGCGGGTCAGCAATGAAGCGCACAATCGTCTTCCTGTGCAACTGTGGCCGCCTGATGTCAGGTGAGGTGGACTTCGAGAAGCTCAAATCCCAGCTGTCACGTGAGCCCGAGGTCGCCGAAGTCCGCGAGCACAACTCGCTTTGCCTGTCAAACGGACTGACCTTCATAACGGGCGCGATCAAGGCGGGCCAGTTTGACAGGGCGGTCATTGCGGCGTGCGCTGACTCCGTCACTGAACAGGTGCTTAAAGAGGCCGCTGACGCTGCCGGCATTCCCCCCTCGTGCCTTGAGGTTGTCGGCATGAGAGAAGAGTGCGCGAACGTCCACGGCGACAAGGAACGAGCTACTGAGAAAGCAGTCAGCATGATGAGAGGCGCGATCGCCAGAGCATCAAGAGCAAGTCCGAAGCCAACGCAGAAGATCAAGGTCGCCAAGGCAGCACTTGTGATAGGAGGAGGAATAGCTGGAACTCAGTGCGCTATTGACATTGCGAACGCTGGGCACAAGGTGTACTTGGTGGAACGGGACCCCAGCATCGGGGGCATGATGGCACAACTAGACAAGACGTTCCCGACCATGGATTGCTCGATCTGTATGCCCGAAGAGGAAGAGGTCATCCTAGGAGATGGAACGACGATGGGCATCGGAGAACTCGCGGAGACCCTGCCCGACGAGCAAGAGGGCAAGTTCAAGGCTCATTCACCTAGAACTTACTCATACGACGATCACAGGCTTCTGCTTTCCCCAATCGTCCGCGCTCAGAAACTACGTGCCCCTTCAAGATTGCTGGAGGTCCAGACCAGCACCGGAATGAGGTTGCGCTTCACGCCAGATCATGAAATCCTGGTGGACCGTGACACCGGCCCGTCTTGGGTTAGGTGCAACGAACTCAAGGCCGCTGACAGACTGTACTCGCCTAGGAAGCTGGATGTGAAACCCAACCCGGACACATGGATCCTTGACTTGTTGCCAGAGCACTTCAAGGTTCCAGCAGAGGAACTCCAGACCGAGACTGACGCGACTCCGGCCCAAGATGGCCCGTTGCAATCGCACTCTGGCCTGGGCGGATCGCAAATGCTCTTGCAAAGAGAGAGATGGTTGTCAATTGGCGACATCAAGAGCCGCTGTCAAGGCTCAGCGCTTCGGTGGGAAACCCTGAGGAAGGGGATAAGGCGAATCCGCTACAGAGGAGTCCACGGCAGTATCCTGTTGGGCTCACAGATCCTCGATAAGAGGATGATGTATCTTCTAGGCTTGATAGCCTCCGATGGCAACATCGAAGAGGGCAGGATTAGGTTCTACAACACCGAGAGATCACTCGTGAGAAGGTTCATCCGTGCTTACAACGACTTGTTTCCGGGCAGGTCTGCATGCACTATTCGTATGCCCCCTCAGAATGAAGCCCAGAGAGAACTGACGGTCGTCCAAGTAAAGAACAAGGTCCTGTTCTCAATCGCTACTGAACTCGACGTGAAGGGAGGACTGAAGCCCCTGCTACGCCTCGACGAAGGCCTGGTTGCGGCGTTTCTCAGGGGATACTTCGACGGCGACGGGCACGTGGCGATAAAGCATGGAAAAGGATGGGTGACGGCAAAGGTAACGCTGGCACTTGGCGACGAATATGAGAGGGGATACAGGTTGCATCTTCTGCTCAAGAGGCTCGGGATCATAGGCAAGGTCCTCAAGTACGAAAGGCGGGTAATAGTCGATATTTCTGAGAGACGAGATGTCCTGGCCTTCGCCAATAGAGTGGGATCAGAGCACCCTAGGAAGGCACCTGTGCTCAGACGGATAGCCGAGATCGGAGTCCGTCCGAAGATCAGGGGAGGTATGTTGGAGGAGTTGCCATTAGAGGTTGGCCTGCTCCTGTCGAGACTGAGGCGCAGATACCGCATCAAACAAAGAGAGTACCACCTTGCCCACTCGAACCTTTTGAGAACTCTGAGGCAAGAGTGCAGAACGACCCGAGAAAACCTCGGTAGGATTCTCAAGACAATGGACCGAAGAGTTGACTCGCATGACGAAGACTACCTCAGACTTCAGAAGATCCTCGATTCTCCGTTCTTCTTGGATAAGGTCACACGTGTCAAGTCAGTCGCTCCCAAGGACGACTATGTATATGATGTCACGGTCAGAGACACGCATTGCTTCATACCGAGGGGAGCGTTCGTCGTGAGCAACTGCATTGAGGGGCCAAAGCTGTCAGAGGCAGGCAGGAACAAGAACATCACGATAGTCCCGAACGCCACGGTGAAGTCGGTCTCAGGAAGGATGGGAGACTTCAGAGTTCAGGTGGAAGTGAAGCCCACGTACGTCGACCCGGAGAAATGCAATGGTTGCGGAGCATGCATTGATGTCTGTCCTGTATACCAGCCGAACAAGTACGATGTCAATCTGAAGCCCATCAAGGCGATCTACTCGCCCTTCGCGCAGGCGGTCCCGCTGAAGTACGTGATCAACAAGGACATCTGCATAGAATGCGGCATGTGCATGAAGGCCTGCGGCCTGTCCGCCATCAACCTCAATGACGTCCCCAAGAACATCGAGCTGAACGTGGGCGCGATCGTGGTGGCCACGGGCGCAGTCCCATTTGACGCAAGAAGGAAGCCACAGTACGGGTACGGCGAAATAGACGATGTAATCACCAACATGGAGTTCGAGAGGGTGATATGCGCCTCCGGTCCCACCGGAGGGCTTATGCTCACGAAGAAGGGCGAGCACGCTAAGAGGGTGGCCTTCATACAATGCGTGGGATCGCGCGATGAAGAAGGATGCGGGATAGAGGAGTGCTCGTTCTACTGTTGTGCCGGATCGATGAAAGAGGCAAGGCTCATCGCGGAGCATGATCCAGAGGCGAAGGTGTACATCTTCTACACTGAACTCAGGGCGTTCGGCAAGGGATGGGAGGGCCTCTACACTCGCTGCAGGGAGGACGGCATAATCTTCATCAGGTCTCGACCTTCCGAGATCAGAAAGAACGAAGAGACCGGTCGCCCGGTCGTCGTGTATGAGGATACCCTCAGCGGCCGAAAGGCGGAACTTGAGGTGGATACAGCTGTGCTCGCAGTCGGCATTCACCCAGACGAGGGAACGAGGGAGCTGGCCAGAATTCTGAAGATACCGACGGACAAGACAGGATTTCTTGAGGAAGCACATCAGAAGATGAGACCTCTGGAGAGCATAGTGGATGGCATTTTCTTGGCTGGGACCTGCCACGGGCCCAAGGATGTAGTGGAGAGCGTGGTTGAGGGAACGGGTGCCGCAAGCCTGGCCGTGGACGTTCTATCGCGCGACGAGCTTGAGTTGCCGGTCGTTGTAGCAAGGGTCAACACCGACAAATGCACGGGTTGCATGAAGTGCGAGGCAGCCTGCCTGTATGGCGCAATCGCGCGCGAAGAGGGCAAGGCCCATGTGGACGATGGTATATGCAAGGGATGTGGCGCTTGCGCGTCAGCATGCTACCAAGGCGCCATCACTCTGGAGAACTGGGGAAGAGACCAGATGCTGAGGCAAGTCTCAGCAGTCGTGAGGTAGCATGACAGAACCGCGGATACTTGCTTTCATGTGCTGGTGCTCGAGCTCAGGGGCTGACCAAGCAGGTGTGGAGGGAGTAAGCTATCCTGCGGGTGTGCTGCCCGTTCGAATACCATGCTCGGGGCTGCTGGGTCCCGAGTTCATAATCAAAGCCTTCGAGAAGGGCGCGGATGGGGTGATAGTCACCGCATGCAAGCCCAGCGATATGAGGAGAGTTGCCCCCAGCAGGATCACCGAGACGCGTCTGGAGATATTGCGTGGATTGCTCGAAGCGGCTGGAGTCAGGGGCAAAAGACTGCAGATAGCATGGATATCATCCCAAGAGGGGACGAAATTCTCTGATGAGATGAGCCGGGCCGTCGACGAGATAGCTGCATTGGGCCCGATGAAGTTCGGCGAGGCGACCGCAACTGTCTAGCGTCGAAAGCCAACTTAGGGAGATCGCGGCCGATCTGCTGAGGCAGCGGAAGGTGGCATACGTGATCGGCTACGAGGAGGGTTCTACATCCCATAGAACCAGGCCATGCTTCGTCCGCTCGCCTGAAGACACTACGAGACTGGTGTGGAACCAGTACTGCAGTGCCAATCTTGCCAAGTACCTGCTTGGGAGGAAGGAGACCGTGGGTGTGGTGGCAAAGGGTTGCGACGGAAGATCCATCGTGGAACTGATCAAGGAGAATCAGGTCGATAGGAG
>Ga0172366_10000478_pt1 | contig 28699 bp, 21 predicted proteins | sample LakKivSesite69cm_FD_114533 | JGI IMG/M metagenome (GOLD analysis project Ga0172366, IMG submission 114533) | Sediment microbial communities from Lake Kivu, Rwanda - Sediment site 69cm | ecosystem: Environmental > Aquatic > Freshwater > Lake > Sediment | place: Rwanda: Western Province, Lake...
ATATTGTCATTTTACAATGCTTTTTCACAATGTCAATATATTTTTGCATTTTTCAAAAACCCGTCCATACTCATGATTTTGATCCGGCTATGATATTTTCCAGCGATTTCCTGCGCCAGCGCCTCCAGCGTCACAAAATTCAGATTGACCCAGCTTCGGCCTTCCTTTGCCAGCGCCTTAACTTGGCATGCTTCTCTGACATCATCAGTACCTCCCTCAAGGGCTTTCAACCAGCTGATGATGTCTATTATAGCACCTTAGTTTTTAGCACTCAGGGTGGTTCGAATTTTGGGGGTCAGTCCGCCCTACAATTATTGCCGCAAGTCCTCATCTGTCACCCCGTCCTTTGCTGAATCACCAAATTCTCGGCTAACAAACTTTATTCTGATTTGCTTCCCACTCTAATTTCAACCCTCGAAAGCTTAAATTGTCCAATTGATTGTTAAACCAAGATAATTGCTCGCCTATGCGTAGACCAAGGAGGGGTATAACAACCGTACACCTCTTCTTCTATTAGATCTAAGCGCAGCGTTTTGTGCTGCAGCTTTTGTCCAACTTCTATGAAGTATTTCCCTACCCGTTTAAGGTTGAAATTATCAGAGCTCATCGTCCCCTCCAAATATCAGCCCCAGACGGCCTGGCCTATTTTGCTAACCCAGAAAAAGGGCCCGAGAATAACCTTAGCGACTGTTGGACGCAAAATTAGCCATTCTTCTTCTTTAGACTTTCCAGATACCATATAACATCCACAATTGTTCGTTTATCGCAGCTCTCTCTTTTGATTATTTCATCAATTATATACTGCCACTTCATATATTGGTCATAACTTGTTATGCTTCTCAAGCTACAAGGAGGCCTCCCCACGTCCCGATAAATCGGATTTTCAATTCTTTTTATTTCCCTCATAACAACGCTATCCAACGGACAATGGAGAAGTGGTCTTAAGACACTTGCAATAGCGGGGGTTGGAAGGTTTGCCCAATCAACATAGACTTTGAGAAATACGTTGAGTCCCTTTTGGGCTTGACCATACGTAATATCTGCACTCTTTCTATTTGCCCTTTCATTCTTAATATCTTTGACAATCCTATTCACCACATCTTTGTGAGCTCTATTAAATTCTTCTTGATTGGTAATCTTTGGCAGTTCATCCAACATTTCATAGATAAGATTCTTTATCTCTGCATTAGCTTTTTTTGAGAATATTCTGGCACAGGATGGATTATAGGCCATCATAAGCATGGTTCTGCCTATGGCCTCTTTTTCACTTTCTTTGAGGGCATGATAGTCAACCGGTCTAATCGAATACCTTTTTGGATGCCTTCCCTCAATAATCCCATCCTTAGGTGCCAATGGCTGATAATCCTCTTCATGCATTTGATCATCCAGCTGCTCACCGACCAGATATCTATATCCTTCCGGAATATCTGCTATTTGGGGGCGAATCCTGCCTCCAATCTTGCTTGGGTGGATAAAATCACCCTTCGTGAATATCCGATATTCCCCGCTTCCCAAAGAGATAAGATAGTTATAGCAATTCGGATGATTCAGCTGTTTGTTCGCCACACAAACGCTACTTATATGGGTGGATATTCCCGGCCTTATATCTGAAAATTCTTTCTTGATGCAAGCTGTCAATTCGCGCTTCGTAAAGCTCTCTTTATCTCTAGACAATAATCGTGAACATATCCAAATCTCGACATGAATCGGAATCATCTTATTTCTATCGCCGTTGTTCGGCATCTCTACCCCAACATATAAATTAGCGATACACTGCTTTGCCTAAATCGTTAAGCCTTTAGTACAAAAACTGCAATATTTCTTCTGATAGCCTTTCATTTCCCATTTCTTGGCATATTCCTCTGCAGCATCCAACGCATCAAAATCCCCCCAGTGAACCTGGCCGTATTTCCCAGGGCCGCCTCCTCTTTTTCTTATTTGGGCACAAGGATAGCGATGGATAACCACATCCTTTACGATTGAATTTACCTTCGTTGAGTAACCCATCTTATTTACCTCCTTTTGCCTATGCTTCGTTGCCAACCTCCAACCTGAATGCCAGTTCATCGGCCAGTGCTTCCGGCAGAGGGATTCGCTGAGCAATCTTTTCTGTCGTGCAAGCATCCACCCTAAATTTCTCTCCCATGACGACTTTGAACCACCGCTCTCTGTCCATAACGACTTTATACATTTTTTCGTCCTGAGTTTCTGCAATGTAGGGCAAATAAATATATATCGGCCTTCCACATCGTTCCGCTTTAGCTCCGATTCTGTCCACCCGACCCGTCCTCTGCTCCAAGGTGCTAGGATTCCAACAAAGATCGTGATGAATGACATGCCGGCAATTCAAATGCAGATCAACTCCCTCGGCCATAACGCTACTGGCAATAAGAATTTCCGGGAAAAACGGAGTGTTAAACGTGAGCATCCAATTTTTTCTTTCCTCAGACTTGGTTTCTCCATTTACGAGCCGAACATTTGCCATTGCCTTTTCAGTTCGTTGTCCCGACCGATCCTCATCCCAAAACTCTTTCTCCACTTCAATCGTCATATAAGCACCGGGCTTGACGCTCTCCAAGGCACCCAGATAATCCAGCCTTTCCTGTTGTCCACAATGTTCCACTAAAAACTCAAAGAACCCCTCGATAATTCTTTCCAGCGTCAGTCCCGACTCGTCGCGTTTTAAAAATGCCGCCGTCATTGAATCCCGCGTCAATCTTTTCATTTCCAGCGGCATATAGCGAACCAAAAATGAGGGCGTCCTAACATAGCGGCGAACAATGTCGATAATGCTTTCTTGATAGGGCTTCAAGGGCTTATACCGGGAGATAATTCTTTTTACCTTTTGATCACAGGCTCTTCGCAAGGGAGACTCTTCGTCAAAAAACCTCTTCCCAATACGCTCAAGCTCTTCAAAAACATCTGACGGGGGGCATCCTAGAGCTTTGGCTCCCTCCCTTCTGATTTCCTCTTCGATCGCTCTTGACACATGCTGCCGAAGAACCTTTCCCGTTGCTATGTAATGGCAGAAGACTAATACTTTTTCGCCGCTCTTCCATAATCTAAGGACTCTCTCTACCGTAGCCTTAATCTTCGGATGTGAAAGAGAGGAATCGAGATCTCTTCTTGGCAGGAATTGCGCGAGTTTATCCAGATACCAGAGTCCTGTCCGGTCAAGGAGCCCAGTCAGTTCAACCGGTTCGTCATCGATATCCGTCGGATCCACTGATTGCTCGTCCTTCGTCCGTTCTTGGCACTGTCTTCTCGTAAAAAGAAAAGCTTCATAACTGGAGGCCAGCCCTTCGGCAAATACCGGACGTTTATCGGGCCGGCAAGCGACTGTTCGACAAGCCAATAAGAAGGGGACTAGGGATTCACCGGCCACGTTTAGACCTTGGGTGGCCGATTCCTGCTTTTCGTCCAAGATCTCTTTGCCCCTGAAGACTTTTCTCCGCTCTAACGCCCCAAACGACTCGGGTAGAGTCCGCTTTTTTAAGTGACGAATGACCCAGGGCTTGAGGAGTTTTTCGGCATTTCTCATCGCCTCGTAAACTTGCTCGTATCTCTGCACGACCCTCTGCGCAGATGGTGATAATTCACCAGGACTTTTGGCTGCTTTCCACCAATCTTCGACATCCGCATAAACTCTTTTATCAATTTCAAGATCCTCCGGCTGTAAACTTCCCCAAGCTGATTCAAGTCGCAACGAAGCGCTCTGAGCTTCATCCAATGAGTTTCTCAAGGCTTCAATTTTTTTCAGAAAACCATCGCGGCCTTCCTCGGGCGCTTTAGGCCCATCCCAATCTATGCTTCCAAACCTTTGCAGAACTGAGCAGAGCTCAAAATGGCCCAGTTGAAATGGAGTTGCGGTCAGAAAGAGCATTCGCTCAAAAACGCCCGCTAAAGGCCCCTTGATCTCTTCCATATCAGCTTTGGCATCGTCGATCCGGAACAAGGAAGCTAACTGCGTCTTTTCGTTCTTTAAATGATGAGCTTCGTCTAATATGAGTAAAGGCAATTTAAACCTAAGTCTCTGGATGCAGGACTTCCAAAGCTCCCTAACCGCCTTACTGATCTCCTGGCGGGCTTTAACTAGTCGATTTTCAAATGACTCGCTCTGCCTGTATGGAATTTTGTCGAGCGCCGCATAAACAGCATCTGCGTTGACTCCGGGCAACGCTTTAATCACAGCTTCCGGAACGGGATCATCGTCCGTATCCGGATTTCTATCACCTTCAGGATCGACTCCATGCCTTTTCAATACCTTGAGCCAGTTCTCGGGCCTGCGCCTAAGCAGGTCTTCCCAAATGGAAGAATCACGCTTCTCTGCCCAACTGAGATACAACAAGTGCCCCAGAACACGATAGAGCGCCAGTTTCTTCTTTCTCGTGTGCTTCCTCTTATAAAGGGCCCTCCAGATTAAAGCCAGCTTTACCCAGCCATCATCCAGCCCTCTCCGCATAGCCCCATGCGTAAGAAAAATGATAGATTTTCGCCTTTCAATCGGATCATCCAGGAGCTTTAGAAACTCAACAGCGCTCTCCGCCCGCGCGAATGAAATCGACCGCCTTGCCTTTGCCGGCAAGCACTTTTCCAAAAACAACGAAAAATCGCGCGGCCACTTATCTTTCAGCGACGGAGGCACCATTATTACCACCGGCCTGCGCTTCTTATCACTGAGTTGCACTGAAACGGCAACTGCAAGGGCAACGAATGTCTTTCCCATCCCAACTTCATCGGCCAAGATCAATCCCGGCTGGCTTTCGAGCCGTCTCAATATCTCCCGAGCGGTCCGTTCCTGCCGCCCTGCATCCTCTCTTGAAATGCGCCCCTTAACAAAAAGGTCTATCGCTTCATAAAACCGGAATTGTGTAGTCATGGACAAATCTCATCCAACACTGACTGGATATATTGTTTGAGCCTTTCATTGTCATCAATCCGATATTGGAGGATGCTCTCCCGCAGCTCGTTTATCACCTCGGCGATTCTTTTTTTAATCCGAGATTTTGGCAGTGAACCCTTGATCTCGCTCGGCTCGACGCGCGAAAGTTCCAGTGCCAGCTCCGTCAGAATAAAGGCCTTTTCTTGATCACTCTTGGCTTCCTTCACTATGGCTTTTGCTAAAGCTGTTACGCCAATGGGTCCGCATAGACGCCAATCCAGGGATTCCTTAGTTGACGCCGGACGCTCCAAGCGACCTCGCAATGCGTTCAGGGCAAAGGATATTCGTCTTGTCCTCTGAAGCAGAAACGAGGAAGTATCCACTCGATCATGCGGATTGATGAGCGGGCCACGTTCTTTATCCCCAAGGCCGCTCTCTCGCTTCTTCAGCCAGCGTCGGATAACCTGATGAAGCGGCCGGGCCGACGTCAAGATATCAATCAAGGCCTCCAAGGGTAAATCCTTGAGATCTTCAGGTGGCGGCAGAGCGTTCATATCGACCACATTGACGGGCAGCCAGGCGGGTTTCGGAACGCCTCGCCAATAAACCTCAAAACCGCTCGGGGGCTTCCATTCAGCCCAATCTATTGTGATAGAGCCTGGCTTCCCAGCCTCCTCCCACCGCGTCTCATCATATACCGCCCTCTCCTCATGCCTAATTATCCAACCTTCAGGGGGATTTCCCACGATCTTAACGACAACAATTCCGTTATGCTCTTTATTCAAGCTGAAAACGGCTGATTCAAATGCTGCAGGAAGAACAACTTCATCCGCTTCAGCATCTTCCGCTCCTGCCCGCGAACCTATCCACTTCCATTTCTTTTCATCGCCTAATTCCTCTCCCCGAATATGCCCGGCCTCGAGCATCCGATAGGATTTACGATCGCGAGCATGATTTACAGAGTAAGCAACATTTGCTTCAACATTTGCCACGGTCCCCAACCCCATCCCGGCACTCGTGAAATTGCTCGATCCCACCATATAAGTGGCATATCGATCGCTTTCGAGCCAGATCGATTTCAGATGGAGGGGTCTAATAAATCCCTTTCCTTCATCTTCCGCCTCAACTTCTTGGATCCGGTTAAAAAGCACCTGTGCCATCTGCCGATTTGCCGGCTTGCTTGTCTTCAAGGTTTCTGGCGCATGCAGGAGAATTTCTTCTTTGCCCGGGATTTCCTCAGCTAAAAGCTGATAGATGACTTCCGCTCTTCCTCTCCGATTGACCATGTTCCAGATTTCGGAGGCCGGCTTGTTGGATTCGTTTTCGTCGAAGAAAGGACTCGTCACGATCGCTATGTTTGGCGGAGATCCATCTCGCCAGGCCCGCTTCAATCCGTCAAATGCAGAGGGGCGTCCAGGACCTACGAATATGAAATCCACCCCAGGGGATTTCCCGGGACGGGGCTTTTCAGGAAGGTTCCAATTTCTCGCCATCCGGGAAGCCATGTTAAAAAGCGCTTTGCTTCGCTTTATAGCCGGGTCTTTAGTATCTTCCGGATACCCGCACACGAAAAAACAATATTTTAAGAATTCAATAAGTTCGTTGAGTAACGAAGCCGGAAATGCTCCGTTTTCCATGAAATCAACGACCCCAAAGACTTCCTGATTGCGACGATAGCCCTGCTCGGTGAGGTTGGCCGAGGACACGATCGCTCTCACATGCTGATTCCAGCAAAGAAGCGAAATCTTGGCGTGAAGAATCCCCCTCTTGACCCTAGCCGGCATTAAATCCCAACGCAAGCTCCGGCTGCCTCGGCAGTGATGTTGATCGACAAGAGCCGCAGCGCATACTACGCTGGCCAGCTTTTCTTCTCTTTCTATGAGATAAAGGGGCCCATCCTCGTTGGGATCAGACTCTAAGCCAAGAAACCTGCTCAGACACTCCTCCTCGAAAAAAGCCGGTGAGAAGGTAAATGAAGTGGCCACACATCCGATCGGATCGCCAGCATCGTCCGGAGGCTGCCATGCTTCTAAAAGCTTCCCAAAGCCTGTCCGATTCTTTTTTCCTGATATCATGATCCGACGAGTCTTAGGTCGCAGACAAACGACCACAGAGGATTAGTCCTATAGAAATGGAGATAGCTTCTATCGTGAAGCCCGCCTTTATCCCTTCTGTAGCCGGGCCGGATTATGACCGAATCATCCCCAGCCCTTTCAAACCATGGATTTTTCCCGGCTGGCGCTTTTGCACGCTGAACCTTAACATGATGTTCAAGGAGTCTATCCATCCAGTCGATAGGGCTAGCAGGCTCGGCTAACGATGAAAAACGCTGTTCAAAATCGAAGGCTTCTCCTAAAGGTTCTAGCCGACTGCAAACTTCAGAATATAACTCCGATACTTGTCTCCGAGCGCTTTTGATAAGTTCTGGACTTGCCAGCTCTTTTAAGGAAATGTTCGTCCGTTTTCTTGTCATCTCCTGAAGACAATCATCGAAAACGTCCTGCAAAACCCGAGAAAACTCCTCATATTTATCGATAGCGTCGAGAAGAACACTCAGCTCATTGCTCGCATTTTTTCTTAACGCCTGGTGAAATTCTCGCTCCAAACGCGAGGTTAACCATCCTTTCTGTCCCGGCGGGGTAACCAAGAACAGGATGGTTTCTCGCCTGAATTCGAAACTCCGGCTTAATAAAGCATCGCGTATGACTTCAGCTTCCTTTTTGCCGCATTTAAACGGCGCTAAATGGTCTAGGAAAAATGACCAGCCGCTCCATCCTCCCGACCGGGCTGTCGCCTTTGCCTTCAGCCCGTCCTGTATTGCCGATACAAGCTGTTTCCGAAAATCCGTGCCTTCCCCTGCTTCTTCACTCATAAATCCCTTAATCTTCTGCTCTTTTTCCCATGTCGTCAGTAATTGATATCCAGTTTCACCTAAAGTCTCGTCCTGCACGATGTCCAGATTTTCGGCCAGAACGCGATAAACGCCGTGAAAGCCAAAGACGGAAGGCGTCTTGAGATATCGTTTTGCTGATAACGGGACATTGTCCTTTATGGCTTGACGCGCTTTGTCAGTTCCAGGGACCCCCAGAATTTCTTCAGGATCTTCGGATGTCCTTACCATGCCTTCCACCACATACCACTCGAAAACCTGCCGGGGTGGACTAATGCCGTCGGCAGCCATGGTATCACTGTCAAAGTTTTTGCATATCTCTGCGCCCAAAGCCATTGCCGTTAGAAAACGCGGATGCCTCTGCCTTTCGCGCACGGCGGGGACGAGCTTTTCTGCTAATCTGTCGGCTATCGGATAAAGGCCAAGAGGATCAAGCCCACCTTCGCTCGACGTGGCAGGATCATATTCGCTGAGCAGCGGAAAATGATGGTATTCCATTTGCCCTCTGCCCTAACGATTCTGCGAATCCCTATTCCTCAGAGAAATAATCATTATCCATTTTCTTAAGCGTATAAGATGCGACAGATGAAACTCCGATATTATGATCGATCATCAGTTGAGCAAGTGTTTCCCCATCAATGAGGACGATTTTGCTCTCTATTTTTTAAGCATACTCTCTCGCATCTTTCGTAAATGCCGAAGTCGTGATAAATATTCCTTTTTTTGCTTTACGCCCCATTAGTGCCCCGGCGAATTTTTGGATTTCCGGCCGACTGACGGGATTCTCCCACCGCTTCGCCTGGATATACACGATATCCAGGCCCAGGCGGTCCTCCTTGATTATTCCATCAATTCCCTCGTCTCCACTCCGCCCGATAGCTTCGCCGGCATCCTTCCTTGTCCCGCCGTATCCCATGCTGATCAAAAGGTCTATTACTAATTTTTCAAAAAAAGATGGTGAACAGTTCTTGATCTGCTGAATAAGCTCAGTCGCAAGATTTTGCCTTAATCTCTGGTAGGCTGATTCGATTCGCTCTTCAGGAGTCAGCAGCTCTTTCGTCTCGATTCCTTCCTCCTCCTCCTCCTCCTCCTCCTCCTTCAGTTCTTCCTTTTCCCGTTTCGGAGCCAGAAATTCCAGGAACTCAGGGAACTGCTTCAGATAGCGAACATTGATTTCTTTGGGGTTTTCTTGAAGGACCTCGAGTCCTCGCTTTGTAATTTTGAAATAGCTCCTCCGTGTTATTTCTATAAGCCCAGCCTTCTTAATATAGGTTTTTGCCCACCCGACACGGTTGTCGAATATCGATTTCCTTCCGCTTGGCAGGAACTCCCTACGCTCCTCAGCCGTCAGCCCAAATTGCTTTGCCATCGTATCAATTGTCTCACGCAGTTGATGTTCTTTCTCATCGCCGAAATACTTTAATAAAGGAAGCATTATGGATTGAAAATTAGGTATTGGCATCGTCTTTACCTTTCTTCTATTAGCACTCTCCCAATCTGCTCATGGCAGTATTTTTTTAAAACTATCCCATATCGCATTTCCAAGCACACCAAGTAGAAGCAAACCAAAAAGTCTCAGGACCCAATTCTTAGTCTTATGGAATATCTTGAATGTACTCCAATCGCTAATTCTTGATTTTTTTTGTCCTTTTTTGTCAGCTAGCCATACCCAAATGATCAATAGAAAACTCCAAATCCCGATTGCTGGTCCCCAAAATCCTGGGCGCGTGCCCATGAAAAAGTAACGAGAAAGATAAAATCCAAATAAAGCAATAAATATGACAGGCATTACAATCCAAAATGCCGCGAACTTAGCAATTTCACTCCGCAGTTCTTGCTTTTCAATACGTCGGCTCTCTATCGCTTCAAGTTGACTAATCCTTTCTTCTAATTTTTTTTCGCTCCTCTGTGCAGTTTCAAGTTGATGCTCCGTACTTAATAAGTTTTCTTTAAGGGTGTCTATTTTCCCTGCCATCCCTCTTATTATCTCGTCTTTTTGATCTATTTCTTTTGCAAGAAGATCAGACTTTTTAACTGCTTCCTGCAGTTTTCCTTCGATCCTTCGATGTTCCTCAATCAAAGCCTCTCTGACCAATTCGACTTGTTTAGTTATATCAGACTCAGCAGCTAGCTTTTGTCTTAAAGCATCATTCATCAGTATTGCGGCGATTGTTTCTTTGGACAAATCTCCAATATTTTCATATCTGCCAAGGGCTTCTATAATACGTATCGTTACTCTTTCGGAATTGGGATCAAATTCCTGGATAAGGAAGGGTAACCTCAAACTGCTAAGCATGGCTTCTTCAAATTGGGCAGTTCTTGGAACCCAGAACTGTAGCATCTGCACGAGGGTGGATGGATGAAGGCACGTTTGAAAGGGCTCCTGCAATGTGCTTTTTTTGTAGGAATCGAATCCAAGAAATCGAAAGTCAACCGTGGCAATCCAATATTTTGTGTCTAAAGGCGACTCTAATGGAGAAGGTCGTTTATCATGGACAAAGTGCCAAAGCACCATATCATGCTCCCATTGTTCATACGATTTTGCTCCGCGCCCTTGGTGTTTCTTTTCAAACTCCATCTGCATTAATATGTCATCGATTACTCTCCGGTCCGTTTTATATTTTTCTGTCTTTTCGTTAAATAATTCCACGTTCTTTGTTTTTAAAATGGAAATTAGGTCCTTAATGTATGGTCCAAAATATAAGTCTGCACTAACAGCAATATTTTTCTTTCTGATTTCTTCAAAATATTTTTGGACTATACCTTTTAAGCCCATATCTAATGACGCTTCAGCTAGGCTAGTTGTAAGTCGCACCTGATTCATTTGCTGACTGTAGGCTATAAAAACCCGCTTAGCCTCTGAAACGGTTATCGGCAAAACGTACAATTTCGCTGTGACTTTATCCGAGAGCTGCCTTATAAGCTCCTGAAGCAGTAGAGCTGCCTCATTTGAGGGATTTTCATGAAGCTCAAGAATCGAAAATAGAAAGTTCGTATCAACAAAAATCAAGAACGTTGGTTTCAGGCTACTTAGCCTCGAAATTGTTTTTAACGTGTCTTCTTTTAGATTTCCCGCCTCTAGAAAGAAAAATGAATTTAAGTGATTTAGGATGTAGGCCCGGACGGTCGCATCCTTCGGATCTAAAAAAGTGGTGATCGCAGTTTGAAGAGATTTACGAATTTCAGGGGGATATTTCTCAATATAGCCATGAAAAGTCATATCCCTATCCAAATCAAGTTCAACGCCGGCAAGAAGCTCATAAGTTCGCGCCCCCATGATTTGGATTATCGGAATGACAAGCTCTTTGTTAACTTTTTGCCACGTACTCTCTGCATCCAATGAGGGACAGCATTTCGAAAGGATTTCAAAAAATTTATTCTTAGATTTGGACTCAACTTCTTCTGCTTCTTTCAGTCTCTTTTCAAACTCTTTTAAAGCCGTTTCTGATATCTTATATCGCTCATCGGGCACTCGAATTAGCATGTTTGATGAGCATAATAAATCTAAATGCTTTTTGACCCTGGCGGGTTCTAAAGTAACTCTGAATTGTTTTTGATAATAATCAATAATGTCTTGGGATGTCAGGCTCTTCCCTGATAGCCAAATTGCCCCCATTATAAGCTGTTGGAGAGCCTTCTCCCACCAACCTACTTTATTTAGTTCTATATAGTGAACCAAAGAAATCAGCTCAGGAGGAAGCATTATTGAACCCATGATGATTACCTCCTTTTATGTGCCAATTATGCCTTGCTATTAATCGAATCCCAAGCTTCTAGAACTAACCTTTTTGTCCAGTATTCACTAAATTCTCGGAGCTCTTTTTCTTTAAGAACACGGAAGGTTTCGCCGGGGAAGTCAGGCCCATAGATATCTTGAGGATCGAGTATATAACGCAGTTCGTCCCGCGTGAGGCCATAAAGTTTGGCATAATATGCGTCGAGTTCAGCGCGGAGGATTGCACGCCGATTTTCGTCCCATTTGAAGGGCGGCAAAGGAATACCGTCTTCTGAAACTTCTGCCCATTCCGGTGGATCCCATGAATGCCCGCCTGTTTGGGCGCGATTTTCTTCCCATTGCTTGCTGATAGCGGCCTTAATCTCATTATCTGCATCACGCCAGATGTCATCGGCAAACGGCTTAATATCCCAGGAGGAATAAATAAGCTCGATGACACGAGGTGAAAAGAAGATACCATTCTTTTCATTATAAGTGCCAGGCGGAAGAATAGGAAATTGTTCTATATAAAAGAAGTTCATATTTACCCCAGCGATCTTCTGTCGAGCTACCCAATCAAAAACGATAGAGCTTAGGTTGCCGATGAGGCATCCAACCAAACTGTTCGTTTTTCCGCTAAGCAGAAGCAAAGGTGAGCTATTTCCCACGCCAACTAGAGGTATCATGCTGAAAATCGCCGTCCGTTCATCAGTAGAACGGGCGATATTTCTAAATGCTATAAACCATTGTCTTTCCCACTTAGAAATCAAGTTTCCATTGCGACCACGATGCTCTAGCCGAGAAATGACTTCGTCCTCCGCTACCCAATACCAGGGCTGGATAACAAATTTAGGATTTTTATATTGGTCATTTGTCGGCGAGGCCAATTGGACGCTAGAACGGCAAGCAACGCCCTCATAGGTTCCCGACCGGTGATCATAGTAAGAGATCATTTTGGCTTCATAGAGAGGAAGCCAGACCTCATCGCCTTTGACATACCGATTGCCCCAGAGCCTCAAGCCGTCGCTCTCGAGTTGCTGCTGTGTGCGGAAAAGATGGGAGTCGTTGGCCATATGAAACATCGCCAGAAACTTTACGCCCCACGGATTTTCGCCGGTTTGCTCGTTGATGAGGACGGGGACTCGTTCGTAAATCTTCCGCGTAATCTCGGCGTCGATTTTTGTGCGGAAAATCGGACAGGTTCGAGTATTCGGGTTGAGGCGGCTGAAGTCCTCCGCAGTAAGGGTAAATCGGCGTCGATCGTCGTTCAAGTGTTCGGAGCGAAGCAGGAAAAAGGCAAAATCGCTCTTTTTGACCGGTTTATTGCTGATTGTTAAGAGGGAAAATTTATAGCTTCGATGGACACCCGGAAAGAGAGCATCCCGATTTTCAAAATCATACAAGCTTGCCAATTTTTCTTTCTCAACGAGGTTTGCAAAGAAGTATTTATTTGTGTCATCAGTGGCGATGCCGGTGGGGACTACGATTCCCACTCGACCATTTGGGTTGATTAGACTGCTCTCGGCCTCGGCGAACACGGAATAGGTATTGATATCCCCCCGTGCAGTCAAAGCAAATCGGCCGCTCACTCTGAGAAATTTGCTCAGAGCGTCCGCGCCATGGAGAGCGTCTTGATATTCCTGCCAAAGTTTGGGATTTTTCACCTTGAGTTCCTTAATAAGCCTGGATCGAGCAGCTTTATTCGGAGCCTGGGCAATCTCGCTGTCCCTTGTGGCGAAGAATTCTTCTTCTTGGAGCTTAATCCGTTCCCAGGGCGGATTGCCGATTACTATATCAAACCCGCCCTGGACAAAGACTTCGGGGAACTCGAGAGGCCAGTGGAAAAATGCCTGCCTTTGGGCGAGTAGCCAGGAATATCCGGTCGTTCTTGCATCGGCAGCACCGGAATCAAGATAACTCACAAGGACTTCGTGCGTTGGGATTCGGTTCTCTCTCTCGTTTTCGGGCGCTAACTCGACAAAAAACGCCGCCGTCCAGAGATTGCAGGCCGTCTGATCTCGCCACCAATTCGTCCCCAGGGAGTGAATCTTTTTATAAGCTTCAGCTTTCTTGCGGATATTATCAGGGGTATCATCAGGGATTTGGGAGAGGATTCGCAGGTGATCGCCGAGGTCCCTGAGCTCCTTTGCCGTTTCGAAAGGAAGGTTTCTTTGACCCTCTCGCTCCTGCTTATTACGTTTTTTTAGTGCTCGAGCCACTGATTTATCATCGCCCTCGACCGGAGCGAAGGCATCGTCCGGGATGCCCCCTTTAAGCACGTTGAAGTCCATTACGCCGACAAGGGAGTCGCCGCAGCGAATGCGATGGTCCAGAAAAGTCAGCGGCCTATCTTTGGTGTGCCCTTCTATCCAGAGAGCAACTTTACAGAGATCAACGGCCAGGGGGTTTTTGTCAACGCCGTAAATGCAATGGGTGATGACATCGCGGACTGCAAGACGCAAAGATTCCGGGGTCGGTTCATCCTCGCCTGTCCTAATTTTGGCGAGCTCTTTGCCGAGTCGCCGAGCGGCGGCAAGAAGAAAATGCCCGGAACCGCAGGCGGGATCGAGAACCCGAATGGAAAGAAGGGCGTCCTCTTTGTATTCATTCGATTTAGCCCTCTTAAGACGCTCTTCCATCACGGGGACAAGGGCGCTCTTTATCAATTCCTGAACCAGCTCCGGCGGCGTGTAGTAGGAGCCCGTGGATTTTCGTTCGGTCCCATAGACCAGATCGAACCTGAGCTCGCCGTCTTTGTCGGAAAAAACAGGATGAAACTCAAGCAAGCTCTCATAGACGCTGCCCAGTTCTTCAACATCAAGGGCTGCATAATTTATCCGGTGCCAGGGCGATCGCTCATCCTCCCGATACATCCCGATATGCCAGAGGGCATTAAGAAGTTCACGGTTTGTAAGGGAAGAATTATCCAAGGATGTCATCTCGGCGCCATTGAATAAATCGCCGTTCAGAGGAGGAACACTCAGATATTGGCCCAACTTTTCATCCCGGAAAAGCTCAAATGTCGTCCTGAGTCCGAGCCAGAGGTCATCGTGGGCTGTCCAGGAAGAGCGGATCTCGAGCAAACGCTTGAGACGGTTGATACTGTAGTGCTCAGCATATACGGGATTATCAGTAATCAGGTTTCTTTCCTCGGCCACCATGAGGAAGAGAAATCGATAGATGAGCCTGAGAAGCTGCCGATAGAAATCCTGAGGAGCAAGCTTGCCGGCAGAGATCTCTTGCCTAAGGTCTATATTTCGAGGGTTATTGATGAAGCCGTTGGCAAAAATCTTCAGCGCTTCTTCTACGCCGTCGCGTAGCCGGTCCCGCACGCGGCCGCCCTGTTCGATCGTCAAAAGGTAATATTTCTCAAGGAGACACTCCTGGGCATCGGCAAAGGTACGGGGAAGACGGGTTCTGTGAAGCAGACGATAGAGGAGAGCAAAATCGGCGAACTTTTCCCCCGCCATCATTTGCTGGAGGTCGAATTCGATGTAAGCTTGCTTCCGCATCCGCTGGGAATCTCGGAGGAGGCGAAGAATTTTTCCGTTCGTGACAAGACCCCAGACCTGTTCTGTGCGATTGAGATATTCCTGAAGAAGTGCATGCGGGGCGAGACGAGGCCGGCCCGACTCGGGCTTGCGGTCGAGAGATTGCCTCGCGCCGACGACATGAACGGGAGGGGCGGTGTCATCCTTGCCCGCCTTATGAGATATGGAAAACGTGAGGCCGTCTATTTCCGCCGCCCGCGGCTGATAAATCAACTCATAGCCCAGCGAACTCAAGAGCGGAATTATCCACTGATCGCGAGTGACCGTGGTGGCGAGGTCTTCTTCGGGGAGTCGTTCGAGACGCCGGTCGAAAACATGCCACAGGTCCCGGGCATCGCTCCAGGCGGCGGCGATCTCATCGCTGAGCCGGCTGCGCGAGTCGAACCCGAAATCGGTGGGTCTTTGACCGCCCTCTTCGCCTGCGGCAATTCGTTCAATGATGTCGTGGCCGATTAAGCCGCCTTCGAGCTTGAGTGTTGAAAAAGCGGCTCTCACCCAACGACTCCCTTGGGAAGCGGTAAAAGAGCCAGAACGCCTAAAAGATCAGGAGGGAAATAGGGAGATACTGAAAGACCACGACGCCTGAGATGGGCAGCGGCACGGACACGGCGATGGGACTCGGAAAGCTTTTGAGCTCGCCCGTCGAGGATGGGCTTGAGTTGACGTTTGACGGATTCCCATGCGCTCAAGAATTCGGCGAGCACTTCTTTCCTCTCGCCGGCGCTCGTGTTGCTCTGGGGAGAGGCAGAGGAAAGGAGGGTCAAGATATTGTTTTCACTTATCCATTCTATAACTTGCGGCGGAAGGCCGCTGAATCCCAGGACGACCGCCTCTTCAGCAAGCATGGGTGTTTTGTCAGGCTCGGATATGCTGAATCTGATTCGTAAGAGCATGAGAAATGTCCGGCGGCTCACAGCGGTTGTTCGGATTGCGCCGCATCTTGGAGCGCGGGCCGAGCCGTCCATGATCAAGGCTTCTTCCAATAAGAATTGGGCAAGAGATGCGACGAAGGGATGATTTCGCCCCAGGAAGGTCGTTTTCTCTGGCGCCGGGAAGGCAAAGGCAACCAGCCACGGTTTATTGCCATCCGGGATTGTTAATCTGATGGGTTCGGGAAGCCGGTCGAGGCCCGCAAGCGAGAATTTCTGAGGGCCTTTTTGAATGACTTCCACGCCCAAGCGCTGGCATGCGTTAAGAACAAATCGCTGGACGGCGGCAGGGTCTCCAAGAACCGCATCGGTCTCGTCCAGCTCCTTTTTGACCTCATCCGGCTTAATAGCGCGCTGGGCGAACCGCGTGCGGTTGATTTTTTCTCGTTCTTTGGCCTCATCCCATTTCGCATGGAAATCGGGGACCGTCGTGTCTTCGAAAAGGCGAAGTTGTTCAACGCGAGGCCCCCTGAAAAATAGGGCCTTGAGGACAGATTCCATGACGGTTTCGCTATCCATGGGCACGGGGACCGTGATTCCGAGGGAAGTTCGTATCTCTTTGGCCTTGCGGAGAAGGACATCCAAAACGGCGCCATCGACGGGGTTGTCGCGGCCATAGAGGAGGATGGCTTTTACAGTCGGAGCCGTCTGTCCGAACCTATCGACACGGCCTTCTCGCTGCTCGAGCCGGTTGGGGTTCCAGGGAAGGTCATAATGGACAACAGCGGTGAAGTGCTCCTGAAGGTTGATACCTTCGCTCAGGCAGTCGGTGGCTACCAGGACCCGGTGTTTGAAGCCGGCCAGTTCTTTGACCTTCTCTTGACGCTCTTCATCGGAGAGTGAGCCTGTGACTGAAATAACTCGAAGCTCGGGGAAGTGCTTTTCGAGGTTTCGGGTGAGCTCTTGGGCAACGTAATCGCTCGTGGCGATGTAGCGGCACCAAACAATGGGATGGAATCCATCTGATAGGAGGCGGCGAACAATCTCAATGCATTTTTGGAGCTTTGTGTCGGCGTTTCCTTTCAGATTTTCGGCAAGGCGAGCCAAATCCCGGAGGCGGCGCTTTTCACCCTCATTCAGGTCTTCTTCACCCTCTTCGACGATGTGGGTCGGTTGGACGTCAACCGTCTCCTTATCAGAGCCCTCATAGATATAAGGCGAATAGGCCTCATCCTCCGGTTCATATTCAATACCAAGGCGTTTTCCTCGCATAAGGAAGGCGGTGATGGCCGCGGCAGGACTCGACATGACGCATCGAAGGAGGGCAAGCGCCGTCCAGAATCGAATACGCTTCTTCCAGCCGGTAAGAGTTTCTCCGGACCGAACGAGTTCTGAGCTAAAAGCATAAACCCGGTCGAAAAGAGCTTTGTAGGCAGGAGAAAGGTCGTATGTTTTTTCGTCTGGATCACGAGACGGGAAAGGCGTCTTTTCGCCAATCCATTGCTCGACATCGGCGCGGCGGCGCTGCACAAAATGCCGGGCGAGTTCATCGCGGTCCTGGTCGGATAGGGAGCGGAGGTTAAGACGAGAAAAATCGGCCTGGAGGAGGCCAAGAAGGGAAAGGAAGGATTCTTCGACGCCGCTGTGGGGTGTCGCTGTGAGAAGGATGAGATGACGATTCTGAGCATTGGGTCCACTGGCAAGGGCCTTGAGAAGCTCGTGGCGCTGCTGCTGTGCCTTAAGATGGGCGGATGGCTGGGCAGCTCCGTGAGCTTCGTCGACGATGACGAGGTCCGGACAGTTAACCAGGAAGTTCGCTCTGTGAATATCAGATTTAGCGTAGTCAATGCTGACGACGGTGAATGGGAAATAGCTAAAAACACTATAATCCTGGGAAGGCAGTTGGCGCTCGAGCTGGCTGATGGTGCCGGAACGGATGACAGCAGCATCGAGATGGAATTTATCTTGAATCTCCGTTTGCCACTGATCACAAAGGTAGGGAGGACAAAGGACGCAGAAGCGGCGAATCTCACCGCGGTCGAGCAACTCTCGGGCTATGAGGAGCGCCTCGATCGTTTTTCCGATGCCGACATCGTCGGCGATAAAGAGCCGGATATGGTCAAGGCGCAAGGACATCAGGAGCGGGACGAACTGATACGCGCGTGGCCGCACTGAAATCCTTCCGAGGGAGCGAAAGGGGCCTGCGCCCTCGCGAAGGGAAAGGCGGGCCGCGTTCCAAAGGAGTTCCGTCCCGATGAAATCTCCCGAATCTTCCGGCTTGGGAAGGGGAAAGGCAGCCGGTTCGACGCGATCGAACCCGAGGTCGGCAAGGCGTTTATCAACGCCGCAGATCTCTTTCTCGCTGCCTGTGAGGAGCCGCAGGAGGTAAAGGTTTTCGTCTGAGGATGGGAGAAGAATCCATTCTCGATTGCGACATCGGACGATGGAGCCCACACTTAGATCGCTCATGTGATTTCCTTGCCTTCGCCAAAGATATCGGGGTATCTCCTCACCTGTTCTTCGATGTCTTGATCAAAGCGGATGATAACGACGCGGTAGCCCAGGTCTTTAAGGGCAGTTCGGGTCTCCATGTCTTTTGCTTTTTGCTCGGGTTGATCATGGACGCTGCCATCGCAAAATACGCAGCAATTGGGATCACAGAAAAAATCGGGGATGCAAGCATAATCTTTTAAGGCCTTTTGGGCATCGTCAGGAAGGCGCCGCTTCGTGCTGTATAGGACTGCGATAAATTTCCGCTCGAGTTCGGACCTTGAATCAGTGAGGGACTTGAGCCAGCGATAGTGCTCATCATAGTCGCGGCCCTTCTTGACCGGCTGAGTTGAGCTTTTGGCGAGTTTGATAAGGAAATCCTTGACGAGATGACGGTTGAGTAACGGATAATCCCGCTGGTTGCTGTAAGAGAGGAGACATTCATAACAGGCATGAGAGCATTCCGGCTTCTTGTCTTTAAAGGTTTGAAGGTCAAAATGGCAGCGTTCAAGCGCGGCGGATGCAATCTGCCCGATGATGTCGCGTTCCGCAATCAACCTCTTAAGGACTCCGACTCCGCCCTCCGAGGCCTCGTAGAGAAGAATCGCCCTGTGTTCGCCAGAACCGATGCGCTCCGAGGCAATCTCGGATTCCTCCACTTGAAAGACCTGTTCGATTCCCCGCTGGAGAGAATATTGGAGAGTCGCCTGAAAGGCTTCTTCTTGCGGCCCCAGCTCAGATGGCAAATAGATGAGCAAAGTATTATGGAAATCCTTAACAAAGAGACAAATTCTTCTGATCTGGTCAGATGGCACGGTCGGCTCTGGCTCATCTTCTTCAACGCGAGATACCCACTCCCCCGTTTTGAGGTTGATTAAGAAGCCCCCCTCTCTCCGATTTCGCCAGCCATGGTTGATACGAAACAACTCAGCTGCCGGGCCATAGATGAGATGAAGAAGCGGCGAAGAAGACTCGTCTTGTACGGAGGCTTCGTCGGTCCGTTTTTGACTGGACGGGCCGGGCGAAAACCGAAAGTGAGAGGTCAATTCATAGCCGAGACGGCGGCGTTCCTCTTCGTCGCATGAGATCCTCTCTCTTTTCCAGGTCTTGACGTTGGGCATTTCGAGAAGTCCGACGATTTTGCTAGTCGAAGCATCAAGACGGCAGGCGCAGTTCTGGCAGAGATCGTGAGACGCACCGCCCTGGAAGTATCCGCAGTTTGTGCATACTTTTGCCGTCAGACATCGCGAGGCAAGTCCTCCGGGGGGAAGAATTAACCGGCCGGCCTCGTATTTTCCGCCCTCATGGTAGATGATGTTCCTTGGACCAAATTCGGAGATGGCAAGAAAACGAGGGCGGGAGATGAATTCGCCATCTTCTCTGGGAACGTAAACCCGGACTGGAAGGCGGGGAAAATTATAGCCGGGAAGAAATCCCTCGCTCGCCAGGTATCTGTAGGGATAAAAATCCGATTCTTCCCGTGTTGTCTCGATATTGCAGAGAAGATTTTTTTGGTGTTCAGCCTCGCGGCGCTGTGCTTCTGCCCTCCTTCGTTCATCTCTATCCCGAATAGGATAACGAAGTTTTTCGTTGGCTTCTTGCCACTGCTGATCAGCCGCCCGATACAGTTCTCGCCAGCGGTTGAAAGCGGCATCAAATTCCTCAGGCGCTCTTATGAGAACATTCTTTAGCCAGTGTCTTGAATACCAATCGGTATTTGATTCTTCGATAGCGGAGCTTTTGATAATGCTTTCAGCTTCAGCAGTGCATTCGGCCAGGCGAGCGTCCGAAAGGTTGATCTGCCCTTTTATGCTGTCTTTTAGGGGGTAGTTGGAGAGAGGCATCTCCAACACATCGGATATGGAACTCTCCAATTTTAGCCTGATCTTGGCAAGCCAAATGGCATGGACGTGCGCCCGGACAAGGTCTTCATTGCTCAGGTCTATTCGGGGCGGACGGACGACGCCCGAAACCATATCTTCTCGATGGCGGAAAAAATACTGGTCGTGGCCGCTTCCGGCGGAGCAATAAGTCAATACAAGAGCGGGATCGCCGCACCGGCCGGCGCGTCCACTTCTTTGGGCATAGTTGGCCGGTGTGGGGGGAACATTCCGAAGGTGAAGGAGCTGAAGGTCGGCGATATCTATGCCGAGTTCCATTGTCGGAGAACAGAAAAGGCAAGAGAGATCGCCATCCTTGAAGCGCTGTTCCCTTTTTTGGCGATCGTCGTAGCTGACCTGGGCTGAATGGGGCAGCCCCTCGAGCTTTTTAAGCGAGAGCGCTCCCTCTAAATAAAAATCTCTAAAATATTTGTTAGCCTTCTTGGCAGCCTCTTGGTATCGGGGGTGTTTGACCTGACCAGAGTAAATCGGATCGAGAGGAGGACTCTCTCGATCGCATTCACACCAGGAAAGGCAGGAAGCATCCAGTTGGACATATTCGAACTGCCTATCTTTTTCCTTTTTTATCAGGCCGAACGAGCTGAGAACGTTCATAAGGCTAAATATAAAGGCAGAATATTCCCCGTTGATCGCGATTGCCTTCCTGAGGTATCGGCCGAGGAGAGTTGTTTCGGATAAGCTCAGATCCTCGTCATAGATTCTTTCGTATTCGGGTAGAACGAACCGCGTGCCCCGCCTCAATTTTTCTGTTTCATCAAATCCCCAGCGATCATTAATCTGCTGCTGAACCCGCTTGAGAAGCTGGAGTTGCGTCGTTTCCTTAAGACAGGGCACAAAAATCGCAAGTTTCCTTCGGAAATGGTCAAGGACTGTGATTAAAATTTCCTTTCTTTTTTCGGCACCAAGAAGCTTAAGAGGTTTCACCTCTGACCAGTTGCCGTCCTGACCGCAAAGCTCGTATAATCCTTTATATTCGATGCAGAGCAATCCGCATTGCTCCAGGTTTGGCTGGATCACGCGCCATCCTCTGCGGAGGTCTTCATAAATGCGGTATTCGATTAGGCCTTGGAAGGTCCTCCAGACTTCCCGGCCTTGCTGGGTATCCATACGCAAGTTCTTATTCTGGGCTACTTCGGTGAGCGTGAGCTCTAGGCATTCAGCGACTGCCCTGGCGATCGTATCGAATTGAAGACGTTTATATTTTCTAATGGCGGCGAGTATGCCGGCTCGCAATAGGGATACTAAAATGAAATCATTGAAATGGCCTGCCTGAAGGGAAGCGTCCTGCCTGTTATCGGTGAAGCTTAGAACCTTTCTTCCGCCCTCCTCAATTTCGCCCTTGGGGGCGTGCTGGAGCGCAGACACGGAGAGGACGGTCGTCGAGGTGCTACGTCCCTCTGTGGAAAGGCCAACGAGCTTTTTGTACTCAAACTTATCTCTGCGCGAATAAAATTCGCCGCAATTGAGACAGAGAAGGAAAGGCCTCGGCTGGAACCAAACACGCAATGTGTCGGGTCGCGAGGTCGAAGAGAAGCTCCCATCAGGAAGAGCGTAAAGCAACTGAGGCACGTGCTTTCGATAGTCGCGTTTAATCCTACCATTCCGATCGAACCACTCGGGCGGAAGATGGCCAAGGTCCCAGGCTGTCGCTTGGTCATCTGGTGCTAACATTAGATAGCCGGCAGTAATTTCTTCGTCAGGAGATATCTCTTGGCCGGGATCAAAGGGTGCAAACGAGTTTCGGGCTTCATTCTTCAAAACGGCATAGTACTCTTGGCCACAGACGCGGCAAAATTGAAGAGGAAAAAGGATGGAGTTCGATTCTCGCGCTGGAGCGTAATAAAGTCCTTCAAGACTCAGGACGCGATTGGATGAGGGCTCAAGAGTTGAATATACTGTCCGGCCTTGCCCAAAAAACTGGTGAAGTTTAAAGGCGAAAAGCGGAAAGCCCTCATCTGTCGAAAGCCGAATTCCTAGTAGGAAGAAGTCCTGAAGGCGCTGTTTGCATACTCCCTCGGCAAGACCAGTCAATGCACTAAGTTTTATTGCACCTTCCTTAAGACTTAGAGGAGTTTTCCTCCGCAGATTCCCGTCAGGCTCAACCTCGATTCCAAAAGTCTCTTCAATCCAGACAGCCAGAGGGTTTGATATGAAATCCTCTTTGCCGGGCGGAAGTGAGCTTTCAATTGATATCTTCAAGTTATCCGGCGTCGGACGGATAGCAGAGCTTGTGGTCCTGTCCAAAGTCTCTTCGACCACGTTCTTAGGTTCAACCTGGATTCCAAATAGCTTGGCGGCAAACTGAGCAACCGCATCTTGCCGTTCTTTTTTCGAGGTCGCCTTGCCGGCCACCATAGTCGCACTTGTTCCAATGCACAAAAGATTTGGATTTCCGCAGCGTTCCCGTAGACGCCTGATAAGGAGGCCTACGTCCGCTCCTTGGCGTCCCCTATAGGTGTGCACCTCATCAATAACAAGAAACTCGAGAGCAGATGTAGCTTTATCGACCAGTTTATGTTCTTCCGGCCGGACAAGCATGAGCTCTGCCATTACATAGTTGGTGAGAAGGATATGAGGAGGATTGTTCTGTATTCGAAGCTTCTGCTCGAGATTTTCTTGTCCGGTATACTTCTCAAACCTGACGGGGCATTCCCGGCCCGTCCGTTTTTTAAATTGTTGCGCAAGCTCTGTCAGGGCTTCGTACTGGGAGTTAACGAGGGCATTCATAGGATAGACTATGATTGCCTTAACCTTCGCGGCATCCCGAATCTGAGTGATAACACTGTTAAAAATTGGAATAAGATACGTTAGGGTTTTCCCTGATCCAGTTCCGCTCGTGATAACGAAATGCTTTTGTGCGAGAGCCCTTTCGATTGCCTCGTGTTGATGGCGGAAAAGTCTGATCGACGTGCCGTCTTTATTCCTGAAAATCTCTCCGCACAGATGATGCAATTTGCCCTCGATAGCAAGCTGCTCAACTGTCTTCCCATATTGATAGGAAGGATTCAGCTGAATCAGGACATCCGGCCAAAGCTCCCTGCGCTCGATGAGGGCTTCCTCTACAAATTTCCTGATCCTCTCATCCGCAATTGAAAAGAAACTCTGGATATACTTGCTGTAGTCATCGATGACCGCTTCATGGAGTTTAAAGATGCTCATTTAGTCCCTAAAAACATTTTCATTATGCCACAGGAGAAACTCCTGAGATGGATAATCATTTCTGGCTTGAGGCAAATGGTGGAGCTTATTTCCATCGAAAGGATAATAATAGCGGCCGTTTTCAAATTCGTCACGGAGGCGGCGGCTGACTTCGATGCGGTAGTCCGGGGTCACCGTGATATAGCCGCGGTCGAAGAGTCGGTGGACGTCGCTACGGAGCAAAAGGCCGTTATAGACTTCATGTGGGCCGCTATCTCCGTAAGGTTTAATGTGGGCGGCCTCGAGGGCGGGCAGCGAATGCTCCTCCGTAATAGCACATGCGCGGCCGTAAGCATCCGTGACGCCAACGAAGAATTTCATGGTTCCCTGACTTATCTATTCCTCCCGGGAATGCCAGTGCCTATTATCGCGCAATTGCCCGGTGCTTGAAAATCCCCTCTTGGGGTGATTTTTCGTCTTTTGGCCACTTTTTTCTTGACATCAAGCCCTTCCCGCGCTAATAATAATAAAGAATCACGATGGGAGGTTATCCAAAGGGTCCCGTCCCTCGGTAATGCCTCCTTTTTTTATCATCTTTTGTATTCAAGTTTCCCCTTTAAATTGTTCATAAAAACGATGTCATCCATGAATTTTCTAAGAAGCGATGAATATTTCTTCTGGTTAGGGACGATCAACTTCAATAGCTTGTTCTGTTTTTTGAGATATTCAACCAGACAATAAAAATCCCCATCCCCGGTTACAATCAGGGCCTTATCATAATTTGGATATTCGATCATCGCGTGGAGAACGAGCTCTGCATCAATATTTCCTTTGACTTTCCCATCGGGCAACTGAAGTGTCGGCTTGAAGATAAGTATATACCCATCTTTCTGCAATGAAGTATAAAGGCTTTGATTCGTGGGAACGTATCCGATAAAGATAAATGCTTTTGCTATGGCGTATTTATCTTTGAGATATACCCTGAAACGTTTGAAATTCAATATCCAACCGAGGTCGCGAATGGATAGATTTAAATTCTGACTATCAATGAAAGCATAATTATTTAGGCCTGGATTCATTCTTCCTTCCCTGATTTATTAAACAATGCAGCCTGACCTCGCCTTCGAAAGGCACGTGTTTTTGCCGTGTGCCACAGCAGTTTATACCGGTCAGAATAAACGGCGCGGCCGACGCTCGCCCTCTGGCCTCCTCCTGCCCTCTGTGCTTCCCCAGCCCTTTGCACTTCCGTCGCCGCTCTGAACACCTCCCGCTCGCGCGTGTCCGGGTCGCGCTGGTCAAAAGCGAGCCCCCGTCCGCCGATTTCCTTCTCGATGATGTCCCGGACCTTGGAGGCGGGCACCAGGAACGAGGCCGCGAACGCCGGCGCGAATTTCTCTCGCGGATGGTAGAAAGAGACCACCTCGTCGATGAAAACATCAGCAAGCTTGGTCCCTGAGAAGCCGTGCATTGCCCTAAGACGCTATCGCATTACCCCTCGCTTATATAGCATTATGTGAAGGTTGCTGTCAATAAAGGTTGAGTTGCGCGCTGGGGGTTCGGAAATGCAGCCTGGACCGGGTTCTCCAACGCTTTGATATACTCAAGGCTCCACTCGAGGACAGCGGATTCCGGCTTATCCTTCTTGGCTTCCCGTGCTTTTTCCAGGTAAACCCTGGCCTGCTTCAGGTCGCTTTTCCGGATGTAAGCTTCGGCCAGGTCAGCCAGAGCCCTGCCCGACTGGGGATTCTCTTCATGTGTTTCTCCTTTTAGTCTTCACACTGCTCCTTTCCCTGAAGCGACGGGTAAAGGGGAGGAGTAATATTAGAATGCATTTCAGGGAATACGTATTATATTTATATCCTATATAATCTTATATACGTCTTATGAACTTGAAGGGTTGCCAAATCCCTTTCCCTGATCACGGACTTGGGGTCAGGCCTCAACAAATAACAAATCCGGAGTATCAGGAACACTCCGGCGGTCTGGAAATCAATTTCAACCTCCGATGATCTCATTCAGCCCGTCGATGACCTGCGCGAGTTCCTCCGGAGTCAGGCGGGCGATTCTCTTGCCGATGCGCTCAACGGCAAGGGTCCGCACCTGGCTGATTTTAATCCAGGAGCGCTTGAGAAGCCCCATAGTTCTGATTTCCAGGGACAAGGGAAATCCGGCCTGTTGAGGCCGGCTGGTGATGGCCATGGCGATGACCGTCCCGGAACGTTCATTGAATACATCCTGGCTCAAGACGAGGACCGGACGCCGGCCGGCTTGCTCCCGGCCCCTTCCGGGACTGAGGTCCGCCCAACGGACCTCCCCTCTCAGTACTCGGGCCATCGCGAAAGCTCCTCGGAAAAACTTTCCTCGGCAAGTTGCTTCTCCTCTGCCGGATCGAGCCTGCTGCATTCCCGGGCCAGACGGATTCTGTCCAACCGGTCGAGCTTCTCGGCCAGGGCTGATTCAATGGCCCGGCTGCGGTTGGGAAAGATTTTTTCCCGGACCAGAAGATCCAGTCGTTCGAGCGTTTGCTCGGCCAGAGAAATCGCGATTTTTGCCTTGGGCATGACACACCTCTCAGTATTACCATACGTCATACCATCGAGCGTGTCAAGGCCGGATTCGCGCATCTTCACGTAGAAATGGACGCCTCCGCGGCCGCTTCTTTCTCACATTAAGTGAACTCAAAGGAGAAACTGGGCGATTTGGAGGCGGAGAGGCAGGCGGAAATAGGACTGGCCTCAAGTCTGCGAAGACAGGTCGAGATCCTGATCTCTAACCCGCGGCATCCCTCTCTGGGAGTGAAGAAAATCAAGGGGACAAAATCCATTTTCGGGGCGCGGGTGGACGATCATTTCAGGTTCACTTTCGAATTCGGGGAGAAGAACGAGGTTATCTTCAGGGTCGTCGGCCCTCATAACGCGGCGCTCAAGAAGCCATGAGCTTGACAAATATGCATTTGAATATTAGAATGTATATATGGATTTAAGCAGGCGAGGCCGCATCGATGAGAACAACAGTCGAATTATCCGATGATTTGATTGCCGCGCTCCACGCGCTTGCGGTAAAAAAAGGGTATCGAGGCTATTCTCGCGTCATGGAAGAAGCGGTTAAGCATTATCTTCGTGACCATGAGAAAAAAGAGCTGTCTTCGAGCGTCCTTCTGAAGATGAGGGGAAGCTGGAACGCTAAAGAGGCTGCAGAGACCAAAAAGAGGCTCGAGGAGATGCGGAAGAATTGGCGAGCTTGGTGATCACGGATACAGACGTCGTCCTCTATTTCTTCACGGACACGCCTCCCTTTGCTAAAGCCGTGGCGGATTTGCTGAAGGAAGATCGTCTGGCTGTTACGGCGATAACCGTTTTCGAATTGTACGCCGGAGTTCGAGGCGCAAGAAGGCTGAAGCAGGTAGAGACTTTCTGCCTGGGCGTAGCGATCCTTCCGCTGGACCTCGTGGCGGCTGCCCAGGCGGGCAAAATCTACACAGAGCTCAAATCAAAGGGGATGACAGTCGGCAATCAGGATATCCTGATCGCCGGGATTTGCCTGGCCAACGGCCTGCCGCTTCTCACGAGGAACGCGGCGCATTTCGCCCCCATCACAGGGCTTAGCCTCTATCGAGACGGTTAATCTCCGATGATCTCATTCAGCCCGTAGACGATCTAAGAGAGCGCCTCCGGAGCGAGGCGGCCCATTTCTTTGCCGATATGCTCAACGGCAAGGGTCCGCACCTGACTAATTTTGACCACGATTGGCAATCCCCGGAAATTGGCAGGCTGCAAGCTGGAGTTTAGTGCATTACGTATGGCGTCCCCCAAATTGTGAGAAGGTGCCGGCTCGCCTCTACAAGATTTCCTGGAAGCCTTTCCTCGCCAATAAAAAAACTCGACAAGCTGGAAATCATGGATCGGGACGGAAACCCTTGCGATTCAAAAAATCCGAAGCCCGCAGGATGGGGATGCCACGAAACTCCTTCAAGTTGAGAAGATGACGATCGCCGGAGATGATAAAGTCGGCACGGCCCTCGAGGGCGCACTCCAGAACCCGATTGTCGGCTTCGTCGTCAAGGACCCTGATTTTCTGTCCGGGCTTGACAAGGTCAGCGTGCCGGCCAATTGCCGTCAGTGCTTCGCGCACGGCTTCATCATCCCACAGGAATTTATTCTTCAGGATAGAAGCAAACTCAGCCAGGATGCTTGAAGATATCAAGAGATGGATTTTTCCCGCCCGAACCGCCTCAAGAACCGTTTCGGGATTCCCTCCGAATAAAAAAGCAGAAAGCAATATGTTCGTGTCACAGACAACCCGGCAGGAGCTCAATCCCGAATCCCACGAGCTTCGTGGACAAGCCTCTCGATGTCCTTTTCGGAAGTGAGACGATACTTCCTGGCCGTTGCGCGGCCAAGTCGTTTCAACCTCAGCCAGCGCTCCTCATCCAGATGGTCTTCGTATCTCTTTACCATATCGCGAAAGAGTTCGCTCTTGGTTTTTCTCTCCAGCTTGGCCAGCCTTTCAATCTCGTCATAAATTTGGGGTGGGAGTGATACGGTCAAAGTTCTGGTTGTCCTGGCCATAAATCGCTCCTCTGGGTCTTACTTGGTCTTACTATACTCCGTTTCTAACGTCTTGTCAACTGCCGAAATATTCTCGCCAGTTCTAAGCCCCATGAGAGGTGCGTGCTCCATTTGAAATAGACGCGTGAATTTCCGGATCGATCTCATCGCAGCGGCGCTGGTGCGCTGAAACAAATCCGCACTTAAGGCGTTCGCCGTCCCGGCGCTCACGCCGGGGAGGATATTCCTTGCCATGACAGAAGGAGGGGACAGAATCATGGGGGAGAATTTTAATCTGTTTTGCCCTTGAAATATTTTACGGCGTTATGCCCGGATTCCGATTCTAACATCCACTTTGCCGCTTCCTTCTCCCCTTTCCCACCGGGCCTCTTCCGCTGCCTCAGGCTGCGTCAAAGATCCCGCCAAGCCTAGCCCATTTCTTAGTTAATAGCTCCTATCGAGGATTTAATAACACCGCAGGCGAGACAACATAAATATAAGTCGATTCGGCAAACTGGCACTCAGGGATCTAATCTTAACTGGTATCCGTAGGCAAATTAAGGGCATTGGCAGGCTGCAAGCTGAAATTTATACATTACGTATGGCGTCCCCCGAATTTCTCCCCCGAATTTCCAAATGCCCCGAATTTATGGGGGCGGGCCACGTTAGCTGATCTTGATTTAAAGCTCATCTGGGGCTAAGCTATCGTTGTCTGA
>Ga0172366_10000484_pt1 | contig 28631 bp, 36 predicted proteins | sample LakKivSesite69cm_FD_114533 | JGI IMG/M metagenome (GOLD analysis project Ga0172366, IMG submission 114533) | Sediment microbial communities from Lake Kivu, Rwanda - Sediment site 69cm | ecosystem: Environmental > Aquatic > Freshwater > Lake > Sediment | place: Rwanda: Western Province, Lake...
ATATATCTGTCGCCAGGCAGGGCTACAATTGGTTCTAAAAATACAAATTGGGTGAACACTTCCTCACCTGGTTCCACAGCATCTTTGTTGAGCAATATGAGTCTTGCCTCCTCCTGCGTTGTCGCTATATGGAATCTCAAAATGCTCCCATTTTTGATAGGCTTAAAAGGCAGTCTTAAATATTTGAAGGTTGTATCTATTCTATTTGTGAGTGCTAGTGTATCAGGTCTGCCTATGATAGTTCCCCTCTCCAGTTCTTGTTTCTCTATGCCCTGGAGGTTCAGTGCAACCCTTTGACCTGCAATGGCTTCTTCTACATCCTCATGGTAGACCTGGATATTTCTTATCCGTGCATTCTTTGACAGGGGATATATCTCAATCTCCTCGCCTGTCTTTATATGGCCTGAAATGCATGTCCCTGTGACAATAGTGCCAAGACCTTTTAATGTAAATACCCTGTCAACCGGCAACCTGAATATGCCTTCCTTTGACCTTTCCTGTAATGCTATTGCCACACCCCTTATGGATTCTCTCAGCGTATCGATATTCTCACCTGTAGTTGATGAGACAGGTATTACAGGCGCTCCTTCAAGCGCTCTTCCTTTAAGAAAATCTTTTATATCTTCCCTTACAAGTTCTATCATTTCATCTTCAACAAGGTCTTTTTTGGTAATAGCAATGATGCCCCTTTTCAGTCCGAGAAGCTCGCATATATCGATATGTTCCTTTGTCTGAGGCATGACACCTTCGTCTGCCGCAATAACAAGAAGCACCATATCTATACCCCATGCCCCGGCTACCATGTGCCTTACGAACCGTTCGTGTCCCGGAACATCCACTATACCCACAAGTAAATCATCGCCAAATTTGTGATGTGCAAAGCCGAGTTCTGTGGTAATGCCCCTTTCCTTTTCTTCCTTCAATCTGTCACAGTCAATGCCCGTGAGGGCTTTTATGAGAGCTGTTTTGCCGTGGTCAATATGTCCTGCAGTGCCGATAACAATCTTTTTCATTGGTAACCTAACTATACAATATTTTACCGGGATGCTCAATCAGCTTGTGTGTTAAAAAAGGGGTTCGAGGGGTCAAGGGTAACGTGAAATCTTTATTCTTAACAATGGATATAGTTTCTCTAAGGAATAAGGAAAGTCTTATGGATGGACTGAAGGTCTGATGTGACGGAAGCCAGCCGAAAGTCAAGTATAAAGATTTGACCCTCTAAACACTACCCTCTAAACATCGGATTGCACTGAAGAACCATATAAAAATAATTGCTTTACAAATTTCTAAATGTTTTATTTATATAGAAGCCTTAAGAGGGAGGGGAGTCATACGGAATGGGGAGGACAGGAAGGACTTTTAAAAGGAAGAATTGGTGCATGAAAAAGGTTGTATTGCTGTCCATGATATTTTTTGCATTTTTTTACTGGACAGTTATTCCTTAATTCTTCATTATATTCATGGCAGGCATACATGAATATCCATGATTATTCTGAAAGTAAGGGGCTGTCATTAAGACGGGTGATGGACTTTACTACAGGTTCTAACCCCTTGGGTCCGTCGAATAAAGCAAAACATGCAATAAGAAAAAGCATTAAAAATCTTGACCACTACCCTGACGAAAAGACAAGGTATTTGAGAAGGTATATATGCAAGAAAGAATCCATAGGAGATGAAAATATAGTTTTTGGTCATGGTTCAACCCATCTCATAGGTGCCATACTCCAGGTGGTCGAACCAGAGGCAGCATGCATCCCTTCCCCTTTTTCTTATAAAACTGAAGATATCCTCAACAGGTATGATGTAAGGATAAAACCCTTTCCCCTAAATAAAGAGAGTGGTTTTTCCCTTGATATAGAGAAGTTTCTTCAGAGCATTGAAGGTGCTGATATTGTTATAATTTCAAATCCTCACAATATCACAGGGACAGTAATTCCTGTGGAAGATATTGACTATCTTATAGAAGCGATGGACAGAATCAATAAAATATTTATTATCGATGAGACGTATAGAGAATTTACTGAACTTGTGTCTCCAGTGAGACATGTTGTCCAGTCCAATAATTCTCTTATTATGAGAACCTTTTCAGCATTCCATGCATTAGCAGGACTGCGCATAGGTTATATGATAGGTCCGGCCAGACTTATTCAAAAAATCAGAAACGTTCTTGGTCCCCCGCAAATAAACTCCATAGCGCCTTATGCTGCTCTGGCCTCTCTGAGAGACACAGGTTATAAAAAGAGAACCCTGAAATTCATTGAACAGGAAAAGGGGTATATCCTGAGAAAGCTGTCGGATATTCAGGGATTGAAGGTATATGATACACCGTGTAATTTTTTATTATTGGAGATAGAAAAAGAGGGAAGCTCTAACTTTAAAGACTTATTTCTGAAACATAATATTTTGATTGATGAATACGTAGACGAAAAAAATGGATATTTTATCAGATTACCCGTCAAAAGACATAAACTTAACGCTACTTTTATAAAAATGTTAAAGAAAATTATGGAGGCTTCGTGAATATATTGAAAATGAAGAAGTTCCAGCGGTTCCTGTTTTGCTGTTTATTTTTGTTTTGTCTGTATATTTCCAATGCATACAGTCAACAGCAGGAAATAAGGATTCTCCACCTCAACGATTTCCACGGTTTTACAGCAGCCTATAAGGCCTTTGGTTCGGATGAAATGCTTGGAGGTATTTCTTCCCTTGCATGGTTGGCAGACAGACTTAGAAAAGAAAAACCCGCCCTTTTTCTTGCAGCTGGCGACATGATTCAAGGCAATAACTGGGCAAACCTTTTCAAGGGAAAGTCAGTTATTGAGTTAATGAATGAGATGGGATTTGACGCTATGGTTGTGGGTAATCACGAATTTGATTTTGGGCAGAATGTTCTTAAGGAAAGAATTTCAGAAGCAAAGTTTCCATTCCTTGGAGCAAACGTTGAGGGGTTGGATGAGCTCAAACCCTATCTGATAAAAGAACTGGAGGGGCTTAAGATAGCCATAGTTGGAATTGTAACTGAAGATACACCAATATTAACACACCCTGATAATGTAAAAGGTTTGAAGTTTTTATCTCCTGTTGAAACGGTCGAAAAATATACAAAGGAACTGAGAGACAGGGTCGATATTATTATTGTCCTTTCCCACATTGGTTTAAATGCAGACATGATGCTTGCGAATAAGGTGAAGGGCATAGATGTAATTGTTGGTGGTCATTCCCATACAAAAACAGGAAGGCATATGATAATCGGGAAAACCATTATAGTGCAGGCATGGGAGCATGCAATAGTACTCGGGGTCTTAGACCTGAAGGTAAAGGATGGAAAGATTATAGAAGCAGGCAGTCATCTTGAAGAAATAAAACCCAAGCTCCTTAAAAAGAGTGACGCTGTTTCATCTATTGTAGAGAAATATAGTAAAATGATTGATGCTATTATGAGAGATGTTATTGGAGAAACAGAGGCTGACCTTGATGGGGAAAATGTCAGGGTAAGAGAAACAAATCTTGGCAATCTCATAGCCGACATCATGAGGCAGACATCGGGGGCTGATCTGGCGATTATCAACGGAGGTATGATAAGGACGAGTATCAAAAAAGGGAAAGTGAAGGTCGATGATATTTATTCTGCTTTGCCTTTCGATAATTATATAGTTGCAATGAAACTTACAGGAAAACAGATTAAAGAGACACTGGAGCATGGTGTATCAGCATTGGAGGAAAAGGCAGGCAGATTCCCTCAGGTATCAGGTATTACATTCAGTTACAGCCGATCTGCTGAGAAGGGTTCAAGGATTAAGGATATTTTTGTTGATGGCAAACCAATGGAGCCCGATAGGGATTATGTTGTAGCCACCAGTGACTTTTTAGCAGCGGGTGGTGACGGGTACAGGGCTTTTGGAGAAGCCATAAGGGTGTCGAATGATTTTTCAGTAATCGGAGGAACAATAAAAAGCAATAATCTCGTATACACTGACCCGGGAAAATGGTTGAGGGATGTAGTTGTTGACTATGTAAAAGCTAAAAATAAGATTTTATCGAGTGTTGAAGGCAGAATTAAGGAAATAGATTAAAATGATATTATATGTGAACGATATACAGATAAATGTTCTTCAAGGGATGACGATTATGCATGCCCTCATCAATACAGGGCTTTTAGAACAGGTAGTATCTGGAAGGAAGGTATATGATGAATGGGGTAACGAGGTTGGATTGGATGGCGCATTATCAGAAGGCATAAAAATTTATGTGAGGTGATATTTGATGGTAGATAATTTTTTACTCTCTTTCATACGCAAGGGCTTGCAGGGTCTTTAAAATCAGTGAATAGTGTTTATATCCTGTGAATAGGGAAGATATTTTCCTTTACAAATTGTACTACTTTTCTGGCCTGGGCAAAGCATAACTCCTTATCAATCCCGTTTAAAATAAACAATGGATCATCCAGACGGTCTGCGTCCGGCCCATACATCATCCCGCCTATTGTACCGATGTGTTGGTCCACAGGTTCAATGCCACAGAATGTAGCCCATGCCAGTGTCCAGAGCGCCGCTGTTTTGTATATATTATATCCTCCCCCACCCATTGCCAGTATCTTCGGAGAGATTTCATTGATTATCCTGATAATACTTTTGTAACCATTGCTGGTGAGATTGAGGTGTGCGAGAGGGTCATCTTTATGGGTATCGCATCCAATTTCTGCGAAAACTATATCGGGTTTGAAGCATTCTACGAGAGGCGGCACAAGCGATTCAAAGGCGAATAGATATACCTCGTCATCTGTTTCTTCACGAAGCGGTACATTTACGTTGTAGCCTCTGCCTCCCTCTATACCTATTTCATTCTCGAAACCGGAACCTGGATAGAGCGTTTCTCCTGATTCGTGGAGTGATATTGTCAGGACCTGGTTGCTGTTGTAAAAGGCGTTCTGAACACCATTTCCATGGTGGGCATCTATATCAATGTAAGCAATTCTTTGTCCTTTTCTTATAAGGTCTGTAATCGTAACTGCAATATCGTTAATATAGCAAAATCCCTCTGCGTGGTCGCTCCCTGCATGATGGAATCCTCCAATAGGGTTGAAAACAAACCTTGCTTCGTTATTAAAAAGCATCATAGCTCCGTTGTAAGTTCCTCCCGTTGCAAGAAGAGAAAGTCGATACATGGACTTGAATAAAGGGTTATCATCTGTTCCAAGCCCTGCATGGAGCATTTCGATGGTAAATTCACCTTTCTCGCCTTTCTTAAGGAGATCTATATATTTTTTGTCTTGGAATAGATATAAAATTTCTTCTTGCAGGGGGTTCGGTTCTGTTATCTTTTGATTTTTCTCGTAGATTAAAGAATACCTGTGCAGGAGTTCAAGAAGTATCTTCGCCCTTACAGGTTTAAAGGGATGAGAAGGGTTATATTCAGAATTTGCAAGTTCGTCTGAATGCATTAATACATTCAACATAGGTCTCCGAGATTTATGAACCTTCCGTTCGGGGCTTTATTATATGTTATCTGCCGTTTCGTGTAAAATGTTATATTTCAAGTGCCTGACCTTTAAATCTTTTCTGATCTTTCTTTTAATATCCTAGCCCTAATGGATTTACTCGATAGAATAAGCTTTGTAACTCCATATCCAAGCAGTGCACCAGCAACCACATCGCTTGGATAATGGGCACCAAGATATATTCTGCTAAAGCCAACCAAACATGCAACACCGTAAAATATGAATTTATACTTCCCAATACGTTTGATCTCACATGATGCAACAGTGGCTATCATGAAAGCAATCACAGTGTGTCCACTTGGAAAGCTTGGGTCCATTGGCGGGGAGTGGGATAGATAGGGCAATCTGACTATAACGTCGTGATCCATAAAAGGTCTCGGCCTGTCTGCTAAATACCTAATTGCAGAATGAGCTCCAGAGGTACAACCATAAATAAGCGAGGAAAACAAACCTAATCTTAATCCACTTAAGATAGCCCTCCGATTTATCAAAATAAGGATAACTATGAAAATCCAGCCAGCCCAAAAATCCCCCAAGTAAGTTATCCCTGGCATAATTTTGTCACATATAATGTTCGATGCACCACTGTTTATCCAATTAAGAATTTTTAGATCACAGTACAACGCTAATTGGAAAATCATTAATTCACACCCTGATGCTGAGTAACGTGTGCAGCACAAACGAATCCCCTTGTTCCGCGTGACTGGACGGGGTTTTTGTGTCCTCCGTTTGTGCGGCTGTTATCTATTGTTTCGTGCAAAAACTTATATTTCAAGACCTGACCCCATTTTCTGATTCATTTTCTGATTCTCAGCGCAGAGAGCATGGAGCAGGGGGGCATAGAGCAGAGAGCAACGAAATAAACATTTTCTACCTGTTTATTCGTAACTCCTGAGCAGCGCTACTACCTTCCCTATAACTTCCAATCTCTTCCCCTCACTTTCCTTTATCAGCAAAGGCTCCATGTCTTTATTCGCAGGCAGAAGCATAACTTCACCGTGATTCCGTTTGAACCTTTTTACAAGAACCTCCCCGTCAATCACACACGCTATAATATCTCCACCTCTCACGACCTTCTGGGGCTTCACAACCACTATGTCTTTGTCTCTTATTCCATCTTCTACCATACTATCGCCTTTTACTTTCAGGAAAAGGTGCTCAGCATTGAGGAACTTATCAAGCTCAATATAGTCCTCTATATTTAAGGGCGCCATAGGGCTTCCTGCTGAGATTTCCCCGATGACAGGAAGCTGAATGTTCCTTAATATGCGTAGCCCCCTTCTCTTCCCTTTATCCCTTTTTATATATCCTTTCTTTTCGAGGGCCACAATGTGGTCAAATATAGTTCTTACAGATTGTATGTTGAAAAAGGATGCAATCTCTCTTAATGTTGGAGGGTATCCATTCTTGAGTACCCCGCTCTGTATATACCTCAGTACCTCAGATTGTCTTTTTGTCAGCACTGTTAACTCCCTGCGGGATAATTATGAATATAGAATGTAGAATGAAGAATGAAGAATTTTAATATCTTTCCATTTTTAATGCCCCTCGGGTCCATTCCCCGAAGCTTGCTTCGTATAAGGGGTCTTGCCTCGATACTGCCTTCGATACCCAGAGGCTTGCCTCGGGGTAGTTCATTTCTTAATTTTTCATTCTTCATTGTCTTTAGCATACCACCTCTTTTAGCATAAAATCTGATAGCCTCCTTACTCCTTCCTTAAATGGTTTCGTAAAGAAGCCGCCTTCCCATCCTCTATCTCTGAATATATCAGATATAATTAAAAAGGCAATACCCATTACCTCTTTGTATTTACATACCGCATAAAAAGAGGCCACCTCCATCTCCACAGCAGAAATACCCATCTTTCTGTACCTTTTAATTTTGCTCTGTGTCTCTCTATAAAGTGCATCGCAACTCCAGACAGTGCCCTCGAAAAACCTCCATTCTTTTACGCAATGCTTCCATGCTCCAACCCAGTCTGAATAAACAAAGGCCTCCCTGTCTTTTAGGTAATGATAAGAAATACCATCCTCCCTTAAGGCACCTCTTACGAGAATAACATTGCCTATCTCTAAGGAGCTATCTATACCCCCGCAATAACCCCATAAGACAAATTCCTTAACACCGAAGGCAGAAAGTTCTTCAACTGTAGCAGCAATATTCGGGCCACCTAAGTAAGACCTGATTATAACAGTATTGCTTTTCTCAATCCTGTATATAGGTCTGAAATGGGACCATGCACCTATCAGGTTACCTTTTGATTTATTCAGTATAGATTTAAGGTCCCCTGTATTGAATGTGATTATTACCCTTTCCGGAAGAGAAAGCTCCTCCCTCTTTTTTCCTGTAAACGTTGACACAATATCAGCGGGGGTTAGAAGTGGTGGGGAGGGATCAAAAAACCTTTTCAATAAATCTTCTCTTCAGCTTTCTATATGTTTCATCAATGTGTTCAGAGATTATCCTGGTCTCACCCACTACAGGCATAAAGTTTGTGTCGCCAAACCATCGCGGGACAATGTGTATATGGATATGTTCTTCAAGCCCGGCACCGGCTGCTCTCCCCACATTAATGCCTATATTCAATCCATCAACCCTGAACTCTTCCTTGAAAATATCCACCATGATTTTTACAAGCTTCATCATGTCGAGGGATTCCTCATCAATTAATTCCTCAAGCAATCCTACGTGTCTCACAGGAACCACCATAACGTGGCCATTTGTATATGGAAACATGTTCATAACAACAAATGCCTTTCCCATCCTTCCTATTACAAGCGCCCTTTCATCATCATCTTTATCAACGCAGAGAAAACATTTGTTATCCCTCTTATTAATAGAGCCTGTAATATATTCAATCCTCCATGGCGCCCATATTCTATCCATATTAATCCCTCGAAAATACGTAATCTTTCCAGTATTCTGGAACAACCTTTACACCGATGTGAAGCATGAGCATATAAAAACTATTTGGTCTTGAAGGTCTTTTTCTTGGATACATATCCACTTCATCCGGGAGTTTATCGCTCTTTCTAAGATTACAATGTATGCATGAGGTGACGATATTTGACCACTCTGTTACCCCGCCCCTTGATTTAGGAACTATGTGGTCACAGGTGAGACCTTTGGGGTCAAACCTCTTTCCACAATACTGACAGGTATAGTCATCCCTTAAAAATATATTCCTTCTTGAAAACTTCACACTCATATGATTATTACGAACGAGCCTTAAGAGCCTCACAACAGCAGGCTGCCTGATGCTTATGGAAACGCCCCTTATTTCTCTCTCATACTCTCTTAAGACCTCAACCTTTCCGAGAAACATAAGGGTTACGGCTTTCTTCCATGACAGCACGCTTAATGGTTCAAATGTTGTATTCAAAAGAAGGGTTCTATCCATAAATCTTTTGAAAATTAACGTTTTTTTGCCTGATTGTCAAGGTTTTTCAAATAGTTATAGACTGATAAGCCGATGGCTGATAATCCATAAAGACATGACCTTACCCACCTGCTTATAACAGCTGAAAAATTTTAGTTTTTTCTGGTCTTACAGGTTATATGTATGGTATTAAAAAATGTGTATAATAAATTTAATAAAAGGGGTGAGGATATGCCTGTTCAAGGTGACGATGATAAACAAGGAAAAGGCGAGGAAGAATTTTGGAAACCTTTAGAGAATCAAGAGAAGATTAAAGAAAATGGGGGGATTAAAGGTATGTTAAAAAACCTGCCAACGACGACAATAATTCTTGTTCTGTTAATTGTGATTGTCGGTGCAGTGGTTGTTTCCATGGCGTTAAAGGTTTCAACACTTAAGGCAGAGATAGGTGAAATTAAAGGATTGAAAACACAGATAACGGCAATTGAAGCCAAACTGGGGGAGATTAATAAGGATAGAGACAGAATAAAAAATGATTTAACCCAGGTTAGAGGGGATTTAGAAACCTTTAAGGCCCAGAAGGCACAAGTTGAGGCAGCGCTCCAGAAACAGACTGCAGCCAAGAAAAAGGCTGCTGTTCAAAAATCGGTTCCAAGAGACAAAAGGCCTTAACCCCTAAAAAGGAGGGGATAATGAACATTTTTGAAGTCGCTGATATCTTTCAGTTTGCCATCAGAATAGAAGAGAACGGTGAAATATTTTATCATAGAGCAGCCCTTATCGCAGACGATAAAAACATAGCGGATATATTTAATCATCTTGCCGATGAAGAGATAATACACAAAAGAATATTTCAGGATCTATTGTCAAAAGTAGACGTGCACAGACAACCGGAAAGTTATAAGGGAGAATATATTGCGTACCTTCGTGACTATATAGACAATAAGGCTGTTTTTACAAAGGAGGTCAAGGACAGTGAATTATCAAACGTTCATGACACCCTGTCAGCAATCAACTTTGCCATGCAGAGGGAGTTAGACTCTGTTCTTTATTACCAGGAAATAAAGCAGTTTGTACCGGAAAAACAGCACGGTTTGATAGACAAAATCATTGAGGAAGAAAGGGAACATTTCTCGAAGCTCTCGACCATTAAGAAAAGCTACACAGAAAAGTAGATTCTTTTATGGACACACATTATCGCGTAAGGCACCCATTATAACCCCTGATGGAATATAACTTGCTGGCGGATTGTCTTTGATGTCTTCAGGTCTTATTGGTGCGTCTTTTTTTGTCTTTTCTTCAGTATTGGATAGGATAGTATATGTAGATCTTTTGGAAGAACAGTATATCTCAATCTGTAATTTAGACTTTTCTTGTTCTTCTCCATCACGTATCTTCTCCACTGTCTTTTGCCAGACCCTCACAACACCCTTTTCAGGATGTTCTATGCTCGCTTTATCAAAAAGATATTCTTCTCCTGATTCATTTTTGTAAAACAACTTCCACTCTGCCCCTTCTGATATTGAATAGCCAGCAGGAATGAACAGTCCAGCAAAAATAATGACCAGCATCTTTTGAAAAAAACTCATTTGAGGGTTACTTTCCACCTTGTTCCTGTCTTTTTTGCTCCATGTAGCTTACAACCCTGAGAAGTCCTTTTGCCTTTGCAATATCAAAGGCTGTTTTATTCTCCTTATTTGCCGCAGTCAGGTCTGCACCTTTGTTTATCAGGATATTGGCCATGCCTACGTACTTGTTTGAACAGGCACACATAAGGGGGGTATTATTGGCGCTATCCCTGGCATTTACATCGGCGCCATACTCTATCAATAAGCTTGCTATCTCTATATGCCCATTTTTGCATGCATTCATAAGCAAGGTATCGCCACTACTATCCTTCACATTCACATCAACACCTCTGGCAGTTAATAATCTAACTGTTCCTGTATGACCATTCCAGCAGGCATATATAAGAGGTGTATTGCCAAGCTTGTTCATTGCATTTACATTGGCTCCACTATCTATCAATAATCTTGCTGTGTCCGTAAAACCGTTCATGCAGGTATACATAAGGGGCGAAGAGCCGTTGTTATCGGCAGCATTTACATCGGCACCCTTATCTATAAATAGTCTTACATTCTCAGTATCGCCCTTCTCGCAGGCCTTAAACAAAAGTTCTGTGAATTGACTGCTCGGCATGAATTATATTATACCATGAATAGATTAAATAGAAAAATCAAAAGATTTCTTCAAGCCTCAAGGAGGCTTTGGTACCAGGGAAAATGTATCATAAGTTTGTCTTCTATATCGTTCAGTATCAACTGTGCCAGCTCCACCGGTTTATTAGCCTTTTCAAATCCCTCTGAACTAAATCCTCCTTCGTTTTCCCCTAACATCAGAAAATTCTTAATTCTTGCCGGTCTCCAGGTTAACATTGCCTTTACGGTTTCTGCTACTATGTCCTCTACTTCGATTTTTCCTTTTTCAATTCCCCAGAGCGCCAGTTGGGCGATATAAGGTGACATAGGATCAGGCCTTTCCCCTGCCTTCTCGAGCATCTCCTTTGCCTTTTGGCTGACCGGCAGTCTATTTAATCTTTTCATCTCTTCCTCCAACCTTTTTTCTTTTTGCAATCAAGACCGCGCCATTTTTGTCAATGACAAAAGCGGCAGCTATTATGGAGTCAGAACCCTTAGCCTTAAGTCACGGCTACCTTTTATTCCTCCATGGAGATACTGTTTGGTGGTCTGGACGTTAAAGAAATTGCTCAAATCGCTCCTTTTTTGCCTTGCATATAGGACAGACTTCAGGAGGTTGCTCCCTGGCGCATAAATAGCCACAGACCTTGCATCTCCATAGAGGATAAGGAAGTGTACCAGAGACTTTAAACAGGGGCTCTGCCTTCTTCTCCCTTTCTTCAGGCGAGGGCCTCCTTTCAGGAATTGACATTATCTTCTTTTTCCCCTCGAGGGCAGACAGGGATACATACAGGGCACAGTAGCAGGCGCCATGTTCATTTAAATCGAGGTCACGGTAATCGCAAGGGCATATAATATCAATATCTTCCAGTCTATTGTTAGATGCCAGCCTGCAGGGGCATGCATAGTATCCATACCTCTTTTGATTTAAAAGCAGGCCTCTGACGAGTTCTTTTGCGAAGTCTATATCAGGATTGAGATGGTATCCCGATGCTTCAGCATCTTTCGATAACCTATCGTAGAGATTTTTCACCTCTTCCACACTAAGAGGTTTATCGTTACTCATAATCCAGCTGCTTCCCTTATCTTCTTTTCATCATAACCAACTATACATTTCTCTCCATTTATTACAATCGAGGGAAATGAACAACTCGGGTTCCATCGTTTGATTTCCTGTATGGTTTTTTGCCTTTCCTCACCTTTTAGGATGTCCACATCCACATAATCATAGCCCACGCCGAGGTCTTGAAGTAAGGCCTTTGTTTTTTTACACCAGACGCATGTGCTCAGTGTATAGATAATTATATTTCCCTTGTCACTCCCATCAACATGTTTCATAGCCATAACATCACCCCTATCGTTCTGTTCTATATTGAATGTTTGTTTAACTATTGCCAGCCAATTGGCTCGTAACCCTTTTCTCTGAGACAGCGGTACACAAAGTTTTTATAAACCGGAGTTGGTTTTGATGCCTTGGATACTCCATGTACAAGTCCTGATGCTGCACCTGCTGCTGCACCCACTCCTATACCCCTACCCAGATTGCCAGTCACAGCACCTGCTGCTCCTCCAATAACCGCACCAGCCGCTCCACCAGCCGCTGTGCTTTTCGCAGCCTCCAGACCAGCATCAGATTTAACGTATTCATCGGCCTTACGTTCGCATTCTTCAATATCCCTTTGAGCCTTTTCCTCTCCTACCATTTTAAGATATGCATTGGGGTAAAGGACAGGTCCCTGTGATGCACAACCTGTCAAAAGGAGAATGGTGATTAATATAAGAAATCTTTTCATCATGTTATTCCCCACGTCCAATTTTAACCGTTTGCATGAAAATATTCAAGGTTACCCCTTTTTCCTAATATTTGAACATACCATCTTCATAGATAGTTATCTTTTTTCCAGAAGCAAGGCGGGCAGTCACCCTCTTCTTTTCCGTGTTGACAAAATCCCAGTGAAGGGCTGAATCGTTAAAACCCATCTCCTTTTTTATCCTTTTTGTCATCTCAGCCGGGTTCCCATCATACGTGTCACTGTAAGAGGCTCCCAGGGCAATATGGCAGTTTCCGTAATTACCGCCATGGTTTTCATCAAATAGTGTGTCCGCCATAAATTTATCAATCCTTGAGAATCGTTTATCCGTGAGTGAAAATTCTCCGACCCTTGATGCCCCTCTATCCATGGATAGCTGTTTTACGGCAAAGTCCTCTCCTTTCTCTGCCGCAATTTTCTCCGCCGATCCTTTTTCAAATGTGAGGTGTACCCCTTCAACATAGTTCCCGCTCCGGAAAGAGGGGAGATTCGCATAGTACGTCCCTTCAGTTCCCCGCCAGTCAGGGGAGAGAAAGATCTCAAAGCTCGGGATGTTATGTCCGGAGATACCCACCCATTTTCTCTTATTTCCCAATGTAATCTTTAAATCGAAGTTCCGGGACTCTATATGGAGGTATTTTACCTCAAGGCTATTTAACCATTTTTTGATGTTACCCACATGCCTATAGATTGAGTTCCATTCCAGAACCGGATTATCCCTGTCAAGGTAACAGGCCCTTACAATCTGTTCCGTGTACCCTTTCAGGGTTATCTTTGCCTCTTTGGCCAGTTCAAAAGTGGGGAGCGTACAGAGTGTCCAGCTATAAAACCCTTTTTCCTCGCGGGCATCCAGGATATTGCGGAGAGGCTTTCTAAAAATCAGGACCTTTCCGATTTTCACCGGGTCTATGTCCTTGAGATGGGTGAGGGATTCAGGTGCACGGAGAAAAACCCTTCCACTTAAATTCTCGCAGAGTTCCTTCTCCCCCGGTGCCTGGAAGATGAGCTGCCTTCCATTGGCCTTTTTATAGAAGTTGTGTTCCATACCAGAGGTCAGACCCATCCGCTGGATAGGATTCATCCCCATACCAAGGATTCTGTCATACAGGATTTCAGCGAGTTTGATGGCAGCGGGGTCATATTGCAGAAGGATAATATCGTTCTTCTTAAACTTACCCTTTCTTGCCGTTTTAAGTCCCCAGAGAAGTACATCTGCGTACTTATCAAGCTTAATATCTGTGAGCATTGTACTCGTCCTCCTTGCATTCTATTTATATCAGACCCTTCCCCTTTCTTCAACCTGTAGCCCAAAAAAGTTATGGGATTCCCCTGCCTTGACGGAAAAAGAATAATGGGTTAGTCTTACATAGAAGTTAGAGGTAAACCCGTTCTTTTTAAGGAGGGTACGGTGTTAGACCAAAATGCACTTCATGTCCTTAAGAAAAGGTATTTTATCAAGGACGAAAAGGGTAATCCAATAGAAACCCCTGAAGGGTTCTTTGCGCGGGTTGCAGGTTCCATTGCCCGGGCAGAGGAAAATTACAGGGAAGGACAGCGCGAAAAGATGGGAGAAGCCTTTTATCAGATGCTCTTAAATCTTGAATTTCTTCCCAACTCACCAGCACTTATGAATGCGGGCAGGGAACTCGGACAGCTTGCTGCCTGCTTTGTTCTGCCCGTTGAGGATTCCCTTGATTCCATATTTGATTCGGTAAAACGGACGGCCAAGATTCATCAGTCAGGCGGTGGAACAGGGTTCTCATTCTCTAAACTAAGACCAAAAGATGACATTGTGGCTTCTACCATGGGCGTTGCAAGCGGACCTGTATCCTTCATCAGGATCTTTAACATGGCAACGGAGGTGATAAAGCAGGGTGGCACAAGAAGGGGTGCAAATATGGGTATGCTCCGGATAGACCATCCTGATATAGAGGAGTTTGTAACAGTGAAAAGAGACCCGAGGGAGCTTGTCAACTTTAACCTTTCCGTTGCGGTGAGCGATGCATTTATGAAGGCCTATAAGTCGGATAGTAAATTCTCCCTTATAAGCCCGAGAACAGAAAAGGTTGTAAAGAAGGTACGGGCCCGTGAGCTTTTCAGGCTCATTGCGGAATCAGCATGGGATTCAGGTGAACCAGGCGTGATATTTATTGACACGATAAATAGGTTTAACCCCATACCTCATATCGGAGAGATTGAGGCAACAAACCCCTGCGGTGAACAACCACTCTTACCGTATGAATCGTGTTGCCTCGGCTCAATTAACCTCTCAAGGATGGTAAAGGATAATGCGATTGACTGGGAAAGACTGAAGGAGCTTACCCACCTTGGGGTCAGATTCCTTGACAATGTGATTGATGTAAATAAATATCCCATCCCGGAGATTGAAAAGATAACAAAGGGTAATAGAAAGATAGGCCTCGGTGTGATGGGATTTGCCCACATGTTGATCAAACTGGGAATACCTTATGACTCGCAAGATGCAGAGAAAATTGGTGGCCAGGTAATGGATTTTATTCAGAGGGAGTCAAAAATCGCTTCAAAGGCACTTGCCGATGAGAGAGGTCCTTTCCAAAATTACAGGGGAAGCATGTGGGAAAAGGATAACCTTTTACAGCGAAACGCCACGACAACAACGATCGCACCCACAGGCACCCTGAGTATTATTGCAGGCACTTCAAGTGGTATTGAGCCCATCTATGACATCACGTATACAAGGATCCTCTTCGGTGATATACAGGTTGAGATTACTGACCCTCTCTATGTAGAGATGAAAGGGAGGCAGGACAAATCCGAGAAGATAGTCAAGCTTTTCAGAAAGGCGTACCAGATTTCCCCATTTGATCACTTAAAAATCCAGAAGGCCTTTCAAAACCACGTTGACAATGCAGTTTCAAAAACAATAAACCTCCCGGAAAGCGCCACACCCGAAACAATACTCAACATTTACCTCAAGGCGCACCGGATGGGGCTGAAAGGAACCACAGTATTCAGGGACAGAAGCCGGGATTGCCAGGTACTCTCATGCGGCGCACATCAGATCTGCTGATGGTTTTTTTATCTTTTGGGGTGGTAAAAAATTCCCATCTTTCCCGCCGGTATATCAAAAATCAGCGAGTTCCCATAGCTTGCAGCCCCATCTCGCTTTACATATGCGAGTGTATAGAAATGAACTACCCCGAGGCAAACCTCTGGGTATTGAAGGCAGTATCGAGGCAAGACCCCTTTATACGAAGCAAGCTTCGGGGAATGGATCCGAGGGGCATTCAATTCGTGCAAGATGTAAAAGACAAATTTGATACACGGGTGTAAAAAAATGTTGACCTTTATTTTATTCTGTGTGATAGTATTTACGGAGTTTCGGAAGCATTCTGTTGTTTGTGATCTCAAAGGCTTTTACTTTTGTAGTATCTTCATAACACAGTTCCGTAATCTTCAAATTTTCAATAAGGAGGTGCTTTAGTTATGGCAAAAGGAACTGTAAAATGGTTCAACGAGTCAAAGGGCTTTGGTTTCATTACCAAAGAGGACGGCGGAGACGTTTTCGTTCACTATTCAGCCATTCAGGGTGATGGTTTTAAATCATTGTCTGAAGGTCAGGAAGTGAGTTTTGACGTTGTGAGCGGCCCAAAAGGCCCAAGTGCAGCAAACGTAGTAAAACTCTAAGCCAAAAAAGCAGGTTCGGATTCCTCTGAGCCTGCTTTTTATTTCCCCTTCATGTGAAAATAGGATTGACAAAGAATAATGAGTGTATATATTTATGTACGCTGTTGTTGGATATATGACAACAACAAATATGAATAAAAGGAGTTAAGAATGCTTGTAGTATCTGATAAGGCAAGTGAAATGATTAAGGAATTCCTCAAGGAAAAGAACGTTGAAGGAGCTATCCGGATCGTGATGGCCGGAGCTGGGTGATCAGGGCCCTCTTTGGGCATGGCTCTGGATGAACCAAAAGAGGATGATAAAGTATTTGACGAAAATGGTGTTACCTTTATCATCAACAAGGAATTGTTTGAGGAGATAAAACCGGTAAATGTGGATTATGTAAAAACCCCGACGGGGAATGGATTTATGGTTAAATCAGGTATGGCAAACAGTGGTGGGTGTGGAAGCTCCTGCAGCAGCTGTTAAGACTGAAATAGCAGGTCTCAAAAGATATTACCCCATATTCTTTTCAGAAAAAAATGTATAGCTCAGGGGGGCTTAAACCCTGTTAAGATATGGATTGATAAAATGATGGAGGTTTAAATATGAAGATAAACAGTCTTGCGAAGGTCGAGAAGGTAAAACTTAACATAGAGGGGACAAAAGACACCTACAAACAGATTCCCATATCAAAAAATGATGGCACACCGTCGTTTTCCTTTCGTGTATTCACCCTTGAACCAAACGGCTACACCCCTTATCACACACACCCCTTTGAGCATATCAACTATATCATGGAGGGTAAGGGTGCTGTTGTCATGGAAGGGGGCGAAGAAAGGCCGGTAAAAAAGGGTGATTTTGTCCTGATCCTTCCAGATGAAAGGCACCAGTATAAAAATAAGTCGGCACGGAAACCTTTCATTGTGATCTGTGCTGTTCCGAAGGAATACGAGTAAATGTACTGAGCTTTATTGTCTCTTTTCTTTAATCTTCCAGTATCTTTTTGTAAGGCTTCACCATCTGTTCTTTTATTTTCTTATGGAATCCTTTTCTCACAGCCGGTATTTTGGTGAAGAGCATCATGAGCAGGTTAAATGCCCTTGTCTTATAGTCCTTCTGTGGAAAATCGTAGAACCCGTGACTTTTATAGAACCTGTGGTCTGCCTGAAATACAAAGCGAAGCCTTCCCCAGATATCGTCCCTGAAGAGTTTCCTTCCCCCTACGCTGAGGAAGGTATCCGGTTTAATGTAATTGTGATTTGCACACCAGACTAGGCGCCCCGCAAGACCTTCCAGCAAGGCATCAATATAAGCCGAATCCCCGTATTCATCAGTGATGAAATCAACAAGATTGGCTTCTCCTGACTGAACCTGGGCTTCAAGAACCTGCCTCAGGTTAGGTATCTGTTTCAAGGGGCCGGAAATGATAAATCCTACCTGCTTGCCGGTGAGCGTCGGGGTATGACCCCGGAAAAACTCCCTATCAAAGAACATCTTATACCCTGAGGATAGATACCTGTCTTTAATGGCTCCCCCGTACACGAGGATATCCGCATTCTTAAGCCTTGTATTGAAAAAATCAGAAAATCCATCCTGGTAAACACAGATGTTATCAAAGCTGCAATGGAGACAGCCAAGACAACCTCCTTTGATATCCAGTTCATTAAGATAAACCAGTTCAGTTCCACCGGAAAAGGAGTTCCTGAACCTCTCGATCATCCTCCCTAAATTCGTCTGGTTATCAATAGAGTCAGTGATGATGAGTATCTTTTTGTTGCCTGCGTTGATTCTGCCTGCCCCGTTTCCCGGAATATAAGTAAAATTATTAAAGGCAAGGGCTGTGTAGCTCTTTGAAGTGACCATGTTCCCCTCAATAGCTTCAAAAAAGCTCCTGACAAAGAGGAGAAACCGTTCTCTCTCTTTTTCTTTGAGCAAATCATCCATATCCGCTGAGAAGTAGTCAACATATTTCATGTTTAGGTCATCACAGATGGCATGCATATAATTGTGGGCAGCATGGTCGAAGAAATGGATGGATGTTGTGAGCACTGCCGTGTATTTATTTTTAAAGGATTCTTCTACCCCTTTTTCTGAAATAAGTTCAATAAACCTCTTATACTGGGACGGAACAAGGAAATAATAGAGGGGAAAGGCCCACAATACACCATCTGACGCCTTCACCTCTTCGATGATTTCCCTGAAGGCATTCTCATCCTTTTCAATCCTTTTAATTCCATGGGATATATTGAGGATTTTAAGTTCATGCTTGGGAAACTTCTTCTGAATAAATCTCACATACTGCATTGTAACACTGACATCACCCTTTGGGCTTCCGTTTAACACTGCGATTTTCATTGCATCATCCCTTCCTGAGATTGCAGGCCAAAATAGAAGTATATTAGATATCCCGATAATTTACAATCCCTTTGAAGGTTTTTTACTTAACCTCTACCCGCACTTAATCAAACATGTTAGAATGAAACCATGTCTTCAGGGACTCTGCCCTTCATCCATGAGATTTCTTTAGAGGTAAAAGGTGAAAGAATTCAAAAATATCTCCTTGCACTGGAAGGGTTCCGGCATGGATGGGATAACTACGATGTCCTCACGGAAAAGGCCAGATTTATTGAAGAGACCCTGAGGTCCTTTGGTCTCAAGGTGGAGAGTCAGGATGTGCCTTTCTATGGAAGGAAATACCGGAATATCATAGCGACCATCGAAGGCACAGATAAAGAGAAGGGATGGTTACTCTTAGGTGCCCACTATGATGCCGCACAGGAAAGCCCCGGCGCTGATGACAACGCCAGCGGGGCTGCAGTGTTGCTTGAGGCCGCATCAATACTGAGCACACAGGCATTTAAGAGAACAATCCAATTTGTTGCCTTCACCCTTGAGGAACCGCAGCCACAAACCTTGAGGTTTCTCATAGGGAGCAATCTATTTGCGAAAGAGGCCAGAAAATCAGGGAGGGTCTATGAAGCAGTACTTATCCTTGAATCCGTCGGGTACACGGATGAGAGAGAGGGCAGTCAGATAATCCCGGTCTTTGTGAGAAAGCGTGTCCCCAAAAGGGGTAATTTTTTGGCTGTAATTGCGAACAAAAGATCGAAAGACCTCATGAAGAACTTTTACAACACTGTCAGTGAATATGTGCCAGGATTTATCCTTGTACCATACAGGGTGCCTCTTTCAGGATATATAATCCCTTCAACAAGGCTCAGCGACCACGCTTCGTTCTGGAATCAAGGGTATCCGGCCATCATGTTGACAGATACAGCCATGTTCAGAAATCCTAACTACCATACCCCTTTTGATAGACATGAAACGATTGACCTCGGTTTTATGGTGAATGTCACGAAAGCTGTAGTCAGTTTTATAATGAAGGTGGCGAGCAGCGGTTGAAGGCTCCCCGGGTATTCGGATTGGACTATGGGTGTATAATTGAAAACTGGTTTTTATATGATTAACTTTTTAATGGACACCGTCAGGAGGTAAAAATGTTTATGAAAAAATGGTTTCGTTTAATAGTCATCATTGCTCTTTTTTCGCTGGCCATTGTATCTATTACCGGGTATGCCTCGGACATACAGAGTACAAAAGTAGGTGATATCAGGATGGAGTACATGATGGTTGGTGAGGGATACCCGCTTGTCATGATTATGGGGTTCAGGGGAACAATGGACATCTGGGACCAGAATGTACTGAATATCCTTTCCTCTCATTACAGGTTAATCATTTTCAACAACCGGGGAATGGGTGAAACAGAAGCCGGGATACGTCAATTCACCATCGAACAGTTTGCCGATGATACGGCTGGTTTGATGGAAGCGCTGGGGATAGAACGTGCCCATGTACTCGGTTATTCGATGGGTACTGAAGTTGCCCAGGAGCTGGTATTGAGACACCCCAGGAAGGTGAATAAGCTCATCCTTTATGCTGCGGACTGCGGCGGGTATTACTTTCCTACACCTCCGGAAGTGGAGAAAAAATTGTATGATACATCGGGTACCAATGAGGAGCGCGGGAAAAGGCTGATCGGGCTGCTGTTTCCTGAGGGCTGGCTCGCAGTTCATCTGGATTACGTGAAGGATATTTTTTCCCGTTCGAGGCAGATAGCACATCCGGAAAACGTGAAACAGCAGGCTGATGCGATGAATAACTGGAAGGGATGTTGCGACCGCCTTCACCAGATTAAGAGCCCGACCCTTCTTGTCACAGGTACGGAAGATATTTTGACGCTACCCGGGTATTCATACATGATGGTTGATAAAATTTTAGGTGCAAAGCTGGTGAAGATGGAAAATGGCGGCCACGGGGTGATGTACCAGTTTCCTGAAAGTTTTTCTGAAGCGGTTATCGATTTTTTGAGATAGACTTCGATAGCACTTTCAGAGATACCACCACTCGCTTTTTTGTGTTGCATTTATTACTGCCAGAATATATACTTACCCGAATAAAAAAATTATTCGTAAAACAAGACAATACTTATTAAAGGAATCGATGACAAGAAAAGAAGTTGATCTCATCCCCTCCGAGCTTCGTGCTATTGAGATTCACAAGTACTATCTTTCCCAGACAGAAGGCAGGGAGGTTACACTGGAAGAGGCAATAGTGGACTTCCTTATTAATTATGAAGCTGATTTTTTACGGAAGAAACAGCTTGAGGATGTGGAAGTACAAAAAGAAGAAATACTGAAGTATAAGTGGATTGAATCAGAGAAGGAAGGACACGATATTGGCACAGAAAAGGCGGCAAAGGAGTGGGTTGAAAAGTACGGCTCTATCTGGAGGGAGGAGAGGGAATCCCTTGAGAAAAATGAATTTCTTGAGCTGATTGTGGTTATTGAAAATAGAAACGGAATTAAGATGGAAATGGCTAAATTAGCTGATATTGCACACGACTGCGACTGTGATCTGTACATACATAAAGAGAGGATGAAGTATTACAATTTTATGTTATTTGGGAAAAAGGAATATCTAAACGTTAAGTCGATTCTTTCTCCAAAATATCTGGAAACCGTAAGAGGCGAGAAGATAGAGTTTATCGCTACCGGTAATGGAGCCAGAAGGGCCTTTGAAGAAGTAGAACGCTTTATACACTATTCCGCTCTGTAAAAGTGTGTCGGAGCCTGTTTAGCCGGCACGCTGTTTCTTTCACTAATAGACGAGAAACCTTTTTCACGCTCTGTCCTCTGCTCTGTGCTTTATACTCTCTGCTCTGTGCCCTCAATTATGAGCTATGAGCCTCATTCTCTAAGCATCTCTTCAAAACCTTTGATGCTTTTGAAGGCTTTTCTTAAAAATTCTGGTGCAGTCTCGCTCTTCGGATTTTTTGGAAATATTTCTAATGTTAAAAATCCTTTGTATGTTTTTAAAGGAAAACTATTTTTCACAATATCCCATTTAATGGTTCCTCCCCCCGGAAGCCAGTGCCTGTCAAGGAGGCCATCGTTATCGGAAATGTGAGTTGTGAAAAGCAGATGGCCCCACTGTTTAAGCATTAACCCGGGTTGAGGGTTATACAAAAAATCATGCGAACTGTCGTAGCAAAGACCCAGAGACGGAGAATCAATATTTGAAAAGATATAGTCAAGGTGCCCCAATTTCTGTGTATTTTCTATTGCTATCCTCACACCTGAATCCTCTGCGTATTTTGAAAGGTCTTTAATTATTGCCAATCCGTAATCATTTGGCGGTTGAGGCTGCATTCCTTTACTCTTACTTATATGAATGACGAGAATTGGTATTAGATGCTTTCTACAATAGGCAATACATGATGAATACTCTCTTTTTATTTCTGTCCGGCTTTGCTTTGATTCTGACCATAGATTATTACATTTTGCCTCCGGGGCATGTGTATATTCAAGATATAGTCCTTTTGACCTTACCATTTCAGGCATCAGGTCTTTCTGTCCGTTTCTGACGAGTTCTTCTTCATCCCCCAGCCCGACAGATGTTGTGTGAAATCCGGCCTGTTCTATCATTTTAAGCCTTTCATCGAAGGGTAGTGCATAACCAAAGTATGAATAGATGCCAATGTTTCTCATATATTTAACCAGTTTATAATATTTGTTTTTTTAAGTCATTGTTAAAGTTCAATCATATGGCAGATTCACTGATATATGATTGCCCCCATGGCAGGAACGCTCTTTCCCTCACTAATCAACCCTAAAATACCGTCTATCCAGTCTATGCGGTCTTTCTTGTCGTAACTAAATAGACCAGATAGACGAGATAGACCAAAAAGACAAGAAACGGTTTCCGTTGAAAATACCTCCCTTTTCTGGTAAATAGAGATGATGGGACTGCTGCCAGGCTATAAGAAGTGTTTCTTTTGCGGGCGTGCAACCGGCGGGCTTTCTCTCGAGCTCCAGTACGAGGATGGGACGGCATTCTGCGAATTTACTGCCCATGAGAAATTTCAGGGCTACGATGGAATGATGCATGGCGGCATCGTGACGGGAGTCCTCGACGAGGTTATGTGGTGGACCCTCTTCATGGAGACGAGGATAATCTTCGCAACCTCAAAGATTGAGGTAGAGTTCAGAAAGCCGATCAGGTGTGGAAAGGTCTACCGCGCTTCAGGACAACTCCTTCGATCCGTTCACGGCACGTACCACCTCTCCGGACTCATCGAGGATACATCGGGACATGCCTGCGCGCGAGCGAACGGCTTTTTCCGCAAGACGAGAGGGTTCACCTTAGAGGATATTATCAAGTACCTCGACTTCAGAGGTGTTCCTCTGGAGATATGCTCACTCTTTCGGCCTCTGGAGACTTAGCCTTAGGCTCCATCCCGATCACTTGGGTTATCTACTAATGTCCTGTCCCATTAATAGCATTACAAGGAATTGTATTACTGCCTCGGTCTGGTGCTCCGCGGAGAGAAAAAAACAAGGTTATTAGCAGGAACGCTGTTTCTCTCCGCTCTCTGGCTCCGGGCTGCCTACCCTTGCAACGATTTGCCTCCGTTCAATTTTCAAACTCGCCGCTGGGCTTCGAACATGAAAAGGTTTCATTGCGAATGGAATGAGCAACAAATTGGCCTAATCGCAACCTGGTCGCAGGCACACTCCAGTTCGTCGGCCATAATCGCGGGTACCCGGCTCGGTGCCGGGTCGCACCAAGCAGCCCTCGATGTTCGCTTCGAGAAAAGCACTTCTGGCTTTATAATCAATCAGTTATTGTCCCACCCCCCATCGCCACGCTACGGGGCTCTCTACCTCTCCTACGACTCACAGACTTTTCTTCAGTCCACTACGCAATGCTCTCGTTAGAACACAATTCCTTACACTATATCCCCTCTTTTGTGAAAACACCTTGCTCTATGCTCTTTGCCCTCTGCGCCTTGTTCTCTGTTCTCAGCCCTTTGCGCTATGCTCCATACTATTAGCCATGAGCTATCATCTATGAATGTTGAACATCATGAAAAACTTATAATTCAAGACCTGACCCCATTTTCTTTGTTAATTTTCTTGGAGAAGTTTATTTTCCTTGAGCCCCCCTGGAGACTGTCTCAAGAAGCGGAGTAGAATGCGAATTTTTGACCGCCTTGCGGATAAGGATATCTGTAGGGGTTACCTTCTTTCCATAGTAGGACTTGTTTAACCCTTCACGGACCTTCACAACTGCACCCTCAACAGATATGCCGCCGTACAGTCCCTTGGAGCGAGCAAAGCTGATAATGTCAGCACTGAGGTTTGCAGTTGAGGCATCCACCCCAACTCCGACCGGTCCCACAGCTACGCCAATGTCAGCGCCGAGCTTGACACTACTCGAAAGAAGTGCCGTGACACCCCTTTCGGTCATTATCAGAAGTATCACTTCCGACGCTTCACCGCCAATCTGAAGGCCAAAGCTCGCTTCACCGATTGTATAGAAGGCAGGCCCTGTCCATTGTCCGGTTTTATTTTCCCGCACCAGCAACACCCCGCTTCCGCCCGATGCACCAATGATAAATGCCCCTTTCAGAATCTGGGGTGTGATAAACACGCCCCTGGCATCCTTGACTAATTTACGAAAACCCTCCATTTCCCGGGCGACCGTAAAGGTTTCGAAGGTGAGCTTTGCCTTGTCCACCAGCTGCCTGGCATCTAAGGTGTCATCAGCTATTGCGAGCGTTGGAGTGAAGCCACTTTTCCCAGGAGACAGAAAAATAATTGCCGCGATAAGAAGGACTATAGCGGTTATGAAAGTAAATCCTTTTATTTTCATATTAACCCCTTTCTTCAGGAATTTTTTATTCAACCCTGACATCTGACATATTCTCTTTTCTGCTTTCCTCTTGTTGAATATAATCACTATAGCATCAATGATATAAAAAACTAATTTTATTGTCAACGAATTTAAAAACAGCGGTATTTTAAGACCTTTTGCTTTTGTTCAAAGCAGATTTGTTGATTTTATTTGGAAATCAATTTGTAAGGGTGTAAAATGATTCTGAAAATATCTGAGGATATAATTCATTTCATGGAGGTGGAATAATGATTAAGAAAAAAGCAAAAACTTCAAAGGTTGTTGAGAAGTTTATATACGTCAAGACTGTTGATGGGTCTATGATTAGAGGGAAAATTAACATAGGGTCCAATAAAAGAATATCCGATATGTTTATGAAGGGCGAAGTCCCTTTTATCGTATTGTATGATGTGGTTCAACAACAGGACATGCCGAAAAAGGTGCTGGTTATCAATAAAAGGCACATTATCTGGGTGGAACCAGACGAGTCAGTATAAAAGGCAGCCGTGGGCAGGATAAAGTACTTGAATTATCCATGTATTTTGTTGACAGCATTTATGGCACTTGACCTCTATTATCTTGAGTCTGCCGGTTATGTTGAAATCACCGCTCCCTTACTCCAGACATTGCAGGACGAAGGTAGCAATAAACTTAAGGATTAGGTTGCTGCTCTTTTATGGCCTGCCTGTGAAACCTTGGTGGGATTAAAACAAAAGTGAGTATCACAATGAACCCAAATGTAATATGCATGATGGTAAAGACCCAGGGAGGGAAATCGTAAAAAATTACCATCCTTACAAGACGTACAATGAATGAGATATCCCTGTCGACTGTTTGTCCAGAAAGCCGCCTTAAGTTATATTCCCATACTGTAAGGGGACATAGTACCCCTATGAAGGCCTCAACAGCAACCAGAACAACAGATATAAGGTGAACCACCCGGAAGGTAAGGTTTCGAATCCACCTCCACTTCAAGAATCCCCCGAAGATAATTACTATTTGTCCTCCAACAGCAAAAAGAACATAGAGGAAGTGAAAAATTACGATAAGGTCGGCCAGTAATGGATAATCACCTTGCATACCCCCATTCCTGTAATGAAAATTGTTAGACTATGGTCTGGGGTAAAGCCCTGCTGCCTTTACAATCTCCGGAACCTTTTCTTCCCATTCAATTGCCATAATGTGCACGCCAGCCACACCTTTTATTGCCCTCACCCTTTCGATTGTCTCAACAGCTATCTTTATTCCTTCTTCTGAAACCTTTTCCTTCGGGACATTTTTCAAACGCTCGATCTGCTCTTCAGGCACATCCATACCCGGGACTGAATTTTTCATGTAACGTGCCATCCCGATTGACTTCATCGGGGTAATCCCGGCAAGGATATAGACCTTTTCATCAAGACCTAAATCACGGACCATCTCCATCCACTTTTCAAATTTCTCCACATTAAATATACACTGGGTCTGGACGAATTCTGCCCCTGCCTTTACCTTTTTTGCAAGCCTCATTGCCCTTATCTCGAATGGGTCTGCAAAGGGGTTTTCTGCGCAACCGACAAACAGATTTGGTTTACCCTTTATCTCTTCTCCGCTTAAAAATTTCCCTTCATCTATCATGCGCCTCATGCACTGGATGAGCTGCATTGAGTCAATGTCAAACACATTCTTTGCCCCGGGATGGTCTCCGAACTTCTGGTGGTCTCCTGACAGACATAAGATGTTGTTGATGCCCAATGCTGCAGCCCCTAAAATATCGCTCTGGATTGCTATCCTGTTTCTATCCCTGCACACCATCTGCATGACAGGGTCAAAACCAATCTCTTTTAATATGAGACATGAGGAAAAACTGCTCATCCTTACCATGCTTGTCTGGTTATCGGTGACATTCACAGCGTCCACATGGCCTTTTAGAAAAGCACCTTTTTTCCTGATTACCTCAGAATTTGCACCCCTTGGAGGACCGCATTCGGATGTAACAGCAAATGCCCCGCTTTTTAAAACCCTTTCTAAATTACTCCCTGTATTCATATCTTTATTCATATCTTCAAATCCTCCCTGATTCTTTTTCTCGGGCCGCCATCCCTGCTTGTTGACCAGTCCTTTGCGGGCTGAATCTCAAGGTATTTCTCCATCATATTCATCTCTTTATACCTGTCAACAATAAGTTGCCAGCCACATGGAATATCCTTATCTACCTCACACTTACCATTCTGTGAACCTCCGCATGGCCCATTGGATATGCTTTTTGCACACCTCGTCACAGGACATATGCCGAGGGTTTTATCGAGGACGCAGTTGCCACAACCCTGACACCGCTCAGTCCATACCCCGTGTTCTTCTGTAACACCCTCGAAGCTCGTGTTTACTGCTGGTAAGATTATCTTGTTCCTGTAATTTTCCCCTACAAACTGGATACCACAACCGCATGCCATGGATATGACCACATCGTAGTCATTGATAATAGGTTTTAGAGTCTCCACATATTCCAGATCACAGTTCCTCTCCAGTGTCAATTCCTTTATTTCAACCGGTCTTCCTTCTTTTTGCCTGAACAGCCTTACTTCAGATGCAAGAACTGCAACCTCTTTTGCCCCTCCCACAGCACATACTGTGACACATTCATTGCAACCGAGGAGGAGTATCCTTGAATATGGCTTCACCATCTCGATGATCTCCTCAAAGGGTTTCCTGTTTGCAACAATCATTGTATGTCTCCTTTTGTTGAAGCATTGAGCATAGAGCATAGAGTTTAAACTCTTAGCCCTCTACTCTTTGCTCTTTGCTAATTTAGCCGGATTTGGCCCGAGGGCCCTTATCTTTTCTGTCATTTCACGGGCTACCTCTGCAAAGCGCTGGCCTTCTGCTGCAGACAAATTGTACATGGCAACCCGTTCCCCTCCTATTCCGCTCTCATCTAATAGTTTCTTTACGTATTCAACCCGTTTTTTTGCCCTTACATTTCCAACCAGAAAATGGCAATCCCCCTCAAGACACCCTACAATATATACACCATCAGCACCATTCTCAAATGCCTTTAGAATATGAATAATGTCGACCCTACCGGTACATGGAACTTTCATGATCTTGATATTTGTAGGGTAAGAGAGTCTCATCGAACCTGCCAGGTCCGCAGCTGTATACCCTCAGAATTCGCAACAAAAGGCTATAATTTCAGGTTCAAAACCTTCCATATTCTATCCCCTTTCCTTGCAATAACCAATAACAAAATCCCAAGCTCCAAATAATACCCAATAACCAATAACAAAATTCCAAGTTTTAGATGAGAGACAATGACCAATAATCAAATTCCAAATTAAAAGACTTAGAATTTGTTTGGTTATTGTTATTTGGTAATTGGTTATTGTTCTTTAATTGGTTATTCATCTAATTTTATTCTCACTTTCCACACAGTGCCTTTGTCTTCTCCACTATCTGGATATCCCTGTAATGCATTAAATCAATCGCCTTAGCAGGACATTCTGCAGCACAGGAACCACACCCCTTGCATTTACTGATATCGATCTCTGCTTCACCTTTTTCATTGATTATTGGGACAGAATAAGGACATACCCTTACACAGGTGAGGCATGCTGCACACTTATCCCCATCCACTGAGGCAACGATACCACCAACAGCTATCTTATCCTTTGAAAGTATTGTGATTGCCCGTGCAACAGAGCCTTCCGCCTGGGTAATGGTCTCCTGAATATTCTTCGGCGAATGGCAGAGACCAGCGAGGAACATACCGTCAGATGCAAAATCGAGGGGTTTTAGTTTCATGTGTGCCTCAAGAAAGAAGCCTTCATTTGTCCTCGGTACCTTAAACAGTGTTGCAAGTTCTTTATTATCCCTCGGTATTACC
>Ga0172366_10000486_pt1 | contig 28587 bp, 27 predicted proteins | sample LakKivSesite69cm_FD_114533 | JGI IMG/M metagenome (GOLD analysis project Ga0172366, IMG submission 114533) | Sediment microbial communities from Lake Kivu, Rwanda - Sediment site 69cm | ecosystem: Environmental > Aquatic > Freshwater > Lake > Sediment | place: Rwanda: Western Province, Lake...
CGTTTCCTTCTCGTCAATTTGCCGTTTAGTTCGGAAACTGAAAATGTTGCGCACTAGTGACGTGAGTGTTTCTTCGTTGAATATCTGGGCCTGCTGCCTTTCAGGAAGCTTTTCGGCCAGAAGCGCAAGATCTCTCAGCGCTTGGACAGCATAATTCTTGATCCTGTTGTTGTAAACGTTCTGAGTCTGCTTATTGTAGCCGTTCTTCCTCTCGTTTGTAACATATTTTCTCATAGCATTACCCAACAAACTCTCTTCACCTTAACAATTTCAGTTTCAATCTATGTCAAAAATATACAAAAACTGTTATATAAGCATTCTGCAACAATCCCTCAACAGGCCAAACAAAAGCCGGGAAAAAAACTGAAGCCTTGGAACACACCCGTAACCGCACACTTGCACGAACGCCTTGAAAAAGCCGTCCAAATAAACGCACACGTTAGCGGGCGCCTCAAAGGAGTACAAGGAACGCGGTCATGGGCAGGTGGCTTTTAATCTGCACGTTGACGGACACCATTGGAAAGCTGTCTATGTGAAAGCAGATCGGCCTGAGAAAACGTTGGAGACCAGCATATTTGGATCCAAATATTCACGATACATTCAAACCTAGAGGGGGTAGACACCGTAGAGCATCACTCAGGACTCTGCAACACAGAGTCGCCAGGATAGCCGACAGGTTCAACGTTGACACTCAAAGAATCCGCACCGGACTCATCCTCCAACTCGAAGCCCTGGCCGAAATGACCCAGCAGAATGCCCTGGACGCTCATCCGGCATCCGTTGAGGTTAAGCAGAACTGGGCTCGCCTGGCGGCTTACATAAGCCAGGTCATCAACAGCATCAGCAAAACCTATGACGAGGCAAAGATAGACGCCGACCTTGAAGAATTGCAGAGACTGATCACAGAATCATCAAAGACATAGGAAAAAGAGCGAGAGCAGCAAGGATGACCATGGCTGAACAGGGCCTTTGCCGTCCACAGCGCGGTTCAAATAGGCTTAACAAAGACGGGCTTAACGCGCGCCTCAAGATCTACAGGAAACAGAAATAGACTGGCGGGCTTCTATAAAGGCTGGCGTGTTGGTCGTAACCCGCCTTTTGTTCTATGTGGCATTCGGCTAATCGGGCTACCCGCGCTTTGGGTAGATTCTTCATCAGCGTCTGTTTGCCCTTTCCACTTGCAGGACGGCCGTTTCACCGTTTCGCATCCAGCATTCTCAACGATTTAGTATGCATCATAGTCATTTGCTGGATGGACGTTTCGTTTCTGCTCTGTTGCCAAGGTTCTCACCTTACGTCCTTGCGGACGCTGCAATTCTACACGTGGGCGGAGTTTCCTCAAGCCTCTCATACAAGGCTCGAAAGCCACACACCAACTCGCCAGCCCAAAAGAGAATGCACAACGGTACGCAATAAGAATTTTGGAAACTTTATTTTGCTGCTGACTTAATATTGCATGTAGGATTGTTGAGCGATGTCTAAGCGGGTTATTTTAGTAACCGGAACGCCTTGCGTTGGAAAGACCTCAGTCGCGCATCTGCTTACTGCAAGACTTGATGCTTTATACATTAATTTAACTGATTTGGCTATGAGGGAAAATCTGATTTCAGGTAAAGATAAGGAAAGGAACTCCATTATTATTGATGAAAACAGAATGAAAAACAGAATCAGAGGGATCATTAGTGAATGCGACAAAAAAAACGTTGTTGTTGATGGACATTACGCTGTCAATGTCGTTCCGAAAGAACTGGCAACCTATGTGTTTGTTTTGAGACGTGACCCTGTTGAACTGCGCAAGTTTATGCAACGTTGCGGCTTTTCCAACAAGAAGTTATCAGAGAATCTGGCTTCTGAAATCTTGGACGTATGCTTAGTTGACGCCCTAAGCATCCATGGGGAAGGAAAAATCTGCGAGGTGAACTTTACTGGCAAAAGCCTCGAAGAAGTTGTCAATGAAATATTGGAAATTATGGACAATCCTACCAAGTGCTGTGTGGGTATCGTTGACTGGCTAGGAAAGTTGGAAAGCGAGGGCCTGCTGGACGAGTTCCTAAAAATTTGACTTCTTCATCTTAGGCTTAGAGTAATTTGCCTTTTTGTCAACAAAGTTATCTTTCTTCTGTTAGCATAGGACTTTGCATGATCGCTGAACTTTTCACCTATCACTATTGGACTCGATAAGCCTACGTCCTCAGAAGCCTTGTCAATATTAATTACAATGTTCACACCTATCGTCCTATTCCAATCTCTAATCCAAACTCCCTGCTCCACGCGCCCCTTCTGAACGATCAAGTCGAATTTTCTTGAAATTCCACTAAAACCTTCAAGCGTTGTAGCGCCTTGCCTCACCTTGTAACCTTCCTTCTTAAAATACTGTACTACTGCCTGAACCAGACCTGAAGACGATTTAGGCTTAGCCTCAAGTTCGCTGCTCACTTATTCTTCCCCCTTCATACTAAGCGTTATCTAGTTGGACGTGGAAAAGGTTTTCGATTGGTGCAAAACATGGCGTCTACTCTAGTAGTCGTTTGCAGCAGATGCGGCGGTCTTCTGTTAGCCAAAGCGCAACAGAAAACGAGAACCTGCCCACACTGCGGCTTCACAGTTGTCTTAGCGAAAGCTAAGAAGCTGGCTTCGGCTAAAACAGCTAACGAAGCATCAGTAATTTTGCGCAAACTAAAAAGTGATGCCGCTGTAAAAGGAAAAGGCCTAAGCACGTATGAGACTTGTAAGGAAAGCCATCAATCCTAGTCCTAGCAGAATGGACACAAGCTGAATAATTGATTCGCCCGCATGAGATTTTTTGTGAAGTTCTGGCATAAGGTCGGTCGCCGCGATATATATGAAACCTCCAGCTGCGAACGGAACCAACAAAGTGTAGTTATTTCGAAGATAAACCACGAAATAAGTAACTATTGCGCCCAAGATTGCGGTTAAGGCTATAATAAAGTTGTAAGTCAAGGCTTTCACTTTGGTGAAACCGCCGTAAATCAAGACTCCGAAATCGCCTATTTCTTGGGGGATTTCATGAAAAATCACGGCGAGCGTCGTAATAAAGCCCAAATCGAAGCTTACTACGAATGTAGCAGCTATTATCATTCCATCAATGAAATTGTGAACTCCGTCCCCAACTAAATTGATATATGCAAACGTGTGAACTTGGCATTCTTCTTCGTGGCAATGCCGCCAATAAAGAAACTTCTCTATGGAAAAGAAAATAATGATGCCCAAGATGACAAAATAAGATATTGTTATCGGTGGAGTAATCATATTTACAGCTTCGGGCAACAACTCGAAGAATGCCCCACCTAGCAGAGTGCCTGAGGCAAAGCCCACGAAAGCCATCACAACACGTCTTAACAAACTCTCTTTCAAGCCTACGAACATTACACCCACAAATGATATTAGGCTTACAACAGTGACTGAAGTCAAAATTGCAACCAAATCATCCATACCATTCTTTGTTTAAACCATTTCTTTATTAGAATATCGGTTGCATCATTCTATCTGTTTGCGCATTTGACAAGTCCTGCATATCTTATCCGTTGTCGGCTCTCCACATTCACTACATTCCCTCAATCCCTCCTTCCTAGCAACCTCTTCTAAGGCTGGCCGGATCTTCTCTATAGATTTGAAAATTGTGAACTTTATCCCCGGATGCTTCTCCTCAATCCTGTTAAGCATCATGCGAGCATCATTCCGCAAAGCTTCTGAAGCATAAGGGCACGGCTTGCTTTGGAACTTTATTCCTTTGACATAGGCATACAACGCGGTTTCTTTTTCCGGAATTTCACAGAACGGCTTTATCCTCTGCACTAGTTTCGGATGCACTTCATCTGTAACTGGCTTTTCCTTCGCTATTCGCAAGACGTCCCCGTGGAAAATGTTCAAGAGAATTGTCTGCGTTTCGTCATCAAGTGTGTGGGCTGTTGCAAGCTTGTCTGCCCGGATCTTTCTAGCTGCAATGTTCAAAGCTTTTCTTCGCAGGACACCGCAACATGCGCACGGTGTAGGGCTATCAACGCCTTTCCGTTTCAGGCGCTTAACCATTTGGTCAAAGGTATAGCCGTACAGTTCTCTGAAAGAAACAACCCTGTGCTCTATGCCAAGCTTTTCGCAGTTCTCAGCAGCTATCTTTAAGGCTTCATCTCTATATCCCTTGATTCCTTCGTCCACCGTGATTGCGACAAGCTGGGCCTTTGGATGTCTTCGCTCTATCTTCGCCAAAACATGTAGCAGGCTTATGCTGTCTTTTCCTCCTGAAACAGCCACTGCTATTTTGTCGTCAAAATTGAACATTTGATATTTTGCAATTGTTGCTCTCGTCTTTTCCTCAATGGATTCAGCGAAACATTTTCTGCAGAGCCTCATTCCAGAGTATGGTCTAAAGAAAAATGCTACGCTCCTCTTACACATATCGCACACAGCAGTATTGACGCCCATCAAGACTCACGTTCGTAACCAGTTTTCTAGAATTACTAAAATAAACCAAATACAATAGTCTTTTGAAAGAGGCAAGGCGATGGCAAAGAAACCCGTGAGGCATCTGGAATATGGCGATGTAGTCTATTATGTTCAACGTTGGACTTTGCTTGATAGGTTTAGAACGAAAACCATCCGCATAATGGAGGCTTTGGGGAAGGCTCATCTCGAAACCATTGTGCATGGCAGCATAGCAAGAGGAGATGTTTCCGAAAAAAGCGATATAGACATTTTCATACAGTCGCAAGCATCGTCTTTCGCCGTTGAAAATGCTTTAGAAAATGCAAGCATACCGATCAAAGAGCGATTGATAGTACAAGCTACACCTACCTATGCTATGAAGGCACACATCGAAATAGACGAAGGCACAAGTGTCTCGTTTCCGTTGATGAGACTTCGCAAGGTTGAAAGAGAATTCTACAAGTTTGGTGGTGAGGTCAGCTTGAAGAACCTGAAAGAAGGTTTGCGAGTGCCAGGAGTGGATAAGCGTTTGATGCTTATTGAACCGACTGAGAAAGGCCACAGAGAAAGCACGATCATTGGATGCGAGGAGCATGTTGCAAAAATTCTTGGAATATCCGTTGAAACTGTTATGGATCGTGTTCATACTCTCTTGAGAAGGGATGAAGTTGGCAGAACAGGAGTTTTCATAAAAAAGGAACTGTCCGATGATGAAACTTTTGAGATGGCTCTGAAACGCCTTGCAGATGAGAACCCCGCTGTCCGCAGACGACTAACGAGTTTACCCTAGGCTATCTTTACTGCGGGGTAGAAGATGAGGTCTTTTTCTTCCAGTATCTCCTGAAGCTTACCCACTGCTTCGTAAACGTCTTGTTCTCTCTTTGCGCCTACGCATACTAGTTTTCCAGCTGAGAATATTAGAAACACAACTTTTGGCTCCTCCATCCTGTAGACTGCTCCTGGAAACTGTTCAGGTTCATACATCACTCTTTTAAGCTTGTAAACAACGTTTTCCAAGTCTATTTCCCCGTTTAACTCTGCAGACGCAACAATGTTTTGAATCTTAATTGCAGGCTTGTTAGCGATTTGTATCCCGCGGCTTTTAAGTTCCTTCGTCACTTTGTTTACTGCTCGTATGGCTTCTTTCTCAGATTTCGCCCCAGTGCAAACCATCTTGCCAGTTTCAAATATCAGCGTGGCCGTCTTCGGTTTTTTCAACCGAAAAACAAGCCCTGGAAATACACGCGGGCTATACTCAGCCTGTGGAAACTTTTCAACTATTGATTTCAGGCTTATTCTTTGGTTAAGCGCTGCCGAAGCTACTATGTTCTGGATGCGTATCGTAGGCTTTCTCTTTTCCATTTTGTTCATCTCAAATCTATTAGCAGACATATTGTACGGCTTTATATAATACAGTTTTGATGTCACGATAACCTTTTCGGCTTTTAGGCAAGGATTAAACCATCAGTAACCGGGGTTTTGGTGGGTTGAGAAGCGGAGAAGAGCAGCTATACCGCCTAAGGCGAGAAGATTCTTTCCTGCCTCATGCTCCGTGCTAATGACGATAATAGTTCCACCTTTATGTTCAACCGTCGTCATGATTTCCTCTACAAGCAAACGTTTTTCATCGTCAGATTCGCGAAGTATTATGTCTGCCAAAGCAAGCTTTTCAATGGCACCTAGTCTCGCTGCTTTCTCAACTTCTTCGAGTCCATAAGTGACGTTTGCCTCCGCTTTTCCCAGTCTTTTCAGGATCTCTTCGATGACTTTCGTCTCTTCGGCAATCCGTAGTTGTTTCATAGTTTTCAGCAGTACGCCTGAGCGTAATGCTTCGTATATTCCAGCAATACCACCGCTATTAACGCTCTTCATATCTTTGACTGATCTTGCAATATCAGCTGCTTCGTTTTCTAGGAACTTTGCAAAGTCATTTTTTATGAAACCTACGCCAATAATGGCTATCGGGCTTCTTGTCGATATCCATATTTGGCGCAGGCTATTGAGCACCCGCCTAAAGTATTCATTTGTGGCCGCACTTCTCTTGTCGGTTTCAAGCTTTCCGGGAAGCTTTACTCTCTCTTCAACTTTCTCTTCGATGCCGTATTGCGCAGTAGTAGCTATTGCATAACCTTCGTCGTCTATTGAAACTATCATGATAGGTTTTTCAGAAGTCTTGCTTGCCTTTTCCAATCTTTCGATTTGATGTTTGGACCAATCTTTTTTCACTATTGTGATCGGCGTGTTCAACGTAATGTTAAGTGTGTGATGAGCACCTGTCGGAACTGTCTCAGGGGCTTCACAAATTGTTCCATGAACCCTAAGCCTACCTAACAGTTTATCCCAGTTGACATCTTCCACTTTGACTCCTAAAAAAACCGGAATCCTTTCTCCACGTTTAGGTCTTCCATATTTTTCGTCGACTTTTATTTCTCTGGTTGTATATGCGTAGACTTCATCGTTTTTGTAAATGATGTTGTATAAGTGCCAAAAATCGTCCGATACTTCTGGGATCACCTTGACGAAGCCCTTCTTCCTGTTTATTTCTAGGATTCTCAGAATTCTCAGCCTCTTTTACCCTGTAGTCTTCTTGCCATATTAAAAGTATAAATCCTAATCCTATTCAATCAAACTGCCTCACTCACCCAGATAAGGGATAGGCTTTGACGTCGAATTTTTCCTCTTTGACGCTTTGGACCTTCCATTGTCTCTCGAAAAGCCTATTTGTCTGTGTCTTGTATAGCTTTTGCTTCAAAATCGCATGAGAGTGTTAATGTTGGTAATTGCTGAATTCAAATATAAACTAGGCAAAGTTGAAAGAGGCTACGACAACAGAACGTTATACGTAGATGTTTCAAACACGCTGATCACAAGCAAGCCAGTGTCAAAAGATATGAAAGACATGTTCACAGGCGGTCGCGGCTTTAAATTGTGGCTGCTGTGGAATTCTTTACCTAAGGATCGAATTGTCAAATGGGACGACCCTGAAAACGAGATCTGCATCGCTTGCGATCCTTTGGGAGGCACTCCGGTTTATCCAGGCAGCGGAAAGAACATTGCAGTTTCAATATCTCCATTAACTGGAAGCGTGATTGACTCAAACGTTGGCGGCTATTTTGGTCCTTATCTGAAATTTGCAGGATGGGATTCGGCACACGGCAACATGACGCAATACCATATCGTGCCGGTGGACCTGTAACAAAGGAAGAATGCGAGAGCCGTGCAGAGCGTTACGACAAACAGCTTAAGGAAAAGTTTGGCTATGCCCCTGAAGGGAAATCAACTGAGGAAAAAATGACGGTTCTAAGGAAATATCGTGAGGCAGAGTATGAAAGATTGAAAGATGCCGCTTATAAGAGACGCGGATGGAATGAAAATGGAGTGCCCAAGCTAGAAAAAGTGAAAGCCTTAGGAATAGACTATCCCGATGTCATTGAACTTTTAGAGAAGCATTTGTGAACTGAAACTTAATGGGTCAATGCATTCTTTTCTGCATTTTTGGTTTCAGTTAGACGTATAGTATTTAAAAGCATTCTTATCCAGTATTGATAGACTGGCGGAGAGCATGCTATGAAAGTCACGTTTTGGCTATTAGACTTAAACTATGAAGTTAAAGATACTACACCAGAAGTCTGGCTTTGGGGCGTAACCAGCTCTGGAGAAAGAGTGCTTGTTATTGACAGAAATTTTGTCTCCTATTTCTACGCGGTTATTGAAGAGGGCGCTGATTCCGCAAAGGCTATTGAAGAGATTCGTGAGACTCATTGTGCTTCGGTTGCGAAGTTTGAGATTGTTGACCGCAAGTTTTTTGGAAAACCTGTGAAAGCCGTGAAGGTTTACTGTAGTAATCCTGATGCTGTACCCAAGTGTGCAAAAGAGCTTCGAAACGTCGAAGGGGTAAGAGACTGTCTCGAAGATGACATTCGATATGCCATGCGTTACCTGATTGATAACAATGTTGTTCCCTGCGGGTGGCACGAAATAGAAGTGACTGAGGAACCAAACAGAATGGGAGTTCAAACTGACAAAGTCTACTTGGCAAAATCATTCCCAAAGCTTCTTGAAAAAGCTGAAATTCCACAATTGAGAATCTTAGGTTTCTCAACAATATACTACAGTAGAGAGGGCTCTCCCAAGCCTGACAGAAATCCTGTAATTGTAATTTCGGTTGCAACCAACAGTGGCGAACAGAAACAGTTCTTGGCAAGCGAAGACAAGAATGACAAGCCCGTTCTGGAAGCCTTCATGAACTATGTCAAGAACTTCGACCCGGACATTATCGTAGGCTACGGCGTGAATGGACAGGACTGGTCGTATCTTGCTGAAAGATGCAAGAAGCTCGGATTACGCTTATGCATTGACCGCGCCCAAACCGAGCCTCACACTAGCGTCTACGGCCATGTTTCATTGACTGGAAGAGCTAATCTTGACCTGGCTGACTATGCGGAGGAATTTCCAGAAGTCAAGATCAAGACTCTGATCAATCTAGCTGACTACTTGGGCGTGATGAAAATTGAAGATCGCAAAATCGTTGAAGACATAGATTTCGCAGATTACTGGGATAGCAAGGACAAACGTGAGGTCTTGAAGGAGTTTTCTAGGGATAACACCCGTTGCGTTATGGGCATAACTGAAGCGATATTGGATTTTGCTATGCAGCTCTCTAATCTTGTAAGCTTACCACTGGATCATGTTGGAACAGCAGCTGCAGGCTTTCGCGTAGAGTGGCTTCTGATAAAGCGCACTCATACAATAAGGGAGCTTGTGCCTCGAAGAATCGAGCAGCCGTACAGACCGTACGCAGGCGGTTTGGTGCTTCAGCCAGAACCCGGGCTGCACGAAAACATTGCTGTTTTAGACTTCAAATCCATGTATCCGAATTTGATGATAGCCTACAACATCTCGCCAGACACTTATGTATCGCCTAAAGAACCTATACCGGCAAGCGGAGTGTATGAAGCCCCAGAAGTTAAGCACAGATTCAGAAAAGAGCCAGCTGGCTTCTACAAGGAAGTCTTATCTTACCTCATCGAAGTGAGAGATGAAATCCGTCCAAAAATGAATAAACTCAAGCCGCAGAGCCTTGAGTACCGCGTTTTGGATGCTCGACAAAAAGCTGTGAAAGTCATAACAAATGCTTCTTATGGCTATGCTGGATGGATAGGTGCAAGATGGTACGTGAAACCTGTGGCTGAAGCAGCCGCTGCATGGGGAAGGCATACGATACTTACTGGGATCAAGATGGCTGAAAAGGCCGGATTGAAGGTTGTCTACGGAGACACCGACAGCATATTCATAAGAAATGAGCCTGAAAAAATCGCAGTACTCTCAAATGAAATTAAGGAAAAATTGGAACTGGAAACAAAGCCAGACAAGGTTTACGACCGAATTTTCTTCACCGAAGCGAAAAAACGTTATGCTGGGCTCTTGCCTGATGGACGGCTTGACATAGTGGGCTTGGAAGTCGTGCGCGGAGACTGGGCAGCCATAGCCAAGACGGTACAAGAAAAAGTCTTGGAGATAATTTTGAAAGAGCAGACGCCTAAGAAAGCCGCCGATTTTGTGCAGCAGTTCATTTATGAACTGCGACAAAAACGTGTTCCCTATCGCAATCTGGTAATCTGGAAAACATTGACCAAGCCTGCTGAAGAATATGAGGTTAAGGCTTCACATGTTGAAGCTGCAAAGATGCTGCGGAAGAAGGGCTGGGAACTTGCGGTTGGCGACAAGATAGGCTTTGTGGTTGTGGTTGGTACTGGACGCTTGTATGAAAGAGTCAAACCGTACATGCTGGCTTCGTATGATGAAGTTGATATTGAGTATTACGTATCTAAGCAGGTTGTGCCTGCAGCAGCCAGAATTCTTGAAAGCTTTGGGATAACCGAAGAACAGTTGTCACAATCTAAAATGGAAGGAAAAGAAACTAGGAAACTTACAGATTTCTTTGGAAGTTAGCTTTCTGCGACCTCTGCGAAAGTCGTCAGTTGAACGGTTAATGATGGCTTGACAGCGTCTGATATGCGTGAGGCTACAATTCTCTTTATGTTTTTCTCGCTTGCCACATCTACAATCCTTTGCGTTATGATGCCGTCGAAGACAACGGTGTCCACGCCCTCTTCTTGTTGTAGTTTTTCGGCGAGTTGGCTCACTGGCAATCTTTCTATCTGTTCAAGCTTCTCGTTTAATAGAACAGCCTCTAGAGTACCTTCTAAGGCTTTCATTGTTTCAGCGATCTGTTTCGGTACTTCTATTTTCTGCTTCTCCCTCTTGGGCGGCTTTGGTGCTTCCTGCTTGGTTGCTTCTTGAATTGGAACCTTAGCTTCGAGGGCTTCGAATATTTCCTTACAGTTCAATTCTTCAACTTCTTTTCCTCTAGGTGCCCTCGCTATGTATTTTATGTCGGTAACCTGTAAGAGCTCTTTAAAGATTAGGTCTCCGCCCCGGTCTCCGTCGAGAAGGGCTGTGGCCTCTTTTTCTTTGCAGATCTGTTTGATTGCTTCCGGAACCTTTGCTCCCTCTAGGGCTATTGTGTTCAGCAGTCCGCATCGCATTAGGTTGATTATGTCTGCTCTTCCTTCAACCACAATTATTTCTTTTGAACTTGCAAGTTCCGGTCCAGCGGGCAGTTCTTCCGGCCCGTATTTTTCGACCTTGCCGACTTTCAATGTTTCTGAAATTTCTTTGAAGACTTCGTCGACTGAAGGCATGGACTCAATCGTCCACTTGTGCAGAATGTCTTTGGCTCTGTCAATTATGACCTTTCTTCTTGCTTCTCTTACGTCTTCAATTTTTTCCAGGGTTACCTTTGACGCACATGGGCCTACTCTGTTTATGCTTTCGACGCTTGAGGCAATCAAAGCTGTGGAAACTCTGTCCAGGCTGGTTGGGATTGTTATCGTGCCTGTTGTTTTGTCATTCTTCGAGTGTAGGTCAATCTCGATTCTTCCAATTCTTCCGGATTTTTGCAGTTCTCTCAGGTCAAGTTCTGGACCGAAAAGACCTTCTGTTTGCCCGAAAACCGCTCCTATGACATCCGGTTTTTCAACTACTCCTTCTATTTCGAATTTCCCATGTATAACATACTTTACGGTAAACGTTTGTGATGAACCCGTGAACGTGCACCTCCTAGTGATTTAGTTAAGGGTTAGGCTAATCGCGTGACTTGAAGATCTTATTCTCGAATCACGAGATTGCATCTTAACATTTAGTATATATTACATTTATGAATTACAAATCATCCTCTTTAAACTTTTCTTATTTTTAATCCTGTTCTGTCAAAGTTTTATATTGAAGCATGAATACTTACAGCGTGGTTGTGTGGAATGATCGAGGGCAAGACTGCCCGCCTTCGAAGCGTTGAGCTTTCTGACGTTGATGAGTTTGTTGAAAGTTGGAACAACATGGAGTTGAGGAATTTGCTTGGCGCCGCAGCTTTAGATACAATGTCCCGGGGAGAGGAAGAAGAATGGTTCGGAGTACATGGAAAGACAAACGGGAAAGAACAAGGTTTGTTTTCGTAATCGAGGAGGTCAAAGAAAAGAAACTACTAGGCACGACGAGCTCGTTCAACTGTAATTGGGTTGACCGTTCAGCGGTTCTAGGAATTAATATTCATGGCTCCGAGAATTAGGGTAAGGGCTATGGTTCTGAAGCTGTGCAGTTGCTGCTTGATTTTGCGTTCAAGAGTTTAAACCTTAATAGGGTTGAGCTTGAAGTGCTTGACTTCAATGAGAGAGCGCAAAGATGCTACAGGAAAGTTGGATTCAAAGAAATTGGAATTAGAAGACAGGGTAAATTTGTTGATGGTAAGCCGCGAAATGTCATCTTGATGGATATACTTAAGGACGAGTGGACGTAGACCTGAAAACTCATGTTTCGCCGATCTTTCTCTTTAGTGTTTGCATGTAAGCAGCCAAGCCCTCAATATCCTTGAGTTCTCTACCTGCAAGCCTCAGAAGCCTATTCCAGAATGCGAGATTAGTTTTTATCTTCGCCTTTTCCAAGAGTTGTTTCAGCATATTTGTCCATTCCCTTCCGCGCTTGTCGAAATCCAGTAATAGAATGACTTCTCTGGTTCCAGTTTTCTCTATTTCAGAAATGACGTCTAAACGAGATTTGCCGCCGGTTTTGGCAGATATTATTTTCCCTTCCACACACAATGCTCTCAGCGTTTCGGTATCATTCTTGCCTTCGACGATTATAGGCGTTCCTTTGGCTGATTCTTCTTTCATGCATTCTATGATTTGTTCTATTTTTTCTTCTCTTTTCCTTAGGCGTGTGGACAAGGCTTTTACCTTGTTATCTTAGTTTTCTTCATAAGGTTCAGGCATTCCTTTGCTTCCTTGTTGTTTTGAAAGTATCGTCTGGCGGGCTCAAGGATTCGAGCCAATTCTTGGGCCACGGCACTTTTGAGATCTTCAGGATGCAGCTTTCCGTCTCTGTAGGCTTTCTGCAGCTCTTGGAGACTGTGGAATTCGATTGGTCCGCCGAATTTTGCCGGTCTTTCTATTTTGAAGATTTCTTTTTCTCTGAAGATTATGAATTTGCATATTTCCAAGATCGGGTTGTATTCCACGGTTTTTTCAGGACAGAAGGCCATTGAGATTTTCTTCTTTATTTCTTCGGGTGAGTCGTAGATGAAGATGCAGGTTTCAGGTTTGCTCTTGGACATTTTCATTGATGACAGGATTTCTCTTTCTCTTTCCTTTGGAATGGGCCAGACGGGAGGTTTCACTAGGCCTTGAAGATAACTGTGGTGAACACACACGGGCTTCCAGTATCCGAGTTTTTCGCCCAGTTCTCTGGCTACGACGTTCGCTTTGCGTTGGTCTATGCCTAATTGGCAGATTTTTACTTTCATGTGGAATATGTCGGCCACTTGCATCGGCGTGTACAGGTAGTCTGAAACGTGTCTTGCTTCGGATTCTTTTCTCCCAGCGATCTCTAAGGTTCTGGTCACTCTGGCTATTGAGAGGTTCTTTGCAACCATCACTGTTTTTTCCCAGTATTTCAGATCATCGTAGAGTTCGTCTGAGTAGATGAATTCAACTTTATCTGGTGGAACGCCGAGGGCTATCCATGAGTGTTTGAAAAGAACTGCGGCTTTCTTGATTAGTTTAAGGTCACCGCCCATCTTGTTGTTCAGCCAAGCGTGCCACGTTGAAAGATAAGCCTTGTAACGTATCCCGGCTTCTATAAAATCCTTTATTTTATATACACAAATCAAGCCTGTTCCAAGATGAACAAGGCCCGACGGCTCCCAGCCGTTGTAGGCTATCGGATGCTCCTCGGTTTCTAAAAGATGCCGCAAGTCCTCTGGTGTTATGACTTCTTCGGTTGGTGACCTGCAGACCAATTCCATCTTTGTCTCAATATCCAAATCCTGTCCTACCTGCTTTCAGATTTACTTCTAAGCTTGTATGCGAATGTGAAACTTAAAAGTTGCCTCCCTATTCATGTGGGAGTGAGTGGGCTATTCTGCTGTTTCTTAACTCATGATCAGAAATCATGGGTTGCGATCGTGTTAATTTCCAAATTCTCTAATGTTGTATAGCAGCCTTCTTAGACGGGACGAGTTCATCAAAATCTGTTATTATAAAGCCATTTTTCAACAGTACTTTCACGTAATCTGAGATAGTATGGCAACTCATTTGTTACAATGAAGGCAGATCTGAAGATGTTTGTTTTATCGCGGGCGGTTGTTTCCCACGCAACCTAACACTTAGCCTCATTGTGGGGCGGTGCGCTCCTCTTGGCTAAGCTCTCTCTTTCGGGGGATTCAAGGCCCGCGCCCACCGTGTCCCACGTTTGGGTAAACCCGCCATCACAAGAATAGGCAAGCCTGAGGCTTGCTTTCCTCTGTTGGGTCCGTCTGCATGGATGTGCCGGTGGGATTAAGAGGGCTCTCAACGTTTCATTGCCCAACAAGAATAGTAAGTTAGAAAAATTAAATGTTCCTATCCTCTGCTTCGTAGCTATGGCTAAAATCAAGAAATCCTGCAATAGCCACCGTGCTACTTTAAGTTCTTTCTGCTTGATCTCCTCAGGCTTCTGGTTGGCACGGGTGCAACTATCAAATTCTCCTCGGCTTGGTTGTTTTCAGCTTGTTTGAGAAGCCATTCGGTTAGCAACTGACATTCATTGGGATTGCAATGTAGATGGCTCTCCATTATCGGATTCCAAAGTAAGCATTTGAAGCATGGGACTTCAACTAAAACGTCCAGACAGGTTTTCATGGTTGTATCCGAATCTGAAGGGTTGATGGTTTGACTTATAGGTTATGAATCAGCGAGCACGACAGAACCTAATGATTATGATTTCTGATTCTAACTATTCTGAAAATGGCATGTGGTATTTTAATTCATTAAGGTGTCTTCGACATGAAAGCCCAGCGGTGCTGATTTGTCCGGACGAACGGAAAAGTCTTGTCCGAACAAAGAACATGCTGCTGCAGTTGGCTTTGATCACTTTCAGCCTCGTTGATTCAAGTATCCATGGCATAGTCAGGACTAAGCCAGCGGCAATAGTCAATCCCATGTGGTCAGCTAAACGTCATCACCGCGTCTGGCTTTCGATTTTGAGCGCCTGCTGTTCAGGAAATGCTGGCCAAGATTTGGGGAGAAAGGAAATCTAACCTGAGACTAAGTGAACTAGATTTCCTAGATTAGAAGAAACTGGAAGAGAAAAGAAGGAGGACCCTGAGGAAGTTGAGCGGGACGAAGACATCAAATAAGAGTTAGAGGTTGATTAAAAATGGTGGCGAAGTTGGTAATTCTGTTTTCCATCTTGGTTCGTCCTAGGTATTGTCATGGTGAAATGGGCTCCTTTGCCTGGTTCGCCTGTTTCCTGAATTGACCAGCCGTAAACTTCGCAGATCCTCTTTATCATGAACAGACCGTAACCTGTGCCTCTTCCATAGCCCTCTTTGAAAAGCTTGGGCTTCTCAGCCAAAGGTATGCCAACACCGTCATCCTCATATACCAGGCTAAGCTGATCTTTTCCGGCTTCCTCATAGTGCGCTCTGATTCGGCCAACCCTTTCACCGTGCTTCAAGGAATTATCGACGAGATTGTAGAAAACCTGTCTCAGCAACGAGTCTGCTAAGACCACTAGCCCGCGGCATTCGTTTTCTATTCTTATTCTGTCCAAGTTTGAAAAAAGAGAAATCGCCTTCTCGAATGTTTCATTAACGTTAATGTATGTCAGTTCCTCAACGCCCAACATTTCATAATCTTTCGAGAACTCAAGAATTCTTACAATTTGCTGACAGCCTGATTCAATTTCTCTCAAATACTCCGAGACTTCATCGTTTCCTGCGAGCTTCTTTTTAGCCAAGAAAACGTTACCTGTGACTACTGAAAGCTTGTTTCGCACGTCATGCCTAGTCAAACTGCCAACAACACGCAACTTTTCCTCCATCTTCTTTCTTTCAGTTACGTCACGAAATACGACAAGGTCTGCCGGTTTACCATTATACTCTATTTTTGCCGCGTTTATTTCATGTGGCAACTTTCTCCCGTCCTTTGTGAGCACCTCAACTTCGTAAGGAGCTATACGCATTCCCATCATTCGTTTCGCTAGATTCTTTATCAAAATCGCTTTACTTTTAGCTGACAGGATCTCTGTCTTTAGAAAATTCTTTCCGACCAACTCCTCCCTCTTGAACCCGGTTACCTCTTCCGCCCTTTGTGTGACTTCCAAGATTTTCCCCTTACCGTCTACGATAGCCACTGGATCCACCATAAGGTTGAACAACGTTTGAAAATGCCTTCTAGACTCCTCCAGTTCTTTTTCGACCTCGTTTCGGGCAGTGATATCTTTGTACAATTCCATGTAACCTATGAGTTTTCCTTCAACGTTTATGGGTGCAGAAGATATGGACACTGAGACTAAGGATCCGTCTTTCCTCTTTCTCACAGTGTCATGATAGACTTGTTCTTTTCTGGTTTTTTTATTCAACATTTCTGCCTCTTCCATCTTGTCCTTTGGCACTATTACGTGATTGATGTATCTGCCTTTGACTTCGCTTGATGAGTATCCGAAAAGCTCTTCAAAGCTACGGTTGACATCCAAAATGTGAAAATCTGGATCCATGTAAGCAGCAGCCTCAGGATTGCTCGTAAACAACCGTTCAAACTTTTCTTGGCTCTCTCGAATTTTCTGTTCCGACTTCTTGCGTTCAGTGACATCGCGCACTACACCTACCCAGCCGATGCGCCTGCCTTGTTCATTTTCGATTGGCATCACACTGTGCTCCACGGGGAAGAGAGTTCCGTCTTTCCGCTTCATTTTGAATTCAGGCAGAAAAAGGAAGCCCTTTTCATTCACAGATGGATACAGCTGCTTCTTGAATTCTTTAATCGATGCCTCGTTGGCATGCAGGAAGGCAGTTGTCTTACCCAGCATCTCTTCCCGGGCGTAGCCAAATATCTTTGAGGCTACAGGGTTGCAGTCTATGATCTTTTTTGTATCGGCATCGATGATGAAAATGGCATCTTGTAGGTTAACAAAGGTTTTCTCTAGGAGTTGTCGAGACTTCTGCAGAGACTCCTCTGCTTTCTTCCGTTCAGTGATGTCGCGAGTGCTCAGGACAACTCCGATGACTTGGTCATTTTCGTCAAATACAAAATTACCAATGCATTCCAACCACAAGTAATGGCCGTCAGCATGCCTGTACCGAAAAACCATTTTCCCCCTAGAATGGTTCTTTTTGGCTATTTGGATGGCTTCCATAACCGCGTCTAAATCATCTGGATGCATAAACTCGAAAATAGACTTACCCAGCAGGTCTCCTGTTTCATACCCCAAAATTCGCTTATGAGACGGGCTAACATATTTGAAAATGCCTTTTTCATCACTTAAGGAAATCATGTCAAGCATATTATCGGTGATTTGACGCAGAAGAGCTTCAGATTCCTTGAGTAGTCCCTCAGCCCTTTTTTTCTCCACGGCTTGACGTATGCCATGCGCCAACTCGCAGTACACTGTTTGTGAGTCGCCAGTTTTGTCTAGGTATTGGTCGGCACCAAGATTTAATGCGTTGATTGCAACTTCTTCTCGGCCTTTATCCGTGAAAATGATGAACGGAATGTTGTTCTCTTTCTCTCTCAGCTCCCTTAACAATTCTAGTCCGTCCTTCTTAGGCATCTTGTAATCGGAAACGATCACGTCGTAAGTCTCCTTTTCCATCTTTTTCATGGCTTCTTCAACGGAAGATGCAATGTCTACTTGGAACTTACCTTGCATTTCTAAGCATTGTTTCACAACCTTGGAAAGGCTGTTTTCGCCATCTACATGCAAAACTCGAATCAGTGCTCTCTCTGTTTGGTCTAAAACGACTGTGGCTGCAGACTCAACAGAGATGCCATCAGAGATTGCAGACTTAGCCATATAATCCTCTTCCAGTTTCACTTTCAAGAGCGAATTGATTAAATTTTGTGAAGACATGATTAATACTCAAAATCAATAGAGTATCTATTAACTCCAAGTTCATGCCGTAACTTTTTAGCCCCCAAAAATAGATCCGAGGAGCTATCAACCTCAAACTGCCCAATACTTGCTACACATGGAACAATTAAACAGGGAGTTGCTGAGGATAAAGTTGGGGAACCCCTACCGATTATTAAGAAAGCAATATCAGCCGAATGATATGATGATCGATCGAATGATGCAACACGGCACCGATTCGGGGCGCACCTCATAATTACTAAGGCTGTGAGAAAGAGGTATAAGAAATCATGAGAATTTGTCGCTACTATTTCTCTTACACTCAAAAGATTAATATACCTTCGCGACTGGGCCACATGGCAAATAGAAAAAGGGATTGTGGAAGAAATTGCCCTTAGCATGTAGCGTGTTTAATTTTCAAAAGCTTTTCGATGTTTAGCTCGAACGCTGCTGCGGGATTTTCAAGTGCCCAAGCTTCCAGAACTCTTGGATGAATTTCGCCTAGGATTCCAACCTCCATGTTATCAACAATTGCTCTCCCCGCTCTTCCTTCTATGAAGCTTGGATGCTTCGTTTCTTTTATCCGCCAATCCAAAGCAAGATTCATGAAAAAGGCGTCTAGTGCTGATTTGATTTCGCTGAAGCTGGCGTCTGCACTGTAGACAACTGCTGCAAGCCTTTCTTCATCTCTCGTTCTCGTTTCCTCTTTCTCAACTAGCAACGTGATTTTGCCTAGCTCAAAGATTTTTTGAGGGCATTCGACGTGAAGGTTGTTGCTCACGAGTTCTATGAGGCTTGGCAAAAGCCAGCTTCTCAGACATGTCAAGGTGTTGACTTTTGGGTTTGAGATTTCAATTATCCTTTCTTTCTTGCAGTTCATTTTTGTGTAGAGGTTTTCTGGATTTGTCAGTGTGTAAGTGAGAACCTCCTGAAATCCAAGCCCAACCATTAGCATTCTCGCAATGTCGATTAAGCGTTGTTCAGGTCTGACGCCGCTGGTTGTTGGCATTTCACGCCAAAGTGGCTTGATTTTGTTGTAGTCGTAAGCTATTGCCACATCTTCCACGATGTCTACTGGGTGCATCACGTCAACTCTGTAGCATGGAATCTGCACGCTTACTCTGTCTTTTTCGAGTTTTTCTACGCCATAGCCTGCTTTGCCAAGCAGTTGGGCAATCTGTTTAGCCGTCAGTTGCAAGCCTAAGACCGTATTGACATGTTCAACTTCTAAGTCCATCTTACTTGTCTCGAAGTTCGGGGTCACAGCAACTATCTTCCTATGGGGATAGTGGACCTTGGCTGAGTAGGCTTTTCCCCCACGATCAATTAAAGACAAAGTGACGATCTTTACCGTGTTGAGCACGGTCTCGTTCATCGTTCCTGTTACCTCAACGAGAACATTTTTAGTGTCTTCTGTAATTCTTCCTAGGTCATTCGAGTTTATTATCGGCGGAAACGAAAGCGGCTTGTTCTCTGAATCCAACAGTATGGGATAGACGGGATGCTTGTTTACGATGTAGCCATACTCTAGGCCTTTCGGATGATGAGTGAGCATCTGTTTCAAGTTCATTTTTTCCGTAAAACCTAATGGCACAAAGCTTACTTCGTTCGGCCTTGCAACCGTGTAATGCAATGGCAGTTTTATCAAGTCTAAATTGTATAGTCCAATTGATGTTTTCTGTCTGTTCCTTCCATAGGTTTGGTCAAGCTTGTCCTGCATGTGCATGAGTCCGCGGATCATTTTGTCCGATAATTTCAGGTTCTTGGCTATTGAACAGCCAATGTAGGGACGGATGCCCTCCAATCTCTGATCGACGTAAACCTCCGCTATCTGCTTGCCAACTGTATACTCTCTTAAGCCTTCTTCAAGACCTAAAAACCCACGGAGAGCCCTGACCAACCCCTCGATGTTCCAAACGTCCGGTCGGTTTGTGTCCTTAATCTCAACGTTCATCGTGCCCTCTTTCTCATCAAAAAGCTTCACTTCTCCTTTAACAAAGGCTAGAACGTCATTTATTCTCTCGATGTCCTTGTGCAGTTCTACTCCAAGGATTTTTTCGAACTCATCATAATCCACATCTATCGTTGGCATCTAAACCACCGCCTTCCTCCTTATCCAGTCCAAGTCCTGAGCGAAAATGTAACGTATCTCCTCAATCCCTGCCCTCATCATAAACAAACGGTCAACGCCCAAGCCCCAAGCAATAACCGGCTCTTTAATGCCCAAGGGCATGGTCACTTCTGGCCTGAAAATTCCTGAACCACCAAATTCAAGCCAACCGTAACCTTTCTTGTAAGCGGCAAGCTCAACACTTGGTTCTGTAAACGGGAAGTAGTCAGGTCTGAATTTGACCTTGTCTGCCCCAGCAATTTCAGTTGCAAATTTCTCTAAAACGCCCAGCAAGTCTCGCAAGGTTAAATCTTCTTCAACGACTATGCCCTCAACCTGATTGAACTCTGTCAGATGTGTCTTGTCCACCACTTCCGGTCTGTAGCAGCGAACTATTGAGAAATATCTGCCAGGAATTTCCAGATCCTTGCTCACCAAGGTTCTAGCGCTTAGACATGTTCCATGCCCCCGCAGAATCAGACGCCGAGCCTCTTTGAACGAATACCGGTATCTCCATCCTGTAGAGCCTGTCTTCCACCCGTTTTCATGCGTTCTCTTCACGTTACCAACGATTTTCCTGTAAGCGTCTATGCTTCCCTCTTTTGGACATTTGACGAAGTATATGCCAGAGACGTCGCGCGCTGGATGGTCCTGAGGCGTGTAAAGAGCGTCAAAGTTAAAGAAAGATGTTTCAACAGCAGTGCCAACCATCTCCTTAAACCCTAAAGTGACAAGCTTGTCTCTGACCTCTTCAAGAAACTGCAAATAAGGATGCTTCTTGCCAGGCCAAGCCTTGGCCACTGGAGCCTCGATATTATATTTTTGAAGCTTCACTTTGCGCCATTTTCCGCTGACAATGAGTTCTTGCGTTAACTGCGTCACCTCAGGAACCATCTTGGGTTTTTTCAGGACCCTTCGACCGGTCGGTGTCAATTCAATGAAACGCCTTGTCTTTTTCTGAACATCAAGGAGCTTCCTTCCTTTTAGAATTTGAACAGTTTCCTGAAGCTCTGGATCAAGTTCTTTGACCGTGACCTTTTCCTTTTCGCTTAAAAGATTGAGTAATTTTTCATCGTTGCCTTCTTCCGGCTTTTTCGTCATTTGCAATGTATCTGTCTTTGTGTCCAATGTTGTCCATTTTTTCCTCTGAGTCCAGCCTAGCGCTATCGGTATGAACTGCCTTTCCAAGCTTGCCTTTTGAAAGGCTTTATTGCACGTAGCTCTTCCGCCAAGCTCGCTCAGAGCCGTTATCAGGCGCCGTTCTGGCAAGCCCTTTTTGGCGTGAAGCTTCCCCTCCTCGTTAAGCTTCAAAATGGTCTGCCTTTCTTCCTTAATCTGCACAAGCCCTTTATCTTGTAGCGTCATCGCGCCACGCGTTATCGCTGCATCTGGAAGTCTGCTTTCGCTGATGAGCTGCTCCACTGAAGCTTTTCCACCTAGCTTGTCTAAAGTTGAAAGCGTTCGGCGTTCGTGTTCTCTTAACTCAACCATGCGTTTTTCCCTTCGTGAATGGGATAAACGGGATTTGCTAATGTAGTTGTAGATGTTTTAATAAAAGTATGCATGTTCTTCGATGACTTCTGCCCAGAAGAAAACTGCTTTTTTACACAAATTGGCAGGACATCACTTAGCCCAAATAATGAAATGATACCGGGCTATTTATAATTTATTTTCCTTCATCATTTATTCTGAGCACTTCTCGCGCTTTAGCAATGAACCTCTTCTTTTTCCGCATATGCTCTTCCACAGACTTCAGCACCGCATCACTTGTCTGCCCCTTATGTTCTCCACATAACAGCTTTCCAGTCCTGCAATCGTGATAAGTTTTGGCGATTGCTTGGTCATCTTCTACGAAATGGAAAAGACATACTTCATATATGGGGCAAGCCTCCGAAACTCCACCAAGTTCGCGTTATTCTTTGATGGTTGTTCTTCCGCTGGTGAAAGCGTTTGATATCCTCTCAGAAATGGTTTCAGGTGTATCATGTAAAGTGAAGCAGTTCATCTGACGCTTGCTCATTTTCGGCGAACCGTCTAATCCTTTCATAAGCTTGAGAGGCATGCGTTGCCCAAGGTTCGTTCACACAAGATTTAATATGTTTTCATGAATTGTATAAGAAAGCTGACTATGCAGGCGGCTTAAGGCTTGACCGATGAAGAGAAAAATGAGATGGTTGTTACTCCATGGGAAGTTCGGGGCAAGGTTGATTATGAACGTTTAATACGTGAGTTCGGAACTCAACCGCTGACCGAAGAGTTACTGCAGAAAATGGCAAAGTGCACGGGCGGGCTTCATCTACAACTGCGAAGAGAACTGTTCTTTTCCCACCGTGACTTAGACATTGTTTTGGACCTATATGAGAAAGGAATAAAATTCATCTTGTACACTGGCCGAGGTCCATCAGGCCCTGTTCACATCGGACATCTTGTGCCATGGATTTTCACGAAACACCTGCAAGACAAGTTTGATACTAGGCTTTATTTCCAGATGACTGACGACGAGAAATTTGTTGTAGAAGATGAACAGAAACTCTCAGAAACCACAAAACTGGGTTATGAAAACGCTTTAGACTTGATTGCCTTAGGCTTTGAACCGGAAAACACATTCATAATTTACGATGTTCAAGACATCGACCTGCTTTATGATATTGCATTGGAAATTGCGAAACGCATAACCTATTCGACAGCAAGAGCCACCTTCGGATTCCAAGATAACACAAATCTCGGGTGGATATTCTGGCCAGCCATTCAAGCAGCGCCATGTTTCATACACAAGAAACTAACCGGCGAAAACGTTCCAGCCCTAATTCCTGCAGCAATAGACCAAGATCCCTACTGGCGAATCACTCGGGACATCGCGCCGAAACTTGGCTACTTCAAACCTGCCCAGATTCACAACCGCTTCTTACCAGGTTTGGGAATAGGCGGAAAAATGAGCGCTTCAGAACCTGACACCGCCATATTCACCACAGACGCGCCTGAAGTGGTCAAGCGAAAGATTTGGAACGCTTTCACAGGGGGGAAAGGAACCGCTGCAGAACAGAGAAAACAAGGGGCAAATCCAGAATTGTGTTCAGTCTATCAATATTTCCTTTACCTCTTCGAGGAAGACGACAAGAAGCTCGAAGAAAGAGAGAAACAGTGCAAGACTGGGGAAATATTGTGCGGTGAATGCAAAAAGGACTTGACAGAAAGAATTAACAAATTCCTAGCCGAACATCAGAGAAAACGGGAAAAAGCCAGAAAAACAATAGAGAAATATCATATCAAACGCTAGGGTGTGATTTGCACATGTCGGAAATGGAGAAAGTTAATGTTGCCATTAAATCAGCGTATAGGCTTCTTCACCCGATGCACACTGTGCTTGTTTCCTGCGTCGGAAAAACTGGAAAACCCAACATCATAACTTTAGCGTGGGCAATGCCCACTTCAATAGATCCGCCGCTGGTCGCCATAGGCATCTCGCCTCGAAGACACTCCTATGCTCTAATCGAGAAGACACAGGAATTCGTGGTCAACATCCCAGCATGGAGATACTGGATGAAACCGGGTTCTGCGGCACAGCAAGCGGCAGAGACCATGACAAATTCAATGAAACAGGCTTGACACCATTGCGTGCTGAAAAAGTGAAAGCGCCACTTATAAAAGAATGTGTGGCCAGCCTGGAATGCAAAGTTCACAGCCAGTTTCCAACCGGTGATCATACAATTTTCGTCGGCGAAATAGTTGGCATCCACATCAACAAAGGCGTCTTCACACACGTGTATAATTTGAAAAAGGCAAGGATGATTTTCCACTTAGGCGGAAATAAATTCGCAACTCTTAACCGTAAAGTTTTCAAGCCCAAATCGTAAAAACCTGCAAACTTAAAACTGGTAGCTTTCCCCAGGCTTCAACACAATTACTTTTACTTTCGGCGCTTTGTCCCTCACATATTTTACAAATTCATCCGCTGACTGCGCTAGGACTGGAAATGTCTTGTAATGCATTGGAATCACTGCCTTCGGATTAAGCAATTTGACCGCTTCGGACGCCTCCCTCGCGCCCATAGTGTAATAGCCGCCAATCGGAATCAAAGCTAAACCTGGTTTGTAGACGTCCCCTAAAAGCCGCATGTCTCCAAAAAGTCCTGTGTCTCCAGCATGATAGACTGTTTTGCCTTCCCCTTCAATGATGACTCCTGTTGGAGCCCCTCTAGAAGCTGTGTGAAACGCTTGAACAATAGACAACTTTACGCCCTTGATCCCCACACCGCCACCGATGTTTAATCCTGCAACCTTTTTGACCCCATTTTCTTCAGCATAATCCGTAAGCTCAACGGTTGCCACAAAAGTTGCGTCTGTTCTTTTACATATGCTGAAAGCATCACCTAAATGGTCATCATGGTCATGCGTAACAAAAACAACATCCGCGCGGGCTATTTCCGAGGCTTTTACCGGTGAAACCGGATTTCCATCAAGAAACGGGTCAACCAGAACACTATTGCCTGCCATTTCAATCCTAAAGGCTGCATGCCCAAACCATGTTATTCTAACCAATTAACCTACCTCTCAGCTAAACCTTTTAGGGTATACACCTTGGCGTTAATAAAAGGAAAGGATGTGAAAAATCATACGCAAGCGGAACAGACTGTTAAAAAGCGAAGCGGCTGACTAATAGACACGTCAAGAATGCTTATATGCGGCCTCAGTTTCTCTTCGATGACAATTATGGAACACTTGTCTGTCCGTCCATTTGAAAAAAAGGACATAGATTTCGCGTACGAAATGAACGTGAGAGAACAGTGGAATGACAGGAAAGATGACATCAAACGCATGTTCAATTATGAACCAAATGGCAGTTTCGTCGCTGAAGTGAAAGACTCTCCTGTGGGTCACGTTTTCGCCATCAGCTATGGAAAACTTGGGTGGATAGGGCTGCTTATAGTCAAAGTCGAATATAGGAAAAAAGGAGTCGGCACGTTGCTGACGAAAAGGGCCATTGATTATCTGCTGCACTGCGGGGTTGAAACGATTAAGCTTGAGGCAGTTCCGCAAATATCAAGTTTGTATCGAAGACTTGGATTCATTGACGAGTTTGATTCTCTCAGATTCAAACTAGCCCGCGGAAAAACCATACCAAATCGCAGCGATTCCCCGGCTCCGATAGAGAAGAAGAACATAATGAAAATTGCAGAATTTGACGCTGGATTTTTTGGAGCGGAGAGAACAAGTGTTTTGGTCAGTCTCTATGAAGAAAACCCAAAGCTGTGTTTCGTGTCCTATGAGGGCTCTGAGGTCGCTGGTTACATCATGTGTCGAAGAGCAAAAAGCGGATACACACTCGGACCCTTTGTTTGCAATCCCGAAAATCCGCAGGCTGCAAAAGAACTCCTAGCAAGATGTATACAGAAACTTGGCGTGAGCAAGACGCTGTATGTGGGCGTTCCAGCTGTAAACAAAAAAGGAACCGAGATTCTTCGAGAATTTGGCTTTGAACAATATTCAAAGAGCATCCGAATGCGTCTTGGCAAAAATGTCAAGAATGAAAAGCCGAATGGAATATTCGCAATTGGCGGCCCGATGAAAGGCTAAGACGAATGATAGAATATAGATTGGAAGGCAGACCCCGAAGCCACTGAAAAACCTAGTATCTGGCTTCTATAAGAAGGAGAATTTTTATCTAGAAAACGCCTTGCAAACCCGACGGAACCTTCAACTTCCATAATGATTCATCATCTAAGAACTAGAGATTGCAAGCCAAACATTTAAGTCACCTGTATACAGAAAAAGGCAATGTATAGAGAAGATTCCAGTCCGTCATGTGTAAGTGAAGTGTGACTTTGATGGATGGTTATGACAAGGAAGCATTTGACAAGCTTCGGCTGTCAGGGAGAATCCTAAGGGAAACACGTGAGGAAATGAAACGTTTTGTTCGCGAAAATATGCCGATAATTGAAGTCTGCGAAAAGGCAGAGAGTCTGATAAGGAAAAAGGGCGGGAAACCAGCATTCCCTTGCAACGTTTCAATAAATGAAGTGGCAGCACATTACACTTCTCCGCCAAATGACAGCAGAAGAATTCCTGAAAACTCCCTGGTCAAGGTAGACATTGGCGTCCATGTGGACGGCTACGTAACCGACACTGCTGTCACGGTCTGCTTTAACCCTGAATATGAAAGCCTTGTAGAAGCGGCAGAACGTGCTTTAAAAGCAGCCATTGAAAACATTCAAGTGGGAATGCCCACGGCGAGGCTAGGCGCAATAATCGAGGACACTGTAAAATCTCGCGGCTTCAAGCCGATCTCAAACTTGTGCGGACATCAAGTTGGACGATACATCATACATACTGGCACATCCATACCGAACGTTTCACAGTTTTCTCTCACAAAAATTAAGCTAGGCGGCGTATACGCGATCGAGCCTTTCGTGACTCTTCCAAACGCTGTTGGCAAAGTTGAAAACGGTGACGAGTCCACGATTTTCCGTCTCATAAAATCCAGATCAATGAGAAACCCATATGCAAAACAACTTCTGAAGCATATCGAAGAAAATTTCAGAACGCTACCTCTTGCTGAACGCTGGTTACAATGTGTCATGCCAAAAGAACATTATGAAGAAGCCTTCCGCGAACTTTTAACGTCTAAGGCTCTCATGGACTACCCGATTTTCGTCGAGGTAAGCAGAAAAATAGTTGCCCAAGCAGAGCACACTGTTTTGATGGTTAAAGACGGGTGTGTTGTCTTAACCTAGACTGGAAATCGTTCTTTTTGTTTCTCTTTAACTTCCCTGTAGATTGCTGTTATCAACATTTTATCGTTGCATTTTTGGCACGGTTCTAGTTCCTTGAATATGTAGTCACCACGTTGGAATTCTCTGACGTTTTTGAAGCCGCATTTTTTGCATTCGATAGTGGTTGTTACTGGGGGAACCACAATTCTCAATTTTGACAGCCGCCTTCTTGTTTGGAACAGCACGTATGTGGACAGGGTCACCCCTAAGAATCCTAGGAGCAGTAGAATCCATGTGGCTTCTGTATTTTGGTCAAGAACCGACACTGCAAATATAAGTGCCGCCAATGATAAAGCCAACGTTACAAATATTACCACAAGGACAAATGATGAGATTCTGGTTTTTGTTGTGGATGATGGAGTTCCACTCATCTCCTTCATCTCCTATTGGCCGATCCCGATGGTGTTTCCTATTCCGGCGATTATCACTTTGTCTCCTTCCTTTGTTCTTTCCAAAATTACCTGTTTTATTCTTTCAATTACCTTGTCAATGGAGTCAAAGATTTCCTTGCGCATGGGCGAAACTGCGTCGCCGATGTCCTCCTTTATTATCACAGCGTTTATTGGAATGTGATATTTTACAAGCTCATCTTCAATCTTATATTGGTCAACGCCAGGTCCGCCGATGGCTGCACCGACACCTTCAGCTAGTTCACCCAGTTCTTCCCCTTCGAGCTTCAAAGCGGCGTCAATCATTATCACTGAAGCAATTTTTCCCTCGTTTTCTTCAATGATTGCTTTTACCGCGTCTCCTGGTTTGCCTACGTCTCCGCCAGGTCCCTCAGCTTTTATCACGTATGCAGTGCGTCCTTCAAATGGAATTGTTGCAACGACGCAATCTTTTGCTATCTTTCTTGTTTCTTGTCCATGCATAAGTTTTGCCGCTACAAGTGCGCCTGCACCGTCGCCTATCGGTTGGCCGTATGCAAAGGCTTTCAACGCGCTGGCATATGCTTCTGCTTCTCGCATGACCATCGGCAGGATCATCTGTATCTGCATTATAACATAGAGGCTCAACGTTTTCTTGCCCAGCAAGTAGTAATGTCTTATCACCTTGTAAATGAAGTTAAGCGCCATCGCCGCCTCAAGAGTGTTTTCCAAATTGTTTGCCTGAGTTTCATCAGCTGCGGGCGCCATCAACTTGACCTCGTCCTTGAAACGTATGTCCCTAACGTCAAGTATGTGCTCAAGCTTCCAAACTATGCCGGCTGGGTCAAGACTCTGCGGCCCGATTGTAAAGTATTCTAAGAATCTGTCAACTCTGGCAGCAGGGTCACTTTGCGGCTTCCCAATCTCTTTGATCGTTTCCACTGCAATCTTGCGGCCCTCTTCTCTTATGTATTTTAGCTTGTAAAGTGAACCTTCAACCTCTCTGAGCATAACATACATCTGGAATCTTTGTCCATAAAATATGAAAACCACGAAAATCACATAGAAAAGCACGTTCAGAATCCAGTTTATGCTAGTATCGCCGAAAGGCCCCTGTGCAATCCCGTTCTGCAAGCCTGCAATTGACGCGATTATGCTCAACAAACTCACCTTTCGGAGAAACTAGCAACGCTTAGTTATAAATCTTAGGTAATTCTCCTCCAAATTGATAGATAGGTTTTAAGTGGGGTTACCAGCTTTTCCGGGTTCGCATGGCCGAAGACCACACTACAACCGGAAACGGAACGTGGTTTAACTTCTGAGTTCGGTATGGGATCAGGTGGGACCCACGCCCTATGGCCGGCAAACCCCAGACTACACGCCCAACCTACATTCATAAACTTATCGCTTCACCAGATACGCTCATACCGAAAACTTGCGTTTTGAAGCAAAGA
>Ga0172366_10000487_pt1 | contig 28557 bp, 26 predicted proteins | sample LakKivSesite69cm_FD_114533 | JGI IMG/M metagenome (GOLD analysis project Ga0172366, IMG submission 114533) | Sediment microbial communities from Lake Kivu, Rwanda - Sediment site 69cm | ecosystem: Environmental > Aquatic > Freshwater > Lake > Sediment | place: Rwanda: Western Province, Lake...
CCACTGCCTCAGAGCCGCCCAAGCATAGCGAAGCACAGCCCTTTTGCAATCCGTGGTCCCTCAGTGCATAAATCAACGTGGCCAACACGCGCGCCCCGCTGGCTCCGATCGGGTGGCCCAGGGCGATTGCGCCCCCGTTAACATTAACCTTATCCCAGTCCCATCCCTGGTCAGCCAGCTTGTAGCCATTGGCCAGCGTTTGGGCGGCGAATGCCTCGTTTAACTCCACCAGGTCAACATCCTGTAGCTTCCAGCCGGTCTGCTGGAGTACCATGGGGATGGTCTTGGCAGGAGCGTCAAACAGGTATTTGGGCTCGACAGCCACATTACCATAGTTAAGAATTCGCGCCATGGGTTTAACGCCCATCTGCTCGGCTTTGGCCCGGCTCGCCACCACCACAGCGGCCGCTCCATCATTCAAACCAGGAGCATTCCCCGCGGTCACCTTGCCGTCCCTCTGGAATGCTGGCCGTAACCGTGACAACCCCTCAAGCGTGGTATCGCGGCGTGGCGTTTCGTCTGTATCCACTACCGTCACCTGTCCTTTGCGACCTTTAACCTCCACCGGCACGATTTCCTGTTTGAACCTGCCGTTATCGATGGCAGAGATGGCTTTCATCTGGCTCTGGTAGGCGTAGGCATCCATGGCCTCACGCGTCACGTCGTACTCGTTGGCGATGAACTCAGCCGCATCACCCATCGACCAGTTCTCCAACGCACACCACAGGCCATCTTTCAACAAGGCATCGGTGAGCTGTGCGTGCCCGAATCGCAGGTTTCCTGTACGACCATCCACCAGGAAAGGCGCCCGGCTCATGCTCTCCGCACCGCCCGCCACGAACAGCTCGCCATCACCAGCTTTGATGGCCTGTGCCGCAAGCATGGCTGCCTTCAACGCTGACCCACACACCTTGTTGATGGTGAATGCCCCCACTGATGCCGGCAATCCGGCGTGGATGGCAGCCTGGCGCGCTGGGTTTTGCCCCAGCCCCGCTGACACCACGTTGCCCATGATGACCTCATTGATGTCTGCCGGGTTGGGAATTTTGGCGCGTTCCACGGCGGCTTTCACCACGCACGCTCCCAGGTCCACAGCCGATAGGCTGCTCAGCCCCCCTTGAAAACTGCCTGAAGGAGTTCGTACGGCGCTCAAAATTACGGCTTCAGTTTCCTTGCTGCTCATTAATCTTCCTCCATGCTGCTATAGTATGTAAATAATGTGATCCTTCTCGAATGAGCCCCAATATTTAATTATTTTATCGATGCTGATTTTTCCCAGGCCTCTTTTACTCGCTGATAGGTCTCCTCAAGTAATTCGGGTAGCACCCGTGTTTGTGATACGCTAGACATAAAATTAGTATCCCCCACCCACCGCGGCACCACGTGTAGGTGCACGTGCTCCGCTACCCCTGCTCCGGCTGCATTGCCGATGTTCATTCCCAGGTTATAACCTTGCGGAGTATACAGCTTATTCAAAACCAGGATAGCCTTGGCAGTTAACTCCATGATGTCTGACCTGGAAGAGGCCTCCAGCAATTCCAGCGAAGGCTTGTGCTCGTACGGCACGATCATCAGGTGCCCGCTGGTGTACGGGAAACGGTTGATCATCACGAATGCCTTCGGATCGCGGTGGATAATCAGGTTCTCCACGCCATCCGGCAGCTTCAATCCTTCACAGAAAATACAACCTTCGCTAGATTTGGGGGTTTGAATGTATTCCATTCGCCAGGGAGACCACAAGTAATTCATAATATCGCACTATTGTAGCAAAGAATTCGCCATCGTGGAATAGTCTTGTTTGTTTAGCGTTGACATCTTAACTTATTACGGTTATCCTCAGTCACATGTCGCAGATGCCGCTTTTTTCGTCACCCAAGCCCACCTCCTGGACGGTCGCTGACCTGACGCGTTACCTGCGCGAGGTGCTCGAATCCGATGAGCTGCTTCAGGATGTGTGGGTCGTCGGGGAGGTGTCCAACTTTTCGCGCCCTGCATCGGGCCACCTCTACTTCACCCTTAAAGATAGCAGCGCCTCTTTGCGCTGTGTGATGTGGCGCAATGCCGTGCTGCGCCAAAGTTTTACCCCTCACGACGGTGATGCCATCGAGGTGCACGGCTCGATCAGTATATACGAGCTGGGCGGGCAATACCAGCTGTATGCCGACCTGTTCCGCCCCGCCGGCGAAGGTGCCCTTTACCAGGAATTCCTGCGCCTCAAAGCCATGCTCGATGCCGAAGGCCTGTTCGCCCCCGAACGTAAACGCGCCATTCCTGCCAGGCCAAAACGCATCGGCATTGTCACTTCCCCCACCGGCGCCGCCCTGCAGGATATGCTCAATACCCTGCGCCGGCGCTACCCATTGGTGGAGGTGGTGCTCGCCCCCACCCAGGTGCAGGGAGAGGAAGCACCCGCCCAAATTATCGCTGCCCTGCATGACTTGGCCTTCCTGGCTCATCCAGACGTGATCATCATGGCGCGCGGAGGTGGCTCCATCGAAGACCTGTGGGCCTTCAATGACGAGGGCGTGGCTCGCGCCATCGCCGCCTCACCCATACCGGTGATCACCGGCGTGGGCCACGAGACTGACTTTACCATCGCCGACTTCGTCGCCGACTTGCGCGCCCCCACCCCCACCGCAGCCGCCGAGCTCGCCACACCCAACCGCGCCGATCTGCGCCTCGACCTGGCTGAGCTAAGCGATCGTTTGAACCGCTTGTGCCAGGCCGCAGCTAGTGAGCTGCGCTGGGCACTCAAGGAGCTGAAAAACCGCCTGGAACGGAATTCCCCCCTGAACCTGGTCCAGACGGAAAGCCAGCATATCGATGAGCTCGAGCGTCGCTTGAATGCGCTCATGCTGCATTACTTCCAGCTGTCGCGCAGCCAGCTCACCGGCCTCAACCAGCACATGTCTGCCCTTAGCCCCGTCTCGGTCTTGGAGCGCGGCTATGCCATCGTCACCAATCAGGCTGGCAAAACCATCCTGCAGGTGGCCCAGGTGAGCGCCGGGCAGCCTTTGAACGTGCAGGTTAGCGATGGCGATTTTGGCGTGCACGTGGATCGGAAATCGACCTGATTGATCATAACATTAGTTATGAAGTTTTCTGCTTGCGTAATATTCATTAGTGGAAGGGTCTAGATATGCCTCCTGCAAAACCAAAAACTAAAACCGAGCTTCCTGATGTAAATGAGCTGTCTTACGAGCAGGCCCTGGCAGAGCTTGAGACGATTGTCACCTCCCTCGAATCGGCCAGGTTGCCGTTGAATGAAACCATGGCACTCTATGAGCGCGGCCAGGCTCTCACCAGGCATTGTGCGGATCTCCTTGATAAGGCCGAATTAAAGATAAAAAAACTGTCGGGCGAGTCACTTGAGGATGTACCCTCCGGTCAGGAATAAGGCGCCGCATGTCCATCTTTAATAATTATGTCCTCATCGCCGCACTAATCGCCTGGGGTATCGCCCAGGTGATCAAGGTCCCCATCGAATACCTGCAAACCCACAGGTGGAATTGGTCATTATTCGTCCAGGCAGGTGGCATGCCCAGCTCGCACAGCGCCCTGATTGTGGGCATCACGCACGGCATCGGGCTATCAACGGGTTTCGACACCCCTCTGTTTGCCCTGGCCTTTGCCATGTGCATGGTCGTCATCTACGATGCTGCCGGCATTCGCCGCCAGGCGGGCAAACACGCCGAGCTGATCAATGCCATGATCAACGACCTGACCTCTGGTCACCCATTGAAAGAAGAACAGCTGCGCGAAGTCTTGGGTCACACTCCCCTGCAGGTATTGGCCGGGATTGCCCTGGGCTTGATCGTTGCCCAGGTCACCTGGATACTCTGGGCAAGGTAGGCTGCTTGCTCTGCCTGAGGATTTGTTGCCGCTCGTAAATAATCACCCGTTGTAAGGTGTCCTCCAATGAATATTGCGGCTCATAGCCGATCAGCTGGCGGACCTTGCTCAGGTCTGGCACCCGCCGGCGCATATCCTCGAATCCAGGGGCGTACGCTTCCTCATAAGGCACATATACAATCTTGGATGGGCTACCCGTGGCCTTCAGCACCCTTTCTGCCAGCTCCTTGATGGTCACTTCTTCGGTGGAACCAATGTTAAAAACCTGCCCCACCGCTTCGGGATTCGAGGCCAGCCTGGTCAGCGCCCCAATGATATCCGCCACATCGGCAAAACAGCGGCTCTGTTCCCCGTCCCCATATACAGTGATGTCCTCGCCCGTCAAGGCCTGGCGTACGAAGCGCGGCACCACCATCCCATAGCGCCCCGTCTGGCGCGGGCCCACTGTGTTGAAAAAGCGCATCACCACCACCGGTAGGCCAAATTGGCGGTAATAGGCCAGCGATAGGAACTCGTCAATGGCTTTCGATGTAGCGTAAGACCAGCGGCTATGGCTGGTGGGACCCATCACGGTGTCATCATCTTCGTTAAATGGCACTTTTACCCCTTTGCCATACACCTCCGACGTTGAAGCCAGCATCACCTTGCAGTGGTAACGGTTGGCGGTAGTCAGCACTGCCTCGGTGCCCATGATATTGGTGGCGATGGTGTTCACCGGGTCTTCAACGATTAGCTTGACCCCCACCACCGCTGCCAGGTGGATCACGATGTCCGCTTCACTGGTCAGCCGGTCGAGCACCTGGCTGTTCATGATCGTCTCGCGCACAAATTGGAACCCCTGCATGGGCAGCAGGTGCTGGATATTCTCCAGCCGGCCCGTGGAAAGGTCATCGATTGCCACCACCTGGTGCCCATTATGCACCAGCAACTCGCATAAATGGCTGCCAATAAAGCCCGCTCCACCCGTAATCAAGATTTTTTCTTTCATATCATGCTCCCTTGCAACTGTGATTTGGGATGATCGACAATGCTGGTCGTCCTTTCCTTCATCAAGCCCCAAAATGGTTCTTTTTCACCAGCGCACAGCTCACCGCATGGTCACCTGTGTATATGCCTGGCTGGTATTCCCATCCAGATCTGAGACCATGAATCCCACCAGGTAATCTCCCGCTGGGGCATAAATTGCTTCCCAGGTGATGTCAGCTTGGCTTCTGAAGGTCAGCGTTTTGCCGGGCTCATATACAATTTGGCTGGCATTCCCGCTCGCATCCAGCTCTATCCATTTCTGCGAGATGGTGAACGTATCCCCATCGGTGGGTGTGATTTCCGCCGGCGCTCCACCTTCGTCCGCACCCTCGTAGCCGTAGATTTTAATAAGCCGGCCATCCATGAACAATAGCTGTGCGAATTTCTGTTCGCTGGTATCTGCAAATATATATGTCCCATCCAGGGCATATACGGCCTCCTGAGCAGATGCTCCATAGCTGATTGGATTGAGCAGCGCCAGGCTGGAGGTGCTGCCATCTGAAACTGAGAATAGCGTTCCATCCCAATTGAAATTAATTTTGAACGATTCGCTATCTGGCCAGACTGGATAATAAACTCCCGAAAGTTCCTGTGTATCCGGGCTTTCAAGGTAATCGGTATCTGCAACATAGATGGAATTTGAGCTTGCATCATACAGCCCAATGAACAGGTAGACATACCCGATGTTGTTACCGCTGATATTGGTGCTCAGTTTTACCGATTCACCCACCCCGAACGAGTCATTCGATGTTGTAACCCCGGATAGTGAAATCGTGCCCGCTCCAGGGGCGCGTGAAGCTGTGCTCGCGCTGGGGGAAACCGCCTCCACTGCATCGGCGCTGAATGAACGGTCGTTATAATGAAATGCCAGGAAATCATCCCACAAGGAGCTTTTAACAAATCGCGCCGCCAGCAGGTTGTAGCTCTGTGGCCCGGTATAAGCTGAGGCATACATGGAGGAATTGGGGAAGTAGATCGCAACCCCCGTCGAGCCCGGTTTCCCCGGGCCGTGTTTCTCTGCGATGATTGCTTGGTCCAACGCCTCCACCACCGCATTGGCTGCCTGGCTCACCTGGTTGCTATTCGTCTGTCTGGCTGACATTTGCACGAAATGCCCCAGGTCAATATAGGAAGCCGCCGATTGTTTTCCGAACACGCTGGTGTATGCTTGTGTGTAATTGCGTGCTGCTGCAATATCAGATTGATCTTCGCTCTGCAGGATATAGGCAAAATTATTCAGCTGGCTCATCAAGCCGGGCAGCGCGTCCAGGTCAACCGCCGTCAATGTCCCATCACGCTCAATCTGCCTGGCTAGCTGGTCAGCAGTCACACTGCTTACACCAAAGAACCCCCCCATCGGATTGCCCTGGCGCAGGAAATCTTGCCTTGCCTGGTCGTCCACGATGCGCAGGTCCTGGCTCACGTATGAGTCCACCACATTCTTGGATAGCTGCTCGGGACTCATGTCGGGGTCGTCCACCAGCGCCTGCAGGAATCCTGCGTATGCCCAACCCAGCGAGGGCTCCACTTCCTCCGAGGCAATCGCAATGTGGGCATGTGGCTGCAGGGCGGCGTACACCTCCACCTGGCTCATCAAGCATGCGTCCAAGCCAATGATATCTAATTTTTCCACACCAGTCTGCTTGCTGATTTCCGTCAAAGCTTGGTCAATCTCTGAAAGGTACAGAAAATCCCCGTCCAGTGCAGAGATGAGCGGGGCGCTGCCACCGTCAGTGCGCGACGGCGCTGGGTCACTCCAACCTCCTGGCCATCCCATACCGTGGTCTGAAAGCACCAGCACATAACGGTCTGCCGGGTACTCTTCCACAGCCCAGCTCACAAAATCCACCAGGCTGCTGCCATCGGCCATATCCACCTCTCCCAGGTCATCCGCCAGCTGAGAGCCGGTGCGGTTCAGGTTGTCATCCTCCGTCACTAGGTAGCGGCGGGTCGAGGTCCAATCCCCATCGCCCTGGTAGGCTCCTCGGTAGCGGTCCAGCTGGGTAACGATGGTCACTCTGTCGGTCGATCCAACGCGCTCAGCCTCATTCATGTCAACGAAGATATCCTGCTCCAATACCTGGTCATCTGCATCCTGATACAGCATCACCAGCCACTGTTGCCCCGTCTCACCCACCACCGGGGCACGGGTTGGCCGCGGTGTGCTGGTGGGCAGGTTCTGCTCCGCCTGAAAGGCTTGGGTGGGTGATTCGTAAACTGAACCATCGGTTTCCTGTTCGCCTCCCCCACCACCGAAAATTACATAGAAGACGATGACCAAAATGATTAGCAGGATGCTGCCACAGCCACCTACTTTTCCCTTCGTGGGGATATTCAATCCACCCATGCCCGGCCTGATTGGGCCGCCTCCACCATCTCCTTCCTGCCTTCGCGTGGGTGAGTCCGCTCGCCCGATGGGTTTCCCTGCTTTACGGCGCCGCTCGACGTCAACCTCGGGTCGATTGCTCATCGCTCATCTCCTCACTCTTAATTAATAATATACAATACAGATACCTGGTGATTGTAATACAATTATCGCCCTGCTTACGTGCAATTCACGAAATTAAAATATATCAATCCCGGCCGTCAGCTGCCCGAAATTTAATGCGATCAAGGTCAGCCGAGGCTTGGTCGGTCAATTTGGCTCTTGCTTTCTCGATCAACTTCGTTGGTAGAAATGGGCAGCACCACTTCAAACGTCGAGCCCTGTCCCAGCACGCTTTTCAACCTGATCTCGCCATGGTGCGCCCGCGCCACCCACTGGGCAATCGCCAATCCCAGGCCTGTCCCGCTTGCTTCAGCCTCACCCGATCCGTCATCCGGCCTCTCCACCTTGGCTCGTGCCTTATCCACCTGGTAGAAGCGGTCGAAGATATGCGCCTGATGCTCGGGGGCTATGCCGATGCCGTTATCGCTGATCTTTATCCAGGCAACTTTGTCGTTATCTTCCAACTTTTCTCCGCTTGAGATGGTCACCTGGGGATCATCCGCGCTGGCAGTAAACTTGATTGCGTTATCCACCAGGTTGGTGAGCATCTGCGATAACGTGGGACGGTCACCTTGCACCATCACCCTGGGCAGCTCGCCAACATTCAAAGTCACTCCCTGGGCAGCGGCCATTCCCGCCAGCCGCTCGATCACTTCCGAAGCCAGCTCGCTCAGGTCCAGGGGCTCGGCTTTCAAGCTCAGCTGCCCAGCTTCCATGCGCGCCAGGGCCAATAAGTTCGTCGCCAGGCGGATCATGAATTGGTTCTCATCCTTGATTGTGTACAGGATTTTTTCGTACTCCTCCACCGATCTTCGGGCAGTCAGTCCCCGGCTGGTTTCCAGGTCGATGATGGTTAGTGGGGTGCGCAGCTCGTGGCTGGCATCGGCTGTAAATTGCCTTTGCCGCTCGAAGGCAGCCTGCAGGCGGTCCAGCATGGCGTCGAAGGTGTTGCCCAGTTGCGAAAGCTCGTCCCTACCGGGAAGGTGCAGTCGCTTGTGCAGGTCCGTCTCGCTGATCTGCCTGGCAGTCTGTGCGATCTTTCTCACTGGTCTCATAGCCCTGTCAGCCAACCAAAAGCCACCCGTCAGGGCTATAGCCAGGGTCAGCAAATTCCCCAGGATCAGCGAAATCACCAGCTTCCCCAGCTGGTTGTTGGCATCCAGCGGCACCCCCACCAACAGGTAACCGGCGATGTGCCCATTTTGCTGGACGGCAGGATTGATGAATAGGTAGCGGTTATCTTGCACCCCTGGTATCTTGGGCACCCGCACCTGCTGTACCCCGCTCCATCCGCTGGCGGGCAAATTTAGTTGCTGTACCTGCTCATTGGTAAGCACGCCATTGCCAGCGATCACTGTGCCGTTTGCGTCCATCAGCGCCACCACCTCGCTGGACAGCACATCTGAATACGCCGTCAGGTTTTGTGAAAGGCTTGCCGCTGATCCGGGAACGAGTGGTTCAAACCTGTGCTCACCTTCACCTTGCGCCCCTTCCAGGTGTTCCACGGCGATATTCAAACGTGTCACGGCCACCGAGCGGGCATCTTGCACCTGGCGCCAGTATATAAATCCACTGAAAACGGTCATCACCACCGCCAGGATCAAGACAAACCACAGCACCAGCCGGAAACGGATGCTATGCGTCACTTGCATCAGGGTGTGCTTGTATTGGTTGGCCTGGTTGTTCATTGCATTTTCATGGATATAAACTCACGGCTTTTTCAAACGATAGCCGTAACCGCGTACAGTCTCGATTAGCTTGACCTCAAAGGGGTCATCTAGCTTGCGGCGCAAGCGGCGGATATAAACATCCACCAGGTTCGAGGCGCTCGCGCCCCCGTAATCCCACACATGCCGTTCGGCCATCTCGCGCGTAATCAGCCAGTTGGGGTTGCGCAGCATGTATTCCAGTAAGGCGAATTCCTTGCTGGTCAGCTCAATGATCTTATCCCCCCGCCGGGTGATATGTGTGGCGGGGTCAAGCTCCAGGTCTGCTGCCACCAGCAAGCCTGATTTATCGGGCGCATCACGCCGCAGCAATGCCCTCAGCCTCGCCTCCAGCTCATCCAGCGAAAAGGGCTTCACCAGGTAATCATCTGCCCCGCTGTCCAATCCTTTCACCCGGTCTTCCACAGCGTCCCGAGCGGTGAGCAGCAGGATGGGTGTGCGCAGGCGGTCCTTGCGCAAGTTGCGGCACACTTCCAATCCATCACGCCTGGGCAGCATGATATCCAGGATTATGGCGTCATAAGGGGTCAATTCTGCCATCTCCTGGCCCTCCACTCCGTCTGCAGCCCCATCCACCACATAGCCTGCTTCTTCCAGGTTGAGCTTGATCGAATTCCTCAGTCGCTGGTTGTCCTCGATGATTAATAGCCGCATGTCAGGATTATACAACCTTCAGCATTTAACGCCGGGTAACCTGCGATGGCCTCTGCGACAGGCTGCGGGCTTCCTTTTCTCTCTTCATCTGCTTCAGGTTGATCAGCCAATATGAGGTCAGGAACACCACCACCATGAAAGTGCCAAAATAAATCAGCTGTGCTGCGCGCAGCGATGAATCGCTGCCTGAGAAGAAGGCATGCAGCACCACCCCCAGGTATCCAGCCATACTCCACACGTGGATTTGCTTGAATCTCTTTTGCCCAATCCTTTTCCGTAGGTAAAAAGTGATGGTTACCAGGGCGCTCAGGTAAGCGCCGATCACGCCCAAACCCACCCAGAATGGGCGGTACGGTGAGATGAATGGGAATAAGACCTGGGCTACCGAGAAGGGCAGGTACTGGTCAACCATCAAGACGCTGACGTGCAGGATGACGAACCCGATCGCCAGCAGCGATAGGTACTCGTGGAAATCTACCGCAAAGGTGGGTGAAAGGAATTTTTCAAAAAACTTGGTCGGGATGGCTAACCCCCACACCACCGAAAACCACAACAGCATGTAAGCCACCCAACCAGCCGCCCGGGTGATATACCAGGTGGTATGTGTGCTGTTGGTGGCAAACAGCCAGGTCAATGAATTGCTGATCAGCTGCCCGACGGGGAAGAACCTGGAGACCACGAACCCCAGCCCACCAAATATCAGGATGATGGTGCTGATGGTGGCACCGACTATCCACAGGGTGGTATGTGTATGATTTTTTTGATCGGTTGTAGGATTAAGACTGGACATGGAATACCTCTTGGTAATTTTGAGAGCCAATTACCCAACCCTGCTTATCCACGGCCAGGTAGGCTTTGTCGGTTTGGTTGTTGAATAGCTCGTCGGCCATTTCAGAGCCACCAATCAGCAGTACCTTGGCATACACCTCAGCCTGTGCTGCGCTTTCTGCCCATACGGTAACACTCAGCCATTCCGTTTTGGCCGGCTCGCCGCTGCGCGGGTCAATCAGATGGTGCTGCATCCGCCCATTGTGCACCCACTGCCTTTTGGCTACCGAAGAAGTGGCGACCGCTCCCGGCTTTACGTGCAGCACGGTTAGGTTGAGTTCAGGATGTAAGGGGTCTTCCAGTCCCACTTCCCAATCCATTTCACCTTTCGGTAAATTCACCAGGAACATATCCCCCCCGGCTGATACTGCGCACGCTCTGGCGTATTCTGCCAGCTGCCGGGCGGCTTGTTCGGCAATCCACCCTTTGGCAATGCCTCCCAGGTCAACCTGCATCTCTGCCGGTAGCAGGATGGCTTGTTTTGCCTCATCCATCCTGATCTCCCGGAAATCTTGCATCGCCACCACCTGTTCGGCGCCCGTGCGGGGTTGGATGCTTTTAATCTCATCCATGCTGCGGTCGTAACCGGCTTGTTTCAACGCCGGCAGGATTGCCGGGTTGAATATCCCCATGGTATCCTGTGCCAGCTGGTATGCTTGTTGGAGCACCTGGAACATATCTCCAGAGGTCTCAAACCATTTGCCAGCCGAGTGGTTGAGGGCGGTCAGCTCGCTGGTCTCAGTGAAGCGCGTGAAGCGCTGCTCGCTCTGCTCGATGAATTCGCGTACTGCCTTGAATCCTTTCTCAATCAGCGTCGGGTTGTCGCCATCTGCCACCAATAGGATGGCGGAATTCATCGCCCTGAACTCGTGGTAGTGCATTATGAGCCACCGGTGCGCAGGCGCGGGCTGGGATTAAAAGTGGGGTTCTGTTGGGGCACGAAGAACCCGCCTGACTGTGAGTTATTGTTAGGTACCGAAAATGACGGGTTACTCGCCGGTGCGCTGATTGCAGGCTGGCTGGCTTGCAAGGGAGCCGGCTTGGGTGAGTGCGAGAACAGCACCCACCCGCCCAGGAAGCTGAATACGGCTGTTATGGTGATCCATATGCGCATGCCTTTTTTAACGATTTTCATCTGCCCTGCCTTTCCGAGGTTTGCTTGATTGAGCTTCACCTTTTTAATTGCAATGACTTGGAATTAACGGTCTGAACCGTATCCACCCTGGGGGAGGTAGATATTGCCATTGCGGTCGATATAGATCACCCCGTTTTGCTGTAATGTTTGGATGAGCCTCTGGTATTGTTGCAAGGCCTGGTTATCCTGGTTCAGCTGAGACTGGAGGCTGTTTACCTCCTGTTGTAATTGCTGGACATTGGTGGTGCTGGTCGCTTGGCCGGTGGGGTCGTTGCCGACCTGACTGCTCCCCGCCGCGTTCGGGTTGGGTGAATTTTGGAGTGGGACCGTATTGGTATTGGTGAGTGCATTAGCGCCGATCACCGCAATCCCTAACCCTACAATGGCGGTAATTATTAACGCTGTGATAATTGCTGATAGGTGTTTCATTGCGTTTTCCTCCGAATAATATTCAATCTCTTACAACCAATTGACCCTAATATATCAACCCAACATGACAATCAGATGAACAGCGCTCGCTTAAAGTGGCAAAATACGCCGTCCATAAGGTAATGTTAAGCTAGTGACGCGTCGTTTGGTTATCTATGATGTTCTTCACCCTGCAGGTTGAGCCTGTCCGCTTTGTTCTCATACCTGATTGAGGCTGGCACTCTTCCATCCGAAACCCACCATGATGATGAATATCTCATTTTAGATTTGTTATCCCCAAAACAGAGCTGTCAATCAAGACCTCATTACCCCCCCAATTCTGATCTGTGAATTTTGGGAGGCTGTTAAGGGGCAATATTCCTCCCCTGATTTACGATAATAATAATTCGGTGAGGCTGTAGGGGGTAATTAATATCGATTTTCGGGCTGCACCCTTAACCCAACCTACGGATTGAACAAGTGCTATTTCAACCGTCGTAATTTAAATAATATGAACATCGCCATCTGGTCTGGTTTGGGTAAATAAGCTAATTTTGTAAGTAAATCATCAAGCAGATTCATCTCACAATGACCATCAAAGCGTAGCCTATCGTTGCGCTCGTGAGTTGAATCTACTAAAAATTAAATAATCACTTTTTCCTGGAATTTATCGTTATTTTTCTGTTCAAATTATCTTTCTAACCTTTACTTTCGAAACCATTGAAATTGATGATGAAATTATTCATTTATCTCTGCTTAGAATGTGGGTGCATTTTATGAGATTCTTAAAATATTGAGATTCTCGAATATCCCTCTTGTGGATTAGAACATTTGTGCTATAATACAGTTATAATTACTCACGGCTACCAAATGACTCATCTTCTTCATGATATTTTATTGAAAAGATAGTGTTATTTACCTTACCAAAGCAAAGGTATTCGTTTCTATTCGTTTTCTGCGCGAAACGAATCAGGTGGTGTCCTCATGCATAATTTACCTTTAACTCCACGGGGCATTTTCGTCCCCTCAACAATGATCTTCCACCCCGCACTGCCCGCCGCCACGCTGGTCACCTGGATCCAGCTGCGTTGCCTGGCATGGCGTGGCTGGCAAACCTCACCCCTTAGCCTCCCCGAGCTGGCTTCCCTCACCGGCATCCATCCTGCCAGGCTGCAAAAGCACCTCCTCCACTTGCAGGATATCTCAGCGCTATCCATACACCCAGTCGGCGATGGAAAACTGGTTCTATCCTTCCCCGAGCATCCGGGCACCCACTCCGATGATGATACACCTGCGCAAATAACCGCTGTTCCGCAGGTTCCCGATTTGGCTTCCGCTGATATGGCTGACCCGCCATCCTACTTTCCACGGCGTATCCTCGGCTACATCTCCTACCAGGAAGAACAGGGCGAGGAGCCGGGCGCTGATAAAATAGGGCCTGATCCTACCGTGAGCTTCCCCCACGAGGCTTATTCATCTGAGTACCTGCTATTCCGGTATTAATGTCCAATCGCATTCCCTCACTTCCACTTTGCTTAGAGTGCTCATCCCACCGTTGATTTCGTTCATCACGCTGCCGGCACCTCATCCTGGGGTCATTTCTCCCAAACCCCTTCCCTGTGGCGCAGTCTGGCTCAATGTGGAATCGTCTGCCGTGTTGCTCTCTTTGCAGCCATTCTCTTTCATGGATTACAAGCCACCATGCTATAATGAAACGCATTAAATCTGGCGATTAGAAAATACAGAGAACTGATGAAAAAAGCTATCTTAATACTTTTTATTTCCTCGCTGCTTATCGCCGCTTGCGGGTCAGCCTCGCCTGTTTCACAGGATGGGAAAAAGACGATTGTGGTCACTTACTCCATACTGGGCGCGTTGGTGAAAGATCTGGTTGGCAACCAGGCAGTGGTAACCGTGCTCATTCCAAACGGGCAAAACCTGCACGAATGGGAACCTTCTGCCAGGGATATTGAGGCCCTTATGAAAGCCGACCTGCTGGTGCAAAACGGGCTGGAGCTTGAGAATGGCTTGCAAAAAACTTTTTCCCAGGCATCTACCGCCGGAGTGAAGATGTTTATCGCCACAGACCATATCACGGTTCGCCGGGTGAAAGCCGGTGAAGGTATCCCGAGTGCAGATCCCGACCAGGTAGCTGGTGCTGCGGATCCTCATATTTGGACTGATCCCTTGACGATGAAAGCCGTCATGCTTGCCCTGGCCGAGCAGCTCAAGACCGATCTGGGCATAGATCTGTCTGCACGGGCAGCCGACCTGGCCTCTCGGCTGGATGGCTTGAATAACGATATTACCAGCCTGGTTGCCACCCTTCCTGAAGCCAACCGCAGGCTGGTGACCGGCCATGAATCCTTGGGATACTTTGCCGAACGTTATGGCTTTCATCTGCTGGGTGCAATCATTCCCAGCCTGAATTCCCAGGCCGAGGTTTCAGCTGCCGGCCTGGCCACCTTGAAGACACTCATCCAGGGTAGCCAGATCAAGGCGATTTTCACAGAAGTCGGGACACCTAAATCCATCTCAGATAGCCTGGGCAGTGAGACCGGGGTGAAAGTCGTCCAATTGCCCACGCATATCCTTCCTGATGACGGATCATATTTCACCTTTATGCACCAGCTCGCCGGCACCATCGTGGAGAATTTGCATTAATTATGGACTTTTTTCTCCGCCCTTTCGCTGAAAATACATTCATGCTCAATGCTCTGCTGGCAGGGGTTTTGGTATCCATCGCCTGCGGGATTATCGGCACCTTCATCGTATTGCGCGGGCTGGCATTTATCGGTGATGCGCTGGCGCATGGTGTTCTGCCGGGTATTGCCGTGGCACTGCTGCTGAATTTCCCGGGTATCCTGGGCGCCACCGCCGGCGCGCTGGTTATGATCGGTGGCATCAGCCTGATCACCCATCGAACGCGACTGAGCTCCGACACAGCCATCGGGCTGTTGTTCGTCGGCATGCTGGCCTTGGGTGTGGTGATTGTCTCGCAGTCCAGCTCATTCAGTGGAGACCTGGTACGGGTGCTTTTTGGAGAAATCCTGGGCATTAACCCGGGTGCATTGCTGGTCCAGCTGGGCGCCACGCTGATCATCGTAATCACCGTGATTATTTGCGCCCGTCCATTCATCATGCTGTGCTTCAGTCCCGAGCAAGCCCAGGTGGCGGGTTTTTCGGTGGCCATTTACCACAACATCATGCTTGCTCTGGTGGCCCTCACGGTGATCACTTCATTTCAAACCGTCGGCACCCTGCTGGTGTTTGGCATGCTGCTGGCTCCCGCAGGTGCCGGTGCACTAATCGCCCGCCGCGTGCAAACCATGATGGTTTGGGCGGTTGGTCTCGGCACCCTTTCGGTTTACTTTGGATTGCTTGCCAGCTATTATCTCAACCTGGCAGCTGGTGCCTCCATCGTCCTGGTTGCAACGCTTGCCTTTTTTGTCGTCTTTTTCCTGCGTAGCCGGCCGCTTTCCGCCTTCGGCTCGCACCATGCGGGATAAGCTATGCAATCCGTGAACGAAATCCAGGAACCCATCAACACCTCGTGTGTAATTGCACACAACCTGGATATCGGCTACCAGGGAGAGATTATCGTCCCAGATGTAAGTTTCGAGCTCACCTGTGGTCAATCCCTGGCCCTGGTGGGCATCAACGGCTCTGGGAAAACCACCCTGCTGAAGACCATCGTCGGGTTGCTGCCACCCATCAAGGGCGAAATCCGCGTTCTGGGAAACCCTCCCGGGAAAAATCCGCAACAGCTTGCCTACCTCAGCCAGTTCCACGATGCCGGCTTCATCCTTCCATTGCGCGTGAAAGACGTGGTGCAGATGGGACGCTTCACCGATAAAGGACTGTTCGGGCGCATGACCTCTCAGGATGACCAGATCATCGATGCCTCCCTGGAGCGCATGGGCGTTGCCGACCTGCGTGATTCCCCGCTGCGCTTACTTTCGGGTGGGCAGCAGCAGCGGGTATACATGGCCCAGGTGCTGGCTCGCCAGGCCGACCTGATCGTTCTGGATGAACCCACCTCCAACCTCGACGCTTCTGGTCGTGAATTATTCTCTCGCATCATGGATGAGGAGCGCCAACGCGGTGCCATGCTCATTGTTGCCACGCACGATATCCAGCTTGCCTCAGAATGCAACCAGGCCATGCTGCTCGCGCATGAAGTGGTCGCCATCGGTCCTGGCACCGAGATCCTGACCCCCGATACTTTGCTGAAAACTTTCGGCATTGTCCTGCTTTACCAGGGTGAGGATAAGGGCGTGGGAATTGTGGAACGCGAGCACGGCCATAATTAATATTCACTTGTTGAAGGCTGGTAGCATATCATTTGCTTGGGTGTTGTTCTTAATGGGTATGGATTTTGCACCGGATTAATCTTGCGGCTAAATATGCCGATTATGCTATTCGTGCAAAATCGGGTCATGCACTGGCAATCATCTTTTAAGGAGATGAACTTATGACGCAGAAAGAGCTTGGCTATGTAGAGCTGGAGTGGACCTGTAAGCGCTGTGGCACGGTCAACCCTGGGATGCAGCGAGTGTGCGCCAATTGCGGGGCACCCATCCAGCAGGATGACGAATTCAAGCTGCCTGATCAGCAGGCGCTGATAACCGACCAGGACAAGCTGGCAGAAGCCAAGGCGGGACCGGCCATCCAATGCCCCTACTGCAATGTATATAACCCTGCCGGCACCAAGATCTGCAAGCAGTGTGGGGGTGACATCGAAGCAGGCCTGGCAAGGCAGGCAGGGCAGGTTTTGGGAGCTTTCCAGACTTCTGCTGTGCCTGATAAGCCCTGCCCCTATTGCAGCCAGCCGGTCAAGGCCAATGCAGCCCGCTGCCCGTATTGCGGCGGTGATTTATCAGTAGCAGCCCAACCTGCTGCTTCCCCAGCTACGCAGCCCCAGAAAACTCCCCGCTGGATGGTTTGGGGTGGCATCGCCTTGGGGGTGGTTCTGCTTGCAGCCTTCATTGCCTTTATCGTCGCCAACAGCCGCAGGGAGGAAGTCACCGCCAGCGTGGCAGATGTCCGCTGGCAGTTATCAATCGAGATCCTGGCTCTCCAGCCAGTCACACACAGCGCCTGGAGTGAGCAAGTGCCAGCCGGAGCCACGGATGTTACCTGCCGTGACAGGTTCAAGGAAACCAGTAACAGCCCGGTTGCCAACGCCACCGAAGAATGTGGCACTCCATATACTGTTGATGTGGGTAGCGGGGCCGGAAAGGTTGTCCAGGATTGTGTTTACCAGGTTTACGCCAGCTATTGCGATTACACGGTTCAGGAATTGGGCCTGGTAAATACTGCCGTGGCTGCTGGAGCTGATACCAACCCTTACTGGCCGGCATTCAGCTTGCAGCCTGGGCAGCAGGAAGGCAATCGGTCTGAGCAATACCAGGTTACCTTCGATACGGGTGAGCTAACCTACACATATTCCATATCAGATGCAGCTGAATTTGGCCAGTATACCCTTGGCTCGCAGTGGCTGCTGAGCGTCAACGGTTTTGGCAACGTGGATGTGATTGGTCAAAAATAAAAAGCTGCCCGGCTGAGCAGCTTTCAGAGGCGTCGACGGGATTTGAACCCGTGATCAGGGTTTTGCAGACCCTTGCCTTGCCACTTGGCCACGACGCCTGGGTAAATAGAAGAAAATTGCTGACTGGTGATTTTCTTGGCCATCTTTACCTGTAAAATCAGCAATCAGCAAGCAAAGGGTAGAGCGGGCGATGGGACTCGAACCCACGACCTTCTCCTTGGCAAGGAGACGTTCTACCAACTGAACCACGCCCGCATGTCTGACTTGCTCCCGTCAGAAGTGCCGAGAGTCAGGATCGAACTGACGACCCCGCAATTTTCAGTCGCGTGCTCTACCAACTGAGCTATCTCGGCTTATTCGTCCGATTTTCCAGAATGCGGGCTAATTTTACCAGATGCATGCGCATTGTCAAGCATCGCCAAAAAAGGGACATGTCTATATTACATTGACAGCACCGCCCAAAATGAATACTCATTCACCCTTTATTAACTTGCCTTTTTATTCGAACTATGTCATAATAATGGTGCGAACATCTGGGTGCCCCCCTCACCCAGGTGTTCGCAATTTAATGGAAAAATCACACCAATATCATCATCCTGGAATTATTCGCTGCATTTTGGCTTGACTTATTATTAATAATTACTCTATAATTAGCATGCAACGCTCCGAAAAGGCTCGTCAGGTGAAAATCTGATGCGCAGAGTCATGGGTCTAAATCCATTTCCCCTGGTGGACATGATCCCAGACCGCCGATAATGGCAAACCAGGTGAAAACCTGGGACGCAAAGTCATGGGTCTAAAGCCAGCCCCGCTGGCCATGATCGCCAGACCACCGAACAGGCAAAGTCAGCGAAAGCTGGCGACGCAAAGTCATGGGTCTAAAGCTTTTATACTAATCTATGGAAGCTATGATTGCCAGATTACCGAAGAGCGTTGGATTGTTTTACTAAGATCGAGTGGGTAGATTCCCGCTCAATAGTGTTCTGTCACTGCCATCCCGGTCACACCGGAACTTTCAGTCGTGCAAGCCTGCATGTAATCTCATAAACGCTTAGCGCTCACAATGATTGCCCACAATAATAGATCCATGGTGCCAAGATTCCCCTTTGCCAGGGCAGCTATGATGTAACCTTCTATTGCTTTTGAGAATGCATGGAATGCGACCTCCGTTTCGACCAAATACAGAAATGGAGGGTATAGCCCTACGATTTGATACTTGGGCTGCTACGTTCGTTGCCCCCACCCAGATTCGAACTGGGGTTTTAGCCGCATCCCCTTAATGGGGACCGAGTCCCCTCAATGGGGGTTGAAAGGGCTATTATCAACAGGAAAAAGAAAAAGCACCGTACATTACGGTGCCTATTCGTTGCCCCCACCCAGATTCGAACTGGGGTTTTAGGTTGATGAAAGATATTTTGCAGTTTCATCCCATAAGTCGGGAATATCCAGCGCCTCTCCGAATTGCTCCACCCAATATCTTATTCGCTCACGATCCAGGTTTGGATGACTGTTCGCAACAGCTTGAATATCGTCCAAATCTTTAGCACGATGGGCAACAGCTTTCATAATGATCAGGTCTTCAGGAGTAGGTAAACGTAATTCCACACCACTAAACTCGATAACATGACTACGCTCGACCATCTCAATTTCAAACGGAATGACACCAAGGGAAATATCGATATCTATTGCACTCATAATATGTCGCAAAAGCAACACCCGGTTTTTCCGAGCAAACTGGACTGCATCTGGGATTCTGGGCTCAATCTCCTGTTTGGCTGCTTCTTCGATGAATTTGGGTATATCTTCGAGATTAATTAAGAAGACTGCATCCAAGTCGACTGTATAGCGTGGCGTGCCTAAAAGACTGGCTGCCACCCCACCTATGATTACCCCCTGACCATTGAATTTCTCCAACAGGTTATGAACAGCTTGCAAAGGTGCCAAGAATGGGGTTATATTTTTGGTTTCTGATTGGTTGCTTTTTCTTTTATTTTTGCCCATCGCTCAAAGACTTCCATCTCACTGGGATCCTGTTGAGGTAATCCCAGCACTTTTCCCATCCCTACGGCAGCATTCAGTTGCTGCCAGCGCAGCTCCAGCGATGCTCTCCTGCGTTCCTGGGCGATGCCAGCCTCCACCTCTGCCCAGCGAGCTTTATAAGCCTTCAAGTCATCTTTCAAAGCCATTGAATCATTATAGCATACAGGTAAATCAAAACGACCGCCTGACCGGTGGTTGTTGCGTTGCCCCCACCCAGATTCGAACTGAGGTTTTAGCCGCATCCCCTTAATGGGGACCGAGTCCCTTCCACAGGGATTGAAAGGGCAATTATCAACAGGAAAAAGAAAAAGCACCGTACATTACGGTGCCTATTCGTTGCCCCCACCCAGATTCGAACTGGGGTTTTAGCCTTGAAAGGGCTGCGTCCTGGTCCCCTAGACGATGGGGGCGGGTTCCAAGCGCACGGATTTTACCATCAGCACTGATTCGGGTCAAGGAAAACTGGACAAAAATGCCACCCTCAAGTAAAATATTGTGCCTTTATTCAGATGGATTATTTGGAGGAACAAGTTGGCCAACACCAAATCTGCAATCAAACGCATCAAGCAAAATCACAAGCGGCGATCACGCAACCGCCTGTTCACCGGCCGGGCACGTACATATATCAAGCAGGCCCGTTCCACGATCGCCAATGGCACACCCGAAGATGCCCGCACTGCAACCCTCAACGCCATCAGCGCATTGGACAAAGCGGCTGAAAAGGGTATCATCCACAAAAACAACGCCGCTCGCCGCAAGAGCCGCCTGATGCACCGGCTTGCCCAAATGGAAAAGCCCGAAGCCTAATATTCCTTACTCTGGTCTTGCATTGTCTGCAAGGCACTAGCATATTGCATGGTAAATCTCAGCGGGAGTATCAGGAACTCCCGCTTTTTGTTACAATTGGGCATATGTTTGAGCTTCAACAGCAGCTTATATCCGATAAAATCCGCTCGTATTGCAGCGAGCATCACCTGCCTCAACCGGGTGAGATCATTTGGAGCCCCATCCCGTTCGCCGGTGAATGGGGTATCACCACTTCCTTCTTCCAACTCGCTGCCCTGGAAAGTAAAGCGGTAAAGGAAGCCACCGGGCATTCGATCAATGTCTCCCAACGTGCCCAGGAGCTATCGATCGCCATCGCCGAATACTTGGGCGATATACCGGGTTTTACACGCCTGGAAGCCGTAAAAGGCTATCTGAACCTATATTTCACTCCGGCTGAATATTCCCAGCGCCTGGTGGATATGGTGATCGAGCAGGGCGACGATTTTGGGCGTGGTAAGCCCAAGAGAGAGCGAGTGATGATCGAGTATGCCCAGCCCAACATGCTTCACTCCTTCCACATCGGCCATTACCGTAATGCCATTCTGGGTGAATCGCTCGCCCGCATTGTGGATTTTGCCGGCTTCGAAACCATCCGAGCCACCTATCCGGGGGATATCGGCCTGGGCGTCATCACCGTTTTGTGGATCTACCAAAAGTATTACCAGAGATTAGAACCTGAAGGGATTCACGAGCGGGGGCAGTGGTTACTAAAGATTTATGCCGAAGCCACCGCCATGCTCGAGCCTAAGGAAGGCGAAACACCCGAGCAGAAAGCCCAACGCGAAGCCTATGATACCGAACGCCGTGAGCTTTACCGCAAATGGAATGAAAAAGATCCCGCAGTACGCGAACTCTGGTTGAAAACCCGCCAGTGGAGCCTGGATGAGCTCAATGACATTTTCCAGATGCTGGATATCAGGATGGATGTATGGTTCTTTGAAAGCGATGTGGATGAACCCGCCAAGGAGATCGTGGATGAGCTGATCCAGAAAGGCATAGCTGAAGATGAGCGCCCTCAGGGTGGTCCGGTGATCGTGCACATCGATGAAAAACTTGGGTTACAAAAGGAAAAGTATCATAGCAACATTATTCTGCGTAGCGATGGTACCACCCTGTACCTCACCAAAGACCTAGCCCTTGCCAAGATCAAATTCCAAACATACCATGTGGAACGCTCGGTATACGTGGTGGATGTACGCCAGGGCTTGCACTTGCAACAAGCGTTTAAAATCCTGGAACTGCTTGGTTTCCCGCAGGCTGCTAAATGCTATCACCTGGGATATGGCTTTGTCAGCCTGCCAGAAGGGGCGATGTCAGCCCGTGAAGGCCGGGTGGTGTTATTCAAAAATGTGGTCGATGAAGCCATCCGCAAGGCTGTTTTGGAAATCGAGAAGATCAATCCTGACCTGATCGATCAGCAGCGCCAGACAGCTGCCAGGCAAGTTGGCCTGGGCGCGATGGCTTACGCCATGCTGTCCGTCGACAATAATAAGGACATGGTCTATGATATGCAAGCTGCGCTCAACTTTGATGGACATACCGGGCCGTACATCCAGTACGCCCACGTGCGTGCTAATAGCATAATCAAGAAAAGCGACGGTATCCCGCCACAAGCTAATTTCAAATATCCACTCACCAGCCACGAAATCCAGCTGATTGATCTCATGTCACGCTTCCCATCCACCGTTGAGTTAGCAGCCAAAGAGTACCGCCCATTGATCGTTGCCAATTACGCCTATGAGCTAGCCAGCACGTTCCACAGTTTTTACCACGTGGTCAAGGTCATTCAAACGGAAAACCCGGGTATACGGGCAGCCAGGCTGCGGCTGGTGGCAGCTGCGCGCCAGACGCTGGCCAATGCATTACAATTGCTGGATATCGAAGCACCACAAGAGATGTAGTCAGGTATGGTTTTCAAGGAAACCTGCACCAACCTGTTTAAAAATCCAATCTCGAGGAGTATAACCAGTCTATGTCAGCCATCCGTACACTTATCATGGGCGCCGCCGGGCGCGATTTTCACAACTTCAATGTCTTCTTCCGCAATAACCCCGATTATGAGGTTGTTGCTTTCACCGCCACCCAGATTCCCGATATCGAGGGGCGCACCTACCCCACCGAGCTGGCCGGTAAGCTGTATCCCAAGGGCATCCCCATTTACGCTGAAAGCGACCTGAACAAACTGATTGGCGAGTACCATGTGGACCAGGTGATCTTCGCTTATAGCGATGTTCCTCACGAGGTACTGATGCATAAAGCTTCCGCAGTGCTCGCCTCTGGAGCTGATTTCCGCCTGATGGGCACTAAGTCTACACAGATTAAGTCCACCAAACCTGTGGTTTCAGTATGTGCAGTGCGCACTGGCTCTGGTAAGAGCCAGACCACGCGGCGAGTATCGCTTATCTTGCGCAACATGGGCTACCGGGTCGCTGCCATTCGCCATCCCATGCCATATGGTGACCTGGCTAAACAAGCCGTCCAGCGCTTTGCCGATTATTCTGACCTCGATAAGCATGAATGTACAATTGAGGAGCGCGAAGAGTACGAACCTCACCTGGACAACGGGGTCATTGTATATGCCGGCGTGGATTATGAAAAAATCCTGCGCCAGGCCGAGCAGGAAGTGGACATCGTGCTGTGGGATGGCGGCAATAATGACTTCCCATTTTACGTATCTGACTTGCAAATTGTAGTCGCTGATCCGCATCGTGCAGGCCATGAACGCAGCTATTATCCCGGTGAAACAAATGTTGATGCCGCAGATGTATTTGTGATCAACAAGGTGGATACCGCCGATCCAGAAAAAGTGATCATCGTACGCCAGAACCTGCGTATGCTTAACCCCGGCGCGATCGTGATTGAAGCTGCTTCCCCGCTATTTGTTGAAAATCCTGACGCCATCCACGGGAAACGCGTGCTGGTGATCGAAGATGGCCCTACGCTGACCCATGGTGAAATGGCATACGGGGCAGGCTACGTGGCTGCCCGCCGCTTTGGCGCCGCGGAGATCGTCGACCCGCGCCCTTTCGCGGTCAAGTCTATCAAAGCCACCTACGAAAAATACCCCAAGACCGGCCCGATCCTGCCCGCCATGGGTTATGGCGAAGCTCAAACGCGTGACCTGGAAGCCACGATCAACCAAGCCGATGTGGATTTGGTGATTATTGGCACACCTATAGACATGAACCGCGTGATGAAGATCAATAAGCCCACCCAGCGCGTGCGCTACGAGCTGCAGGAGATCGGCAAACCGACTTTGGAAGATGTTCTAAAAGCAAAATTTGGCAAATAGTAGACCAGGATATTTGAAACCAGGACCAGATGCCCTCGTTAAATTGGGCTTCTAAATTTCTATCCGTACCCTCACCAACCGCCCTGGAGATGGATTCTATCGTCTATCCCCAGGGCAATGGCTACCCTAATGCCACACCGGTAAATCAGCTGATACTGGGCGAAAACCTGGCCGTGATGGCTGCCCTGCTGCCAGAGTATCGCGGTAGGATTAATTTGATCTATGCGGACCCACCCTTTTTCACCAACCGGCGCTATCATGTGCGCATCGGCAGGGGAGAAGATTCACGCCACCCCCAAGATTGGCAGCTCGAAGAGGGCTATCCAGATCATTGGGCTAACCTCGATGCCTACCTCGACATGCTCTACCCGCGCATCAAATTAATGCACGAATTGCTCGCTCCAACCGGCACACTTTACCTGCACCTCGATTGGCACGCTGATGCCTACGCGCGCCTGTTGCTGGATGAGATTTTCGGTGAAGACCGCTTGCTAAATGAGATAATTTGGGTGTACCACGGCCCATCCCCCATTCGTTCTGCGTTTAACCGCAAGCACGACACAATCCTGGTATATACCAAGAGCGATAAGTATACTTTCAATGTCGATGACGTGCGCCAGCCTTATGATCCCATCACAGTGAAAACCTTTGCATCATCATCCAAGGCTGGGTTTGGAAAAATCCCCAACCTGGCCAGGGGCAAAGTACCTGAAGACTGGTGGTACTTTCCTGTGATCGCCCGCTTGCACTCCGAACGCAGTGGTTACCCAACTCAAAAGCCTGAGGCGCTGCTGGAGCGTATCATCCTGGCGTCATCCAACCCGGGGGATTTGGTGGCAGATTTTTTCTGCGGTTCTGGAACCACCCCGGTGGTGGCCGCAAAACTCGAGCGCTGTTTCATCGCTAATGATATAAGCTTCCGCGCCATCCACACTTCCCGTCTCAGGTTGGTTGGCTCGGTTTCGCCTGCATTCAACATCCGCCAGGCCATGGGGAGCCATCTTGCTGAAAACGATCCCAGGTTATCTCAATCTACCTCGCTGTTTGTCGACGGCCAATCAGTTCGGCTGCAATCAGAAGATGCCAGGTCAATCGATTACTGGGAAGTAGACCCTCACTGGGACGGGAAGCTTTTCCGCAGCGCCCGCCAGGTGATCAGGCCACCCAGGAAAGGTTCCATCAGTAATCACATTTCCCTGCCTGGTTCTAATTGTTCGTACACCGTCTGTGCCCGGATAGTCGATATCCACGGCAAAATTCGCATCCTATCGTATTAAATTAGCTCTATATCGAGAACTGTTATTTAAACAAAAAACCCGCCTGTACGATAAAGTGGGTGATTTGCTGCAGCGTTGCGACCTTTACGCATCCAGCCGGTAGCCCACCCCCCGGATGGTCTTCAAGAATTGCGGCTGTCGCGGGTTTTCTTCGATGGCCTCGCGCAGCCAGCTGATGTGCACATCCAGGGTACGCGTATCCACGGTGTATTGCGTATCCCAAACCTCCGAGAACAGCCTTTGCCGCTCAACCGCTTCCCCGGCGTGCAGCAGTAACACCTGCAACAAGCGATTTAACCTGGGAGTCAGGCGTGCTTCGCGCCCCCGGCAGCGTACGCGTTTCAGTTCCAAATCCAGGCGGATGTAACCCACGTGCAGGATATTCTTTCCATCGCCTGGCAACAGGGGCGCGATGCGGTTCAGCAACTTTCGCGAAGTGAAAGGCAGCTCAAGGACAACATTCGCAGAGGTTTCACCCAACGCCTTATGCTCAGGGGAGGTGATCAAAACAATGGGTAATTCAGCAGATTTTTCACGGATTTCATTGCAGATGCGCTTGCCACTGCTGCGCATCGAGGCAGCGTTGATCACCACCAAGTCCGGGTCAATCTCCACAAGGCGCGCTAGTGCAGCAGCGCCTGTGGGCACAAGCTCCACCAAGTATTCTTTTTTCCTTAAGGAGGGCACGAAGGATTTATACTCCGTTCGATTTCCCTCCACCCATAAAATCCTAGCTTTCATGCATCAATATTCCAATTAATAAAATTACCCTGGGTAAAATAATCCCCTGCGACCTATTAAAAGTGCCAGTATTATACCGTAATCTATTCATCAAGCAAGATGTTAAAGGATTCTTTTAACAAAATTGCTCTATTCATTCTTTCATCCAGGTTTTACCGAGATCAATTTCTACATTGCTAAACCATGTTACAATCATTCCGCGGAGAATATTGCTGGAGGCGTTTTATGTCAGATATGGTAGAAGTTGTTATTGATAGCATCCGCGTTAGCCTGATATCACAACAGCGAATCGTCATTTTAAGGGAAGTGGGTGCTGACCGATATTTGCCCATCTGGATCGGCATTTATGAAGCGGAAGCTATCGCCTTAGCCCTTCAGGATGTCGAAGTAGCCCGCCCTCTCACCTGGGATTTATTGAAAAATGTATTCTCTCTTATGGAAGCACAAATCTTGCGCGTTGAAGTGACCTCCCTACATGAAGACACTTATTACGGCAATATCGTTGTCGAGCTCGATGGGCGAAATATCGATATTGATTCCCGTCCCTCCGACGCCATTGCTTTGGCAGTCCGCGCTCATGTGCCGATATTGGTATCGCGCCCCATCCTGGATTCTGTGGGGGTTACCCCCGAGGAAGACATGCAAGAAACTGCTCAAGGGAAAGGCCAAAACGCGGAGACGCCTGCCTCGGAGGTCAATGAGGAGAATTTATCGGTCTTCAAAGATTTCCTGGAAAATCTTGACATTGACGATGAAGATAAAGGCGACGAAGAAGATAACGGGAAAAAGAAAAAACTTTAGAAATTTTCAATCTGATTCTTTTTAAGATTGTAATTCGTGATATCCTATAGTTTACACCCAACCGATCAAACTGATGAAGGCCGGTGATGAGCGATTTATTTACCTTTGATGAAACTCCTGCAGCCGCTCCACAGGTGGTGCCGCACAGCCGTGAGGCCGAGGAAGCGGTGTTAGGTGCTGTGTTGATCAATCCCGAAGCGTATTATGAGGTCTCATCTTTCCTGCGCCCGGATGATTTTTACCTTCAACGCCATCGCTGGCTTTGGGAAGCTTTCATGCACCTTCATGAACAACGCACCCCTATCGATTTCCTCACTGTGGTAGAGGAGCTTGAACAAGCGGGTAAGCTGAACGAGGTTGGTGGGCCTGCTTATGTGTCAACCCTGATCAACAACGTGCCTTCTTCACTCCATGCAGAGGCATATGGCCGGATCATTGAGCAAACTGCCATCCGCCGGCGGATGCTGGATGCAGCCAACCAGATCGCCAAGCTGGCTTACCAGGAGGAAAGCCGCCTCGAGATGGTGATGGATGAAGCTGAAAAAGCCATCTTTGGGGTCAGCGAGCGACGAATGACGCGTGATCTGCAACCCATCAGGACGGTATTAAGCGACTACTTGTTCCGTATCGATCAGCTATCAAAACGCGATGAAGAAACTTTTGGCGTGCCCACCGGCTTCATCGACTTGGACCGCCTGCTGGGTGGTTTACAACCCTCCGATTTTTTGATCATCGCCGGCAGGCCTGGCACCGGCAAGACTTCTTTTATGCTGTCAGTGGCGAAGAATGCGGCCCTTATCCACAAGAAACACATCGCTGTTTTTTCCATGGAGATGTCCAACGACCAGCTTGCCCAGCGCCTGATTGCCCAGCAAACCGGCATCGATGCCCACCACCTGCGCACCGGCAAGCTTAGCGATGACGAATGGGCGCTGTTCGCCCAGGCCATCGAAGTGCTCAACGATACCTCCATCTTCCTGGATGACACCCCTGGCCTCACCCCTATCCAGCTGCGCACAAAAAGCCGCCGCCTGCACATGGAGTTCAACCTCGACCTGATCCTGGTGGACTACCTGCAGCTGATGAGCGGCGGCGTGCGCTCTGAAAACCGCGTCCAGGAAGTATCCTATATCTCGCGCAATATGAAAATCCTGGCACGTGAGCTGAATGTGCCCGTCCTGGCTGCAGCGCAACTCTCGCGTGCTATCGAGCAACGCACCGACAAGGAGCCCCAGCTTTCCGACCTGCGCGAGTCAGGCAGCCTGGAGCAGGACTCGGATGTGGTAATGTTCATCCATCGACCCGAATTGTATGAAAAAGATACCCTCAAGCGCCACTTGGTACAGATAAAAATAGCCAAGCACCGTAACGGCCCTATCGGTAATATCGAGCTCGTTTTCCGAGAGAACATCACCAAGTTTGAAAATGCCGCTACCCAGGTGATTGACCTGCGGAAGATCTAGCCATGACCTTTCAAGGTTTTCCTGAAGAAGGCACTACTCAGATACGCATACCAGAGCAGTTCTTTAGGCATATTTTGCTCGATATCAGCAATCTGAATGAACTCAAGCTCACCCTGTATATTTTCTGGCGCTTGGAGGGCATGGAAGGACCCTTTCGTTACCTGCGCTTCAGTGACTTGATGAATGATTCCCGTTTGGTGGAATCGATAGCGCGAGATGCAGAAAAAGCACGCTCCGCCATGGAAACTGCCTTGAACCGGGCGGTGAAGCACGGCGCAATCTTGCAAGCAGAGATTATCAAAAATAAAGAGAAGGATAAGATCATTTGCTTAAACTCACCCAGGGGTCGGGCGGCCGTAGCAGCCATCAAGAAGGGTGAATGGCGGGTCATTGACCGCTTAAACCAATCCATCGAGATCTATACAGAGCACCCGAATATTTTCCAG
>Ga0172366_10000489_pt1 | contig 28524 bp, 28 predicted proteins | sample LakKivSesite69cm_FD_114533 | JGI IMG/M metagenome (GOLD analysis project Ga0172366, IMG submission 114533) | Sediment microbial communities from Lake Kivu, Rwanda - Sediment site 69cm | ecosystem: Environmental > Aquatic > Freshwater > Lake > Sediment | place: Rwanda: Western Province, Lake...
CGGTAGAACGTGCTGGCGATAAGGGAAAAGATGACCGCGAGGAGAACGAACCAGACGATCGCCGAGAGCTCCCCGGCGACGCCGTCAAGCCGCTTCCCGCTCAGCGTGGTCACCAGACGAACCAGCGGCAACGAGATGTAGCGGGTGAGCGCGGGCATCGCTGGTGGAAAAGCCTGGTCCACCGCGGCGGCGATGAGGCCCAGCAGATAGCCCACCACACCCGCACCGATGAGCCCGTAGGTGAACGGTCTTGTGCCCGGACCGGCGCTCCCGCCCACGTACAGCTCCTCACGGAAATACCAGGAAAGGTACAGGAGCGCCAGGCAGAAGCCGACGACCCAGTAATAGCCGGCGGTCTTCCAGGGCTCCGATACCGCCCAGGTCGCAGGCACCGTCTGCGGCGCCGTTCCGCTGAGCAGCAAGTAGGTCTGGTGGAGGATGACGTAGCCGATGAGCACAACAAGTGCAACCGCCACCAGGCGGATTATCCACATCACCCACCGATATTGCATCCCATCCTCCCCGAGCCGGTTGCCGGTATATTCTACCGCAAACGCGCGGACTGCACTAATCGCCGATCTGTTTGTAGGTTTCGAGCACGATCCCCGCGCTGCGGTGCAGGCCTTCGATCTCTTCGGGAGTGAACTCCGCGTCCAGAAAGCCCTCCACGCCAGTGCGGCCGATGATGGTCGGCAGGCTGATGCAGCTTTCCTCGGCGATGCCGTAGGCGCCGCCGGGAACCACCGACACCGGCAACGGGCGCTTCTCGTCGAAGGAGATGGCGCGTATCAGCTCCGCCGTGGCGACGGCGACCGCCCAGGCCGCGCCGCCCTTGAGGCGAATCATCTCCGCGCCGCACTTGCGGTTCTTGGCGTAGACCTCCTCCAGCGCCTCCCGGGTCACTCCCGCCAGCGACTCGAAGCTCACGCCGGCGTAGCTCGCCTGGCTCCAGATGGGCACCATGGAATCTCCGTGCTCCCCGCACAGAAACGCCTGCACATCGCGCGGATACCAGCCGAACCGCTCCGCGAGATACGAACGGAAGCGAAGCGTGTCCACCAGATTCCCCAGCCCGATGACGCGTTCGCGGGGGAATCCGCTCCGCCGGTACGCGCGCAGGTTCAGCACGTCCACCGGATTCACCACCGTGACCATGATGCAGTCGGGATTCACCTTCTTGATGATGTCGACCGACTGGTCGAGAATCCCTACGTTCACCTTGATGAGCTCAAGGCGCGACTGGTCGGGCTTGCGGCGGCTGCCCGCGGGGATGATGACGATGTCGCAGCCGGCGACCGCTTCCGCCGAAGTCGCCGCCACGATGTCGCAGGCGCCGGTAACCGCCGTGCACTGCAAGAGGTCCTCGCGCTCGCCCTTGACCGCATCCTCCAGGATGTCGATGAGTACCAGCTTGCGGACCAGCTTCTCGGTAAGCAGATGAAACGCCGTGGTCACACCGACCCGGCCCGCGCCTCCAATGATGGCAATTCGCATAATCTCCCTCCTAGGCCTTAGAAGTCGCCCCTATTATCCCTCAAAAGCCCGCGCCTGTGAAGCATTTCCCGAACCCTCCGCAAGAAAAACCGGCGCCGCTCCAGCCACTACGCTACTGACTACTGCACTACTTCCCCTTTCTTCTGTGCGACAGGCGCTTGCCCAGCGCTCCTCAGAATCCCGTCTTGCCGCTGAAGTTGAAGCTCCTCACCTTGACTGCCGGCACCACCGCGCCGCCCCCGAAAAACGCCGAGCTGAAGCGCTGCTCGCGCGTCAAGCCGTCGTTATCCGCCAGCGCCTTCAGGATGTTCTGCGTGAACCGGAAGTTCGTCAGTCCGCTGACAATCTTGCCGTTCTCGATGAGAAAAGTGCCGTCCCGTGTCATGCCGGTTATGACCGTCTCCATCGGGTTCACCACGTTGGTGTAATGGAAGCGGCTCACCAGCACGCCCTGCTCGGTGGAGGCGATAAGCTCGTCCTTGCTCTTGTCGCCGCCGACCAGCACCATATTCACCGGCAGCGGCTCCTCCATCCCCAGGTAGTGCCCCGTGGATGCGACGCCTTCCTTCTTCGCCGTCTTCCACGAATGCGCGTAACCCTTGGCGACCCCGTTCTCGATGAGCACCAGCTTCTGCTTCGGCACCCCCTCGAAGTCGAACGGCAGCCCCATCGTCCGCGCATCGCCGGCGTCATCGACCAGCGTGACGTTGTCGCCGGTAATCCTCTCGCCCATCTTGCCGACGAGGAAGCTTTCTTGGTCGTGCACCATCTTCGCGGAGAATCCCAGCCACGAGAGGAACATCATCATATCCGCGAGGCAGTCCTCGTCCAGAATGGTGACATAGGCGCCCGCCGGCAGGTCTTTGCGCGGATTCGCGCTCGCCTCCGCCTTCTCCAGCGCTCGTTTCGCCGCCGCGGGGATGTCGATCTCGCCGAAGTTGCGCGTGAACTCCTCCCAGTAGCCGCTGGAATCCTCGCCCGTGTAGAGGACGGTGAACTTGGCGGAGGTGGCGTTGCACGCCGCCCGCACATCGTGCGAGTTGGTGACAATCACCGTGAGCGCGCTGTTGGAGAGGAATCCGGCTGCGGAATAGGTCCCGCCGCCCAGCTTGAACACCTCCAGCAGCGGCTTCGCCCGCGCTTCCGGCGTCAGCACCGCGGTATTCTCGTAGAAGTCCACCTTCAGCGGATACTCGAACGGTCCTTCGGGCAGCCCCGCCCAGTCCTTGTCCGGCTCGCGCATCGATGCCATCTCGTAGGCGTCGTCCGCCGCCTGCTGCAAGCCCTCCGGAGTCAGCAGGTTTGAAGAAGCGGTCGCCACCTGCTTGCCGATGGCCGCGCGCACTGAGACCTGCGCGTTGCGCTCGAAGTTGTTCTGGTGAATCTCCGAGTTGGCGAAGCGCGAGAGCGCCTCGTCTTGGGCGAACACCACGATTTCGGTTTCGTCGGCGCGACTCGCCTTGAGCGCCTGCTCGCACATCTCCAGGATGCGCACCTGCTCCTTCTGCACCCGCTCCTTCGTCAGATAGAAGTCCTTATCGGTCATCGTTCACTCCTTTTGGATTCAACTGATTTCGCAGTATCCGCTCCGGTAGTCAACCACGGTTCTGAAATACTTGAGGAAACTGAGCCCCAGAAGGCCGCTTGCCTCCTTCAATCCGGAGATGTTCCAGCACAGCACGTCGACGTCGTGGGCGACCGCATCGCCGACAGTCATCTTCGCCACGACCAGCTTGGGGGCCTCGATCGTGCCGTTGGCGGTGAGTACTCGGTGAGTAAGCTCGGAGCCGCTGGGGTCGTAGCCGGCGAATCTGAGCACGGGGGAAGAGAGAACGGTTAAGACGGCTCCGGTGTCCAGAATCAAGTCTGCGCAGATGAACCCACTAGGACCGGTGATGCCCACATTGGGGACGATGAGCGGAACGCTGGATTGGAACTTCATAGGCGCACCGGCACTCAGAATATGACGGTGTATCCTTCGGGAACGAGTGCACCGGAATAGAGGACATACACGTCTATCAGACCTCGCCGGGTGAACTCCTTCTCGAACGAGGCCCAGTCAGCATCGTGCAGCAGCACCTCGCCCTCTGGATTCTCGCCGTCCTTATCGATGCGGAAGGCGATCCATTCGTTGGGATACAGCTCTTTTGCCTCTGATAGTTTCATGATCGTCGCCTCATTCCTCATCATACCATAGGGGTAGAATCGCCACTGACCGATGCGACGTGAGCGGATGCCGGGACTTGTGACGTGCTTCTCTCGTTCTCTTTCGGCACTCGCCGAAGGTCGAGAAGACCCGCGACTAGTATGAGGAGACCACACACTTGAACGAGCATGGTCGCGATGACAAAAAGCCCGAGAGGGAGGTCACCCAGAAGAGCTACGGGTTCGCCGTAAACCACCACCAGAGCATTGGCAATGGCATAGCCCGCGAACAAGAGTGCTTCACCGATGCAGAGGAAAGCAATTGCCGCCAGCAGTGGCTCGAGTCTTCTTCTTCGGCACAGCTTCTGCGACTTGACCAGTGTCAGCTGCCACACTCCGAAGACAATGACCAGCACTATCGGACTACCGTCAAAGAACCAGAGGAGAAAGGCCATTGCGATGGCGGTCGGAAGGAGCCAACCTACAACCAATCGTCTTGTCCGGAAAGCTGATATCAGGCGAAACATTGCTTTCTTCCGCACACCTGCTAGGTGCAAGAGCAGGATTGCTATCAGCAAGCTGTCTACTACCGTCCTCCCAGATAGAACTACATCCCCGCCGACCAAGCGCCCCACAAGAGTCGGTTCATATCCGTGGTCGGTCTTGAGATAGAAAGCTGTGGCGCTGTACCATGATACTTCACGAAGAGCAGTCAGCATGAGCGAAGCGATGGTCAGGCAAACCACGAAAACAGCGAGAAGCACTCTCGCGAGTTTCACTCCCTATCCCCTTATTCCCACCTGCACGTCCCGGAACCGGGCCGGGCTCACGCCATGGGCCACATGCGCGGTCTGACTCGGCTGCCCCTTGCCGCAGTTGGGGGTGCCCCAGATGACCCATTCCTCGGGGCCGCAGACCCGGTCCATGCTGCCCCAGAACTGAGGCGTGATTCCGGTGTAGTTGGGGTCCTTCAGCATCCTCCCCAGCTTGCCGTCCTTGATTTCCCACGCGATCTCGCAGCCGAACTGGAAGTTCAGCCGCTTGTCGTCGATGCTCCAGCTCTTGTTCGTCGACATGAAGACGCCGTCCTTCGTGTCAACGATGAGCTCGGCGAGCGTGCCGTCGCCCGGCTCCAGATTGATGTTCGTCATCCGGATGATGGGGAAGCGATTCCAGCCGTCCGCGCGATTGGTGCCGTTGCTGCGCGCCTGCTTCACCACCGGTGCGGTCTCGCGGCTCGTGAGGTAGTTCAGGAAGATGCCGTCCTTGATGAGGTCCACGCGCTGCGCGGGCACGCCATCGTCGTCGTATCCGAAGCTGCCCAGCCCGCCGCGAAGCGTGGCGTCGGCGGTCACGTGCATTATCGGCGAGCCGTAGCGGAACTTGCCCATTTTCTCGAGAGTAACGAAGCTCATTCCCGCATAAGCCGCCTCGCTTCCCAGCACCCGGTCGAGCTCCGTCGGATGCCCGATGCTCTCGTGCACCTGCAACCCGAGCTGATTGCCGTCGATGATGAGCGTGGTGGTGATGGAGGGGCAGGGCTCGGCGTCCAGCAGTTGCACCGCCTCCGTCGCGATGCGCTCGCCGTTGCCGACAAGGTCGAATCCGCGCACCACCTCGAAGCCGGCGGTATGGAACTGTCCGCGGAAGGAATTGGGGTAGCAGCGCCGCTGTATCTCGCCATCGCGGAAAGCCATCGCTTCGATTCCGCCGCCGCTTTCGATAATCTCCTGCTCGATGAAGCTGCCCTCGGTATTGGCGAAGGTCTGCGTTTCGCGGAAGCAGTTGAAGAAGCTCATCGCATTGGTCAGCCCCTTCACCGTCCGCATCGCCTTGTTCGCATCCATCAGTATCTTCAGCTTCTCCTGAATGGAAACGGCGAACGGGTCTTCCGCGACCTGGTTCTTCCACGTATCCACATGCGGCTGCTCCTCGGCGAGCACCACATCCTTATGCTCCGCCAGCGCGCTGGCTTCGGCGATTTCCACCGCCAGCTTCGTCACCCGCGCGACTTCCTGCGGGTTCAGCTCGCGGCTGGCGGCGAAGCCCCAGCATCCCTTGTGCAGCACCCGCAGGCCGAAGCCGGCGTCGCCGATTCGCTCCAGCTCTTCGATGTTCTCGTTCTTGATGGTGATGCCCTCTCGCGCCCGGTCAATCACGCGGATGTCGCCGTAGGCCACGCCCGCCGCCTCGGCAGCGTTCAAGAAGCTATCGGTAAGTTCCTTCATTCGTTCCTCCGTGAAGTAGGATTCGTTCAAGGCTGGCGCCCTTCGGGCAGCGCACAGGCCTTGTGTGCGGGCACGCCATTATATACCACCTGCAAACGCGGCTACCACCATTCGTGCGATTCCCCACTCATTCAACGGCTATAATCACCCGGTGGCGCTTTCCCCGGAAGAACTGATGCGCGAGGCGATTGCGCTGGCGCGAGAAGCCGCGACTGCCGGCCAAGTCCCCATCGGCTGCGTGGTGGAGCTTGATGGGAGAGTCATCGGTCACGGAGCTAATCGCACGCTGCGCGACGTAGGTCAGGTCGGTCTCTGACAAGCTCGCGAGGACAGGACTGTAGCCTGTCGCCCCTAGAACCGATGGCTTACTGCCACTCGACCAATCCTCCAGAGCTCAGTCCTCATTGGCGAATTCCCACCACATTCCAGCAAACCCCGGAACGGTCTCCCACTGCTCTCGCATCTTCGACAGCAATTCAGCCAGCGATCTCTGCTGTCCTTCTAGTTCTATGACCCGCGCCTTCAATCGTGCCCTTGTCTTCTCAGGATACACGTATATCTTGGTGGGGGACGAGCCCACATGGTCAAGCTCCATTCGTTTCTCCAGAAGCATGGCGTTCGTTCGGTCAAGGGCGTGCGTCACGAGCGTCAGCGTTTCATCAACGACGTTCCTTGCTGTATTACCTCTTGCCTTGTACGCAAGCATCTCACGCGCTGCAACCAGGCGCTCAACTAGAGCCTTCTCAACGACCCTTCCTTCTGGATGAAGGAGTGGAAGGCCCTGTTTCACCAAAGATGAACTAAGATAGTCCTGGTACTGCGATAATCGGGCGCAAAGAAGCTCGTCCCTGCCAGGTGGCAAGGGAAGTATCCCCGCTGAATCCTGTTCAAACAGGATTGGGTCAGCGCATGCATAGAGTCCAACGACCTTCTCAGCGGCTTCCAGTTGGAGTCGGAGCACCGTGTTGGCAAAGCGCATGCGAAACCGTGCTTCGAGCAGTAGTTCGCTCGCAAAGAAGTTATCCTCTCTGTAGAGAGTCCGCAGGCTACCGTCATGCAGTATGGCGCTTGCCACGAGTTCGTATTCCCCGGGGGCTATGAGAAAGTGCTCATGTGCCACGGGCACCAGTACGTCCGCATGTTCACTATTCCCCTTCTCTTCACTGCAATAGAGCAGCACCAGGTCCATTGGAGTCAACACATTCACTACTTCGCCGTCGAGTCTGATTTCTACCCGGTCAAGCGTTTCAAGTAACTCCGTCAAGAGCGGCAGTGGGATAACCGTCTCGACTGCGATCAACTCGTGAGAGTCTCCGATGCAATCGTATCCGAAGTTCAGCAGGCCAAACATCTCCAATTCGTGGTCGGCGGTCTGCTTCGCCAAGGAGTCGCTTCTGGGGCTCGACGTCAACGTTAAGAGTAGCGCAAGCACGATAACCGACACACGCTCTAGGGTCTTACATGGTTCACTCACTCCACGTCCTCCCAGTGGTTGACCCTTGGCAGGGCCTGCTACGGGTCTATATCCAGTGTTCGAGTAGACTTCGATACTGTGATTATGCAACGCTCATCACTGATCGTTGAGTGCGTTGTTAGGTCTTCCGCTTGCTGAACTGCTTGGTCGAAACACTCGTTGTATGCCGCCACCAGCTTGCTCCATGCACGGTCTCGCAAGCGCCATTCAAGGTCCCTCTTCCTCCGCAAGGTCTTGGTCTGTGTGGTGTATTTCACCGGTAATCTCATTCCACTTCTCGCAGTGCTTCTGAATGATGGGGAACCATGTGGCCTTCTTCGCGTTTAGACACGCTAGGTAGTCTGAACGGATGGTTTGTTCTTCGTTCGACGTACATCCGCCGCCGGAAACCGAGACGTCAATGCCTCGCGGGTGCGGGTATTGGCTGCAGTCTCTAGCAGCTTCTGGCCACACAATCCTGCGGGCTCCCTGGCACTCTAGCCAGCAATTCCTTAGTTCAGTCATCGTTTCTCCTTTCGTCCGAGTTCAATTGCAACTTACCAAATGTTCTAACATCCAGCCGGTACATTGTCAAGTCTGTTCGTCTGGCACTGCCCACCACACTGGGGAGCCTTGTGGAGGAGGTGCACCGTCGTGGCTACACTCCGGCTATAATCACCCGGTGGCGCTTTCCCCGGAAGAACTGATGCGCGAGGCGATTGCGCTGGCGCGAGAAGCCGCGACTGCCGGCGAAGTCCCCATCGGCTGCGTGGTGGAGCTTGGTGGAAGAGTCATCGGGCGCGGAGCGAATCGCACGCTGCGCGACCGTGACCCGACTGCGCACGCGGAGATTCTCGCGCTTCGCGAAGCCGGTGCTGCCGCCGGAGACTTCCGCCTGGAAGGGGCGCGTCTTGCGGTGACCGTCGAGCCCTGCCTGATGTGCGTTGGCGCGATACTCATCGCCCGCATATCCGAGGTCCATTTCGGCATCCCCGAGCCTAAGTTCGGCGCCGTGGACTCGCGCTTCGCTCTGCGGGAGCATCCGCGCCTGCGCCATACGTGCTTTCTCGGTGGCTACTGCGCTGATGAGATTGCGGAGATGATGCGCGGCTTCTTCGCGAGTATTCGGGAGCCGGAGGGGGCGGGCGACCGATGATTCTCACCCGCCATCGCTGGGTCTGGTGGGCGGTCACCGTCATCGGAGTCGGCTTTGCTATCTATTTCCAGCTTCGCCCGTCGGCGACCTACGAACCTTTCGCGTGGTATCAGTGGGAGCGTTCCTGGGACGCGCTGAAGCATCTGGCAGCCTACTTCCTCCTGGCGGTTGCCTACTATCTCGCCTCGGCGGACGGGACCGAGACCGCGAACTTCGGACGCTTCCTCGGATTCATCTGGCCGGTAATGCTTCTGGGAATTGCTCTGGAGACCGCGCAGGTCTGGATTCCCCTGCGCAACTTCAACCTCTACGACATCGCAGCCAACATCCTCGGCCCCGCCCTCGCCTGGTTCATCCTGCGACCCCTGGAGCGAAAGATGTTCGGGGACTAGCGACCCGCAAGGTGGGCTGACCTGTCAGGCTGGTCACTTGCGCTTCCGGTTACCCCGAGAAAAATCTTCTGTGAAGCCCTTGAAAAAAAAGGCGCTGTGTTATACTGTGGCTGCGGGGCTGACGATGGCACTGACAATGGGCGAACGGGAAATGGAGCTACTTGCCGAGAAGGTGCTGCAGAAGCTGGAGTGGTATCAGCAGATAGACGAGCTCGCGCAGGCGATTCTGAAGCAGCTATCCGAAGAGGACAAGGAGTGGCTGAAGAAGCTGGCGGAAAGCAGAAGCGACAACACGAGCTCTACCGAAACCGCAGCCGCAGCAGACGGCGGCATGGAAACCGCGCCGGAAGCGCCACCCGAGACCCCCGAAGAATGACCCCGCAGGGGCGATTCACGAACTTGTCCGCCGCGGGCGGATTCGCCCCCACCGTGGACGGATGTGAAACGAGATGCTACTGGAGCGTCAAGACGCGAGGAAGCTCGCCGAACTGATTGCGCAGAAGATGGCGAAGGACCCGGAGAAGTGGCGGGGCATCGCCCGACAGGTCGGGGACCGGCTGCCCTGCTCGTCACCCTTCGGCCTCGGCGCCAGCCTTCCCCCTTCCGGCGCCGCCGCGAGAGCCCTGAACTATATGCATATGGCGGTGAACGGCGTGAGGCCCTATGCGGAAGGCGGCGGGGGTGGTGCGGGTGAAGCACGAAACGGGCCCTGCTCAGATTACGAGTGCAATGGTATCTACGACGGTCCGCGGTGTATCGAACAGGGGGAGTTCAATCCCTGCAGTTGCGGGGTCAACGAGGGATTCTCGAATCCTGCGACCCCATGTATCTTGAATAACCCGTGGGCGTGCATGGACCCGGACCCTGAGACAACGGCGATTTTCAAATGTACTGCTCCGTTCACCTGCAGTGACTCCACAAACTTCACCGGATGTAAAGACGACAACCGCTACTGCCAGTGCGGGGATTTAGGGTGTCCCGACCCCGATGCGCACTTCGACTGCAAGATCTTCAGCTGCTCAGGGTACTTCGATTGCCCACCCCCTAGTGGCCGCTTCTTCTGCGGGATGAACGCTGGCAACTTCAACTGTCATATGGGTCACCACTGCCCCTCGCAAGGATTCACTTGCCAGGCTCAGCCTTTCGGCTGCCAGGGAGAGCTTGGGGAGGATTTCGTCTGCGAGACCAGTGTTAAGTTCTACTGTGACAGCAGAAATCACACCTTCATCTGTCAGGATGCCGCTGTGAACTGCAACTACATTTTCAGCTGTATGCAGCTTTTCCACTGCAACCCTCCCGGCGATTTTGATGCAGATGCGTGCGAGGAATCTGCCGCTGACTTCAAGTGTGTGGATGCCTTCATTTCGGAATAGCGTTCATATCAAACAGGAGGTGCGAGTGAAATGATGGAAAGAGCGTCAAGACTTTGCACCATGGTGCTCCTCCTATCGGCGCTGTTGGCATGCCTTCCCTTCGCATCAGTCGGCGAGGAAGAACAGGCAGAGGACGAGGTCCAGGTCTACCGTGAGAAGCTTGTCGAGAAGATATCAGGCTTGCCGTCCAGGTTTGAGTCATTGCCAGTTGAGAGTCAGGAACGGTATCTCCTGAGGAGCGAGATCCTAAACGCGAATGCAGACTGGCTTATGTGCGACAAGCTTGGGCCCCTCTATCAGGTGTCCTACGCCTTCCATTATGGTTGTGGGAAGTCTGAAGTCGAGTACGTGCTAAAAGTCGCGGGGCGCTACGACAGGGGCGTGCATTTCATCACGCCAAGCGAACTCTCGTTCTTCGGTCCCGGTCCGCCGGGCTTCAGCTACTATACGGTCGAACAGTGCGAATACGAGGGAACGGAAGCTTTGAAGCTGTCGTGCAAGGTGGACCGCGCACGGGGACGCGGTCTAGCCAGTGCAAGCGTCACTTTATCGTTCCCTCTTCCCTGGCAGAAGCTGCGCACGAACCCCGAAAGTCTGGTGGTGTCAGCGGATGAGTACGAAGTTGCTCTGTATGTGGCGTCTCAGGACCATCGGATCCTTGGCGAGATTCTCCATCGGATCTGGAGAGGCCAGAATGAAGTGATTGTGAACGAAATCCACTACGATTACGGTGCCGGTAACTTCCCGAAGCGTGTCGAATTCACCACGGACGACAGCACCGGCTTTCGAGAGCGAGCCGACATGGATTTCTCAATGCGGGAAGGCGTATGGTGGTGTGATAGGTGTACCATCTCTACAACCGACCACCGCACTGAAGGCTATGAGCCATTTCTGAGATGGTATACAACCGATGTCGACATAGAGGCAGTAGGTCCCCTGCCCGGCGTTCATTAGTGTTCACGAGCGCAATCTCCCCCTTTCCTATGGCCGCCATTGTCGGAGAAGCCCACTTGAGCGACATACGGTGCTCCATCGGGCCGACCGCAGGACGCGAGAAGGTGAGAACTACCGTTCGAGCAGGTCCTCACGATTCGCTCGTGGAGGTGAAGGAATGCGAACCGTGATTGCCGCATAGCTACCTCTATGCGTCAGGCGGCTTCTACAAGAGCGGACTTTCGAGCCGGTGAGCCTAATCGACATGCTCATCACCGAAGACTGCAACTGCAGGTGCGACTATTGCTTCATTCACGGGAAGCGTCCGAGGAGGATGACAGAGGAGATAGTCCGGGCGACGGTTGATTTCCTCCTGCTGAAGAGCCGTCACCTCAGGAAGGTGGAGCTTCTCTTCTTCGGCGGCGAGCCGCTAACAGCGTTCGACCTGATGCAGCTCACCGTGGACTATGGCAACTACCGGGCGGCGTGCATGGGGAAGCGAATATCATATTCTATGACGACCAACGGCACGTTGTTTAATGAGGAGAAGCTGGAGTTCTGTCGAAGATACGGCATCCGGTTCCTTCTCTCCATTGATGGCGACCGCGAGACGCACAATCTGCATCGCAAGTTCGCCGACGGCGCAGGCCCCAGCCTCCAGTTGCCTTTCAGGCGCCAAAGAATTCCCCGCCAAGCCCTTGAAAAAAAAGGGCGCTGTGTTATACTGTGGGTGCGGGATTGACGATGGCGATGACAATGGGCGAACGCGAAATGGAGCTACTTGCCGAGAAGGTGCTGCAGAAGCTGGAGTGGTATCAGCAGATAGACGAGCTCGCGCAGGCGATTCTGAAGCAGCTATCCGAGGAGGACAAGCAGCGGCTGAAGAAGCTGGCGGAAAGCAGAAGCGACAACAGGAGCTCTCCCGAAACCGCAGCCGCAGCAGGCGGCGGCATGGAAACCGCGCCCGAAGCGCCGTCCGAGACCCCCGAAGAATGACCCCGTAGGGGCGATTCACGGACTTGTCGGCCGCAGGCGGATTCGCCCCACCGTGGACGGAGGTGGAACGAGATGCTACTGGAGCATCAGGATGCGAGGAAGCTTGCCGAACTGATTGCGAAGAAGATGGCGAAGGACCCGGAGAAGTGGCGGGGCATCGCCCGCCAGGTCGGGGACCGGCTGCCCTGCTCGTCTCCCTTCGGGCTTGGCGCCAGCCTTCCCCCTTCCGGCGCCGCCGCCAGAGCCCTGAACTACATGCATATGGCGGTGAACGGGGTAAGACCGTATGCGGAGGGCGGTGGAGGCCGCGGGGGTGGTGCGGGTGCGAGGAGGGAGGAACGACAGGGCGGTGATGCTCCCATAGACCCTTGCAGCTACGGGGTGTGCCCAGAGATCATTCCGGGCCAGGGATACGTGTGTCAGGAGTTTCACGAAGCCTGTGAAGTGGAGTTTCCTTTCACCTGTTGCAGTCCGTTCACCTGCAACCCTCCCCCGGGTAACGGAGAGTTCACCTGTGATGGTAAATTTGATTGCTATATTTCTTTCACCTGTTCACGAGGTCGATTCTATTGGGGCAATGGTGACTGTCTGATATTCGCCTGCGTACCTGAGAATGTTTTCCACTACTGATGTAAGAATCATTCGGCGAATTTCTCTTTGATAAGGAGGCAGAAATGCGGTATTTAAGAATCTGGTATCAGTTGAGTGTTTCTCGGTTTTGGATAGAGCGACTGCTGACCGAGAAACTCAAGGTCGTTACGCTGGTTTTCCTGGTGCTTCTTGCAGGCGCTAACACTGGCCACGGCGAATCACACGCGGATAAACGAACTGGTAGCGTGATATTCCCTCGAATGGACTCACCCGTCCGCGTATTCGCTCTGAACGACACCGTGAAGCTAGCCCAAGGACAGCTGATTAACCTGATTCGGGCGCGGGACAGAAACGCCTTCTGGCTCCTCTGTGATGAGCGGGGAGATAAGACGGTCATTAGTTACCGTTTTCGCTTCACGAACGACCCGTTTGCGGACCGCGAGTACCGGGTCACTGGTAATTACGATAGAGGCATATACCTCAAGTTACCGTCGGAATACGCGCTTTTTCGCGGTAAGACCGACGAGTATCAGTACGTTGACGGCGACAAATACTTCAAGATATTGGTTCCTGTAGATCCGCCACCAGAGATCAGCGAGTGGAACCTCGCTCCGCGGATGGCTCATTTCGGTATACCAAATTACATCAACTGGGCCGAACCAACGTATCTTGTCAAGCCGTATGCGTATTGGACGGAGAGAGAGATGTCTGCCCTCGGAATGATCCGTGACTGCAAGCAGTTTCAGTACGGATACGAGTTCTGGTTCGAGAAGCCTGACCTGAGACTCGTGAAGGAAGCGGTCTTAGCGCCGAAAACGGTGGAGAATTCGCATGGCAAGGAAGACGTGAGTTGTGACTATGGCCAAGCTGAAACCTTAAAGACCGTGGAATACACCTATGGGGAGGATAACGAATCGAGATTCCCAACGTTAGTTTCGGTAAGGTCTTACGGGTATCTAACCGCGAAATTGGAGTTCAGACTCATTCAAGGCTACTGGATGATGGCTCAAGGAAATGTCTATTCTTATTCGGTAGACGGGGAGACATTCAGTTATCGTATCTCAACTGCGGACATTATGATTGAAAAGTGAAAACACTGGTCTGCATTCTCTTCATCGTTCATATGGACGATGTAGTAACTCTCCCCCGATTCGTGGTTTTCAAAGTGAAATGAGCCTCACGCGAGACGCACAACCTGCACCGCAAGTTCGCCGACGGTCGCGGGACTTACGATGCTGTCGTGAGTAAGATTCCGCTGATGAAGAGGTATCAGCCGTGGCTTGGCGCGAGGATGACGCCAACTCCTGAAAGCATGCGTGGCCTGCACGATAACGTCCTTCACCTGCAAGCGCTAGGGGTCAATCAGTTCCTTATTGGTCCTGCGACAGGACTTCGCTACAGTGATGACGATGTAGCGCAGTTCAAGCGCCAAATGCTGAGAATAGGGAGCTACTACGTCGGGCAGGTCAAGTCCAAAACTCCCTTTCGCATGACTATCTTCGAGAGGAGGCCTGAGAATGCGCCAGGGCACTATCGCGGCATCTGGGGATGCGGCGCCGGGCGGGGGCGGATGAGCGTTTCGGCAACCGGTGAGATTCAGCCCTGCGCGAAGATACAGGGACTGAATGACCTTGCGGGGATTCCCGAGTATTCGCTGGGCAATGTGCTGGATGGCTTCACTAACCTGGATGCACGCCGCAAGTTCATCGCCTTCGGTTACGAGGAGCGCAAGCCTTGCCATAGCTGCGACCTGACGGACGATTGCGCGGGAGGATGCCCGGCGGTGAACTGGGAGGCGACCGGCTCCATTCGACTTCCCGACCCCTGCGAGTGCAAGATTACCCGCGCGCTGCTTGAAGTGAAGCGTGAAGTCATCGCCAAGCTGGAAGCCGAGGGGCTGCTGGACAAACGCCCGACCGCGACGCAAGCCGCTTAGTGCGGTAGCTGCCAGAGACCCATGCTTTCCTCCCACTCTCCGCCCCTCGCTACGGCGACACCTGCCATGATGCTGCCGGCTTCTCCCTTCGGCAAGGCTCGGGGGATTCAGCTTTCCTCTCGCACATGCTTGTCGATGTCGAGACCGAGCACGCGGGCGGTCTCGCGCAGCGTGTCGTATTCGGAATCCTGCGCCGGCACCAGCCCGTCCACATTGTAGATGTCGAACAGCACTTGCTTGCCCTTCGGGTCCTCGGCGATCGCCATGAACGCTTCGGTGAGCTTCGCCACCATATCGTCGGGCAATCCTGCCGCGACCACCACGTTGTCCGCCGGAATGTCCGGCGTGCGCGCCAGCACTTCCGTTTCCGTCAGCACCGCCGGCATGCTCTCCTCGAACTTGATGCGTGCGTCGTCAAAGCAGGCGGCGGCATCCACGCTGCCGTTGAACACCGCCAGCACCGCGCTGTCGTGGCTCCCCGAGAAGACATACGACTTCAGGTCTTTGTCCGGGTCGATGCCGTTCTTCATCAGCAGCGCGCGCGGATACAGGTGCCCGCTCGCCGACGCCGGCTCGACGAAGGCGAAGCTCTTCCCCTCGAGGTCCGCCAGCGTCTTGATGCCGGAGTCCTTCCGCACGAGGATGATGCCGTGATAGACCGCCTGCCCACGGCGCACCACCTTGAGGATCACCCTCGCGCCGTTTCGCTGATGCGCCAGCACGTAAGCCATCGGCGGCAGCCACGCGATGTGAGCGTGTCCCTGCCCCAGCGCCTCCACCACCGCGATATACGAGGTCGCCACCAGGTTCTTCACCGTGTAGCCGGTGCGCTCGCGCACAAGCTCGGCCAGCGGCTCGGCGTTCTCCACGATCTTCTGCGCTTCCGTGGAGGGCACGAACGCTTGGATGAGGGGCGTCTTCGCTGTACCCAGCACCCGCCCGGTCGTCTTCGTCGCTCCGGACGCTGTGGCGCCGCTGGAGCCTGCCGTGCCTTTGCCGGCGCCCTCGTCGCGCGCTCCCTGGTTGCACGATGCGACCAGAGCGAACAGAGCGAGAAGAAGGAGAATCGGTCTCCGCATACGGTGATTCTAGCAGAAAGGCGCGCGGCAACAGGCCAAAGCGGCTGCCAGCTTGCGCTTTGAGTATAATGATGCTATGCGAGAGGCCAATCGGTGGCGGACGAACGCCGAACCCGTTCGGCGCGGGCTTCTGCAGCGACCGTCAATCGTCCTTATTGCGCTGAGCGTGCTCGCCCTGGCCATCGCGTCGATGAGCATTCGAGCGCAGGAACCGCCGGCAGGCGGTCCGTCGGGTGACGAGGGCGTTGACCTTCTGCTCCGCTCCTCGGTCATTTCGGTGGAGTTCCCGCTCCCCGATGACCCGCTTCCCGCTCTCCAATTCCTGGTTCGAGAGAGCCTCCCCGACCTGGGTAACCCCTACGGCAAGTTCTTCAGCTCCGACCGCGTGCCGCAGGGCAGCAAGAAAATAACCAACCCCACGTATGGCCCCGGCATCCACTATATGGGTCCTCGGATCAGTCTGGTGGAAGGTTCTAAAGAGCGTACCGGCATCTCTTTCTACCTCGACGAATTCCCCCTGGGATTCGAGTTCGTGAACAATACGGTGGGGGTCCCGGCGGTGGTGGAGGAGGCGGCTGCCGGTGGAGAAAGCGGGAAGCTGAAGTACGCCTATGATAAGAGCGAGGGGGTCAAGACGGCAAGGAAGCTGATTGAGCAGTACACCCCCGGACTCGGGACTGTTGGCGGCGACTTCGCGATTGTCGAGCGTGCCGAGTTCCAGAAGGAGAAAGGGCGCCTGTTTCTCTACCGTGTTGCCAAGACCTACCGGGGAATCCCCCTGCTGGACGAATATGTTCAGGTGGCGCTTGACGGTGAGAAGAAGCCCGCCAACGTCTCCTATTTCTGGAGCAACGACATCAAGCCGGTGGAAGGTGAGTTCAAGCCGATTGATGCGAACTACGCGCTTCTGCAGGCGAAGCGGGTCGTACTGGAGGAGTGGAACAACCAACCGCCGCCGCTTACACTGTTCAACATCACTCTCGGGTACGTGAACCACCGCGCCAATTCAAAGGCGCTGGTGCCCGCATGGGTGCTGGAATGCCGGTGGAACGAGAAGGTGAGCATCGTCAATCCGGACGCGGAGGGAATCCAGAGAAGATTCGGCGAGCGGATTGTGACCCACAGCTATGTCATCGCCGTGGATGCTCTGATTGGCCAGAAGGTGGAAATGGTCGCTCCCGGCTTGTAGCGAAGGACCGCCGGAAGGACCGCCTTATGCGATACCAGGAGAAAGGGTCGGGACTGCTGAGAGCCCCTTCGGCGCGTCCCGCGCGGAGTCTGCTTGCGCTGCTGCTTCTTGCGTGGGCGCTCGCCGGCTGCGGGCCCCCCGGAGCCTCCGGCACTTCGCTTGAAAGCGGCGGTGCGGCTCCTGTGCTGGTAGTGGATGAGGCGCTCGCGGAGCTTGCAGGGCTGACCTCGCCTGCCGGTGTTGCGCCAGAGCTGTTCGCTGAGCTGAAGGAGGCTCTGCGAGCCAAGCTGATCGAGCGAGGGGAGAAGATTGTCGGCACGCCGCCGGAAGGTGCTGCCAACGCGGTGGGAGACCTCCGCGCTGCCGGTTTCGCCGATGGGCAGCTTACCCTTGCCTGGTCTTATGTCAACATTGGCGACTACAACCAGGACGGCATCGTCAATATCATAGACATCACGCCGCTTGCGGTGCACTTCGGCGAAAGCGTCATCGACTATCCCGCCGCCGACCCCGTGGACGGCAACGGCGACGGATTCATCACCATTGCGGACATCACGCCGCTCGCCGCCCATTTCTTCACCAGTTGCGCCGGTTACGTAGTGCAGGGAACGAGTTCCGCCGGCGGGCTGTACGACGACCTGACAACCGCCGACCTCCCGTCTCCGTCCGGCGAAGGTCGCACCCTGCTCGAGGTGACGGTCGAGCTGGGCGAGTACCGATATTTCCGCGTGGTCCCGTTCGACGGCGAGGCCATCCGGGGCGAGCCGGGCAATGTCGTGCACTACGAGATCGCTCCACCGCGCATCGCCGGCCTCAATCGCACCGGCGGGGTCACCGGGGAGGAAGTGCAGTTCTCACCCACCGTTGCCGGGGCGCGCCCGATGAGCTTCGAATGGGACTTCGCCGGGGGTGCCGAGCCGAGCAATCCGATCGATGAAGAGCCGACCGTCCTCCTCGGGGAGGTTGGCGATTATCCGGCGACCCTCACCGCGACGAACGTGTTCGGCGAAGACGTCTACGAGTTCACGCTCACGGTTACCGCGGAGCCGCCGGAGCCTCCGGAGATTGTCTCCGTAGAGCCGGCGGAGGTGGTGCAGAACCGGCTGGAGCAGTTCACCGCCGTTGTGAACGGAGACCCCCCCTTCACCTATCAATGGGAATTCGGCGAGACGGCGACTCCGTCGTCGTCGCCCGAGGCGAAACCGCAGGTTGTCTTCGGCGTAGCTGGCACGCTTGATGCCAGGCTGACGGTCACCAATCCGGCGAGCAGCGATGCCTTCGACTTCGAGGTGACGGTGTATCCCCCCGGGGACCCGCCGGTCGTCTCGGCGGTCGAGCCGACCGAGGGCGAAGCCGGTCAGCAGGAGGTGGAGCTCAGCGCCACCATCAGCGGCACTCCGCCCTTCGATTTCTCGTGGGATTTCGGCGGCGGCGCGTCCCCCAACACTAGCACCGATGAGTCTCCGTCGGTCACCCTTCAGGCCGAGGGGGAGTATGAGGCCAGCGTAACTGCGAGCAGCATCTACGGCGAGGATACATTTGAATTCGCACTCACGGTGAGTCCGCCTTCCGGCGAAGCGCCCGATATCACCGATACGCAGCCGCGTCAGGGCGCGACCGGCACGGAAGTCGCCTTCACCGCCACGGTGACCGGTGATGAGCCGATGACCTTCCTGTGGAACTTCGACGACGGCGCCGACCCGAATGCCCCCGAAACGAGCGGGCCGCAGGTCACGGTCACCCTGGGAGCTCCTGGCGAGTACTCCGCATCGCTCCACGCTGAGAACGAGTGGGGATTCGACGACTTCGGGTTCACGCTGACCGTGACCGAGACCCCCGAGCCGGGCGCGATGGTGGTGGTGGAGAGCGAAGGGAACGTCGGCAAGTACACGTCCCTGGCTGTGATTGATGGTCGTCCGGCAATCGCGTACTCAAACAACGGCGCGTCAATCACGAAATACATCCGCGCGAATGATGCTATGGGCACCACCTGGAGCGCACCGGTGGTAATTGACAGCGCCGAAGGCGGGTGGACCTTCCTCACCGCCGTCAACGGGCGACCGGCGGTATCCTACGAGGGCGGCGACCAGGACTTGATGTTCGCCCGTGCCAAGGATGCAACCGGCAGCCAGTGGAACGCGCCGCAAGCCGTGGTTACCGATGGCTGGGTGCCCCGGCAGAACTCTATCCTCATTGTGGAGGATTACCCGGCGATAAACTATGTGAACGTGCTGGGAATCGACCTCTATTATGTGCACGCCAAGGACGCCAGCGGCGCGAGCTGGAACGACCCCGTGCATGTGGACGGCGACTCCAAAGACCGCGGGACTTTCAGCTGGATGGCATCGGTGAAGGGGTCGCCGGCGATCAGCTACAACGACCTGTCCGACCATGTCGTCCGCTACATCCGGTCGCTGAATCCGGTGGGCACGAACTGGGGGAGCTCGGTGGTCATCGACAGTACCGGGGAAGCCTGGTACACGCACCTGATTGTCGCTGGCGGCAATCCCGCGGTCGCCTACCGCCATCAGGGGGTGTCGCGCCTGAAGTACGTGCGGGCGAACGATAATGCGGGCTCTGAGTGGGGCGCACCCATCATGCTTGACAACGACGGGGATTCCGGCGAGTGGCTGTCGCTTGCCATCATCAACGGTCGCCCGGCGGTCAGCTACCTTTACGGCGAAGCCAATGACCTCCGGTACATGGTGGCGAGAAACGCTGAGGGCGGCGACTGGTATGTTCCGATAGCCATCGACACCGAGGGAATCGTGGGGTATCACACTTCGCTCGCACTCGTGAACGGTCGCCCCGCCATCAGCTATTACGACAGCACCAAGGGGGACCTCAAGTACGTCGTCGCCAACGATGCTTACGGTCTCGACTGGCCGTCGGCGAAAGAGTAGGGCAGTCGCGGTCACCAGGCGCCGCGCGCCGGCGCTCCTGTGGGCTAGGGAGGAATCGAACCCCCAACCCTCTGATTAAGAGTCAGATGCTCTACCGATTGAGCTACTAGCCCTGCTGTTAATGTAACACTGCCGGTTTGGGGCGTCAAGCCGGGAAGCGCTCGTGGATGCGCTTAAACAAGCCCCGGGACTCCCGGCGCCGGTTGCCTCCTCAACCTCACTCGTCTATAATCACAACGAATGGACGGCGGTCCCGGCTTCCTTCTGTTGCCATCGTTTCGCGAAAGGAGCTGATGTTGAGCGAGTTCCTCGGTCAATATGTCTACTTCATGGCGCCCTTCATCGCCTGGTTCTTGTGCCAGGTGCTCAAGGTCGTGTTCTACCTCTTCGCTGAGCACCAGCTGAACGTGGCCAAGCTCTTTGACATCGGGGGAATGCCTTCCTCGCATTCGGCGCTGGTGGTGGCGCTCGCGACAGCCCTCGGACTGCGCGAGGGCCTGACCTCGCCGCTGTTCGGACTCTCGCTCATTTTCGCCCTCGTGGTGATGTACGACGCCACCAACCTGCGACGCGCGACCGGCGAGCACGCGCACACGCTGAATCGCGTCATTCCCGAACTCCTGCGCGGAAAGCTGGTGCAGGAGTTCGATTTCAAGGTTATGCGCGAGGTCCTGGGGCACAGCCCGGTGGAGGTTGCCGTCGGCTCTGTGATTGGCTTCCTCATCGCCTACGGGATGGTGGTGAGCCTCCTGTGAGCGGGCGTCCGCTCGTTGACCTGCTGGTTGAGAGGGGCTTGGCGGCTGATATCCGGCTGGCGCGCTCTCTGATTATGCAGGGACGCGTGCTCGTGAACGAGCGCAGGGAGACCGCGGTCGGGAAGCGAGTTCCCGAGGACTCCGCAATCACACTGAGAGAAGAAGCCCTTCCCTACGTTTCTCGCGGCGCCCTGAAGCTCCGACATTGCTTGGAAGCGCTGGGCGCAGATGCACCGGCGCTTGCCGGAGCGGTCTGCCTGGATGTCGGTGCCGGAAGCGGCGGCTTCACCCAGGTGCTGCTGGAGGAGGGCGCCGCCCGAGTCTTTGCGGTTGACGTGGGGCGGGTGCTGAAGGACGCCAAGCTGCGGGAGGACCCGAGAGTCATCCTTCTGGAAGGCGTCAATGCCCGCGACCTGAATGCTGACCTCGTGCCGCAGGCGATTGACGCCTTCACCCTCGATGTCTCCTTCATCTCTGGCGCTTCGCTCCTCGGTGGCGTCAAGCCGCTGTGCTCGCCGAATGCGTGCGGCCTCTTCCTGGCGAAACCGCAATTCGAGCGCGAGCCCGACCCCGCGGATGAGAAAACCGGCGCCTTCGCTGACGGCGTTGTCCGGAGCCGCGACCTGCTCGTGCGCACGCTTGTCGACGTTCACCGTCGTGTCGCAGACTCGGGATTCGCGGTGAAGCGGGTGCTGACAGCGTATCCTCGCGGCACCCGTGGCAACTACGAGTTCTTCTTCCTGCTGACGCTGGCGGGCGGGGGAATGAGCAAAGACGAGTTCGCCCGCGAGGTTAACGCGCTCCTCGAATCATTGCCGCTGAGCTGATGTCGCGGCCTGCGGCTGCTTCCCCTGTGAGTAGATACACCCGCAGTAAGTCTGGCGGTAGAGCCCCAGTCGATGGCTCTCGATTATGCTCCTCTTGAAGCCTTCCCGCCTCTTGAAGTTGGTCCAGATGTAGTCCACGCCGAAGCGGTCCGCCGCCTTCTGTCCGAGGGCGTTGACCATATCGGTGTTCTTGTGCGGGGAGATGGTTAGCGTGGTGGCGAAGGCGTCGAAGCCCAGCCGGTGCGCCATCGCCGCCGTGCGCGTTAGCCGCAGTCCGAAGCACAGTTCGCAGCGGGCGCCGCCTTCGGGTTCTTCTGCAAACGGTCGCATCCGATCGAGGGTCTCGTCAACATCACCGCCGCGAAGTGCTTTCGTCACCATCGCGGGCAACCGCTCGACCGCGGCGACAGACGCCTCACCCGCCGCCTCCGGGTGGCTCGCCAGTCCGTCCGGAACCGCGTCATCCTCGTCCTGCAAGTATCGTCCTTCTATGAGAGGCGTTTCCCATTCCCCGGCGACGAGCCGCATGTCCTCGAGCCGCCGCACGTATTCCTCGCGCGGGTGGATGTTCGGATTGTAGAAGAGCACCGCAAGTTCCCTCGCCAGTTTGCCCCACAGTCCGAGCGGAAGCGTGGCGTCGGGTGCGCAGCATGCGTGCAGGAGGATTCGCCGTCCCTCCACGTCTCTCGCAAGAAACGGCTCGTGCCCCAGGCGCAGTCGCGTTGCCGCATCGCTCACGGTAGTCATTGTATCGCCAGTGCCGCTGCCGCGCTCAAGGGCGTCCTGTTTCAGATGAGCCCGAGAGTTCCGAGGCTCCGGGCTGCCTCATCCTGTTGGCGTAAGGAATCAGCGTGCCGGGCAGGACAGCTTGAGCCCGCGCTCACGGCAGGGCTTGCCTGTGCTAGTATAGTGTGTACGGCGGTCGACGCCGATCTTGGCGCTGAACTTGGGGTGAGGCCGACGCGTCGAGGTGCCCGGCGGTGAGCCTGCTTCCGAGCATCCGGTGCGAGTGGTGGCGCGAATGTTTGGAAACGCGGATATCGGCGAAGGCCGGGCGCTTGCCGAGGAGCATCTCCGACCAATGTCGTAAGGATATGAGAGAGCCATGGAGGTAACCGAAGGAATCAGCTCGGGGCCGGAACAGCGGTTGCAGGTGGCGCTTCACTTCAAGGCCCGCCTCGACACGCTGACCAGCCTGGTCTTTCGCCGCACCAAGCAGCTTGCGGAGACGGTTTCCTCCGATGAGGGACGCCGGCTGGCGCACGACCTGCTGACGGCGGCGCTGAAGTCGGTGGCTGAAGGCGACCTCGCGTACTACCTGCAGAGCCTGATTCGGCTGGTGAGCCGCAATCTTCATCTGGAACTGCGGATAGAGGAGATTTCCCGGCTGGGGGAGGAGGTCTTTCTTGCCCTGGAAGATGACCTCACGACCAACTCGGCGCCGCCAAATGCCCGCGACATCATCGAAGAGCACTATCAGAAGTTCAAGAGCGACGAGGTCAGGGTCAAGCTCTTCCGGGACTATGTGCAGTTGCAGGAGGACATCCTGTTCCGGCAGGTGGAGGAGCTGTCGCTGCTGGCATCGGTCTCCGAGCTCACCCAGGATGATTTCCTCAAGGATACCGCGCTCCCCGACCAGTTGCTGAACCGCTTGATGGGCATTCTGCAGGCGGATGACGGGGTCGCCTTCTTTCATTCGCAGTACTTCCGGGTCGTCTTCACCCGACTGCGCGGGCAGGAGGAGACCCGATGGCCGCCGGCCGGGCTGCGGGAGATGGTGGCGAAGGGCAAGGGCATAGCTTTTGACCCGGTGGTGCACCAGCGCTTCAACCAACTGCTCGACGAGGGCTTTTCTTGGACCGCCGGTCATCGCGAGCGAGAGATTATCGAGCTGCTGGAGGATTTCTATCCCAGCTTCCACGAGCGCCCGTCACGCGTCCAGGTGCAGCGCATCCTTGACTTCGACATCGACAACCCGCTGCTGCAGGTGTGCGTGGTGCACTCGTATATGACCTACGACCTGTTCGTGGACAACGACAACTACGGTCTCATCTTCGTGAATCGCGGCTATGCGCCGGACTTCACCGAGGAGGACTATCGCTTCTTCGTCACCTTCGGCGGTCAGCTCAAGCAGATAGTGGGCAACATCATCCTGACGCAGCGGCTGAAGGAGATGGCCACCACCGACGCCCTTACCGGGGTCTACAACCGGCGGCAGTTCGAGAGCTTCATCGAGGGCGAAATCGCTCGGGCATCGCGGTACAACCAGTCGGTCGGGCTGGCGATGATTGACCTCGACCACTTCAAAGACGTCAACGACAGTCTGGGTCATCAAGCCGGCGACCACATTCTCGCGGAGCTCTGCCGGGTGCTTCAGGAAGGTCTCCGTATCACCGAAATCATCTCGCGCTACGGCGGCGAGGAATTCGCCGTTATCATCCCGCAGGCGGATTTCGAAGTCGTGCGCGTGGTCGGGGAGAAGATTCGCACGCTGGTAGAGGAGCATCGCTTCATCTACGCTGGAAACGAAATCCCTCTCACGGTGAGCGTGGGGCTGGCGGTGTTCCCGCAGATGGCGATTGACAAGGAATCATTGATCGAAGCGGCGGACCGCGCTCTCTACCGGGCGAAGCGGGAAGGGCGCAATCAGGTGCGCTGGCCGGTGGAGCTGGAGAAGGGGGTGAGCCGCTAGCCTGTGTTCGACGAGTTCTTCGCCGTGAACTACCAGCAGCGCGATTCCCCGCCGGCGCTCTTTCGCGAGCTGGTGGCTTCCATCTCCAGAGTGGTCAATCTGGTGGAGTACAAGGACACGAACCATTCGCTGCGGGTGGCGGTGATGAGTCTACGCCTCGCGCGGGCGGCGGGAGTGACTGATGCGCACAATCTGACCCAGGTCTACTTCGCCGGTCTGCTTCACGATATCGGCGAGGTGGGGGTTCCCGATACTCTGCTCTACAAGAAGGGGCGGCTGAGCGAAACGGAGTATCAACTGCTGACCACGCACGCGAGAATCGGCCAGCAGATCGTCGAACAGGTGCCCTTGCTGAAGGATGCCGCTTCCATCATCCTCTGGCATCACGAGCGCTGGGACGGCAGCGGCTATCCTGAAGGCCTGACCGCCGAGGAAGCTCCGCTGCTCGCCCAGGTGGTGAGCCTGTGCGACGCCCTGGACAGCATCCGCCAGGGAGGGCTGTTCAGCAGTCCGGCCGAGTGGCGTGACGAACTGCACAGCTTCGCCGGCATCCAGTTCAACCCCTATCTGGTGCCGCACGCCATTGAGGCGGTGGAGCAGGGGCATTTCGAAGAGTTGACGCTCAGAGCGGAGGAGGACGAGCTGATTACCGGGGTGGAGAAGCAGGAGCAGGTGTACACCCAGCTCCAGGAGAACTACATCCCGATGCTGGTGAACTTCTTGACCACCCTGATGGAGGCGAAGCACAAGGAATCGGCGGCGCATTCCCGTCGGGTCGCCCGGCTGGCGCGGAAACTGGGGGAGCGGATGGGACTGTCGCTGCTGGACCTGGAGACCCTGGAGATTGCCGGCTACCTGCACGATTCCGGCAAGATGGGGATACCCAACTCGATACTGAGCAAGCGCGGTCCGCTGGACGACTGGGAATTCGAGATTGTGAAGAAGCATCCCGAGTACTCCGCGAGCATCCTCGATCCGCTCTCGGGGTTCGCCGAGGTCGCCAGCGCGGTGCGTCACCACCACGAGCACTATGACGGCACGGGCTATCCGGACGGTCTGGCAGGCGAGGAGATTCCGCAGCTGTCGCGGATTCTCCTGCTGGCGGATACCGCGGATGCGCTGGCATACGCGCTGGAATCCGCGGCGCTGTCCGAAGGTGGTCGAGCCGGTGAGAGGCGGCTCGGAGACGGCTTGGGCGGATACTTTGATCCCCAGCTGTGGGCGTACGCCGAACAGGTGGGATTGAAGCTGCCGGGCGGCGGAGGCGAAGCCTGATGCCGGATGCGGCGGCCTTCGGGACCTTTCCTCACTTCTTCTCAGGTGCGCTGGAGCTCTACCGCTACTCCACCATTCTCTACTTCAATGTCCTCGAAATAAGCGCGCCGCTTTTCATCAAGCGCAACTTCCAGACCAGGCTGATAACCAACGCGTTCTTCCCGGGTGCCTACGAGTCCTGTGTGGCGCTGATAGAGAACGACGATTTCCTGCTCTCAGCGGTGGACTTGCGCCGGCTGGTGCAACTGGCGCAGGACATGGATTTCGGTGCGGGGCCTCAGCCGCGGCGGAGTGTCGGGGGGGTGGAGCTGCCGGCTCCTCTCTGGAATTTCTTCGACGAGGCGTTGAAGCTCCCGCTCTCCAGCGACACGCGCCTCCACCGCGCGATTCTGCACTACTTCCTATGGCAGCTCGCCAAGTATTACATCCGTGACGACACGCGCAGCCTGGAGGCCGGGCCATCGCGCAGCCTGGTGTCGCTGGTCAAGTTCTACTCGGCGGAAGTGAAGCGGGTCTTTCGAGGCAATCGCGAGGTGAATGAAGCTCACTTCAAGCTGACGCCGGAGCAGCTCGGGCGCATCCCCGCGCGTATCATCATCGCCGACCTCCCCCTGCTGACCGGATACTACGGCATCCCCGACTTCCTGCAGGTGCGCGAACTCATCGCCGACCGTGAGTTCACGCTCGAACGCGCGTTTCCCCGGGAGACGTACCCCGGCTCCCCCTTTGACAGCGTCGAGGCGATGCTGCGGATGCTGGACCGATATCTGCGCGCGTGCGAGCACATCGAGTTCTGGCTGCTTATCGTGCGGGAGCCGGAGGTGGAGAAGCAGCTGCTGGAGTATCTCGAGGGGAAGCGCCGCCGCAGCCGCTGGTTCGATTTCCCCCTGCTCTCCGGCGGAACCTTCCGCTACCTCATCGCCCGCCGGATGTAGTCTCCAGCTTTCCGCCCGGTCATCGAGTGCTGTGTCGGGCGCTGAATCCCCCCTCTCGGATGCGGGGCTGCGGCAATCTTGATATCTCCTTGGCTTTCGGCTATAATTTCGGCGTCTGCCGAATCATGGTCGTAGGCACATCTGATCTGGCGGCGGTCTTGAAGGCGGTGGCGGACGAGTCCCGCCTGGGCATTCTCCGTGCCCTGATGCACCGCAGCCTGTGTGTCTGCGAGCTTGCGGAATTCCTCGGTTTGGCGATGTCCACGGTCTCGGAACATCTAAAAGTGCTGTCGGAGGGCGGACTGGTGGAGAGTCGCAAGTCGGGCACCTGGGTGGACTACTCTCTGGCGAAGCCCCCCGAGGATTACCTCACCTGGGACGTCTTGGAGCTGCTTAAGCGCCGGTGGCGTGCGGATACTGGTTGGTCGGAGGGGCTGAGACGCCTGCACGAGCTCGATCGCCGCAAGATTCTCTCGAAGAATGGAGTATATTCGCACTGATTTCGGTGACTGCCGAAATACTTAGGGATTGGATTGGGTACAATGTGTGAGTACCTGGAGGAGCTGGATGGTCTACGCGCTGCTGAAGCGGATTCAGAACGCTTCGATGCTGCCGGCGGGGGTCATCTCAAGGGTGGCGGTAAGCCTCTGCAATTGCGGAGCCTCTCGCGTGAGTGTGTTCTGCCTGACCGCGCCGACAGGTACTCTTGAATCCATCTTGGTTGGGAGCTGTCGACTCGCACTCACGACTCCACAAGGGCAATGTGGAGGGAGGATGAAGAATGGGTGGCAGTACTGCAAAGAGGCTTTCAGTTCTGAACCGTTATCTTACATTCTGGATCTTCCTCGCGATGGCTTTCGGAGTGGTTCTCGGCTATCTCGCTCCAGCGGTTACGGGCGTGATAACGGAGATGCAGGTTGGTGCGACCTCCATTCCCATCGCCATTGGGCTGATTCTGATGATGTATCCGCCACTGGCGAAGGTCAAGTACGAGGAGATGGGCAAGATCTTCGGGAACGTTAAGCTCCTTCTGTTTTCTCTATTCATGAACTGGATTTTCGGTCCAATCGTGATGTTCATCCTTGCGATCATCTTTCTTCGCGCATACCCGGAGTATATGATTGGCGTGATACTGGTTGGCCTGGCTCGGTGCATTGCGATGGTCATTGTATGGAATGAGCTCGCGGAAGGAGACCGGGAGCTTGCGGTCGGGCTGGTGGCATTCAACGCGGTCTTTCAAGTCCTTCTCTATGCGGTTTACATCTACCTCTTTATCACGCTGGCGCTTAACTGGCTGGGGCTCGTTCCCGGGTTGGATGTGAGCATCTCCATTTGGGAGGCGGCGAAGACGGTGTTCATCTACCTCGGCATTCCTTTCCTCGGCGGTCTGATAACGCGCTTCTCGCTTATCTCCCTGAAAGGCAAGGCCTGGTACGAGTGCGAGTTCATTCCGCGTATAAGCCCGATTACGCTTGTGGCACTTCTGTTCACCATCATCGTGATGTTCTCACTGAAGGGCGAATACATAATCAAGCAACCGCTTGACGTGGTGATTGTGGCTATCCCGCTTGTCCTTTACTTCGTGATTATGTGGTTCTTTGCGTTCTACGTGGTGAAATGGATGGGCGCGGGCTATCAGCAGACAACTGCGGTCGCTTTCACCGCGGCAAGCAACGATTTTGAGCTTGCGATAGCGGTGGCGGTAGCCATATTCGGCATCGCCTCGAGCCAGGCGTTTGCGACGGTCATCGGCCCGCTGCTTGAAGTTCCGATACTGATCCTCTTGGTTGGTGTTGCGTTGCGACTGCGCGGACGGCTCTTCAGGACACAGGCTACTCTTGATACGCAGCAAGAGGGATCTGAACAGGTGGATTCAAGGTGACACAGATCGCTGAATCACTCGGATTTGGGTTCGGCGCTCTTACGGAGTATCTTTCCGCGCATGTGCTGGCGTGCCTGATTCCGGCTTTCTTCGTCGCCGGCGCTATCTATGTATTCGTGCGCAAGGAGCAGGTCATAAGATATTTTGGGCCAAGCTCGAACAAGTCTGTCTCGTACGGCCTTGCGAGCGTTTCCGGCACGATTCTTGCCGTGTGCAGTTGCACGATACTTCCCCTTTTCGCAGGGATTTACCGCCGGGGCGCCGGACTGGGTCCAGCCATCGCGTTTCTC
>Ga0172366_10000491_pt1 | contig 28472 bp, 28 predicted proteins | sample LakKivSesite69cm_FD_114533 | JGI IMG/M metagenome (GOLD analysis project Ga0172366, IMG submission 114533) | Sediment microbial communities from Lake Kivu, Rwanda - Sediment site 69cm | ecosystem: Environmental > Aquatic > Freshwater > Lake > Sediment | place: Rwanda: Western Province, Lake...
CGGAGGTCACGAGGACTAAATGAGAAAACTAGACATCATATCAAACTTGGCGTACAGTTTGGAGGGAAAACTTGGATGGTGCCCAAAACCACCTACCACCAAATCTGAGATTGCAACATACCATAAAGACGAGTGCCAAGCCCGGAGCTCGCTTAAGTTCAAATGGTGGTTTCTTTTCAGCTCTGCTTTTCTTCTGTTTCTGATTCTTGCCCCGCCTTTCGTTCTATTTTATGTCCAACTAGGTCTTGGAATATTTGCGATGGTTTTCTTCGGCATTGTAGGATTAACCAATATTGCACACGCTTACAAAGAGAAAGAAAATATCTACTACCTTCGAATTGTAATAAGCTTTCTCATGTGTTTTACAGGTATTTTCATCATTCTCGGAAATTTCATCTTAGTTCTAATCTTTTTTGTCACAACTATCGCCATATCGGGTCTAAAATACTTTGGAAGTCGCCGTCTTTCCTCAGGAGTTGCTGAAACAAAATGAAAAATCTTGGTCTTATTTCCACTCTGGCAAACCGTCTAAGAAAATGGTTAGGTTGGTGTCCGGAGACACTAGAAAAGGGCTTTAAAAAGTTTGTTCTAACTTCAGTCAACCTAGAAAGTCACGATTCAACCAGCAGTCTTCTATAAATGTATATATCTGCTTCTTCGCATGAGTATTTTTAGGAGGGTAGAGTGATCCATCTGCCCTTTTCTGAGGATTCTATAACCGCGTCAAGCATCTCTTGGCACTTTAAGCCGTCGAAGAAAGTTGCGCCTATAGGTGCAATAGGCTTGTCATTGACTATGCAGTCGATAAGATGATAAATCTCGTGAATGAAGGTATGCTCATAGCCAATTATGTGACCGTGCGGCCACCAGTGATCCATATAGGGATGAACGGTCTCCGTGACGAGTATATTCCTAAAGCCCATCCTGTCATCTGGATCCTTTCTCGAATAAAGATTTAACTCGTTAAGCCTTTCTAAATTAAACTCGATTGAGCCTTCCGTGCCGTGAACTTCAATTCTCTGGTAGTTTTTCCGTCCGGCGCAGAAACGAGACGCTTCTGCACTGCCGATAGCACCATTCCTGAACCTTAACATAGCGATAAATGCATCGTCTACGTCAACCTTCCCCTTCTTTGTAGGTTCCTCAGGTAACGGACGTTCTCCAATAAAGGTTTTAATCATCCCGCAGACGGATTTAACCTCTCCAACAAGAAACCTAGCCAGGTCTAAAACATGTGCTCCAAGGTCTCCTAAAGCACCTGAAGCAGCGACGCTCTTGCGTAATCTCCAGACTAACGGAAAGTTCGGGTCCATAATCCACTCTTGAAGGTAAACAGCTCTGTACTGCAAAACTTTTCCCAGATATCCCATATCGATCAGCTTCTTTGCTAATGATATAGCGGGGACAAAACGGTAGTTGAAGCCGACCATATGTTTTACACCTGCCTTCTCAACAGCTCTATACATCTCTCTTGCCTCGTTAACGCTCATGGCTAGGGGCTTCTCGCAGAGAATTTGTTTTCCAGCCTCAGCAGCTGCGATTGATGGAGATGCGTGCATATTATTTGGGAGGGCGTTGTCTACCAATTCGACTTCGTTATCTTTAACAAGTTCCATCCAATTCGTGTAATATTTCTTATAACCATATCTTTTAGCCGCTTCGGCTACAGCCTTTTCAGTTCGACCGCAGATAGCCACTAGTCTCGGTTTGGCTGGTGGAGGATAGAAGAATATCGGCATCTTAATGTAAGCATTCGTATGTGTCTTGCCCATAAATGAGTATCCAAGAACTCCCACTCCGATCTCTTTTATCTCTTTAGGCATCTCTTCGACTTTTCCCATACGAACAAATCCAACTTCCTTCTCGGACACGTCTACCACCAAACCTTCTCTAAAGGAGCCTTGAGAATTAATGGCTTCAAAAAAGCAATGCACTTCTCGCAGCCGTCTTCACGACTCATAACAGGGTCTTCATGCTCATAGCTTAGCACATAATCGTATCCGACTTCAAGTAGCGCGGTCATGACTCTTTTCCACTCCACATCCCCCCAGCCTACAACTCGGAATCTAAAGCCTCGATTCGGCCTCCTCCAAGATCCAGTTGGTATACGCCCTGATATTGGAAGGTTCTCCTTCACCAGCTCAGCGTCCTTGGCATGCGCATGATAAATTCTGTCTCCAAATCTCTTGATGAAAACTACTGGATCAATGCCCTGCCATATTAGATGGCTCGGATCAAAGTTGAAGCCAAACTCCTTCTTCCCATTTATTGCCTTGATCGCCTGCTCTGCAGTCTCAATGTTATAGGCTTGCTCTTGCGGATGCACTTCGTGAGCAAACTTGATCCCGTGAGCGGCAAAGACATCTAGAATTTCGCCCCAACGCTCAGCGAACAACTCGAAACCTTCCTCGTAGATCTTTTCGTAAGCTGGTGGAAATATGTACCAAGCTCCCCAATTTAGTGCCCCAATGAACCCAGTCACTACCGGCACATCAAGTGCAGCCGCAGCTTCAGCTGTCTTCTTCATACGTTCCATCCCGTACTTCACTTTTTCATCTGGAGAACCCTTATACCACTCATCCGTCGATGAATCCAAAGGACCAAGTACAAGCTGTCCTTCAAGGTGGTTACTTAACCCAGAGATGGAGAGTCCATATTTCTCAATAATCCTCTTATATTCGGTTGCGCCGCCTTTCAATATTTTATCAATATCTATGTGGTTGCTGGCTTTCCATGTGGCAATCTCAACAGTCTCGTAACCCAGGCTTGAAACATATTTTAAAACCTTATCTAGACTCCGCTCGTTAAAAAGCACTGTAAAAATGCCTATCTTCAAACCATTCTCACCTTTAAACTTTTCATACTAATTTATTAGTGGGCGCATAAAAAGATTTTATTAATTAGCATGCTTTCCTAGTCCAAAAAAGAGGTTAAAAAAATGTTACGTGGAGCGATAATAGGTTTTGGTTATGCAGGCCAAAATCATGCAGAGGCATACAAAAACATTCAAGACATACGAATAACAGCAATTGCCGATATATCCAATCAAAGACTTACTGTTGCTAAAGAAAAACTTGGAGTACAAACCAAAAGTCTCTACACAGACTATAAGAAAATGTTGACGGAGGAGAAACTTGATTTCATAGATATTTGTGTCCCCCATTCATACCATAAAGAGATCGTTATATCAGCTGCAAAGAAGGGACTCCACATACTCTGCGAGAAACCTTTAGGGCTAAGCCTGGCTGAAATTGACGAGATGATTCAAGCAGTAAAAGAAAATGATTTGCAGTTGATGGTTTGTCATGAATTAGCGTATCTTCCTTCTAATTCGATTACCAAAAGATTGATAGATGATGGGAAAATTGGCCGCGTCTTTTATATTGAATGCAAGGAGTTCTGGTCTTCCTATTCAACACGTGCAGTTCCCGAATATAGACCCAGCTGGAGATCAGAATTTGAGTTATCTGGAGGTGGACCCCTTATTGACCAAGGGCTTCATTCTTGCTATCTTTCAAAATGGTTCCTTGGTTCAGAAGTGAACAGTGTAACGGCTGTAATAGACAACTTAAACAGGCCTGAATACTCTGTTGAGGACTTTGCCTATGCATCTTTCAGATTTCAAAATGGTTCAATCGCTGACATACGAAACAGTTGGTGCGTTACAAAGGAAGAGCAATTTCGTAAGATTGAAGGCGAAAAGGCCACTCTTCTCGTAGGAGAACCGATAGTGCTCTTCTTCAGAGATGAAACTCATCAGATTCAAGCATATTCCCAAGGTAAAGGTTCAATTATTGGCTATGAAGGACTAATCAAAGACTTTTTGTCAGCAATAAAGGGAGAAGGAAAGACTAAGTATCCTGTCACAGCCCAAGATGGCAGAGATGCCGTTGGAATGGTGCTGGCTGCGTATGAATCAGGGGCTCTCGGTAGAGAAGTGGTAATGCCACTGAAACCTTCCGACCCCATCTACCAGAAAGGGGTGAGAGGTTTAAGGGACATCGAACTATCTAAAGAAAGCCCTATCTACAAGAAAAATATTTTTAATGTGAGAGAGTACCTACGCGAAAAAAATAAAGAATGATCAGCTCAGCTCGTTTAGGGTTTCGCCTCCAAAAAGTCAGAAGCCAAGATCCTCATAAAGTTACTAATCCACAAAGCATTTTTTAAAACAATATGGACTCTTTAGTCCAGTTTTCTAACTTCGATATTAAAAATAGGCGTGAACCTATTTAAGACTTGTGAAAAGATGCTTACCTACGATTTTCCGAAAGAGTTTTATTTTCTCAGTTTTAATATTCAATGCGATTCTAAATGTCCTCAACCTACAAGATTCAAATTACATCAGATAAACCCGTATTTTCTGAAAAGAAATTAAGAATACGGATGGCGAGAAAACTTCTCCGCATCAATGATATTTTAGTTGGTTCAGGCTACAGTATGAATATTACCCTAAGAAATGTTGGTTCTCAGGTGTTTAATGGCGGTCAATTAATTGTTGAGACACGATGGGCAACAAATCAATCAACCTTTTCTTCATATTTCATTAAATCATTAGCGTCTAATGAAAGCCAAACCGTATTATATAGTCATGGAGCATTGGATAAATATTTTGGTCTTTTATTTGCCAAATTGGAAGATAGTAGTGGTAATAAAATACAATTATATAATGAGGCAAACGCACCTTACATACCCAACCAATGTTTTGGTTCGATTTGGGCTATTGATATGGGGGAACTTCAAGGACGCTATGCCCTAATAATTTCCGCCATCTCATTGGTCGTTCTAACGATAAAAGATGTGATTATTCCACTTGTCATCTGGTATGCCATTTTTTCTAATAATACATGGCTACTCGATGCTCTAAAATGGCTTAAATTACTTTCATAAGGGAACTTCTAATTTTTCTTGGTCTTCCAAAATTCAGTTTTGTCTAAAAGTTTAAATTAAACGATACAATAACTTAAAGTTTGGTATCCTCTACCAGAAGAGGGGGTGAGAAGAATATGAATAATGATGAATTCGGATTGGGTGGAATCCTTTTCGTAATCGGATTGATAGCGGGAAATTTCCAAGCAACGCTCTTTCTCTGCGGTTTAGGCGTTGTTTTCATGGCGATGGGCTTAGGAACTGACGCATGCACAGAAGTCTTCGAGTCTTTCTTCAAGTTCTTTGAAGACTTGATGGATGCCGTAAGAAATCTCTTTTAGGCTAAACTGAGAATCCACTGGACACACACATCAGAACGCTCTTTTTCTTCTTGTTTTTGCTTCCAGAACTCTTTTAATTTGCCATAAATGAAACAGTTAGGCATATCCTTGTGTTGCTCTCTTGTCGTTTCCTCAGTAGGTTTTTCTTGATTTTGAGGTGGGGTATAGTGTATTTGTTTATTTTGGAATTCGTAATTGGATTGGAGTTGATTAACTTGGTTATGATGCTCATATTGAGTGTCATGGCGACTACTAACAACAGATGGATTAACTACTGCAAAAACCGAGGAGCCGTTTGGCTTGGTGTGACACACGCCGAGCAAGGTTCGTAACTGGGAATAGTAGTTAATTGAAAATTGTTTAAGTTGGTCTCCGAAGTTGGTTTCTGTCACGAACCCACTTTCAAGTATGATTATGCCTTGGTCTCTTAGTTGTCTGAGGGTTTCAGAAGTCAAAAGGCTCTAGATGATATGACAAGTATCTTGATTACATCGTCAGGGATTCCTTCAAAGCGTGGGAAGATGTGTTCGCCATCGAAGGTGCGGTCTTGGACGACATCCCAATTCTTGCACTCAATAACCATAATCAATTTGCCGTTTCGATAGACCTTCACATCAATGCCATAAATAAGACTTTGAAGATGAGCCGTGAAACAGATGAAAATATTATTTTTAAGAGCAATCTTTCAACTTCATCCAACATGATCTTTACGTCTTAAGTTTTCAGGGACTCTGTATATGGAAGGTATTTAAATATAATCTGAGAAGAATTTATTTGGCATACCTATTTGGATAAATGAATGGCTAGGAGGAATGAATAAAAATATGAGGGATAAAGTGGACTTCTCTAGAATTCGAACTTATCCGATATCTCAAAGAAAAAATTTGGTTACGTTGAAGGATATGGTCAATCCTGAGTCTACCCCTCGGCCTTTTGATAATCCTGAGATACGAGAAGTTGCTGAGAGAATCGTGGAGGCACGGAGAAATGGTAGGTCCGTGATCTGGATGATGGGTGCTCATGTGATTAAGAGCGGCTTGCCTCCCATTGTAATTGCACTTATGAAGCAGGGAGTTATAACCCATGTAGCTGGAAACGGAGCGGTTGCAATTCATGACTTCGAGATTGCCTTGATAGGGGAGACAAGCGAGGATGTGGGTACAGGCATTGAAGATGGATCCTTCGGCATGGCGGAAGAAACTGGATTATTAACTAATCTAGCCGTTCAGATGGGTATCCGCGACGGGTTGGGATACGGCGAATCCCTTGGAAGGCTGATCGCTGATGATGATCGCTTCAAATTTAGGGATTACAGTATCCTCTATAATGCCTATAAGCTTGGGATACCCTGCACCATTCATATAGCCATTGGCACCGATATCATACATCAACATCCCAGTTGCAATTTTGCCGTCTTAGGAGAGGCGAGTGGAAGGGACTTCAAAATCTATACTACATCGATTAGTCAACTAGAAGGCGGAGTCTTTCTAAACTTCGGTTCAGCGGTTATTGGACCTGAAGTTTTTCTCAAAGCTATATCTATCGTGCGGAACTTAGGATTCAAAGTCGAGAAGTTCACTACTGTAAATTTCGATCTTAAGCCTTTGAAAGACTATGCACATATGAGGAGCACAGATGATCCAGACTACTATTATCGTCCACTAAAAAACATCGTTATCAGACCACCAGCTACAGGTGGGAAAGGATTTCACATTACAGGCGACCATTCTGTAACGATTCCTAACCTTTACCACCTAATACAAGAGAAACTTCGAACCTCTTCAATCAAGTTGAAGCCTCCCCAAGAGGCAGCCACAAACAAGCATCTTTCCCGGTATATGGAGGAGATCTATGGGAACCATCCCTCAGTTAAGAGGATAATTGAAAGATTCGTTCAGGAATCTCCCTCTCTGAAAACTGTAACGGATGATCTCTTACGCGCCTATAACGCTATTTACAGATCCTTCGAGACTGATGGAACATTGTTTCTCTGTGGTAACGGAGGAAGCTTCGCCGATGCATTACATATCTCAGCTGAACTTATGAAATCCTTCAGGTTGAAAAGACCAATTCCAAGCTATAAGAGTCGAGGGTTCATGGATCTTCCACACGGCGAAATAATTGCTAATAGCTTGGAGCAGGGTCTCCGAGTAATTGTTCTGGGAGCTAATCATTCTCTTTCCAGCGCCGTAGAAAATGACAATCCGACAAGAAACATGGCCTTTGCCCAAGAATTATATGTTCTAGCGAGACAAGGTGATATTCTGCTCGGGATAAGCACCAGCGGCAACGCCGAGAACGTTCTTTATGCTACAATAGTGGCGAATGCCCTAGGGCTAACTATGATCTCTCTGACAGGGGAGGACGGCGGGAAGATCGCTAAGATGGCAGACATATCTATCAAGGCGCCAGCAATGGAGACAAGTCAAGTACAGGAGGCTCACTCAGTTATATACCATACTTTATGCGAGATGCTTGAGGCATCTCTCTGTGAGGATCTAGCGATAGAAAAAGAAGCTGCAAAACTTACTTGCTAAGAGAACCCTTCCTATAATACACATGGAGATAACTATAGAGGAAAAACTTATAGAACTAATGGAAAGACTGTGAGGCTCTAAGACAATTTGCTCAGTACATTGTTTGTCGTGCGTTCATTCACTAACGTCTAAAGTTCTTAGATTTCCTTATCTCTTTTGGCACTTGGAGTCTTTGGCCAGATGCAGGTTGGAGCTGTGGGCCGTGGGAGGTTATTTTGAGGTCTTCGTTGGGGTGCTCCGCAAAGTAGTCCCACCATGCTACGTAGATACTCTTACTTGAGCCTTTCTTCGGGCACTTGTATAGGTAGAGGTTGTCTTCTCCGTCCTTAATCTTCTCCACCTTTCGCCAGTCCATATCTCCAAGTTTTTCTATAAGCAGTTTGTAACTAAACTTTGCTAGGGATGGGCCACTGATCTGCGGGTTTTTCATGGAAACAATGTCTAGACCACCGGTGTGTCCGATTGGGAATATTTTTTCTGCAGGATAGTTTATGAGTATGTAGACATAGTTTCTTATAACGGATTCAGCGGCTTTCCTCTGATCTGGAACTACATTTTGCGGCAGAAACCCGTAACGAACTGCTTCCCCCGCCTCGGTTACATAAATAGGCATATCCTCACCGAAGACAGCGGTCATGTTGTCAAAATAGCTTCGTATCTCCTCAATCCTATAGCTTAGAGGATAGAAATGGATGGAGACCGCATCAATATACTCTTTAGCTCCAAGGTTCATAACATCCTGAAAGTATCCCTTACTATCAGTGGCCATCTGGGTGCTACCTGCGCAGGGTCCAAGAATCATTATAGCATCGGGATCCGCCTTCTTCACAGCCTCGGATGTGAGCTTCAAAACGTAGAAGTAGTCTTCCGGCGGAAAGCGGCCCCTAACCTTGTGCCTTAGATCAGGCTCGTTGTCTAGCTGCCAGAGTTTTATGCCCCACTTTAGCCCGGGCATATCGTCCTTCCCGTCTCCATCATACCTCTCCACCACTGCCTCTACAAATCTCTGATAGGCTTTGTCATCAGAAGGCGGGTAACTCTCATCTTCCTCCCAGTTACTATCAGGAGAGAGGGAGATGAGAAGGTCGATCCCTGTCTCCTGTAGTTTTTTCACGAGGAGGTCCTGCCAGTGGAAATCAAAGTTCCTACCGTCAAGGTCTGGGTCTATCACATTCCAAGTAAAGCATGTTGGAACATTCGAGGGGTGAACCCGATTTACACCAATGCCCACGTCGAGGACTGTTTGAATCCTTTCTTCTAGAAACTGTTCAACCTCTTGTTCGCTCATCCCCTCCTCAAACATCGGTCTTAAAACAACGATCCAGCCTTCGATGCCAAAGGTGCTTGACAAATTTTTAGGTAACCCGCTCTGAAGGCTGCCGGGTTCTTCACATTCGATAAAAACGGGTGTCCTACTAATGGGAATCTCCACCTGCCCATTTACCACAGGGTAAGTTTCAACATCGAAGGCTGTAGTATAGTCCTCCACATCGCTCCCTCGCTCATAATGGGGAATAGCCTCGGTAACGAACACTCTACTGGTTTCTAAGGAGGAAAGGCGGATCACCTTGCTTCCTATATTCTCATAAGAAGGACGTTGGGACATCATGGACCAACCCGCGGCTGTAATGATTAAGATTACCACAAGAACCAGATATGACCATTTCAAAGTCATCTTCAATAATTACGTTACATTTAAGTGTCTAATATAATTTTAGCACGCTCACTATCTTTAAATGAAGCGAAACTAAATTTGTTGTAGGGATGACCTTGCGTCCAATGAGAGGGCCAAGACATAAGGTTTCTGCGGGCACTATCGTTTATATCTGCTTAATTGCTGGTTTGATTTCGATTCCATTTCAACCAACACTTGCCTCCGAGGAATATGATTGGCTCGAAGTGATTCAAACAGATACTGGATATTTCATTCACAGCGTCACACAGAACGGGAACCTCTCCTTCAGTTTTGAGTTCGTTGGGAAAGAACCCTCACGGGTGGCGTTCGTTAATAGAACTGGGCATTACGCAATCGAATACATATTACCCGTTGAAATATGGGAGTACGAAGACACCAACGAAAACGGATACTTCGACTACACCTACTCGGAGTGGAAGTCAAGTCTGTATGGTAATGTTCTGAACGAAACCGTTTTCGCCTACTACAAGAACTTTTGGTTTTCTGAAATTACCAACATAACCACTCATAGCCATGATATGGGAAACGTGGTCTGCGAGTGGTCGATAAAAGGACATGCGGGGCTCTCACACCCCTGGCTGGGGGAGGAAGTGCTCATACCCATAAAGTACACATTTCATTACTGGCCACTGAACGGAAGCCTAAAAACCGATTTCAGTTTAGAAAACTTCACATCGAAAAACGAAACATCCCGCCTCTTCATTGAGTTCTCAATGCGATACACGTCCCAAGAAAACGAAAGGGTTGACGTGGTGATTAACCAAGAAAAATTGGACGTCGACTCGGTAGACGATCAGCACAAGCTCAATTCAACCACAATATTTTTGGTAGCCAACGACCAAGTCAAGGGGTTTTTTGATTTTGGCGGAAGACTGGAAACAGACAACTCCACAACCATCCCAATTGGCGCGATTGTTCCATGGATTGAACGTGGATACCAGCATTTTTCTCCGACGTATGGTTTCAGCGTTGCAGTCGGAATTCAACTAAGCTATCCTCATGTTAACAAAACTTTAACCCACGACCCAAGTTTTGGTTTGAAAACATCATATGGAGCGCTTTCACCATCTACCCCATCGGACGGGGAACCGATAACATCACCCCAACTCACTGGTGATCCAACATGGAAAATACCCTTCATGGTAGTGATAACGGCGTTGGCAACAATCACAATAACAACTATTATTTTGAGATGCAAAAAGAGAATAAATATTAAGATCCAACATTTTGTAACGGGATTCTTATCATAAGGAGTGCTTTAAAATTTTTGGTAAAAAATTTAACAAATTTAGTTAGAGAAACTTTATGATCTCGGATATATTGTTGCACTGGAAGTCTAGTTTAAAATTTTGGTCTTTAGATTCATGAGTTGTATGTGGTCCTTGACGTACTAGAAGGGTTTTAAGCCCAACTTCTCTAGCTCCTTCCAAGTCGCTGATCTCGTCAGCCACAAAGATGCATTCTTTCGGCTCAAGTTCAAGCCTTCTTAGTGCTTCAAGATATATTCGCCTATCTGGTTTTCTGACTCCCACCTCATACGACAGGATAACGCAGTCAAAGAAACGATTCAAATCTAAGGCTTTTACCACATCAGATAGGCCTATGGCGCAGTTAGAGACTAAAGCCAGCCTATATCTCCTCTTCAAATTAGATAAAACTGGAATTACATTGTCATAAAGTCTAATTGTTTTACCCACATAACGTTTCCTATATTCTTCAAGTTTCTGAATGAGCAGCGATTTTTCAGGTATGCCCATGTCTTTTAAGAGTAACTTCCAGAACTCGTACATATCTTTGATCTCTCCCTTGGTGCTACTTCTGTATGCGTTATCTAAAAGAGGTGATAGATCATTCAAGATCTTATTGTATCCGTATTTCTTTAGAACGGTAACGATCTCTTCTCTGTATCTCATATCCTCCTCTTCATCAATATAGGCCAAGGTGTATCCGAAATCCATGAGAACCCCTTTGAGAACCATGAGATCTTTTTCCTATCTCTGGTGCTATTTCCTATATAATTTAATATGTTATACTATATCTTTTTCATTTCGGATTACCTCAACGAGTCTCTTGATGGTAAGTAATCCGAGTTCTTCGCGTCCATGCTTTCTGACAGATATCGTGTTGGATTCTGCTTCTTGTTTTCCGCAGATTGCCATGCATGGGATCTTTTGGGTTTCAGCTTCTCTTATCTTGTAGCTGATAGTTGAGGAGCTGTCGTCGAGTTCCGACCTTATTCCAAGAGCAGATAGTTTCTCATAGACTTCTTTAGCGTACCAATTATGTTTCTTGCTAATAGGTAGAACTCTCACTTGAACTGGAGCCAACCATGCGGGAAGATTTCCTTTGTGATGCTCAATCAAAATGCCAAAGAAGCGTTCTATTGCCCCAAGTAGTGCTCTATGGATCATCAGAGGTTTGTGTTCTACACCGTCTGATCCTATGTAGGTCAAGTTGAATCGTCCTGGAAGGTTAAAGTCAAGCTGGATAGTGGAGCATTGCCACTGCCTCCCTGAAGCATCTACAATCTTTATATCAATTTTTGGTCCGTAGAAAGCTGCTTCACCAGGCATTTCTTTATATGGAATTTTCTTTTGCTCAAGAACCTTAGCCAAGGTGCTCTGCGAAGAGTTCCATTCTTTATCAGAACCCATGTACTTCCCAGGTTTTCCCAGATCTCTAGTTGAAAGCTCTATCTTATATTCGGTGAATCCGAATCTCTTCAGAAGGTGTTCTGTAAGATCCAGAATATTCGATATTTCCTCGTCAAGTTGTTCATCAGTACAAAAGATATGCGCGTCATCACAAGTGTATCCTCTTACCCGAAGCAAACCTGTTAGGGTTCCTGAACGTTCGTAACGGTAGACGGTTCCCCATTCCGCATATCTAATTGGAAGTTCTCTGAAGCTTCTCAATCTAGACTTATAGATTTCTATGTGGAATGGGCAGTTCATGGGTTTAACAACATAGGATTCTCCTTCCTTCTCGAAAACGTACATGTTTTCAGCATAGTATTCCATATGTCCCGAGGTTCTCCAGAGTTCTCCTCTAGCGATGTGTGGCGTAAAGACAAGTTGATATCCATTCTTTAGATGCTCTTCCTCCCAGAAATCCCTGATTATTCTACGTACAACTGCGCCTTTTGGATGCCAAAGAACTAAACCTACGCCTATTTCCTCACTTATCGAAAACAAATCTAACTGCTGGCCGAGAGCTCTATGGTCAATAGAAAAATTTGAGTTTACCTGGTTTTCGCCTATATTTTTGAGGGATCTTCCGGGATGCCCTGACTTTTTTGAAGAAAGCCTCTTAGAGGTCTGTTTCTAAATCACCCATCTCAATCATCCTCGCAAACAATAGTAACATAGTTTCTTCATATATCCATTTCTATTGTATCTCGCCTTTCAGGTCCTATAGATATTAGTCTTATCGGAACGCCTAAAAGCTCTTCTATCCTCTCAATGTATTCTTTAGTCTGCGCTGGTAGTGCATCGTATCCCTTCTTTGCAATGGTATGCCACTCCTCATTTAGGTCTGGCCACCCTTCAAGTTCTTCGTAGATAGGTCTGCACTTCTCGTAAAGTTTAAGGCTTGCAGGTAGCTCATTTATCGTTTTACCTCCACTTCGATATTTAAGGCATATCTTGATCGGGGTGATTCCGCTGAGAACATCCAGTTTTGTTATAGCCAGCGCTGTGATGCCGTTTACTCTGACTGAATATTTCACTGGAACAATGTCAAACCATCCGCATCTTCGCGGCCGTCCTGTGGTTGTTCCGTACTCCCTTCCTTTGTTCCTTATCCTTTCTCCTATCTCATCCTTTAATTCTGTGGGAACAGGACCCGTTCCAACCCTTGAAGTATATGCTTTCGTCACACCAATCACTTCATCAATTTTTCTTGGGCTTATCCCAACACCAGTACACGCCCCGCCTGCTATCGCATTAGATGATGACCCGAAGGGATATACCCCATGGTCAATGTCCAGTAATGTTCCTTGGGCGCCTTCAAAGATCACGGTTCGACCCTTGTCTAAAGCTGAGTTGACTTCGAGGGAGACATCGCATACGTAGCCCGAGATCTTGCTACCGAACTCTAGATATTTTTCAAGAATTTCTTCCTTGTTAAAAGTGATATTTCCATTGTATATCTGTGTTATGATCCTTTGCTTCAATTCAAGCAATACGTCTAATTTCCGTTCTAGAACATCTCTATCTAAAAGGTCTATAACTCGAATACCAAACCTTGCCGCCTTATCTGAGTAGGTGGGTCCAACGCCTCTTTTTGTTGTTCCAGCGCGAAGCTCCCCTTTAAACTCTTCCTCAAGTTCATCAAGTGCTTTATGAAAAACAAAAGTTATGTGCGCCCGATCACTTATATGCAGATCTGGCTTTATACCTACCATGCTGAGATTTTCTATCTCATGTAAAAGAACCTCGGGATCTATAACCACACCATTACCTATATACAATTTCTTACCATGCAAGGCTCCTGACGGGATTAGGTGAAATTCATATCTCTTTCCATCAACAACCACAGTATGACCAGTGTTAGAACCTCCGTTATACCTTACAACGCAATCCGCTTTCTCAGCTAAGAAATCAGTAACCTTCCCCTCATCGCCCCACTGGGTCCCGACAACCACGATACCTGGCATCTTTACCACCTATACCGTTTCTCTTCTATTTGAGCCACCGAACAGGTTTTGTTAAATCATATAATTTATGCCTTCTATTCTTTTGCTTGACGGCTTATCTTAACACATTATGAAAGCACGTCTCTTTTCCAAGGTGGCATGCTGCTCCTGTCTGTTTGACAAGGAAGATTAATGCGTCGTAGTCGCAGTCGACGAGGATCTCCTTAACCTCCTGAACGTTACCGGAGGTTTCACCCTTCTTCATAACCCTTCCTTTCGAACGCCTAAAGTAGTGGGCATATCCTGTCTCAACTGTCTTTTCTAAGGCTTCTTTATTCACATAAGCCAAAGTGAGAACCTTTAGGGACTTATAATCCTGCACAACCACAGGGATTAAACCCTTCACTTTATCGAAATCCAATTCTTGGATACTCAACTCTCTCAAAGCCTAATAGGCCCCCCCCTTTCGTAGAGGAACCTCTTCACGATAGGGATAGGAAACTTATTATAATGGAAAACTGAGGCGGCTAGGGCAGCGTCAGCCTTCCCAGCAGTGAAGGCTTCAAGGAAATGCTCAGGCTTTCCAGCGCCTCCACTTGCTATCACTGGTATATTAACTCTCTCAGAGATGTTTCTAGTCAGCTCTAAGTCGTATCCATTCTCAGTTCCATCGCGGTCCATCGAGGTGACGAGTAGCTCACCGGCTCCCAGCTTAGCTGCCTCCCCAGCCCATCGAAGTGCATCGATCCCGGTTGGCTGTCTCCCCCCATATGTATAAACCTCAAACCAGCAGGGTCCCCTCTCTGTTTGGATGATAATCCTATCCGGGTGGGTTTCGTATCTTCTCTTGGCGTCGATGGCTACGACAATACATTGCCGCCCAAATATTTCTGAAAGCTCACTAATCAACGAGGGATCGCTGACGACCGCTGTATTAACCGATACTTTATCAGCTCCATTGCATAGAACCATGCGTGCATCTTCGATCCTTCTGATACCTCCGCCAACTGTGAAAGGAATATTCAGCCCAGACGCCACGGCTCTAACGACTTCCTTGAGTATCTCCCTTTTCTCTGGAGAGGCTGTTATGTCAAGGAAGACCAATTCATCAGCCCCATCTTCGCTGTAACGTCTACCTAGCTCAACGGGGTCACCTGCATCCCTAAGATTTACGAAATTTATGCCCTTCACAACCCTTCCATGGTCAACATCTAAGCAGGGGATTATCCTCTTCGCCAATACCATCTTGTTAGACCCCTCCAACAACCTGTAAAGCTTCTTTTAGAGTGAACATTCCCTCGTATAGGGCTTTACCGATGACGACGCCGCTGACACCGATATGCTTCAACTCAATCAGATCTTCGAGGCTTCTTATGCCGCCAGCAGCTATCACATCTATATTTGGATGGCGTATCTTGATTAGGGTTTCAAGGTCAGGTCCTCTCATGGTTCCATCCCGCGCTACAGAAGTTACTAAGAATAATTTAACGCCTAGTTTTAAAAACTTTGAGACGGCTTCATCGACAGTGACCTTCGTAGAAGTTTTCCACCCCTGAATCATGACTCTGTCGTCTAGATGGTCTAAGGCTACAACAGTGCGACTTTCACCAAACCCTTCTAGAAGCATCTTCACCGTAGAGGATTCCTCAAAAGCCAGAGAACCCAAAATAATCCTATTAACACCCATCTCAAGCAAAGTCTGAGCTATATTGAGGCTTCTTATGCCACCGCCCACCTGAACTGGGACGTCAACAGCCATAAGGATATCCCCAATCACATCTAGATTGTTTCCCAACCCAAGCGCAGCGTCCAAGTCAATAATATGAATAATTTTCGCCATTTCACTCTCCCATCTTCGAGCGACTGTAACAGGGTCTCCGAGATGCTCATAAGACGTGAGGAGTTCAGGATCGCCCCTGATAAGCCTGACAACCCTACCCTTCATTATGTCTACTGCAGGAATTATCTCCATATCCCTTCACTTCTTAATGATCCTAACGAGATTCTCAAGTATTCTGGCGCCAGATTCACCCGACTTCTCTGGATGAAACTGGGTGCCATAGATATTCCTATAAGATATAACGGATGCGAAGCTTACACCATAATCGGTTCTAGCCACTATTGCCTCCTCATTGACTGGGTTTGCATGATAAGAATGGACAAAATAGAAATAAGCTTCTTCACTGATTCCCTCTAGAAGCTCGTTCTCTCGGCATATCCTAAGCGTGTTCCATCCCATATGCGGTGTCTTGACTTTTTGGGGCAACCTTAAGACTCTCCCTTGCAAAAGTTCCAATCCGCTTCCAGGGCTTTCCTCACTCTCCTCGAAGAGGAGCTGCAGCCCTAGGCAGATTCCGAATAGAAGAGCCCCCTCTCTGACCAAACATAGAATAGTAGACCTGAAGGGCTGAATATTTTGCGATGCCGCTTTAAAGTTGCCTACGCCAGGTAGGATTATGGCATCCATGTCTCCGAGCCTTTCGGGGCTGGAAAGAACTTTCACGTCTAGACCAGTCCTTTTTAGGGCACATTCTGTACTGAAGAGATTGCCGACACCATAATCTATTATGGCTACTCTAGGAATTAGATCACCCCCTTAGCGCTTGGAATTCCCCTTCTATCAGGGTCTATGGATACGGCTTGCCTTAGAGAGAGGGCTAAAGCCTTGAAGGCAGCCTCAATTTTATGGTGATCATTTATTCCATATTGAATCCAGAGGTGTATATTTGCCTCTAGAGATGAAGCCAAAGTTTCGAGGAAGTGGTATATGTCTTCACACGGCGTCTCCTCGACTCTCTTCCCCTTAAGCTTCAAGTCGATCTTCGCATATGGTCTCTTCGCAAGGTCCACTGCTGCAAAGGCTAAGGAGCAATCCATGGGCACTATGGCATACCCGAATCTTCTCACCCCAGTAGCGTCACCTAAAGCCTTCCGCAATGCCGTGCCAAGGCAGATCGCTATATCCTCGGCGATATGATGCTTTAAATCTCCTTTGGCTTTTACAGTTATATCAATCAAACTGTGAGTCGCCAAGGATCTAAGCATATGATTAAAAAAGGCGATCCCCGTGTCAACTTCAGCTTTACCTGAAGCGGCTAGATCCACCTTCACATAGACCTCTGTTTCCTGCGTCTTTCTAGATATTTCAGCAACTCTCAATTTTCCATCCTCCTCACCTTCTCTAGAACTTGAGGTAACTCGTTAACTGAAGGTAAGATGACATCGCAATTAGCATCAAGGAAACCTCTTAGAATGACATCTTCGATGCCTGAATGGCGATATACACCTATAAAGAGGAAACGGGGATCAATCTGTTTCGCTTTCTCAACCATTAAGAAATCCTCCATTGAATCTCCAATATATACTGCAAACTTAAAGGGTTTCAATGCCTCAGCAGCCTTAAGAAGCGAGTAGGGATTGGGCTTTCTCAGATTAACGGTCGAACCCTCCTTCATCGATGCCTCAAATTCGGCTTTCTCAATGTCATCTGAGAAAAATAATGCTTTAGGATTTAATCGCTTTATGAGATCGCCTAAGGCATATTCGGCTGGTTTGAATGCGCTTCCCGATGATATTCCGAATTTTGCTCCGCCGAAAAGGAGCGCCAAGCGATCAAAAGTCTCAGGTTTGATTATGATTTTCTCATTTTCAATCATGCCTGGTTCTTTACGAAATGCAGGTTCAACTCCATATGTTTCCTTAAATAGCCGAGGTCCGCAGAAGAACTCCTCAAATATAGTGGCGACTAGGCTTTCACCAACCCTTCCTGGATGATATATGAAGCGCCTCAGAGTATCGTAGAAATCGCCTAGGTTCCTTGAGGCGTAAGATCGTCCTATAAGGTTTCTGTCAACAGACTGGATTCCACTAGCATCAAACATCGCAGTGAACTTCTTCAATTCTTCCATCAACCCCGTGAAAAAATCCCTGCCTAGGTGCTTGGGTTGGAATTCCCTCCTCATCATTTTTTTAATGAGGATAAAACGTTCAAAGGGGTCTGACCGCCACGGATTGGTTCTTATGCACCTTTCAAGGGTTTTTTTGAACTCAGAGGGCAGGTTACAGAGAATAAACATTGAAATCCCATAGGAGATGTCTCGATCGTTATTGAAGCCGCCGCTTCTCCTGAATAGGAAGATTATCTCATCTGAGACGAGGCATTCCGGGAAGCGGTATCTCGACAAACCATTAATTATATAGGCAACAGTTTTCGAGATAGCTCGGTTATAGGAATTTCTTGTCTCTGTAAGCACGCCGTCACAGTCGAAAATCGCTGCATCGACTTCTTTTAGATAGTTTAGCCTATCCGCATTGATGTAGGCTTCATAGTTATTGAGCTTAAGCTTTACATAGGATTCAACCATCATTCTCACCTAAAGCCTCTCTTAGCATTGCGATAAAAGCATCCATCATAATGGAAGGGGCAATGCTGACTCTAATGCAGTCCTTTAGGTTAAGGATACTACCGGTATTTCTCACAATTATTCCCTTTCTTAGAAGCGACTCGCAAACTTCATTCGAGCTCTTTTTCAAAGAGATAAGAACAAAGTTTGTATCTGAGTTGAATGCGGTAACACCGTCTATCTTATTGAGCCTCGATATAAGTCGGCTCCTTTCAGATTTAAGCTCCTTAATCACCGCCTTTATAACTTCAATCTTATCTAGGAGCTTCAGTCCCATTCTCAAGCCGATTGAAGAAACCGTGTATGGCATCTGGAATTTATCAGCTAGGGTTGATGCAAGATATGTATTGGAAACTGCGTAGCCTACCCTAAGACTTGCAATACCAAACGCCTTGGAGAATGTCCTCAAGATTATCAAATTTTCATACTCGTTGATAATCTTTACAATTGAGTGTTCAGCAAATTCTACGTAAGCTTCATCTATGGCTACTAATCCCCTAAACTCTTCAACCAAACATTGAATCTCCTCGAGTTTAAACTGATTCGCAGTTGGATTGTTTGGGGAGCATAAAAAGAGTAGTTTTGTTTTAGGAGTAGCCGAAGCTAGCATCTTATCCACATCGAGGGAGAAATCCTCTCTGAGCGGAATAGGTGTGTATATGGCTTGCTGGATCTTGACACTTCGTTCATATATGGAGAAGGTTGGCTCAATCGAGAGCGCTTCATCTCCGGGTCTAAGAAGGGCCCGTGAGACCAAGTCTATCATCTGGTCGCTTCCAGTACCTATCACGATCTGCTCAGGTGAAACATGCACATATCGCCCTAGAGCCTCTTTCAATTCGTCATACTCATCTCGGGGATATATCCTTGGATCACTATCTTCTATGACCTCCCTGAGTAGGCTTCTTAGAAGATTTATTGGCATAAAGAAGTTTTCGTTTGAGTTAAGCTTCAGGATTTCAGATGGTTTTTTATCCAATTTACGCGCTAAACCCTCAATTGTCTCGCCGATATCATAACTGTCCAGCATCTGCTCGTCCTTTTGGATCTGTTTAAGCCATGGATTCCTCTCTTTATTCAACTCGAAATCTCTCCTCCACAGCTAAAGCATGATTAAATAAGCCTTCAGCCTCCGCAAGGACCTTAACATTATCTTTAATTCGTAGAAGACTCTTCTTTGAACATTGGACAGTGTTAACCCTTTTAACAAAGTTAAGAACCGAAAGACCTGAGAAGACATGGACAAATCCACCAGTCGGAAGAACATGATTCGTTCCAAGACAATAATCACTCGCGGAGACAGGTGTATATCTTCCGAGAAGAAGAAGACCCGCCGATTTAATTTTATCTGCGATATCAATAGAATCCTCCATCATAACCTCAAGGTGCTCAGACGCGAATTCATTAATGAAAGATATAGCCTCCTCTATATCTTGGCAGACGACTACCAAGCCTTTTCTAAATAGAGATTCAGAGACTATTTCTCTCCTAGGTGCTGAGTTAACAATTCCTTCGAGTTCATCAACGACTCTCTCAGCAAGGTTCCTAGATGTAGTCACCAATATTGGAATCGCATCTGAATCATGCTCTGCCTGAGAGATCATATCGAGGGCAACTATTCTCGGATCAGCAGACTCATCTGCCAGGATAGCTATCTCGCTTGGACCTGCTGGAAGGTCTATAGGCACATCTATAGAAACTAGGGCTTTAGCAGCCACAATATATCTGTTTCCAGGTCCAACTATCTTCTCAACAGGCTTGATTGTTTCTGTTCCATAGGCGAGTGCGGCGATCGCCTGGATACCCCCAACCCTATAGATCTCATCGGCTCCGCAAAGATCTGCAGCTACGAGTGTTAAGGGATTAACTTCTCCTCCTTTCTTAGGTGGGGAAGATACAACGATCCTCGAGACTCCAGCTACTTTTGCAGGAGTCACTGTCATAATCACCGTGCTTGGATACGCAGCTTCTCCACCAGGCACATAACAGCCAACACTTCGAATCGGGCTCGTACGACTGTAAATTTCTATGCCTACATCCTTGACTTCGAAGTTTATCCGTCCTAAGAGCTCTTTTTCAAAGATTTCCAGTCTGCTCTTGGCGAATTCAATCGCGGATATCTGGCTTTCATCAACCTTTCCATAGGCATCCTTGACCTCTTTTTCTGTTACGCGTAATTGGCTTGAAGTTAGCTCTACGCCGTCGAATTTATTGGTGAACTCTATTAAGGCTTTATCACCCCGTTCTCTGACCTCCTTGATGATGGATTCTACGTATATTTCGAGTTCGCGGTTGATCCCTCTGGTCTCTGGCCATCTTTTCTCCAGTAGTTCTATGGCTGGAGGATCGAAGGCCCTGGAAACCCTGATTCTTATGGGCTTACTCAACTTTTTCCTTCTCCGGGTTCTATCTCTTCAAGTGGTAGGACTTGTCTCGGCTCATAAACTACTAACCCTTGGGCGAGCTTCCTTAGGGCTGGTAGGAGCTCTAGGAAGCGATCCTTGTCGACCACGGTGTTCACTGAGTACCAGTTCTTGTCTGATAAGGGGGAGATTGTGGGATTTTTCAGGGATGGCAGCGCTTTTAGGAGGTTTTGGAGGTTTTTCTTGTGTACGTTTACGAATATGTGGAGCTTTTTCCTTCCGTCGATAACTCCTCTCAACAGGGTTAGTATGTCATAGATCTTCTCGCGTTTCTGTGGATCTTTGAAGGATTCTTTGTTTGCTATTAGTACGGCTGTGGATTCCATAATTGTCTCGATTATTTTCAAGTTGTTCTGTTCAAGAGATGTGCCAGTTTCAGTTACTTCGATTATAGCGTCGGCATTCTCCGGCGGCTTTGCCTCGGTAGCTCCGAAGGAGAGGTATATGGCGACTTTTTGGTTTTGCCCCTTTCTCCACCAAGGTGTTACGATGAGAGGGTCTAGATCTCCGAAGATTTGGCAGTAGGCTGTGTTGCTCTTTATCTGCTCTGCTGCGAGGTTCAGATATTCGGTGGATATTCTCAGCGTCTTTCCTTTCTGCATGAAGTCATCGATCAAGTCTGAAAGGGAATCTATCACAGTCCATGATTTTGGCACCGCCACCACGAGTCTAACCTTGGCGCATTCAAGGTCAAGGAGGATCTCGATGTCGGCGCGTGTTTCCCTTATCCAATCCAGTCCCGTGATGCCTACGTCCTGTAATCCCTCGCCGACGAAGATGGGTATCTCCTGCGGTCTTAGAATCTTTAGCTCAATTCTAGGGTCGTTTATCTCAGGCCTATAGGTTCGTTCCTCCCCTGAGATTGTGTATCCAGCTCGCTCTAGGATCCTAAATGTCGGCTCTTCTAGGTGGCCTTTGGGTATTGCGAATCTTACCTTCTCCATTAGTTTGACACCTCAGTTATTAATGAACGTGATGTGGAATCTTTTATTAAAAATATAGGGTTTGAGGGGTTTTTATGGCTTGAGAAGATAGGAGAATATAAAACAGAATAGGGGCTTCGCTGCAAGGGAAAATCTAGACTATAGCTGCGGGGATTAGAGATGAACGCAACCGCCTCGTGTGAACTTGATCCCTCACTTTTACCCCTCGAAGAGTAGACTTCTCTCTTTTTGTATATAAGTCTTTTGTTTGCGATGTGAGACGCTGTAAAATAAGTATTTATATTCAGCATACTGGATGTATGGTTTCTTATGAAGGACTCGAAATGAGTCCGAATTGAACCGACCTATATATAAGGAGGGTCTAGAGCCCGAAGAGGAGAATGGTTCAAAGGATGAAGAGAGCTCCTGGCCCTCTCACCAATAAATACTTATCTTAACTATATCCAACAAAGCAGATAAACTTAAATTTATTCACATTATGATGATGAATTATGAGTGACGTATTTGTATATCCTCTACTTCTCGGAACAAAAGTGAGTAACAAGTCTGTGTCTATTATAGATCATGAACCTGAGGAGTATACTGGTGCCATATCCGCATTTTGCATCGTAAGTGCAGATAAGAATATTTTAGTTGACACTGGGCTAAGCTTCGACCGCAGCTTCCAAGAGAAGTATTATGCAATGGCCTTTAAAATGGAGGTTTTTCATCCCATAACAGAGGAGCAGAAGCTACCCAACGCCTTGAAGAGAATAGGGCTAGGCATAGAGGACATCGACCTCGTTATCATCACCCACACTCATTTTGACCATGTTGGCAATCTTAACCTCTTTCCAAACACGGAGATAGTAATTCAAAGGAAAGAACTGATTAACTCGATAATCCCCAATATGCCCTCATTTAATCGGCTGAGGTTCCCTGGGCCTGTATGGGTCGAAGCTCCCATAACTCCATTTGGGCTCATACCTATGTTACAAGAGGGATGGACGGTCAATTTTAGATTAGTTGATGGAGACCAAAAAATTACGGAGAACGTATCGGTCATGCTTACGCCTCCCCACTCGCTAGGTCTACAAAGCGTGATTGTTAGAACAAATAGGGGATTCGTCGTCTTGCCAAGCGATAATGTTCCGACATTTGAAAACTGGCAGTTTCAAAGAGCTGCTGCAAGATACGGAGGCTCCAAAAAGCAGTATCTAAAGGAAACCTACGAAAGTTTTAGAAAAATACGAGAATTGAAGCCATTTCTAGTTTTACCCAGTCACGACATAAAAGTCTTTGAGAAGGAAAAGTATCCTTAACCTAAATATGCTAGAAGTCTAAATTGCTCTCTTCTTTTTAGCCCTTATGCAGATGAAAAATGGATAACCCTCAAAAAAGAACCGGAAAGAAATCTTCTTATATTACATCTCGAATGACAGAGATAATCTATTTATGAAAAGGTTAAAAAGAAGAGACGTATTAGAGAAGGGGTAATAACTGGTTTGGCGGTTGAAAAGTTGCGTAAAGTTAGAACGCCTATTGTTCTCGTGAATTTTAAGACTTATCAAGAAGCTACAGGTGAACGGGCGATTAAGCTCGCCGAGACAGCTGAAAGGGTTAGCTTGGAGTCAGGAGTCTGCTTTGGCTTAGCGCCTCAATTCGCAGATATAGCCCTGATCGCACGGGAAGTGGACATCCCAGTCTTTGCACAGCATATCGATCCCATAAAGTATGGGAGCTTTACAGGCCACATCCTACCAGAGGACGTTAAGGAAGCCGGTGCCGTGGGCACTCTTATCAACCATTCAGAGAGACAGCTGAGACTTGCCGATATCGATGAGGCTATCAGTAGATCCAGAGAGATTAATCTGGTCTCAGTCGTATGCACAAATAATACTGCTGTCAGTGCGGCTGCAGCTGCACTTAGACCAGATATGATAGCTGTGGAGCCGCCGGAGCTTATAGGCACCGGAATCCCAGTTTCGAAGGCTAAGCCTGAGGTCGTTACAGGCACCGTCGATCTCGTGAAGAGAATTAATCCCGACGTTGTGATTCTCTGTGGGGCGGGTATAACGAACGGTGAGGATGTTGCTGCTGCCCTGAGACTTGGAACCGAGGGTGTCCTAGTGGCAAGTGGCATAGTTAAGGCGAAGGACCCCTATAAGGTTATGTTAGATTTTGCCAAGGCAATAGTGAAATCTTAGCTTTGGGGATCTATCTCTTGAAAGTTGGAATCGACTGTGCCTCCTGCTTATTCCACCGGGGATACATGGAGATCCTTGAGGCAACAAAGGACCCCTCTTTGAGATTTGAAGCCACACGTTTCCTCTTCAATCTCTTAGCTGAAAACTTTAAGCCCACAGCCATTCCATCCGACCTTGGGACTATGAGAGATAGGCTGATAAAGAGAATCACAGGTAATTCTGACCCCTATGCCGAGAAGAAGCATATGAGTAACCAGAAGGCTTTAGAGATTATTCCCTTAGCGGATAAGATTATATCTGCTGAGTCTAGGGTTGAAGGTCGTTTCAGAAAATCTTGTCTCTGCGCTATTACTGGGAATATTATAGAGTTCGATATTCCAGGACATAACTTTGATTTCAACGATCTTAAAAGGTTGGTTTATGAAGCGGAGAAGGATCTTGTCATAGATGATATTTTAGAGGCCTATAAGCTCGCATGTGAAGCCTCCCTTATCTTATATTTGACGGATAACGCTGGGGAGATAGCCTTTGACACATTATTTGTACGTGAGTTGAGGGGGACAGGGGCACGTGTCATAGTTGCTGTGAAGGACAGGCCCATTTCTAATGATGCCACTCTTGAAGATGCTAGATACGTTGGCATGGAGAAGGTTGTGGACTCCCTGATCACGATAGGAACCGACACTATGGGGCTTTCCCTCTCCGGATGCAGCGATGAATTTCTCAAATATTACAAATCCGCTGAGATGGTGGTAGCTAAGGGTATGGGATACGCTGAGACGATAACTGAGATCAATATTAATTCGCCGCATTTCCTCTTATTGAGGACAAAATGCATGAACGTGGCCAATTTCTTCGGCGTAGAGAGGTATAAGAACATAGCAAAACTCCTCTATCCAGACAAGCAATAAGAACAGGCGAGTTCCTTTCAACTTCATTATCTCTAATATCCACTTTAAATAACCATATTTAAACAAATATTTTTTAACTATGAATTTGAGATAGAGAACGAGAGAAGAGGAAAGTTGCTTACAAGGCTTAAGAAGAAGATTCAATCATGGATATCATTTGAGGCTAAGACAGCGCAGAAAGCCGGTTTGACTCCAAATCAAGTTAGCGCCATGGGGATTATGCTTGCGGTAGCCTCAGGCGTCTCTTACTGGCTTTCCGGAGCATCACCCTTCAATAAAGGCCTCAGCCAAATCTTTCTGATAATCGCTGCTCTGCTTCTGTCGCTTTCAGGATTTTGCGATGCCTTGGATGGAGCCTTAGCAAGGTTATACGGCAAGACAACAGTCTTTGGCGGGTTCATGGATTCTCTGCTTGATCGGTATGCCGACGCCGCGGTTTATTGTGGCCTTATACTAGGAGGGTTATGCGATTCGTTGTGGGGGCTTCTCGCCCTTATCGGCTCATTACTTACGAGCTATACGAGAGCTAGATCTGAAGCGGCTGGAGTGCAGATGGAGACTGTTGGCATAATTGAACGGGCTGAACGGCTCCTAATAATAATCATGGCAAGCCTCGTTAATCTCGCGTGGCCTGAGGCTTTAAGGTGGAGTACGCTTATTCTGGCTTTAATAACCAATTTAACTGTACTCCAGCGTGTACTCCATTTTTACAGGAAGATTAATCCTTAAACCTACAATCTCAATATAAAAAATTACAACAGTCAGCTCGTTAAGAAAATTATAAAGGGAAATCAGCGTCTACTGCTAGGGAACTTCCTTTCTTCCTTAGCCCGCACTCTTACCACTCCACGATGAACTGCACAGGAGACGCAGTAATACTTTATATCAAAGCCGCTAGAGAGATAGGCGCCTTTTTGGCGGAGCTCTCTCGCTAAAAGTGGGTCAACGAACGAGGTTCGGCGTGTAACCTTCTTAGCCTTATCTCGCGGAACAAGCTCTCCGCAGCCGCTACACTGGACATAGCTGCTTTTTCCTTTGCCACCCTTCGACCTGCCTCGGCTCTTACGTTTAATCGGCATATCCCTTTTGTCACCATCACCGTTAATGGATTAATCTATATAAAAACATTCTTATACCTTAACAGTCAGATTCTAAAAAACTTTTAAGATGAGCAGATAGTAGATTAAAGTTTCGTTTATTACCAAGATTCCGTCGCCTATTGTGTACCTATTAATTAAATTATTTAAGTGCAGAAATATTAATAAAAGAAGTTGCGATTTCATTTGTCCGATGAAAATGAAATGTAGTCCTTGTTCAATGTTGACTGTAACATGATGGAAGCGAACCTTATGAAGAATCTTATGGAAAAAGGAAGAAAATGGTTAGTTGGTTACGGAATTGGTTTTACCATGTTTATAACTTCGTGGTTTTTCCAATGGCCAACTCAACTTATTGTTATGTCAATAGGTATTTTGCTTGCATGTATCAGTGTCTGGAGATACTTGGAGGCTCAGAAAGAAAAAAGCGAAGAATTCAAAAAGCTGCTCGCCAGGGAAGAGTTTAAGACTCGTGACGCCTAGATACAGTATTAGATTTCTAATTTTTTCAAATCATCAGCTATCACTATTTCTCCGCTAAAGAATCGAGTGATCTCCCTCTTAAAATCATCGTAGTCGAGTTGGACTATATCATGTAAACGTGGGTGCGCATTGCATAGATGTCTAAAGCGCCCAGACATCTTGAACCCTGGATTATGGATATGTGTCATCACCGCTATTTTCACTTCTGCTTCTTCGGCTGCTTTACCAATTGCTTCTGGTGAGTATGAACCAAATCCGCATCAATCTCTTTAGGAAACGTAATTAATAAGGTATAAAAAATAGAAAATATAAGAAGTATCCATACCGTAACGCTTCTAGTGATGGGATTGTTCGATTTAATAACGGTGGGCCACTTTTCTATCGATTTTATAATCTCGCCTAAAATAGCCGTCCCGAGACCTACTCTAGGTGGATCGCCAACTTACACCTCCTTAACTGCGAGAAGACTAGGCGCAAGGGTCTCGGTCATATCGAAAATAGGAGAAGATTTTCCTCTCGAATATATGAAGAGGCTGGAAGAGAACGGGATAGATCTCTCCGCGGTAAAGAGGATTAACGGCGCTTTAACTACACGTTTCGTATTAACCTACAGCAATAATGATCGCTGGCTTAGGTTAGGCAGTCGAGCTCCCACCATAGAAGCTGAGGATATACCAGATTCATTAAAGTCTAAGGCTGTCCATGTTGCACCAATCGCAAATGAGATTTCCCAAGGAGCATTTAAAAAATTGCATTCTCTGGGCGATATACTTTCCATGGATCCTCAGGGTTTCCTTCGAGTATTCGATGCAGAAGGGAATACACGCTTAGAAAAAATGAGGGATCATCGAGTTCTCGAGGGGATCAATATTTACAAGTCATCACGAGACGAGATCGAGGCGGCCACTGGCACATCTAATCTTATTTCGGCTATAAGAAGGATTCATAAATATGGGGCTGAGATAGTGATAGTGACTCAGGGGATTGAGGGTTCCATGCTATCCTATAGGGAAAGAGTATACAGTATTCCCGCCTGTAAGCCAAAAAAAGTTGAAGATCCAACTGGTGCTGGTGATGCCTTTATCGGCGCCTTTCTTGCTGAGTACATTAAGGGAAGAGACCCCCTTTGGTGTGCTTCTGTGGGATCGGCAGCAGCCTCCTTCATCGTGGAAGGTTTGGGACCATCCCGCTTCGGGAGTAAAGAAGAGATTTATGAAAGAGCGGATAAAACATACAGAGAAGTAACTGAGCTTCATCCAGAAGCTTCGAAGGGATAAATACCCTTATCGATCAGAAAATCCTTTAAAACAAATATTGATACTTTTATTTATCTTTATCAAGATGAGGATCGGTGGAGCTAATTGGGTAAAATTTCAAGGGGGGTAACATGCAGTGTTGAAGGATGCAGCAAAGAGGCTATCCGTTCTCTCTCCTTCGATAATGTGGCAGCTGCCGGGTTAAAGATCCGTGAGGCTAGGCGGGTATACCTCTGTAAGGATCACTATAAAGAGTTAAAGAAGGCAACAAAGAAGGAGAAGATGCTTGAAAAATGGCGATATAGAACCTAAAGCCTCCAATTTTCCCCTCTCAAAGTAAAGGTTCAAAAAAATTTTGGAATATACCCGTTTCCATACCAATACGCTAATGTTTCCATGTGGACAGGCTCGTGCCTCGCCTGTACGCTAATCCAGAGCTGTGGAAAGGATGGAGTCTCCATATGTGAGTTGTGGAATGGTATAGGAGTCATATAGCATATAGAAAATAGAGAAATAGAGACTTTTAAAACTGTTTTAAAAAGTCAGAGTATATAGATGTTTCCATGCGGGACGTGGCAACTTAAGGTCACCATCTTAGGTGGTTGTAGTAGTAGGTGAATGTTTGGCAGAATAGGTTCCAGCATTCGATGGCTCTTCTCCATCTTAAGTGTTTGTTGTGCTTCAGGTTGA